>Ga0210391_10003637_pt1 | contig 13010 bp, 16 predicted proteins | sample IncBWC12OmetaG_FD_160573 | JGI IMG/M metagenome (GOLD analysis project Ga0210391, IMG submission 160573) | Forest soil microbial communities from Barre Woods Harvard Forest LTER site, Petersham, Massachusetts, United States - Inc-BW-C-12-O ... | reverse complement strand
CCGGCTTGGCGTACTCGAAGGAAGCCTACGGGTGGACAGCCCCTGCGAGGGTGGCACGCTGATCGCGGCGGACATTCCGATCCGCTAGCTGCAGCTCCCTGGCGGATCAGTCAGGCCCCGGCTGAGTCGGCAGCTCATATCACAGCCGCTGTAGGCGGTCAGCCGTTGCACGACCAGTGCCTTAGCGCAAAGAGCCTCCCCGAGGCCGACGACAACCGCGAGCACAGCGGACAACATTCACCGCACCGTGTGGCCTCAGGCCCGCGAGGCCGGCGGTCACGGAACTCTCCACACGAAGGAGCAAGCATGAATCGCAAGAGGTTCGCCATCCTCCTCGCCGGTGCGGCAGTTGCACCGCTCTCGGTGCTCCCGGTCGCCAGCGCCGCCAACCGTGCAAAGACGCCACCGGTCGCGCGTCCGCAGTCTGCGACCGTTAGCGCCGCCAGGAAGACAATCGAAGTTCGCAGCACCCGACTCGGGAAAATCCTCGTCGACTCGCAGGGACGGACCCTGTATCTGTTCAAGAAGGATTCACCCGGAAAAAGCGCATGCAATGGCGAATGCGCGAAGTTCTGGCCACCGCTTCGGGTGAGCGGAAGGCCCACCGCGGGGAGCGGCATAAGCGCTGCCAGGCTCGGCACGATCAGCCGTTCGGACGGAACGCGGCAGGTGACCTACAACGGCCACCCGCTGTACACGTTCCTGCAGGATTCGAGTCCCGGCCAGACACATGGCGAGGGCGTGACGGCCTTCGGCGCAACCTGGTTCGTGCTGTCTCCGGCAGGCAACCAGATCTCAAGCAAGTGACTCGGAGGACCAACGTCTCGATCAGATCACCCAAGACCGTCTCGAGTCATCCGGTGCAGCGAGAAGACCGGCTCAACGCCCGCCGGCGTTTGAGCCGGCCGGCGTTGGGCAGCTAATGCACATACGCCGACCAGATGTAGTAGCTGACGACGGCCGCGAACAACACCGCGTCGAGCCGGTCGAGCACGCCGCCGTGCGGGCCGAACAGCCCGCCCGAGTCCTTGATACCGGCCTCGCGCTTGACGAAGGACTCGAACAGGTCGCCGATCGGCGCCACGAGCGCGACCCCGACGCCGAGCACGAGCGCGTGTGTGCCGGGCAGCCATTCCTGGTAGCGCCCCGCGATCCACACGCCGAGGATCGCGAACAGCATGCCGATCACGAGACCCTCGACGGTCTTGTTCGGGGAGATCGACGGCGCGAGCGGCCGGCGTCCGAACATGCGCCCGCCGATGTACGCGCCGGTATCGCCGAGGAAGGTACCGACGGCGATGTCGATGACGATGCCGAGTCCGTGTGGGAGGCCGCGCAACAGCACCGCGTGTGCGAGCGCGAAGCCGATCCAGTAGATGCCGAGGAGCGTCACGGCGATCCCCCCCACCGACGGCCGCGGCTGCGCCAGCGTCAGCCCGAACACCAGCGGCAGCGCCGCCACGGCGACGAGCAGGATCTGAAACTGGCTGCCGTAGAGCGCCGCCGCCAGCAGTCCCGCGAGCGCGATGAAGCCGCCCAGGCGCGCGGGGTCTGCGCGCCTGTACATCGCATACAGCTCGTGCATGCCGACGACGCCCAGTACGAACATGCCGAGCGCGAAAACGAGGCCGCCTTCGATCACGAGGAACAGCGCCACGGCGATCGCCGGGATCGCCGCCAGCAGGCGCCCGCTGAGCTCAGAACGGGGTTTGCGCTGCCGACGGCGGCGCCGCGCCGCCGAGCGCCGGCCGCGGCTGCGTCGGCCGGAGGCCTCCGGCTGCGGCTCTCGCGCGACGCGTGTGCCGGCGGGCGTGTGTGGAGCGCTCCGCATCAGCGGCCCGTCAGCGCCCGCCGAACCGGCGCCGGCGCTCGGCATACTCGGCCAGCGACTGTTCGAGCGCCTCGCGTGTGAAGTCGGGCCACAGCTCCTCGCGGAAAACCAGCTCGGAGTACGCGGACTGCCACAGCAGGTAGTTGGACAGGCGCCGCTCGCCGCTCGTGCGGATGATCAGGTCCGGATCGTGCATCTCCGGTGCGTACAGGCACGCGCGAAACTCCTCCTCGGTTGCGCCGGTGAAGCGGCGGGCGGCGTCGATGATCTCTGCCCGCCCGCCGTAGTTGAACGCCACGAACATCGTGATGCGGCTGTTTGCGCGCGTGAGCTCTTCCGCCCAAACCATCTGTTCGGCCAGGCGCTCCTCGACCCCCTCGCGCCGGCCGATGAAGCGCATGCGCACGCCTTCCTCGTGCAGCTCTGGCGTCTCGCCGATGATGCGCTGCGAGAACATCGCCATCAGGCCTCGGACCTCGTGCGCCGGGCGCGACCAGTTCTCGGTCGAGAACGAGTACACGGTGAACTCCTCGATGCCAAGCTCGGCAGCGTCGCGCAGCCGTGCCTTGACGGTGTCGGCGCCGGCGCTGTGGCCCTCGTTGACCGGCACTCCCCGGGCGCGCGCCCAGCGACCGTTGCCGTCGGTGATGATCGCGAGGTAGCGAACCCGCCCCCGCTCCGCGGGTTCCCCGGAGTCGGGCATCAGACTGCGAGGATCTCCGCTTCCTTGCTCTTGAGCACGTTGTCGAGCTCGGCGATGCGACCATCGGTCAGCTTCTGCAGCTCGACCTCCGCGCGATGCTCGTCATCAGAGGACGCCTCGCCCTCGGACTTCAGCTCGCGCAGCTGCTGCATCGTGTCGCGGCGGACGTTGCGCACCGCCACGCGGCCGTCCTCGGCGAGGTTGCGTACGACCTTGACGAGATCGCGCCGGCGCTCTTCTGTGAGCTCCGGGATCACCAGCCTGACCACATTGCCGTCGTTTGACGGCGTCAAGCCGACGTCGGACTCGTTGATCGCCTTCTCGATCGCCTTGATCGACGATTTGTCATACGGCTGCACCGTCAGCAGGCGAGCTTCGGGCGCTGAGATCGTCGAGAGCTGGTTCAACGGTGTCATCGCGCCGTAGTAGTCGACCATGACGCGGTCGAGCAGCGACGGGCTGGCGCGCCCCGTGCGCACCGACGAGAACTCGTGCGTGGCGGACTCGACCGATTTGCTCATCCGCTCGCGCGCGTCCTCGAGCAGTTCGTCGATCAGGTTCTCAGTGGCCATCGCCCTCTCCTCCGGCTGTCGATACAAGCGTGCCAACGCGGACGCCTGAGATTATCTTCGCGAGGCTGGTGTCGTCGTCCATGTTGAAGACGTTCAGCGGCATGCCGTTCTCCATGCACAGCGCCAGCGCCGTCGAGTCCATCACGCGCAGACGGCGCTCGAGCGCCTCCATGTGCGTGATTTCGGGAATGAACTCGGCCGTCGGGTCTAGCGCAGGGTCGGCCGTGTATACGCCCTCCACCCCGTTCTTGGCCATCAGGATGATTTCCGCGTGGATCTCCGCCGCACGCAGCGCGGCCGCGGTGTCGGTCGTGAAGAACGGGTTGCCGGTCCCGGCGGCGAAGATCACCACGCGGCCCTTCTCGAGGTGGCGCATCGCGCGCCTGCGGATATAGGGCTCGGCGACCTCGGAGATGCTGAGCGCCGACTGCACGCGCGTGTTCGTGCCGATCTTCTCGAGCGCATCCTGCAGCGGCAGCGCGTTCAGGACCGTCGCCAGCATGCCCATGTAGTCCGCGGTCGAGCGGTCCATGCCCGCCGCCGCGCCCTGCATGCCGCGGTAGATGTTGCCCGCCCCCACCACTATCGCCACCTCGACCCCCTGGTCGCGCACCGCCGCGACCTGGCGCGCGACCGCCACCACGCGCTCAGGGTCGGTGCCGTACTCGAGCTCGCCCATCAGCGCCTCGCCGGAGAGCTTCAAAAGGATGCGTTTGAAAGCAGGGGCCATCGGCCGGAGCCTATCCCGTCCGTCCCGCGTCGCGCCGGCGGATTATTGGCCTATCGCAAAGCGGGCGAATCTGCGTATGACCACGTTCTCGCCGGTCGTCGCGGTGAGCTCGTCGCGCAGCTGCTGAACAGTCTTGCCGTCGAACTTGGGGTTGTGCATCTCCTGCTCGAGCAGCACGATCGTCTGCAGCCACGAGTCGAGCTTGCCGGCGACGATTTTCTCGCGCACGTTCTCGGGCTTGTCCGCGGCCTCCTGCTCGTAGATGCGCGCCTCGGCCTCGCGCTGCTCGGCCGGCACGTCGTCGCGGCTGACGTATTTGACGGTCGGCGTCGCCGCGATCTGGATCGCGACCTCATGGGCGAACGCGACGAAGTCGTCGTTCTTGGCGACGAAGTCCGTGTTGCAGTCCACCTCGATCAGCACGCCGACCTTCGAGCCCGCGTGAACGTAGGCCTGGATCGTGCCCTCCGTCGCGGCGCGCTCGCCGAGATCCTGGATTTTCTTGCCCTGCTTGACGCGCAGGATCTCGATCGCCTTATCGATGTCGCCTTCGGCCTCGGTGAGGGCCTTCTTGCAATCCATCATCCCCGCGCCGGTGCGCTCGCGCAGAGCCTTCACGTCCTTGGCGCCGATCTCGACCGTGCTCATGGTGCGCTTGCCTCCGTCTTCGTCTCTTGGCTGTCATCTGCCGCCGGCGCGTCGTCGGACGCGACGGCCGTCTCGGGCTGCTCAGCCGCATCAGCGCTCGGCTGAGGCTCACTCGGCGGCTGCTCGGGGACGCCGTCCAGCACAGGCTCGTTGGCGACCGCTTCGGCGTGCACGGCGTCCTCTCCCTGCTCGGATGCGTCAACCGCGGGCGCTGGGGGATGCAGCTCCGCGTCGGCCTGCGCCTCGGCCTCAGCGTGGACCGCGTCCTCGCCCTGGGCGGGGGCCGCCTCCGGCGCGGGTGCTTTCGCCTCGGGCGCCGCGGCTGCGGCCGGCGCCGCAGCATCGTCAGCCGCCGGCGGTGGTGCCTGCGCAGCGGCCGGTGCGCTCGCCGCCTGCGCGGCGGCCGGTGCCTGCACAGGGGGCGCCTGCGCAGCAGCGGCCGCGGCGCGAGCAGCAGCCTCCTGCTCGGCGGCCTCGCGTGCAGCCTGCTCCTCGGCCTCGCGCTTGGCCTGCTCCTCGGCTTCGCGTTTCGCGCGTGCCTCGGCCTCGATCCTGGCGCGTTCCTCGGCTTCCTGTCGCGCGCGTTCCTCCTGGGCACGGAACACACCGTGTCCCTCGGCGACCACCTGACCGATGGCCTGCGTGATCAACGCGCAGGAGCGGATCGCGTCGTCGTTGCCAGGGATCACGAAGTCGATGCCGTCGGGATCGCAGTTGGTGTCGACCAGGCCGATGATCGGAATCCGCAGGCGCCGGGCCTCTTTGACCGCGATTTCCTCGGTTTTGAGGTCGATCACGAACATCGCGTCGGGCACTCGCTGCATGTTCTTGACGCCACCGAGGTTTGCGCGAAGCTTCGCCAGGTCGGCCTGTGCCGCCATCCGCTCGCGGGTCGGCAGCAGCGCGAGCTGACCCTCAGCCTCGAAGCGTTCGAGGTCGTGGAGCCGTCGAATCCGCTGATTGATGGTCTGGAAGTTGGTCAGCAGGCCACCGAGCCAGCGGTGGTTGACGTACGGCATGTCGGAGGCCTCGGCGACCTCCTTGATGGTGTCGCGCGCCTGCTTCTTGGTGCCGACGAACAGGACGGTGCCGCCGCGGTGCGCGACCTCGCCGGCGAACTCCTGCGCCTGCGCCAGCAGCGCCTGCGTCTTGAGCAGATCGATGATGTAGATGCCGCCACGCTCGCCAAAGATGAAGCGGCGCATCTTGGGGTTCCAGCGGCGCGTCTGGTGGCCGAAATGGACGCCGGCCTCCAGCAGCTCCGCGATTCCGACGTCAGCCACGGGCTACTCCCTTGTTGATATGCGATTGATTCCGTGTGGACGGGAGGCGGACCCGGTGTCGCGACGTTTGGCGTCGTACCGGGCAGGGCCACGCTCCGCTACCGCACGGGTAGAGGTTCAGATTTGACTATCAGGATAGCCCTTCGGCGCTCGACAGCGCGCTCTGCAGGTCCGGCGGCAGGGGCGAGCTGACGTCCACCGGTGCGCCGGTGACGGGGTGCTCGAACGCGAGCCGCGTCGCGTGCAGGAACTGGCGCTCCAGCCCGAAGCGCCCGGCGGTGCCGTACTCGGGGTCTCCGCACACCGCGTGTCCGATCGCCTGCATGTGCACGCGGATCTGATGCGTGCGCCCGGTCTCGAGGCGCAGGCGCAGCAGCGAGCTGTCCGGGAGCGCGCGCTCGAGCGTGAAGTGCGTGCGGGCCTCGCGTGCCCCGGCGCCGCCGACGGCCATGCGCGTGCGTACGCGCGGATCGCGGCCGATCGGCGCCTCGATCGTGCCCGTGCGCGCCGGCGGGCGTCCCTCCACCAGCGCGAGGTATTCGCGCTGGATCAGCCGTCTCGAAAGCGCCGTCTGCAGGCGCCGCAGGACAGCGTCGCTGCGGGCGACGACGAGCAGTCCGGAGGTGTCGCGATCGAGGCGGTGGACGATCCCGCGGCGCTCAGCGTCTCCCCCATCATCGTCGTCGAGCAGCGGTGCGAGCAGCTGCGAGAGCGTGTCCTCGCGGTGGCCCCGAGCGGGGTGCACGACGACGCCCGGCGCCTTGTCGACGACGATCAGGTGCTCGTCCTGGAAGGCGATCGTGAAGGGAGCGTCTTGCTCGTCGCTCACGACGTCGGGGTGCGCGCGCGGTCGACCAACACGAACAGGATCAGGACGCCGAGCGTGATCGAGGCGTCGGCGAGGTTGAACGGGGGCCAGCCGAGCGGCAGCTTGATGAAGTCGGTCACCGAGCCGTGGCGCAGCCGGTCGATGATGTTGCCGAGCGCGCCGCCGGCGATCATCCCGGTGGGCAGCCACAGCAGCGCGCGCGTCGAGTGCCGCGCGAAGTACACGAGCAGCAGCAGTAGCGCGAGCCCGATCAAGATCGTCACCGCCACGTGGTTGCCGGGCAGAAAGCCGAAGGCGACGCCGCGATTGCGGGTGTACACGAGCTGGATGCCGGGCAGGAACCTGTGTTCTTCGCTCGGGACGATCGAGCTTTCGACCCAGTGCTTGGTGAGCTGGTCGATCGCGACGACGCACACCATCACGAGCGCCGCGAGCAGCCACGCGACGCTCGTCCGGCGCACCCGCGGGGGCCTTTCGCCGGGCGTATCGAGGCTTGGCGTGCTTGCGCGGGCTGGCGGGCTCGGCGGGGTGGGCGGGGACCCCATCATCCGGATCGAATGCTCAGCTGATGATGCCCTGGACGACCACGATGTTGACGAGGTACAGCGCGATGATCCCCAGCATCGGGCTGAAGTCGAGGCCGCCAAGCCGCGGCGCGAAGCGCCGGAAGATGCGCAGGTAGGGCTCGACGACATCGCGCAAGAAGGCGAGCACGCGGTCGGTCGTGCGCGAGTACGGCGGTCGCAGGCCCGCGGCGAACAGCAGGTTGACGACGATGTAGACGAGGATCAGCAGCACGTAGATGTAGATCAAGGTCGACAGGTATCCCGCGATGTCCGACCGGGCGCTGGCGATGACGAGCGTCACGGGCGCTCCTCGAGGACGGCATCGAGCGCGTCGCTGAACGCCTCACGCAGCCCCCCGCGCTCCAGCGCGTCTACCCCGCGCGCGGTCAGCCCGCCCGGCGATGAGACCTCGCGCCGGATCGCCAGCGTGTCGTAGCCGCGGCGGCGCAGCAGCTCGGCGGTGCCGGCGAGCGTCTGGACCACCAGTTCGGAGCCCTGCGCCGCGGGGATGCCGCGCCGCACGCCCGCGTCGACCTGTGCCTCGGCCACCAGCGCGACGTACGCCGGCCCGCACGACATCAAGCCCATGGCGACGTCCACGAGCGCGTCGTCGAGCACCACGAGCCTGCCGAGCTCTGCAAACAGCTCGGCGACCTCAGCGTCCCGTGTGGCGCTGTCCTCGTCGCCGCCTTCGAGCGTGCCCGGTCCGGCGGCCTGCACGACGGCGCCCTGGCGCACCTCGACCGGTAGCGACGGGATGAAGCGGTACACGGGCCTGCCGGGATATGCGGCGCGCAGCGCTGCGAGCGGCGTGACGGCGAGGATCGAGGCGACCGGCGCGCTCCCAGGCCCGACTTCCTCAGCCACGGCGGCGAGCTGCGCCGGCTTGTGACACAGGACCACCAGGTCCGCGCGTGCCGCTACCTCCGCGTTGCTCGCGAGCGCCTCTCCGCCCAGCTCGTCCGCCAGGCTGCGAGCGCGCTCAGCGATCGGGTCGGCGCACAGCAGCGGCCGCCCCCACCCACGAGCCAGCGCACGAGCCATGTTCCCACAGCCGATCAGACCAATTTGCATGAGGACTCCAGACTAATGACGATCAGGGTGCGGCACTGAGGTGGGAGAGCCAAGTCTGGCAAGGACGCAGTGAGCGAAGTGTGCTTTTGCACACGAGCGATCGAGGACGCAGCCAGACGCCGGCTATCGCGCCTCAGTCAGGACTGGTTGAAGAAGCCCTTCTCGATCAGCCGCGCCCGCTCCTCGGCGGAGATCTCGACGTTGCGCGGCGTCAGCATGAACACCTTGTCGGCGATCCGCTGCATGCCGCCGTCGAGCGCGTAGGTGAGCCCCGAGGCGAAGTCGATGAGGCGCTTGGAGAGGTCGGTGTCGGAGCTCTGGAGGTTGAGGATCACGGGAATCGAGTCCTTGAACTTGTCGGCGATCTGCTGTGCGTCGTTGAAGGACTTCGGTATCACGAGGTGCACGCGCACGTCGCCGTTGCCGCGTGCGGCGACCGGTTTGAGCACGGTCGTGGCGCCGCCGCGGGAGCGCCCTGAGCGGCCGGCCGGTGCGGCTTCGCCGGCGTCGTCGTCGGCGAAGATGTCGTCGATCTCGTCGCGGCGGCGGCGCAGCCGGCGGACGTTGGGCCGCTCGCGGTAGCGGTCCTCGATTTCCGTCTCGGGCGCCGACCCGCCGGCGTCCTCGTCGTCGTAGTCGTCGTGGTACTCCTCGGCGAGGCCGAAGTAGACGAGCGCACTGTGCCAGGAGTCGCGGAAAGCCATCGGTGTAGATGCGTGTTCGCCCGGCGAACCGGTTTCCCTGCTGATGCTAGTGATTAGCCGCACGTCACGGCCCGCTGGCCGTGAGTTCAATCGTACAGTCTCGTGCCGATTCGCACGATTGTTGCGCCCTCTTCGACGGCGACGGCGTAGTCCTGGGAGGTGCCCATCGAGAGATGCTCGAGGCCGTGCCGCGCGGCGAGCTCGCGCAGCGCGGCGAACCAGCGGCGGCTGTCCTGCGGCCGCGGCGACAGCGGCGGCATCGTCATCAGCCCGACGACCGGCACAACCGAGCGATCGAGGTACTCCTCGATCCGCTCAGGGGCGATGCCGGCCTTCCCGGCCTCGCCGGCGACGTTGACCTCGAGCAGCACGCCCAGGCCCGGGCGCGCGAGGTGCGCGTGACGCTCGAGCTCGCGCAGCGCGGACTCGGAGGCGAGCGAGTGGATCAGGCGCACGTGCGGGACGATCAGACGTACGCGGCGACTCTGCAGCTGGCCGATGAAATCCCATTCGAACAGCTCGCCGTGCACGGCGAGCTTGCGCTCGAGCTCCTGCGCACGGTTCTCGCCCACGAGGCGAATGCCGGCGTCGGCCAGCCGCGGCAGCTCGTCGACGGCGACGTACTTGATCGCCGCCAGCAGCTGCACCTCGCGGTTCGGGTCGCCGCTGCGCGCGAGCGCTGTGGCGATGTCCGCGCGCACGCTTTCGAGGTTGGCGTGGACCCGGCTTGCGTCGAGGCCGGTGATCAGCTCAACCATGCGATCCCCGCGTGGCGCCCGGCGGGCGCGCCTTCACGTCGGTATGAGAAGAACCGCTCGTCGCAGATCGTGCACGCGTTGACGTGGCTGACGTCGGTGACGCCGGCGGCGCGCAGCCGTTCCTCGGCGACCGCGCGGAGCTCGAGGCGGCGTCCGTGCATATGCGCCCCGGCGAACGCGTCCTGCACCTCGCCCCCGACCTCGTAGCAGCACACGCCGGCGCCAGGACCGACGACCGCCACGATCGGCTTCTCCTCGGAGCCGAGCGTTCGCAGCGTGACCACGCCCTGCTCGAGCACGCCGGCGGCCAGGCCGCGCCAGCCCGCGTGGAGCATCGCGACGGCGCCGGCGCAGCCGAGCGCGACCGGCAGGCAGTCGGCTGCGAGCACCGTCGCACCCACAGCGAGCGTCGCCGTGGCGTGCCCGTCGGCGTCGATCGCCAGCGGCTCTCCCCCCGCGCCGGTGATCTGATCGACGACGTGAACCGCGGTGCCGTGCACCTGGCGGCTCGAGCACAGCCACCGCAGCCCCAGGCGCCCGCACAGCTCCGCGCGCCGATCGAGGCCGTGCACGTGGTCGTCGCCGGCGCCCGTCGAGAGGTTGCCGTCGGCGCGCGTCGTGAACAGCGCTCGACCGCCACCGGGGAGCTCGAACAGCAGCTGCTCGCGCTGATCCGCCATCAGCGGTCGATCGACGCGTCGAGCGCGGCACGCAACTCCGCGTCGCGGCTCGCTTCGAGCTCGCCGTCGAGCTTGAGCGCGAGCGCCGCGGTCAACCTGGCACCGATCTCTGGCCCGGGAGCGACGCCGGCGGCGACGAGATCATCGCCGGTGATCTGCAGGCGCACGAGCCGCAAGTGCTCGAACCACTCACGGGCCGCGGCGGCGGCGCTTGGTGAGCTCCCGCCTGCGAGCGCCGCCGCCAGCGCGATCGCCTCCGGCGTGTGCACGCACAGCGCAGCGTGCAGCTGCGAAGGCGTACCCGCATGCGTGATCGGTGCCACCAGCCGGGGTGCGGCGAGCGCGCTGCGCATGGTGCGCTCGCGGTCGGCTGCGGTGAACTCCATTTCGTCGAGGATGCCGAAGATCGCGGCTTCGGGGTCCTGTGTGGGCATGACCGTGAGATGCAGCAGCAGCGAGGCCATCAACAGCAGATCCGAGCGCCCGTCCGCGGGCAGCAGCGCGAGCGCGCGTTCGGCGAGATCGCTTTCGAAGCGCAGGCCGGGCGGTAGCGCCGCGAGCACACCCAGCGCACCCATCGAATCGAGCGCCACGGGTGCGCCGGGTTCGCCCAACGCCAGTCGCAGCTCGGCGCCGACGCGGGCGCGCGAGACGCTCATCAGCGCGCCCTCCTGCAGTGCACGCGTTGCCAGCGCCTGAGTCCCCGGCTCGGGCTCGAAGCCGAGTCGAGCGCGGTAGCGGGCGAGTCGCAGCAGGCGTGTGGGGTCGTCGATGAAGCTGCGCTCGTGCAGCACGCGCAGGCGACCGGCGTCGAGATCCTCGAGCGCGCACGCGGCGCTCGTGAGCTCGCCCGGGCGTGCGCCACCGAGCGCCACAGCGATCGCGTTGACGGTGAAGTCGCGGCGCTCGAGATCCTCCTCGCTGCTCCCTGGACGCACCTGCGGGAGCGCGCCGGGGGCGGCGTAGGACTCGGCTCGCCGCTCGGCGATGTCGACGCGCCCCGACTCCCACTCGAGCATCGCCGTGCCGAAGCGGTCGTGCAGGGTCAGGGACGCAGGCGTGACTGCGCCCGCATCGACACGCGCAGCCAGTTCGCGCGCGAAGCTCGCTGCGTCGCGCGCGAGCACGACGTCGAGCTCGCGTGGCGTCCGTCCGAGCAGCAGATCGCGCACGGCGCCACCGACGAGCGCGAGATCGTCTCGCTCGTGCGCGAGCGCGAGCAGCTCGCGCCCGCCGGGCAGGACGCGCAGCGCCTCCACCACCTCGGCGCCGCGCGCTGCGGCCGTCGTGGAGCTCACAACGCCGACCCTCCCCCCACCGGGCGCATCAGCCCTCGCGCACCGGGATCCCTGACGCGGCCAGATGCGCCTTTGCCTCAGCGACGGTGTAGCGGCCGTAGTGGAAGATTGACGCGCACAGCACCGCGTCGGCGCCCGCCGCGAGCGCCTGCGCCAGGTGCTCGAGCTCGCCGGCGCCACCGGAGGCGATCACCGGGACGCCGACCGCCTCGCTGACGGCGCGAGTGAGCGGAAGGTCATAGCCATCGTTGGTGCCGTCGCGGTCCATGCTCGTCAGCAGGATCTCCCCGGCGCCGCGCTCGACCGCCTCCTGGGCCCACTCCACCACGTCGTGCCCCGTGGGAGTCCGCCCGCCCGCAAGGTATGCCTCCCAGCCCTCGGGCGCCCGCGCCTTGGCGTCGATTGCCAGCACCACGCACTGGGCGCCGAACACATCGGCGAGCTCGTTCAGCAGCTCCGGGCGCTGCAGCGCCGCGGAGTTGACCGACACCTTGTCCGCGCCCGCGTCGAGCACCGCCTGCGCGTCCGCGACCGAGCGGATCCCACCTCCGATCGTGAACGGCACGAACACCTCGTCGGCGGTGCTGCGGGCGAGCTTCGCGATCGTGTCGCGCTTCTCGTGCGTGGCGGTGATGTCGAGGAACACGACCTCGTCGGCGCCCTCGCGGTCATAGTGCGCCGCCAGCTCGACGGGATCGCCGGCGTCGCGGATGTCAACGAATTCGACGCCCTTGACGACGCGCCCACGGTCGACGTCCAGGCAGGGGATCACGCGCTTGAAATGCACGTCGTCAGCGTAGGGCCTCCTTGCCTTCCGCGACGGTGAAGCGCTGCTCGTACAGGGCGGTCCCGACGATCACGCCGTCGAGCGCGTCCAGCGCGAGCTCGCGGCGCAGGTCGGCGAGCGCCTCGAGATCCTCGCGGCTGCCGATGCCGCCGGAGATGATCACGCTGCCGTCGCCCACCGCGCGCGCCACCCACGCGACCTCGTCGCGGTTGGCGCCGTCGAGCATGCCGTCGTGATCGACGTTGGTGAACACGAAATGGCACGCGCCGCGCCGTCGCAGCTCGGCGAATGCGTCGCGCGCCTGGATGCCGGTGCTCTGCAGCCAGCCGTGCGTGGCGACCTGGCCGCCGCGCACGTCGACGCCCACGAGCACGCTCTCGGGCCCGTGTGCCGAGAGCACCTCACCCAGCAGCTCGGAGTCGGTGAAGGCGGCGGTGCCGAGGATCACGCGCGCTGCGCCCGCGGCGAGAGCATCGGCGACCGCCGACGCACTGCGCAGCCCGCCGCCGTACTGCACCGGCACACCTGCCTCGACGGCGATGCGACG
>Ga0210391_10003636_pt1 | contig 13010 bp, 7 predicted proteins | sample IncBWC12OmetaG_FD_160573 | JGI IMG/M metagenome (GOLD analysis project Ga0210391, IMG submission 160573) | Forest soil microbial communities from Barre Woods Harvard Forest LTER site, Petersham, Massachusetts, United States - Inc-BW-C-12-O ... | reverse complement strand
CGCTGCCCGCAAAGGGATGAGCATCGCCGAGGTCGAGCGCTGGCTCGGGCAGAGCTTGAACTACGACATCTCGGCATAAGAGCCGGAACTCGGTGCCACTTGAAAGGTATTTTGCCGAGAGGGTTGAGCAATAGTTGCTCTGCCGCAGTGCGTCAAGATTTGCGGCGAGACTTCGGCTCGAGCGAGGAAAAGGAGCTGAGTGTCCGCCGATGGCCGTCTGTGTTTTGCCCCCTATTAAGCAATAGATTCTGCTCTGCCTCCGACCGTGTTCGCGCCTTCTTGAATGTCGCTTGACGGCGCTGAATTTCAGATTTTCGATTCGAGTTTTCCACCGTCGAGTGCCACGCTGTCCTAAATCCGAAGATAGGCCGATATCGCGCGAACGATTTCCGCTTTCGCATCCGATAGCGACATTCCAGACGGTCGATGAAGTATTGCTCCATGAGAAAGCGAGTACACCATGTGCGCCAAGACAAATGCTTGCGATCTGGATTTTGCCTCTTCCGAAGCTCGTGCTGGGGCACGCGGTCTTGCCAGGACGAAGGATCATCTTGAGCCAACGACGGGCATTGAACGCGGAACAAACCTCGGCAGCATCTCGTACAGTCAAGAAGAGGATTGGTTCGGTGAAAAATCTCCTTCAAGACATACGGTACGCGCTGCGGCAGATGCGACTTGCTCCCGCTTTTACTCTCACCGCCATTCTTACCCTCGCGATCGGCATAGGGGCTACCACCGCGATCTTCACTCTCGTGCATGCCATCATGCTGAAATCCTTGCCGGTAGCCGATCCCGCGCGGCTTTACCGCATTGGTGACACACAGGAGTGCTGTATTGAGGGCTGGGAGGACGACGATTGGAGCGTATTTTCCTACCAGTTATATCAGCGACTGGCAGCGGCTGCCCCAGAATTTGAAGAGACCACTGCTTTCCAGGATTCGACGTCGATCTACAGCATTCGCAGTGTAGCGAAAGACACTGCGGCTCGGCCGCTGCACGTCGAGTTTGTGAGTGGAAATTATTTCCACGTATTGGGAATCGGAGCTTTTGCGGGAAGGGTTATAGCCGGCGCAGATGATGCCCAGTCCGCCCCGCCCACGGCGGTGATGAGTTATCGGACTTGGCAGCAATCTTATGGGTCGGATCCGACTCTCATTGGATCAACTTTTGTTATCCAGGGGCAATCAGTCACCCTGATCGGGATCGCGCCACCGGGATTCTTCGGCGACACCCTGCGCAGCAACCCTCCGGATTTCTGGTTGCCACTACAGCAGGAAGCCGTGTTCGATGGCCAAAACTCTCTCATAAAAAACAATCAGTCGAACTGGCTATATGTTATCGGACGGTTGCGCCCGGACGCCAGCGTGCAGGGACTAGCTGCACGATTGACGCCAGTGCTGCAACGCTGGCTGCACAATGAGGATCCGATTCCAGCAGAATTTCGGCCCCAGATCGAACCCGACATCCCGCACAAATACATTCGGCTAATGCCGGCAGGTAGCGGCATTACTTCCATGAAGGAAAACTACGGTACGAGCCTGCGCATTCTGCTGGCGGTGTGCGCGACCGTGCTGCTGATCGCCTGCGCCAACATCGCCAACCTGCTGCTGGCACGCGGAACCGTCCGGCGCATGCAAACCGCTGTGCGCATCGCGCTGGGAGCTTCGCGAGGCAGGCTGGTTCGCCAGCAACTGACGGAGGCGGTACTGCTTTCTTTGATCGGCGGCATCCTGGGAATAGCCATCGCCTATGCGGGAGCGCGATTCATCCTCGCACTGGCCTTTCATAACGCGGCTTTTGTGCCCGTCGACATTGCCCCCTCATGGCCGGTATTGGGATTCGCGTTCTTACTTTCCTTGCTGACCGGCATTTTGTTTGGTGTGGTGCCGGCGTGGTTCGCGTCGCATTCCGATCCGGCCGAGGCGCTGCACGGCGCGAACCGCAGCACCAGGGACCGATCGTCGTTGCCGCAAAAAGCCTTGGTCATTGCCCAAGCAGCGCTTTCCCTGGTATTGCTGGCTTGCGCCGGACTGCTTACCAGCAGTCTGCGGAACCTGGAGCATCAGGACTTGGGTTTTGCGACGCAGAATCGCATCAGTGTCGCAATTAATCCTCCGCTGCCGACCTACACTCCGGCACGCCTGGATGCGCTATATCGTCAGATTGAGGATCGCCTGGTGCAGCTACCCAATGTGCAGAAGGCTAGTTTAGCGCTTTACAGCCCTATGGCCGGCGAGAACTGGGGCGAAATGGTAGCGGTGGAAGGTAAGGGCGATCCCAAACCGAGCGAGGAAAACGCTTCGTCATGGGATCGGGTCAGTCATCAATACTTCGCTACGGTGGGTCAGAGCATCGTACGAGGGCGCGATTTCTCCGAGAGCGATACGACCGGATCGCGACCCGTGGCAATCGTCAACGAGGCCTTTGTCCGCCAGTTCTTCAAGAACGAAGATCCCATCGGCAAGCACTTCGGCATGGATACCTCTCGTTATGCTGGCGACTACGAGATCGTGGGGGTGGTGCATGACGCCAAATATTCCGATCCCGAACATGCGGTTCGCGCCATGTTTTTCTTGCCGCTGGAGCAGAACCTACATTATTCCGAGCCATTAATGCAGCGCCTCGAAGTGAAATCGCACTTCATGAACGGAATTCAATTGCTGGTTCGGGGCGATACCCGCAATCTGGAGCCACAGCTACGCAAGGCGCTGGCAGAGATCGATCCCAATCTAACGATCATCACCGTGCAAACCATGGAGCAGCAGGTGGCCACGAACTTCGATCAGCAACGCGTGGTCGCACAGTTGGCCGGCACTTTCGGCGTCATCGCACTGCTGTTGGCAGCTATCGGACTGTATGGTCTGACGGCTTACTCGGTGGCACGGCGCACCAGTGAAATCGGTTTGCGCATGGCTCTGGGTGCGGACCGTCCTCGTATCGTGCGGTTGGTCTTACGGGGAGCGTTTCTGCAAGTGGCGATCGGACTGATCATCGGGATTCCGATTGCAATCGGTGCCGGACGTCTTATGGCCGCGAATCTGTTTCAAGTGCGCAGTTGGGATCCGCGGGTACTTGCCTTCTCAATACTGGCCCTTGGACTTTGCGCAGCTGTGGCCAGTATTCTGCCCGCGACTCGGGCCGCCTCGACCGATCCCATCAAGGCGCTGCGAACGGATTGAAGGCAGCCTTGGCGCTGTTTCGACGCACTCATTTGACGAACATGCCGGCGGCACAACGAAGAGCCGACATTGCTTGGTGATAGGGAAGTGTGTTCCTTGGAGCGAGCGAAGCCCTAGAAGCTCAGCAGGGGGTTGACCCAATCTTCGTTATTAGAGCATGATCTATTTCCGCGAATTCGAAGAAATAAATGCGGTCTAAACACCAGTCGATCGTGCTTGGGTTCCTGCTCGTTGTCGTTACGCTGGCGCTCTACTACCCGATCACGCATCTCCCCTTCATCAACTACGATGACAACCTATACGTGACTGAGAATGTTAATGTCCAGTCGGGTATGTCATGGGACACGGTTCAATGGGCCTTTGCGACCTATCAGGCATCGAACTGGCACCCATTGACGTGGCTCTCTCATGCGCTTGACTGCCAACTTTTCGGCTTGGATCCTGCGGGTCCGCATCTGGTCAACCTGCTGCTTCACGTATGCAACGCAGTGTTGCTCTTCTGGGTGTTGCTGCGGGCAACCGGATTTGCCGGCAGGAGCGCAATGGCTGCTGCTCTGTTTGCACTGCATCCGATCAATGTGCAAACCGTTGCGTGGGTTGCGGAACGCAAGAATCTGCTGAGCATGTTTTTCTTCCTGCTGGCTTTGGTGGCCTATCGTTGGTACACACGGGAGCCCCGGATCAGCCGGTATGCTGTGGTCGGCGTTCTTTTCTGCCTGGGACTGATGGCCAAGCCTCAAGTCATCACGCTACCGTTTGTCTTACTGTTGTGGGATTACTGGCCTCTGAAGCGAATGGTCGCTGCGGCGGAGCGGAATGCACATGACAGTCGAGCATCGGATAATAGCCTTTTCCGACTCTCTTGCGAGAAATCGCCGCTACTCGCCATTTCGGCTGCCAGCGCGGTCATCACCCTGCGGGCACATAGCGCTAGCGGTGTTCGATGGCTTCCACTTTCTTTGCGCGTCGCCAACGCCTTCACCTCTTACGCCCGGTATGTGAAGTTCGCCTTCTGGCCGTCGCACCTGGCGCTCTTCTATCCCCACCCTTTGGTTCCGCTGCAGAGCTGGACGGTGCTGGCAGCATTTCTGTTCCTCACGTTAGTCACATGGCTGGTCATCGAAAACCATCGCCGGGGATATCCGCTATTGGGATGGTTCTGGTTCCTGATCACGTTGCTGCCAATGATTGGCATTGTGCAGGTGGGCACACAGGCGATGGCTGACCGATATGCCTATCTGCCGCTTATCGGACTATTCATCATGGTGAGTTGGGGTGTCGCCGATTGGACTGAGCGCGAACACATCTCCCTAACCTGGCAAGTAGCCGGCAACGTGCTCCTTTTGCTTGCGTTGTTTTCTGTGGCGCATCACCAACTCGAGTACTGGCGCGACAGCGTGACTCTGTGGACGCACACGCTTGCAGTCACGCGCGGTAACACTGTCGCGGAGGTCGATCTAGGTGCGGCTCTGTTGCAGCGGGGAGAGACTGCCAGGGCCATGGAGCACTTCAGGGCAGCAACCGCGATCGATCCGCTTGATCCATTGAGCAACATGTATATTGCCCGTGATGCACAGGAGCAAGGTAATCTACCGGAGGCCATCGAGGCATACAAGAGAGTGATTCGAGCGACGCGTGACTCAAGCCTGAAGGCCCGAGCCCTCAGCAATATGGGTTACGCCTATCAGGCACTGGGCAATCAGGCCGAAGCCCAGAAATGTTTCCACGCTGCCAACGATCAGGGACCGTAACAATCCCCAGGATTTCCTGCTGAGCGACGCGGCCGACTTGTCGGGCTGAGCCGTCGAGTTACCGCGCAGATGAACCAAACTCCAACTGAAGGTTTGGACTTATTTCCCATTACCCAACAATCCGACTGGAAGCGGAAGCAAGTTTCCAGAAGCCGACGCGGCCGACTGGGTGTCGGAAGAGCAAACTTCCAGAAGTACCGGTCAGCCTTTCGGTGGTCTTCTTTCTCGATGACGCGAAGGCCAATAAAGTTAAGATGACCGTGTACTTTGCATGACGTCTCAACGCCTGTTTCATCACGCACCATAGTGACAGCAATCACGACATTCCTTAGCGCCAGCTGATAGTCATAGGTTGATCCAAGCTGAGGCAATTAGCGTGTTCCGTTTGCGGCTATGGACGCTCTATCTGCCTTCACAGGCCGCGTCCGCGCCCTTGACCGATGGATCCAAAGAACAGCTTCTCCGATCAACGCCTGCCAGATGAGTTGTTTCGCGAATTTCTATGCGCTATAGTCATTGGCCTACGCTGTTTATTTCGTCGCTGGCGTTGCTGACCTGTCCACTGCAAGGTCAAACGCCCGCACAACCAAGTGATCCTGCATCCTCACTAACTCAGCCTCAAGCGCTAGCACTGCAGCCTATCACCGCCGACTGGCGTGCCACTGCCCGCAATGCGTGGACGGTGCCATATGGGTTGGGAGTTGGGAAGCTCGTAAATGTGGGTCAGGCGCTCGTGGATTTCTCGGGGACATTCTACGGGAACGCTACCACGCCGACGGACATGCCGACCTGGTCGATGAGTTTCCAAGTCACATTGGTATTTCCTGAAGGCAGTAAGTAATGGAGTGCAAAACGAATCTTCGTTCTTGATTGCAACCACGAGTCTTTATCAATTTCGCTTAGGTATACGCGAACGGTATGGAGCAAGTGCTATGAAAATTTCGAAGCAGGTAGTCGTCATTCTGAGTTTTTCTCTCCTCGTTATAGTAGCGATCGCAGCAAGCGCCACTGCAGCTGACAAAGCAGACTACGTTTTCAAGAACGGTGCGATCTACACCATTGACAGCAACAACCCCACGGCGCAAGCCATTGCGATCACTGGGAAATACATAACCTACGTCGGAACCAACGAAGGCGTGCAAGCGTTTATCGGCACGAAGACGCAGGTCATCGATCTCAAGGGGCAGATGCTGCTGCCGGGTTTCGTCGATTCGCACATTCACCCGATGCTTGCGATGTTTGCGGGCGGCGCCGACTTGCAGTACGACTCCGTGGAAGAGGTGCTGGCATCGTTGAAGAAATGGGCTGACGCCAACCCCGATTCCAAGGTGATTCGCGGCTATGGGTGGCGCTATACTCTCTTCCCGACCACTGGTCCCACCAAAGCCGAGCTGGACAAACTGTTTCCCAACCGTCCTGTACTCCTGGTTGCAATTGACGTGCACAGCGCATGGCTCAACAGTAAAGCGTTGGAGCTTGCGGGTGTGAACGCCAGAACTCCGGACCCTGTGCCGGGCTTCAGCTACTTCCCGAAAGATCCCAAGACCGGCGAACCTACCGGTTGGGTGGTAGAGACTCCAGCGGAACAACTCGTGCTGGCCAAACTGACGCCTCCTACACCGGAGGCCCAGATTGCCGAGGCAGCAGAGTTGTTGCCGAAGCTTTCGGCAGCCGGCATCACGGCCGTGTTTGAAGCCGGAATCGCAACCATGCCTACCGAAACCGGATACGACGGCTATCAGCAATTAGAGAAAAAAAACAAGCTGCCCGTGAGGGTCGTAGGCACCTATTACTGGAATAATCCCGACGTTAAAGATCCGGTCGAAGCCGTCCTGAAGCTCCGGGACAAGTACAACTCAGAACTGGTTCAGGCGAAGACGCTAAAAATCATGTTTGATGGCGGCGAGGCCCAGCACACCGCGGTTCTGCTCAAACCTTATTACGACCGGCCGGGCTACAACGCGGAGTACCTTCTCGATCCTAAGCTTGTCGGGGCCGCGGTCCTGAAGGCACAGCAGAACGGAGTGGACACCCACTGCCACTGCTACGGCGACGCCGCCATTCGCACCTATCTGGACATCGTGGCCGAGGCCGAGAAGCAATATCCCAATAGCCCTTCGCGGCACACCGTCGCGCATTCGCTGCTGATCACAGACCAGGACGTACCGCGCTTCAAAGAACTCAATGTCACAATGCAGACTTCGCCGCAGTGGATCACGCCTGACCCGTATAGCGAGAAGCTCACACAGATTCTCGGGAACGACGTGGTCAACACCGAGTGGGCGCGCATGAACTCGGTATCGAAGGCGGGAGGCCGTCTGGCGTTCGGGTCCGACTGGCCGGCGTCAGGCTACTTCTCCAGTTACCGTCCGCTGGATGCAATACAGGTAGCCTTGACACGCGCCATTCTACCGCAATACGAGAAGATTCAATTCACGCCCATCATGCCGCCAGTTGACGAGCGCATCACCCTGGACCAAGCGCTCAAGGCTTACACGCTCGACTCGGCGTATGTGCTGGACCTGGAGAAGCAGGTCGGCTCGCTCGAAGTGGGCAAGGGTGCCGACATCGTTGTGCTGGAGAAAGACCTGTACAAAATTCCTCCAGCCGATATCAGCACGACGAAGGTGAAACTGACGATGATGAACGGCAACGTGACCTACAGCGCGCAGTAGATCAGGCGATTCAGGCATTTCGCTCGGAAGCGGAGAAAAAAACATGAAATGGAAGATGTGTGCGTGCATTCTTCTGATATTCGTCGGCGCACCTTGTCTCGGGAGCTCCGCGCAAGAAGCGGCTCATTCGGGACGGATTGTGAACTCTGGAGCGGGTTCGCGGTTGAAAGATCCGATCAGCAAGTGCGCGGTCTGGGAGAGCGATCTCAGTGTCGACAATCTCATCAGCTGGTCAGGCGATTGCCGCGATGGCAAGGCGAACGGTACGGGAGTTTTGAGTTGCGCTATTGAGCGCCGGTCTGCTTCGGGCAACAGGCAAGAACTTGATTTGGAACGCGAAAAACGTGCGCGGATCTAAGGTGAAGTCAGTTTTGTCTGCCGCTGGCCAAATCACTTGGACGTATAGTCGGCAACCCGCCGACTGAGAGCAAACGACACGCCCTAGGTCACAAGAAATGGTTGGGCGTTTCACGTCCAGGTGGGGGTGCCAATGCGCTTGCCGGATGCTGGCCGACTTATTAAGATATGCCAAAAGGGTTTACAAAAGACCGCAAGGGGACGGGCCCGCGACGCCAAGCAACAACTACATAACGCCAGGCGGTCTGCAGCGCCTCAAAGATGAGCACCGGTTTCTGCTCACCAGGGAACGCCCGGCCGTGACGGAGGTGGTGGCGTGGGCTGCGAGCAACGGCGATCGCAGCGAAAACGCCGACTATCAGTACGGCAAGCGGCGGCTGCGCCAAATCGATGGACGCATTCGCTTTCTCACGAAGCGAATCGAGTCCGCGCAAGTGGTTGACCCCGAAGCTCCGAGAGCGGGGGAGGCGGCGACGAGGGCATTCTTTGGGGCGACTGTGCGCTATGTCAATGCCGCGGCGACGGTGCGAGTGGTGAGCATCGTGGGCACAGACGAGGTCGACCTCAACCGCAACCACATCAGTTGGGTGTCGCCTCTGGGGCGGGCGTTGATGAAGTCGGCGGCGGGCGATCGCGTAGTTCTCGAAGCGCCGGGCGGTACGGCATACCTGACAGTGCTGGAAGTGTGTTACGAGCGCATTTCGGTGGAACCATTCCGTGAACCACCTGGAGCTGAGGCCTCGGCAAAGGGACTCCCTCGCGGAGCCAATTCACCTGACGAAGTTTAGCGAAGCGGCACATAAACGTTCCAGTTCCCGCGCCAGGACGGATTGTGAGCTGACTCACGGGCTATTTGTTCCGCTATTGTTCGAATCCCAGTCAGGAACGCTCGCGTATAACGGCACAGTGTTTAACGACTGCTCCGAGCGGATCGTCAGCCACTCGGAAGTAATCCAGTTTGACGGTTGTCGGCTACGCTTCCTTGTGTCCAGCCCCTCGGCACGCGTTTGGGCAAGAGAGCGGAACGGGTCATCTTGGAGGATGAGACCTCCCGTTGCCCAATTGCCCCGATGAAATCACCGATGATAAGAGATTGTTTTCCTGCACGATTGCGCCCAAACTGTCTTGCTCAGAAGGCAGAGATTTTGAGGAGCTGTGCAGGTCGGCAACAGCTTGCTCGAATCGTTGGCGGAAATTCCACGTTTTGTCGCTTCAGCTATTAGGAGCGAAAAAATGGTGGGGATGGTTAGCAGCCAGAATGCAAGTCTTGCAACTCGACGGCCGAGCCTACCAATTGGTATGACGGCGCCTGAGTTCGTGCGCTTCCGGATCGGGTCGTTTGAGCTCAATCCGAAGTCCGGAGAGTTGATAAACGAAGACAACACGATCTTGCTCCAATCGCAGCCACTGAAGCTTTTACTGATGTTGATCGACCGTGGCGGCGAGATGGTCACGCGCCGCGAGATCCAGCAGCGGCTGTGGGGCAATGACGTGATCGTTGACTTTGACCACAGCATCAACACGCTGGTACACAAATTGAGCCACGCGCTGGGCGACTCGGTCGACGGGCCTACCTACATTGAGACACTCGCACGCCGCGGATACAGATTGAAAGTCCCAGTTCATCTGGTCGAGAAGGCAAGATCAGATTCGGCAGGAACAGATGGTTCAATATCCCCATGGACCGCGCTGTCTGCCATCTGGGAAGACGGTGATTCAGCGGCGCCACTCCAAAGCTCATCGTTGCGCCTCGGAGAGACCGCCGGCACAACCGAGCACAATGTCACAGTGCCGCGCGGCGTCCGTTGTCGTCGACGCGCGTTCTATAACCCGGAACAACCTCGCGAAAATGTTGCATCTATGCTGGGAAGACTTGTCGCACAACCCCTTTGCGAGTATCTGATCACCGCCACACCTTCAGAAGCGGTGGATGCGCTCCGGCAATTACTTCTCCTTGTTACGCAGGTTCTCGAGGCTTCGTCAATTTCGGGAGCGGGGCGCGAGGCGATGTCGGCAGCCTTTTGGAGAACTGATGGGAATCAGAGCGCGCCGCGGTAAACCCGATTCAAGGCACTCGTTCTTAGAGCTAGTGACCTCAGAAGTTATCGATGAGCCAAACGTTGCTGTCCGCTGTTGCGGATTCGAAAACCACGTATTTTCCGTCTCGAGACGCGAGCGGGTGATGAACGATCTGCGTGCGACCCCCGGGCAACAACTCATGAACCTTACCGGCGATCGTGACGTGAAAGAGACTCCAAGAAGCTGGAGTCCAGGACCCTACAAAGAAACCATTCCCGTCTGCTGCCCACGTTATCGACAGAAATTGCTGCCCTTGGGCCTCGCTTTCCACCTGGTGCCAGGTGCCGTTCGCAAGCGTTAACAGTTCGACCCGATGCCCGTATCTGTGCCCATCAACAAATGCAAGGCGTTTCCCATCAGGCGAAAGGCTCCAAGAACCTACTCCAGACGGCGGATCGCCAACTTCGATCTTGCCCATGCGTGATCCTGTTCCAGTGACTGGATCAAGCGAATAGAAAACGAGGTCTTTACCTTCGCGGCGGCCAAGAACACAGGGATTTGGGGCGGCGGGGTTCGATGAGCAGGACACAGGATCTTCTGTTGTGCTGGTTAGCACCTTCTCCGATGGTCCGCCGCGCATCGGCCGGCGCACAAGCGACTTTGATTGCGACCTTGTTCCACCACCCCCTGTGTCTTCGGGTCGCCAATACAAAAGCCACTTTCCATCCGGACTTAAATCAGCGCAGGATAGGTCCGCGGAATCTTCGACGACGCGTTGCCCTACATTCTCACTGACCCCCTGTTCGAGAATTTCTGATTTTCCATTCCTGGTTGAATGAAAAAGAATCCTCTGACTGTCAGGCGTCCAGGCGCAGAGACCGACTCCACGACTATGAAGCGTGAGACGGCGCGGCGCTTTGATCGCGAAGTTATTGAGGTCCAACTTCGCCAAGTACAAATCACCCGAAAATTTCGACTTCACAACCAGCAACCGCCTCCCATCGCGAGAAACGCTGAAGTCTGAGAAGGTGAACTCACTCCATTGTGTTAATTGGGTGGGCCGGTCCGCAGCTTCGGTTGTCGAATTCACGCGGACTTGCCAGAGGCTGACCTCGGATCGAACCAACCCTTCTCTCTTGCCACGACGCAATAGGAACAGCAAGCGCCCGTCAGGAGTCCAAGCAAGACCATTGTTGGGAATGAAGCTGTCAGACTCGGGAAGGCTTCCTTCATCGACCAGGGTTTTCGCCGATCCGCCAATAGCGGGGCGAACCTCGATTGCAACACTCAAAGAGCCATTTGTAGTCTTCCATTGTCGGGCATAAGCGATTGAATGACCGTCCGGTGACCAGGTTGGAGCGAATACTTCTCCCGTCGCCCCCACATCTAATAGCTTTCGTGGCGCGTCTCCATTCGTAGTACCTACCCAAAGTTCGTGACGCGAATGTCCGAATTCCGAGGACACGAAAACAATGCTCCGGCCATCCGGCGAAATTGCGGCTGAGTCTGCATTGCGGTACAGCAAACTGGGTTTCGGTTCACCCGATAGGCTAATGAGCCAAAGGTCGAAGCCGTTTGCGCTGCCCACACCGGCAAGCAACTGCTCTCTATACGGAACCCAGAGGACAGAATACATTGGGTCAACCAACTCGGCAGGTAAGCTGATTGGACGAGTTTCGTCAGAGTCGATCGAGCGCAGGTAGAGTCCTGTGTTGTCTTTGTAGGCCACCTGCTTCCCGTCAGTGGAAAGCCCTGCGGCGACAACCCAGTCTTCAATAGGATTGGCGGTGATCTGCCGCTCCTTCGGATAACGTATATGTGGGCGCGATAGCGAGCCGATTGCCCACTGCCGCACGGGGCGTACCAGTGCGACGATGGCCGTGAGCACGAGAATCAGCAGTACAGGTACTACAAACAGCGCCTTCGAAAGGCGCTTCCGCTGCAGTTGAGCGAGAACTTCGCCAGCCTCAGGGCGTTGGATGGGCAAAGGCTGAAGGCACCGCATGATCACTCGGTCCCAGCGTGGATCAAGATGTTTGACAAATTTGCTGGGAGGCGGTGGTGTTTCCGTGTCGTCGCGATGATGCCACTGCTCTTCGGTCAGAGAACATAGAAGAGGACCCGTAGTGCCCAATTCATCGCTGCTATCTTCGGCCTTATACGGTCTCCTCCCGGCAACCGTCTCGTACAGCATTATTCCGAGAGCGTAAACATCAGAAGCCTTGGACGGCGGTTCTCCACGCCACAACTCGGGCGCCATGTAGGCTGGCGTTCCTGCAACTTCGCCGGATGTGATAGCCGTGCCGCCTGCCAGCCCGAAATCGGTGATAACGGCGCGGCGGCTGCCATCGTCGTTTTGGCAAAGAATGACGTTGCTGTTCTTGAGATCCCGGTGGATGATGCCGCTGCGGTGCGCTTCCGCTAATCCCGCACAAACTTGGCAGGCGATTCCCAGCGCCTCTTCGTGCGAAAGCCTGCCCGCCTTCGTTAAGTGGGCGGACAACGTCTCTCCTTCGAGCAACTCCATGGCGAGGAAGTCGACCTCGCCATAATCCGTTTGTGCGGTATGGATCTCTTTGACGAGACAGATGTTCTGGTGCCGCACCTTGAGTGCAGCCTTGAGTTCTGGAGAAAGCAGTCGCTGGAACCCGGGCTTCGCGGCCTTGAGGGCGATATTCTGTTGCAGCTTGCGATCGAAGGCCTCGTAGACCACGCCCATCCCGCCTTCACCAATCTCGCGCAGGATCTCAAAGCGGCCTTCCCCAATCGTCTGCCCGGGCTCAAACGGCCGAACCAGCAAGCTGAAATCTACTAGGGGCTCCAGCAGGAACCTGCCCATGCGCTCCTCCCACCGCAAAGCATCGCCAAGTTCGCGACACAGCTCGTCATCCCCGCCGCAGGCGGCGCGCAGGTAGGCTGGACGCTCCTCGGGCGGCTGCTGCAAAGCCTCTTGCAGGATCGCCATTACACGGTCGTGCTCGATGCCTGTTTCCTTCCCCCAGCACTCATCCGCTTGAACAGCCACACGC
>Ga0210391_10003635_pt1 | contig 13012 bp, 7 predicted proteins | sample IncBWC12OmetaG_FD_160573 | JGI IMG/M metagenome (GOLD analysis project Ga0210391, IMG submission 160573) | Forest soil microbial communities from Barre Woods Harvard Forest LTER site, Petersham, Massachusetts, United States - Inc-BW-C-12-O ... | reverse complement strand
CGCACCCCCCATGCCAATTAAGTTAACACTAGGCGATGTACCGTTAACTGGAAAGCAACTACAAATCTCTGATTTAGGCGGTCCTGATGTCGTTCTTGGGGGAATTGGCGGCGCTGCGTGTGCGCCGAAGTTCAAACGTGGTTTCACGCGTCGTCGCGGACGAGGCGATTGTGGTTCCTATTCGCCGCGGCGCAGCTGACCTCGATTCCATCTACACCTTCAACGAATCCGGTACGAAGCTCTGGTCCCTGATCGAAAAAGGCCTGGACGCCGCCACTCTGGCCTCCTATCTCCAAGCAGAATATGGGCTTACACAGGCCAAAGCCCTTGCGGACGCGGAAGCTTTTGTAAGAGACCTGACTCAGGAGGGTTTGGTCGAGCCTGCCTAACCCGCAGGCATCACCCCGGCTACACGGCCGGGCACTTAGCAATGAACGAGACAACCTACTCCGCATTCAGCATGGGCGTGCATCAACGCATGTCTGGTAAACGCGTGCCGATGGAGGTGTCCATCGAAGTCACGCGCCGTTGTCCATTGGAATGCCTGCACTGCTACAACAATCTTCCCATGGCGGATCGGCTCGCCCGCAATCGCGAGCTTTCCCTCGAGGAATATCGCCGCCTGCTGGACCAAGTCGCTGACGCCGGGTGCTTCTGGATACTTTTCACGGGCGGTGAGATTTTCGCGCGCGCCGATTTCCTGGACATCTATTCTTACGCCAAATCCAAGGGCTTCCTGATAACGCTCTTCACCAACGGCACGATGATCACGGAGCGCATCGCGGATTTTCTGGCGGAATACCGGCCTTTTGCGATTGAAATTACTCTCTACGGCGCAACCCGCGAAACTTATGACGCGCTCACTCAGATCCCCGGCTCCTACGACCGCTGCCTCCGCGGCATCCGGCTGCTGCTGGAACGCAAACTGCCGTTAAAGTTGAAGACGGTGCCCACGACGGTCAATCGGCACGAAGTGTACGAAATGCAGCGCATGGCGCAGCAGGACTTCGGCGTCGATTTCAAATTCGATCCTCTGGTAAACCCGCGCATCGATTGCTCGCAGAGCCCCGTGGAAGTGCGGCTCACTCCGGAAGATGCGGTGGCGCTGGATTTGCACGACGCGCGCCGGCGCGCGGAAGCTCTAAAACTGATCGAGCGCGATATGGCCTTGCCCGCGGATGCTTTCACTTCAGAGAATATTTATCAGTGCGGTGGCGGCCTGACCTCCTGCGCGATTGATCCCTACGGCCAAATCAGCATCTGTGTGCTGTCCCACCAGGAAAGCTACGACTGGCGCTCCGGCAGCTTCAGCGCCGGCTGGGATGATTTTCTCGGTCGCGTGAGAGGCAAGAAGAAAACGCGGAAGAGCAAATGCGACGCCTGCCGCATCAAGACTCTCTGCGGCATGTGTGCTGCCAATGGCGAACTGGAACAGGGGGACGCTGAATCTCCCGTGGATTTCCTGTGCGAAGTGGCCCACCTGCGCGCCATGGCGCTGGGCGTGGAAATTCCAGCTCACGGAGATTGCGAATGCTGCGCGGGCGGAATTTCACACGCGAAAGTATTGCGATCGGCGGAGCGCATTCGAAAGGGTGAGGTGGACGTCGGCTCCTGGACGCCCATGCCTTCCGCTGCGACGCTGCCGATTTTGCAACAGAGTTCAGGCTGCGGCAGCGGCTGCGGCTCCTGTGGAGCTCATGCATGAGCAGTGAAGCACCCATGACCGAACAGAATCAAGATCCACCGCGCGGCACGAAGCCGTATGAGGCTCCGAAAATCATACGCGTCAGTCTGCGCCCGGATGAGGCGGTATTAGGCCATTGCAAGACGCCGTCATCCGCCGGTCCAGCCTCTCCAGGCTGCGGCATCGCTCTGGGCGGCTGTATGTCCTTCGGTTCCTGACGTGAGAACTATGAACTTACTAACGCAAGCGCAACAGCTGTGCGTCACCGTTCCGTCGGCACGAATCGCGGCGCGCATCGGCGGCATTTCGCTCGGCGCGACGTCTGTCGCGGGCGGCCCGCTGCTGCTAGTCGATACGCAACTGCGCGATTTTCTGGTTACGGATCCGATTTGCGACCTGGAATTCGATGTGGCGTTTGGCGACCGCTTCGATTTTGCTCCGGGAGAATTGGTTTTTGATTCTCGTGGATTGTGGAAGTTGTACCGTAATTCTGAAGGCTTCTGTTTTCGCTTGACCACGAATTTTATCGGCGAGCTGCCGTACAAACAGGCCCTTGTCGCACCGGATTTCAAATCCGGCCGCATCGAAATCTCACACGAGTATTTCGCGCAAAGCCACGCGTTAAATCCGCTGGAATATCCGCTCGATGAACTTCTCTGGATCCATCGGCTCTCGATGGGCGAAGGCGTGGAAGTCCACGGCTGCGGCGTGATCGCGCCAGACGGGAGAGGGTTTCTGCTCACGGGCCACTCCGGCGCGGGAAAGAGCACGTCTTCGCGTTTGTGGTCGCGTCACTCCGGCGCGCGTGTGCTCAGCGACGACCGCATCATCCTGCGCCGCGAACACGGCCGCATATGGATGTACGGAACTCCGTGGCACGGCGACGCGGGAATTGCTGAAGCCGATCGCGCGCCACTGGATGGAATTTTCGTGCTGTCTCACGGCCAGCAGAACGAAATAAGGCCGCTCAGCCGCACCACAGCGTCCGCGGAATTGTTCGCGCGCAGTTTCGTGCCGCATCACTCGACGGATTCGATCACTTTCATTCTGGAATTTTTCAGTAGGGTTACAGATTGTGTGCCTTGCTCCGACTTTTCGTTTGTCCCGGATTCTACGGCCGTGGAGGCCCTGCTCAGTGAAGATGTCGGCAAAATTATTGCGGCGTGATACGACGCAATTCGCGATGCTGTGCGAGGACGTGCTACAGCGCGGCTTGCAGGTGCGTTTTCTCGCGCACGGTCAAAGCATGCAGCCCAACGTGCTGAACGGCGATGCGGTGATCGCGGAGCCGGTCGTCGCGCAAGAACTGCGTCGCGGAGATATCGCGCTCACGCTCGGTCCACATGGAGTTCTGCTCCATCGCGTCATCGGCCTCGATCCCGCCACGAACAGAATCGTCACGCGCGGCGACGCCGGCCAGCAGAACGACACCCCCGCCGAATTGGTCCTCGGTCGCGCCGTTTGCTTGGAACGCGAAGGCAAAATAATTTCATTGCAACGACCGGGCATAAAATTATTACACGCGCTGCACAGGCAATACCGCCGCGTCATCCTGGCTGGTGCACGCCGTTCGCCACGTTTGCGCTCGATGCTCGCTCCGCTGCTCTGCGCGGTCTTCGCATTGTGCCTGTCCGCGTCGCCGGCAGCCGCGCAATTTACGATTACCGATAGCGTCACTCCGGCAACCGTCGCGCCGGGTGGCACGGTGGTCTACACACAGGTGCTCACTTATACGGGCGCCACCACCTTCACTCCGGCGACGGGTAACCCAATAACCACCACGCAAGCGATCCCGACCGGCCTTGCCTTTTCGACTTGCACCATAGCTGGCACGGCTCAAACACGCTGGACTTGCGCGGCGGCAGGCACCACGATTACCGCTAAGGATACCAACGGTGCTACGACCTACACCAACGGTAACACCACGACTTTCACCATCACCATGACGGTGCTCCCCACCACGGGGACCGGACCCATCAGCGATTCCGTTACTTCTAATCCTGGCGGTTCGAACGCTAGCGCCGGTATCACAGTCGTTTCCACGCCGGACATCTCCGTCACCGGGACGGTAGCCCCTAATCCGGTAGCGACGGGCGCGCAAGTCACTTACACCGAGACGGTTTCCAATCTCAGCACCACCACGGCGGCACCGAACGCGACACTTACACAATCTACACCCGCCAATACGACTTTTGTTTCCGCCACTCCGCCCGGCACATGGACGTGCGGTACGAAGCCGGCAGTTGGTGGCACTGGGGCAATCGTATGCACGGCCAATGCCGACATGGCTGCGGCAACCTCCGTAAACTTTACGATCATAGTCGCCGTGAATTCAGGCGCACCCAGTGCAACCACGATCACAAACAACCCAATAACCGTAAGCGAAACGGGAACGGACCCGGTGCCCGGAAACAATACCATCTCGCTGTCGACCACCGTGCAAGGCGCCGACCTTTCCATGACGCAGTCTGCCTCCGCGTCCGCGGTAGCACCGGGAGGCACGATCACCTACACCGAAACCGTCACAAACCTTGGCCCGAACGCTGCCACCGGCGCGGTGCTCTATCAGCAGACACCATCGAACACCACGTTCGCTTCGGTCACGCCTGCTTCTGGATGGACCTGCACTTCACCTGCCGTCAACGCCACGGGACAAGTGGTTTGCACGGCCACTGCCAGCCTGGCTAGCGGCACGACGACCGCTGCATTTACATATGTCGTCACAGTTGCCGCAGCCACCGCAGCCGGCACCACCATCGTGAATTCCGCGGACGTGACTTCGCAGACCACCGATCCAAATTCATCCAACAACACGACGTTCACATCGGTTCTGGTGGAAATTACCGGCGACTCTGATCTTGCGGTTTCGATGGCGGCCGCGCCCACGCCCGTGTTCGAATCTTCCGCGCTCACCTACACAATTCAGGTGACCAACCTCGGCCTCGCTCCGGCCGCGGGAGTAACTGTAGTGGATACGGTGCCACCCACCCTTGTCAACCCATCGGCGACATCTTCAGCGGGAACGTGTGGCGCCTTAACGGGCGGCATGATCACCTGCGCTATCGGAACAGTCGCGTATCCCCTCGCGGCTCCCATCACCATCACCGTTACCGGGACGACTCCCGCAACCGGGAGTCCTCTCACGAATAAGGCCGCTGTCAGCACTAGCGGCACGGACCCCGTCGGCACAAATAACTCCGTGACCGTCGTCACGGTCGTGCAGCCGCTGGTTTGCGCCATGCCTGGGAAAGACGGCGCGGGAGGAACCCTGAGCGGCGTTGTGAACACCTACTATCCACCAGCCGCCGGAACGGTAGCCGCCGGCGCGACAGCCATTACGTTGGGCGCGGCCGCTGCTGCTCCGGGCGCGCAAACTGCCATAGGCGTTGGTGACCTGCTGCTCGTCATCCAAATGCAGGGCGCGCAAGTTAATTCCACGAATACCAGCTCGTATGGCGACGGCGTTCCTGGCAATCCGGCGTCTGGTGCTACAAGCCTAGGCAACTCAGGCCAGTTTGAATTTGTCACTGCCACCGTCGCGGTCCCCTCGGCCGGAGGCACGCTCACGTTCACGGGAACCGGCGCGGGCGGCGGACTGCTGAATTCTTACACCAGCGCAGCCGCCACAACCACGCAGGGAATTCAGACGTATCAAGTGATTCGCGTTCCGCAATACACTACTGCCAGCTTCAGCAGCACTCTGGCTGCGCTGCCCTGGAACGGAGCGGTCGGCGGCGTACTTGCGCTCGATGTTGCCTCGCAGCTCACTCTCGCCGGAACTGTAAGCCTTGATGGCCAAGGCTTCCGCGGTGGCGCCGGACGCATACTGGCCGGTGCGACGGGCACGCTCGCCACAGACGTCATCACGTTATCAACGCAAGCCACCAACGGCTCGAAGGGCGAAGGCATCGCCGGGACGCCACACTACATCGCTCCTGCGCTCAGCACCATCACGCCTGCCACCACTGCGGTGAGCACCGGACAGGCCGTTGTCGAAGGTCTGCCAAACGGAAGCTACGCGCGTGGCGCTCCGGGCAACGCCGCTGGCGGTTCCACCGACGCAAACCCGACTGCCAACAATCAGAATAGCGGCGGCGGCGCTGGCGCGAATGGAGGCAACGGCGGCACGGGAGGATTCGGCTGGCAGAGCGCGGGAATCGTGGGCGGTTTTGGCGGCGTTGCTTTTCCGGCCACCACCAGCGCAATCGTGATGGGCGGAGGTGGCGGCGCCGGTACCACGAACGATGGCTCCTACTGGAATCCCACGACGAACGCTGGCAACGCGGATTGCGGCGCGAACTGCACCGGCATCTACAGCAGCGGAACCGCGGGTGGCGGGATTGTGATTGTTCACACCGGCTCGATCGCCGGTACCGGAACGATTTCCGCCAATGGACAAACCGCGCTGGAAACTGAAAACGATGGCGGCGGTGGCGCTGGAGCTGGCGGCTCGATCTTGGTTTTTGCCAATAGCGGCCCGCTCTCCGGACTCACAGCCAGCGCAGCAGGCGGCAATGGCGGCATTACTTGGCCTGCGGATCCACCAGGAACCACTTTCCCTGGAAATCGGCATGGCCCAGGAGCGGGCGGTGGTGGCGGCGTGATTCTGGCGTCTGCCGCGCCCGGAGCCGCAAACGTCAGCGGCGGCATTCCCGGCTGGTCCACGCTTGCGAACGATCCTTATGGCGCGACGGTCGGGCAGCCCGGATTCGTCAGCTCTGGCCTTTCAATCACCGAAACTCCGGGAACGCAGTCTGGGGCTTATTGTGCGGGTGCCGATCTCGCGGTCACGAATTCCGGCACGCCCAGCGTCGTCTCGCCCGGCGGCAACATTACCTACACGCAAACCGTAACCAACAACGGCCCGCAAGACGCCGTCAACGCCACATTCATCGAAGCCGTTCCCGGCAATACTACTTTTCAATCGCTTGCGGTAGCTCCTGGCTGGTCGTGCACAACTCCAGCCGTCGGCAGCGCAGGAAATATCAGCTGCACGGATCCAGATGTTGCGCATGCCGCCGTGGGGACTTTCACGTTCGCCGTACAAGTTATCCCCGGCACGGTAAACGGCACGCAAATCCTGGACACCGCCTCGGTTTCGTCCGGCACCAATGATCCCAATCTCACAAATAACACTGCGAGCATCTTGACTCTGGTTGGCGCCGCCACCAGTGCCAACATCGTCGTCACGATGACGGCTGCGCCCAATCCGGTGCAGGCCGGGAATCAGCTCACCTACAAAGTCACGGTGCACAATAACGGCCCGGCCGCCACCAGCAGTGTCACCTTGGCCGACACGATTCCCGCGAACACCACTTTCTCTTCTCTGGCGCAAACTGGCACCACATGGAGTTGCCCCGCTCCTGTCACCGCTGTCAGTTGCACCATCGCGTCGCTGCCCTCGGGAGCCACCACTACATTCACTCTGATCGTCACAGTCACGGCGGGCACTGCGTCTGGCACCGTCATCACCAATACGGCCAGCACGTCCACTTCAACGCCGGATGCGAATCCTTCGAGCAACAGCTCGACCGTAAACGTTACCGTGGCGTCCGCGGGCCAATACGATTTGAGCGTCACCAGCAGCGCGTCGCCGAACCCCGTCACCGCGGGAAATAGCATCACTTTCCTACTGAATTTTGCGAACAACGGTCCGAACTCTGTCAGCAACGTCACCTTTGGAGACACTGTCCCGGCCAACACCACTTTTGTCTCGCTTGCGCTTCCTGCCGGAACCACTTGCCCCACGCTTCCGGCCGTCGGCGGCACCGGCGCAATCAGTTGCTGCCCCGGCACCGCAGGAGTTTGCTCAGGCGCTGCGATTCCGTCCGGCACCATCGCGCAGCTTCCGCTGGTGGTGAAAGTCAACGCGAGCACCGCGTCCGGCACCGTCATCTCCAATACTGCAAATATCGGTCCCACAACAAATGACGTGAACGTCGCAAATAATACGTCGACTGTGACCACGATCGTCGCTTCGCCCTCACAGGCCGACGTCGCCATCCTAAAAACTGCAGCGCCGGAACCCGTGGACCAAGGCGCGACGCTTACTTATGCGTTGCAGGTGACCAACAACGGTCCTGCCGTCGCGCAAAATGTGAACGTTTCCGATCCTCTGCCCAGCCAAGTCGCGTTCGTCTCCGTCTCCACCACGCAAGGCACATGCACGCAGAGCGCGGGCACGGTCAGTTGCAGCCTCGGCTCCGTGAGCGTTGGCGGTTTGGTGATCATCACGATCAACACCACGGCGACGGCGTTATTTAGTACGTCGTCGCTGGTACTGAATACCGCCACCGTAAGCTCCTCGACCAGCGATCCGAACTCTGCGAACAATTTTTCGTCCACCATCTCGACGATTCAGGCGCCCACGGCCGTACAGCTGACCTCGTTCCACGCGCAACCTCGCGCGGGCGGTGGCGTGCTGCTCGAATGGCGCACGCGTGAAGAAGTTCACAACTTAGGTTTCCATATTTATCGCGAGGATGCGCAAGGGCGCCACCAGCTCGACCCGTCGCTCATCGCCGGCGGCGCGCTGCTGTTGCGTGGCGGGCAGCCCGGACATGCTGCGCGCACCTACCAATGGATCGATCCGCAGGGCGGCGCCGGCTCGTCCTACATTCTCGAGGACGTGGACCTCAGCGGTATCCGCAACACGCACGGCCCCGTGATTCCCGATTCGACTGGCTCGGACGCGGCATCATACTCTCCCGCGATGCTGCTGAACCAACTGACGAAATCACTGCCGGCCGCATCGCCGCTGGCGTTGCCGTGGCGACCAGGTGCACCCGTACCTCCCAAAGCGCCCCCAGGCAGCGCGGAAGTCTCCAGCGCGTATCTGGACTCACTGCCGGCCGCGAAAATTTCTGTCAACGCGGAAGGCTGGTTTGTGGTCACGCGCGCGCAACTCGTCGCGGCGGGCTTCGATCCCGGTTCCGACGCGCGCACGCTGCAGCTTTTCGCCGAGGGTGTCGAGCAGCCGATGGCGGTCCTCGGTCAGCAAGGCTCGTCGCTCGCAAGCAATGGCGCCATCGCTTTCTACGGCACCGCGATTGACACTCCGTTCTCCGGCACGCGCGTCTATTGGCTGGTACGCGGGTCGCAGTCGGGCAAGCGAATTCCCGTTTCCGCTTCCGGCGGGTCCAGCGCTTCCAGCGTGCAGAGTTTCTTGTCCTCCGTCACCCTGGAGCAGCGCACCACTTACTTCGCCGCGCTGTTGAATGGACCGAATGCCGATAATTTCTTCGGAGCGCTGGTCAACAATGAACCAGTAGACCAGGATCTGGTGATCGAGCACTACGATCCGGCGTCGAGCATTCCGGCGCAGATCACCATCACTTTGCAGGGAGTCACCACCGGTCAGCCGCACAGCGTCACTGTCGCCGTGAATGGTTCATCCGTCGGCGTTCTGAATTTCAACGGCCAGGATAATTTCAGTAGCACTTTCCCGGTCCAGCAGGGATCGCTGCAGAACGGCACGAACACCGTCACTCTGACCGCGCTCAATGGCGACTCCGACACCAGCCTGGTGCAATCCATCGTCCTGAATTTTCCGCACACTTACACTGCAGATTCCGATTGGCTCCGCGCCGCTGCTCCTGCAGGCGCGCACTTAAAAATCAACGGCTTCTCGAATCAGCAGATCCAGGCGTACGACGTTTCCGATCCGCTCAACATCATTCAGCTCGCCGGACCCATCACTTTTGATAACACCGGCTCCAGCATCACGATCACCGTGCCCGGTGCGCCTTCCAGCGCTACGCCGCACACGCTGATTGCGTTTGCGTCTGACCAGATATCGTCGGCCTCAGCGATCACCTACCATCCGCAAAGTTCGCTCCCAGAACAACGCTCCGGCGCAGACATCGTCATCATCACACATCGGGATTTTGCCTCCACAGTCGCGCCGCTGGTGAGTCTGCGCAAATCGCAGCAACATGAAGTTGCCGTTGTCACCGTGGATCAGCTCTTCGACGCCTATAATTACGGCGAGCGCAGCCCGTTCGCGCTTCAAGACTATCTGCAATTCGCCTCCACCCAGTGGCACGAAAAGCCGCAGTCCGTGCTGCTGCTCGGCGATGCCTCTTTCGATCCGCGCGATTATCTGGGCCTCGGCGATTTCGATTTCGTGCCCACGCGGATCATCGAAACGGCCGCATTCAAAACCGCTTCCGATGATTGGCTCAGCGATTTCCAGAACACCGGCTTCGCGACGATTCCCACCGGGCGCATTCCCGCGCGCACCGCTGCAGACGCGGCCCTCGTCATTTCGAAGATTGTGAATTATGAGCGCAATACGTCGCAGGGCAGTTGGCAGCAGCAAGCCTTAATCGTTGCGGACCAAAATGTTGGCGTGGACTTCTCCGGCGAAGCAGAGATGGCCGCCGCGCTGCTGCCGCCGTCACTTGTCGCCACCAAAATTTTGGCCGACGGCCAGTCCACCACCGCCGTCTCGCAGCAAATTCTCGACGCGGTGAACGCCGGTACCCTGCTTGTCAATTACACCGGCCACGGCGCCGAGCAGCAATGGTCATTCTCCGACCTGCTCGATAATACTTCAGCCGCCGCGTTGAGCAACGGCGGACGCCTGCCCGTGTTCCTGCTGATGGATTGCCTCAACGGATTCTTCCACGACGTCTATGCGGAAAGCCTTTCTACCGCGCTGCTGCTGGCGCCCAACGGAGGAGCAGTAGCTGTCTGGGCCTCGTCCGGGTTCACGACCGCGCCGCCACAAGCCGCCATGGACCAGGCGCTGCTGCGCACTCTCGCGGCAAATCCAACGCAACCTCTGGGCCGCTCGATCCTGACAGCCAAGCTGAATATCACCGACCCTGACGTGCGTCGTACCTGGATCCTTTTCGGCGACCCCGCCATGCGCGTAGCATTCCCACTTGCAGCCTCGACAGTTACGATCAAGCCGCGCATCACGCCCATCACGCAAACCCCTCGCTAGAAGCAGGCGCAAAGGGTCGAGGTCCCCCTGTGGTCATCTTGGAAGGTCGTGGCTTCAGCCACGACAGCAATGCCTAGAAGTGCACGCGGCATTGAGCCGCTGGGGTACTGATGGCGCGGGCACTGCGAGGATAGGGCAGGGAATTACCGTCAACTCCGCGATACAATCCTCGGCGAACCAAAACCATGTCCAACATCGCCAAGCTCTTTGAACGCATCGCCATCATCGCGCTAGTCGCATTCGCGATCGTCTACGCGTGCGACTATGCCCTCTTCCAGCACAAAATGAGCAAGAATGGCGGCGCCGACGCCCTCGGCTCGGTAACTTCCTACTACGGCACCGCGCTGAAAGACGGCAAAATGGAGATTTTCACCGACCAGCCGCAAGTCGAAAGCTGCGCTCACTCCTTGTTCCCGCATTCCGGCTACCGCCCCTGCTGGTACGCTGCCCGTAACAACGTCAAGCCCATCGGGTAATCAGCGGTTCGAAAAATAATCTGCAACGCACCTGAAACAATCCGTAAATATTCAACGCTTTCGCTTCCGCGTTCTCCGCACCCGGCTTTCCGCGTTCGCCGCTGTCTGCAAGAGCTGCAACAGAGCCTGCGCATCCCGCGTGAGCGCCCTGTGACGCGGATAAATCACGTCCAGATTTCGCCGCAGCGGCTCCTCATCTACAATTTCGATCGCCACCAGCTTCCTCCTGCGCAGTTCGTGGGTCACCGCAATCAAAGGCAGAAAACTCAGCCCCAGTTTTCTCTCCACCATGCGTTTCGCCGCCTCAATCGTTTCCACTTCCAGCACGGTATTCGGCAATTGCCCCGCGCGGCGGAACAGTCCCTGGCTCAAAGTCCAGTCGCTCGACCCACGGTCGAAAAATATCAACGGCATGGCTTCCACATCTTCCAGCCGCACGCGGCGTTTACGCGCCGCTGCATGACTCGGATGTCCCACCAGAATCAAAGGATCGTCGCGCAGCGTCATCGTTTCCACTTCGGGATGATTCAACGAGCGCGCCACGCCAATTTCCGCTTCGCCGTCCAGCACCATCTTCAATACTTGCGCCGAAGTACCGGAGCGCAGATTCACCAGCACCTTAGGATTCGCCGCCTGATAGTCCTTCATCACGTCCGGCAAAAAATAAGTGCACACCGAAAGCGCTGCCGCAATGCTCAGCGAGCCTCCGGCAGAAGGCTGCAATTCATGTACGGCCTGCCGCGCGCGCGTCACGTCCCGCAGCAGCTGTTCGGCGTGCGGACGCAAAGCCTTCCCCGCCGGCGATACCGAAAGATTTCCGCGCACACGGGTAAAAAGTTTCACGCCCAGACCGTCTTCCAGCGCCTGCACCCGCGCGCTCACCGCCGGCTGGCTGATATGGAGCGCCGCTGCCGCGCGATGAAAGCCGCCGTAGGTGAGTACCGCCAGAAACGTTTCCAGTTGATCGATTTCCACTTGACCTCGTGCGCCCGCTAACCAGAACGGGGAAGCCGTTTTCCACAGGCGGTACTACCGAACTTAGTACCGGAGGTGGAAACCACCTGATAAGCATATTCTATCAAGATGATAATGACAATCAGTTTGACTGATTGCCTTGCCTGCCTCACAGTGGAGCCCAGTCGCCAGTTGTTCCACGGACCACGAGAGCGAAGCAACCCCGCTCTGCTCCACGCTGGCTGCTCCGGCCCCCAAGTCCAAACTCTGTCATTTCGAAAGAAAGCGCGCACCACATCCGCTTTCTTCCATCGAAGAGGACGCAACCGATGAACGCCAACGGCAATCACCGCAACCTGGAGCACCACTGGAAGACTGAACTGCGCTGGGAAGGCATCACGCGCCCCTACTCGCAGAAGGACGTCGAGCAACTGCGCGGCTCCGTCCACATCGAGCACACTATGGCGCGCTTGGGTGCCGAGCGCCTCTGGCAATTGTTGCAGGATGATCTCTACGTCGCTGCGCTGGGTGCCTTAACCGGCAATCAAGCTGTGCAGCAAGTCGCCGCCGGCCTACAAGCGATTTACCTGAGCGGTTGGCAAGTCGCGGCCGATGCCAATGACGCCGGCCAAATGTATCCCGATCAAAGCCTCTATCCCGCCGACAGCGTGCCCAACGTCGTGCGCAAACTAAATCAGGCCCTGGCGCGCGCCGATCAGATCCATCATGCCGAAGGCAAGAACGGAATTCACTGGTTCGCGCCGATCGTCGCCGACGCCGAAGCCGGATTCGGCGGCAATCTGAACGCGTTCGAACTGATGAAGGCGATGATCGAAGCCGGCGCCGCGTGCGTGCACTTCGAAGACCAATCGTCCTCAGCGAAAAAGTGCGGGCACCTGGGCGGAAAAGTTCTAGTGCCCACCGTCGAAGCCATTCAAAAGCTCGTCG
>Ga0210391_10003632_pt1 | contig 13015 bp, 8 predicted proteins | sample IncBWC12OmetaG_FD_160573 | JGI IMG/M metagenome (GOLD analysis project Ga0210391, IMG submission 160573) | Forest soil microbial communities from Barre Woods Harvard Forest LTER site, Petersham, Massachusetts, United States - Inc-BW-C-12-O ... | reverse complement strand
CACATCACCAGTTCCGGCTCGGCGCATTACCCAGCAGCCTTTGTTCTTGCCTTCATTCTCATAAAGGAGCACACCTGCACTCTTCAGTTTGATGAAGGCCGCATCCCAGAAGTGCAGGTGCAGGATTTCGCTTTCGCGCGGAAGGAAGTCGTACTCAATGTCGAGGCGATCCATGGTTTCGAGATGGCGGCGCAGGACGGCGGTCGAGATCAGCTCGGCGATGGCGGCGGTTTCGCTGGTCGCGTCTTCGATGCCGTGCAGAGTGCGGGCGCGGAACTGCAGATTTTGTTTGTCTTGTTGGTACCACTGCGAGACGCGAGCGTACAGATCCCAGCAGTAGTAGTCGAAGCGGGGCTCGTGCGTGAGGGCTTCGATCTCTGCGCGCGACTCTTTCTCGATCTGCGTGAAACCTACGACCACGTCAGCAACCTGCACGCCGGTGTTGTCAATGTAGTTCTGGATGTCGACTTCCCGGCCCGCGAATCGCAGCAGACGGACAAAAGTATCGCCGAGAATGGCGTTGCGCAGGTGGCCGATGTGGGCGGCCTTGTTGGGGTTGATGCTGGTGTGCTCGACCAGGATTTTTCCCGGGGGGATGTCGGCGGGCGGTTCTTGGTTGGAGGCAAGTGCGGCGGCCATCCAGGCCCGATCGATTTTGACATTCAGATATCCCGGCGGCGCGACCTGCATTTCGGCAATCCCCTCGATGAGTCCGATGTCGGCGCGAATAGCCTCGGCAATCTTGAGCGGAGCGGTGCGTAGTGGCTTGGCAAAAGGAAAGAGAGGGATGGCGAAATCACCGAGCTCCACCTTAGGAGGCTGCTCGATGACCACCTTGGGCAGAGTTGCATCAGGATAGCGAAGCCGGAGGAACTCAACGATGCGCTGGGCTAGACGGTGTTCGAGATAACGATACAAGGGTTCCCTCGGAGCACTTTAAGGAGACAGCGATTTTAGCAGAGCGTGCGGTGGAAGCTGGTTTGACGCGAGATGCACGCTTCCCTATGATGAAAAATCAGTCTTTGATCTCCATGCGCATAGCTTACCTTGAGTGTTTTTCCGGCATGAGCGGCGATATGTTTCTGGGCGCCCTGGTGGATGCCGGAGTTCCGGCGCGGATGTTGGAAGAAACCGTGGCGGCACTCGGCGTGAGGGCGAAGCTGGAGATTTCGCGCGTGGTGCGTAGCGGGATTTCGGCTACCAAGGTGGATGTTTACGTCGATGGAGAGAAGGATCTGCCGCGGGAGGAGTACTGGGAGCGGCATGAACTTGAACATTCTCATGAGCATGGTGGGCATTCGCATTCTCACCCTGGTGAGAGTTCGCGGGCGGAGGCGGCCGCGCCACATTCACACTCCCACGAGCATGGACGGGGGCTGACTGAGATTCGCCAGATTATTTCTGGGGCTTCGATCTCGGAGCACGCGAAAAAGACTGCTCTCGCCGTCTTCGAGGTCTTGGGACGGGCAGAGGCGAAAGTCCACGATACTTCCATCGACCACGTGCATTTCCACGAAGTCGGTGCAGTGGATGCGTTGGTAGATATCGTCTGCGCAGCCGTGGGGGCTGAGGCGTTGGGGGTGGATGAAATTATTTGTTCACCCTTGAACGTCGGCGGCGGGACGGTGGAATGCGCGCATGGGACTTTTCCCGTGCCGGTTCCGGCGACCGTGGAGTTGTTGGCGGACGTGCCTGTGTATTCGTCGGGAATCGTGGCGGAGTTGGTGACGCCGACGGGCGCGGCTATCGTGAAGACGCTGGCTTCGCGCTTCGCAGCCTTTCCGGAGATGAAGATTGAGAAATCAGGCTATGGTGCGGGATCGCGGGATTTTCCGGGGCATCCGAATGTGGTGCGGTTGACGATTGGTGAAGCGGCCTCGACCACGCTGGCTACGAAGACCGCATCCGAGACGATTACGGTGCTGGAAGCCAATCTCGATGATCTGAATCCGCAGGTGTTTGGCTATGTGATGGACCGGCTACTTGAAGAAGGTGCACTGGATGCATTCGGCATGCCGGTGCAGATGAAGAAGAATCGGCCGGGGACAATGCTGACGGTTTTGTGCAAACCGGAAGACGCGAGCAAACTCACACACCTGATTTTCACCGAGACGACCACACTGGGCGTGCGCCGGCGCGACGAGATGCGTCGGACTCTGGCGCGACGGTGGGAGAACGTCGGGACACGGTGGGGTAACGTGAGGATCAAGATCGCGAGCATGAATGGGACGGTCACCAACTACGCTCCGGAGTATGAGGATTGCCGGCGCATCGCGGAGGAACATCATGTGCCGCTGAAGCAGGTGATGCAGGAAGCCGCGCAAGCGTATCTGGGGCCGGCTAACAAGCCTTAACCACAGAGGACCCTTCGGCTCCGCTCAGGGCAGGCACAGCGGTACACAAGGGTAGTGAAATTAAAGACTCTATGAGCCGGAAGTTCTACATTACGACACCGATTTACTACGTGAATGCGCACCCACACATTGGGCACGCGTACACAACGATTGCGTGCGACACAATTGCGAGACGGCAGCGGTTGCTGGGCGCGGAGACGTTTTTTCTTACGGGCACGGATGAGCATGGGCAGAAGATCGAGCGGGCGGCGCAGGCCGCGGGAAAGACTCCGCAGCAGTATGCCGATGAGATTTCGGGGGAGTTCCGCCAGTTGTGGAAGCGGATGGGCATCTCGAACGATGATTTCATTCGCACCACTGAAGACCGGCATAAGAAGCGCGTGCAGGAACTTTTCCGCCGGATTCGCGACAATGGTTACATCTACAAAGGCACTTACACCGGGCAGTATTGCGTGTCAGATGAGCTTTATGTCGATGGCGCGCAGCCGGGGGATCCCTGCCCTACGTGCGGGCGCATCACCGAAACGGTGAAAGAAGAGAACTACTTCTTCAAACTTTCGACATTTCAAGACAAGCTGCTGGCGCTTTATGCGAATCCGGAGTTCATTCGTCCCGAAGCGCGACGCAACGAGGTGATCTCGTTTGTGAAGTCGGGGCTGCGCGATCTTTCGATCAGCCGGTCGACGTTCACCTGGGGCATTCCGGTGCCGGACGATCCTAAGCATGTGATTTACGTCTGGCTGGACGCACTCGCGAACTACATCACGGCGATTGGCTACGGCTCATCCCACCCGGGGGCGCAGGAAGCGTTCAAGAAATTCTGGCCGGCCGATGTGCAGATGATCGGGAAAGAGATTGTCCGATTTCACTGCGTGTACTGGCCGGCATTTCTGATGGCGGCGGGGCTGCCGGTGCCGAAGGCGATCGTCGCCCACGGATGGCTATTGTTTGAAGAAAGCAAGATGTCGAAGTCGCGCGGCAACATCGTGCGCACGGAAACGATTCTCGATGTGCTGGGCGCCGATGCATTGCGCTATTTTCTGCTGCGGGAAGTGGTGTTCGGGCAGGATGGATCGTTCTCGTTCGATGCGCTGGTGCAACGCTATAACTCTGATCTGGCTAACGGGTTGGGAAATCTGGCCAGCCGGACCTTGACCATGATCAACCGTTATTTCAAGGGTGAGGTGCCGTATCCATCGCGCGGTGCATCGAAAACCGCCGCTGACGATGCTGTCGCCGAGGCGGCGCGAAAGACGATTCGCGAATTTGGGACGCTGTTTGATCAATTCCAGTTTTCGCGCGCGCTGGAAGCGGCGTGGGCCCTGATTGCGGCGGTGGACAAGTACATCGTTGAGAATGAGCCGTGGGCGCTGGGCGAGAAGCAGGATGAAGACAGCCGCTCCCGCCTGGCGACAGTTCTCTATACAGCGGCGGAAGCTCTACGAATTGCTACAGCGCTGGCACATCCGGTGATGCCGGACGCGACGGCCAAGATCTGGTCGCAGATGGGGTTGGGAGACATCAAGAAGCTTGCTCTAAGCGACCTGGCCTGGGGACAACTGCCTCTGGGCACGAAGCTTGGCGAGGTGCAGCCCGTATTTCCGCGCGCTGACAAGAGCGCGATTGAAAGGATGCAGAAGATGGAAGAAGAACAAAAAGGTGTACTGCTGACAGAGCCTCCAGCGGCGGCGCCCGTCGCGGCAAAGGCGCCGGCGGCAGCGTCTCAGGCAGCCATAGCTCCGGCAGCAGTTTCCGCGGGTGGCGAGAAGATTTCGATCGACGACTTCACCAAGATCGAGCTGCGCGTGGGGCTGGTGAAAGTCGCCGAGAGAGTGCCCAAGGCGGATAAGCTTCTGCGGCTCGAGGTTGATATTGGAACCGAAACGCGGCAGGTGCTGGCGGGCATCGCGGAGGCCTATGCGCCGGAAACATTGATTGGGCGGAAAGTCGTGATCGTGGCCAATCTTGCGCCGCGCAAGCTGCGCGGGATGGAATCGAACGGGATGATCGTGGCAGCATCGCTGGAGGATGGGAAGCCTGTGCTGGCGGGGTTCCTGGAGGATGTGCCGGTGGGGGCGAGGCTGAAGTAGGAAAAGCCCGACTTCGGACATCGGACCTCGGCCATTCGTGATGAATCCTGAACTCTGAAGTCTGAAGTCCAAGGTCTGAGGTCTGACTTTCCATGTTTATTGATTCTCATGCACATCTTGATGGCCCGCAGTTCGAGGCGGACCGCGAGCAAGTGATTGCTCGGGCTCGTGATGCTGGGATCCAGACTATCGTGGCTATCGGCAATGGGGATGGTCCTGAGCATGTGGACTGCGGAATTCTCTTGGCGGAGAAGTACGACTTTATTTACGCGACGCTGGGCATTCACCCCCACGAAGCCCGGCTGGCCAATGAAGCGGCTTATCAGGAAATGGAACGGCTGGCACGGCATCCGAAGATAATCGCCTGGGGAGAGATTGGCTTGGACTATCACTACGATCACTCTCCGCGCGACGTGCAGAAGGAAGTCTTTACGCGTCAGATGGAGCTGGCCGCAGGCGCGAAGCTGCCAATCGTAATTCATTGCCGCCCGTCGGAAGCAAGCGACAATGCCTGGGAGGATTGCCTCGGTTTGATGCGAGAACATTGGGCGGCAAAGGGGCTGGGCGGCATTCTGCACTGCTTCACGGGAAACTGGCCGCAAGCGAAGAGAGCGCTCGACATGGGTTTCATGATTTCGTTCGCCGGCAACGTGACGTTTCCCAAGGCACAGCAAATTCGCGATGCCGCGCTCGAAGTCCCCCTGGAACGCATGCTGATTGAAACGGACTCGCCGTATCTGGCGCCTGTGCCCCACCGGGGCAAGCGCAACGAGCCAGCCTTCGTAAAGGAAACGGCGAGGAAAATGGGCGAACTCAGGGGATTGTCGGCCGAAGAAGTTGGCCAGCGGACTTCAAGCAATTTCTACAATTTTTTCAAATTGACTGAAACCGCTGAAAGCAAAATTTCGGCAGGCTAACCCTCCTCGGGAAGGGCTTCTTCTGGTACCCTCATGAGTTAGATTCCATCATTTCAGAAAGAAATGAAATCCGATGCCCGAAAACACTTTTGACATCGTGAGCAAGATTGACTTGCAGGAGGTATCGAACGCCATCCAGCAGGCGTTGAAAGAGGTTCATACCCGCTTCGACCTGAAAGATTCAAAGTCGAATATCGAACTGGAGAAAGACGCGATCGTTCTGCACTCGGCCGACGAGTACAAGCTGAAGGCGGTGAACGATATTCTGCAGCAGAAGCTGGTCAAACGCGGAGTCTCATTGAAAGGACTGACTTACGGCGCGGTGGAATCAGCGGCGGGCGGTACCGCCAAGCGGCGAGTCACGATGCAGCAGGGCATTGCTATCGAAAAGGCGCGGGAGATCGTGAAGCTGGTTAAGGATTCCAAGAAAAAGGCGCAGGCTTCGATCCAGGGAGACCTGGTGCGGATCAGCAGCAAGGACCGGGACACGCTGCAGGAAGTAATCGCGATGCTGCGGGGACATGACTTCGGCATCGATTTACAGTTTACGAATTATCGAACGAATTAACGTCGGACGTTGGACGCCAGACGCCTGGCGGTTCGAGATCAGAGGTCCGAAGTCAGAGGCCTGAAGTCAGAGGCCTGAAGTCTGAGGTCAAGGTTCTACATTGAGCGCACCTGCCGTCATTAACGGGAAAGAAGTCTTCGACCTGCTGCGGGAAGATCTCGCGGCTTTGGAGGGCGAGTTCGGGCAGGATACTGTCTCGGGGGTGCAGGCCATCACGGAGATTGGCGAGTATCTGCGGAACGGCGGAGGCAAGCGGATTCGTCCGGCGCTGCTTTTTCTTTCTTCCAAGCTCTTCGACTACGAAGGACGGGGAGCAGTGAAACTCGGCGCTGTAGTCGAGATCATTCATACCGCAACCCTAGTGCATGACGACATCATCGATGAGGCTAAGACGCGGCGCGGCCGGCCTGCAGCCAATACACAGTGGGGCAATTCGAAGTGCGTGTTGGCGGGCGACTGGCTCTACATGCAGGCGTTCAAGGTTGCCGTGCAGGAGCGCAACTTCCGTATTCTAGATACCCTGATTGAACTGACCCAGCAGATGGTCGAGGGCGAACTGCTGCAGATGGAAAAACTGGGCCAGTTGATTACGCTCGACGAACACTTTGATCTGATCTACCGCAAGACGGCATGCCTCTTCTCGGTGTGCATGCGGCTGGGAGCGATTCTCGCCGGAGCGACAGAGGCGCAGGAAGAGGCTCTGGGCCAGTACGGGCATGACCTCGGCATGGCCTTTCAGATCGTCGACGATGTGCTCGACCTGACCGCGTCCGAAGATGTTCTCGGCAAGCCGGTGGCGAGCGATCTGCGCGAAGGCAAGGTCACGATGGCGGTGATCCACGCGCTGGAGCGCTGTACGGCAGAGGAACGCGCCCAGATTGAAACCGTTCTGCGCGACCGCGCTTTCAACGGCGTGACCCATGCGCAGATCATGGAGATTCTGCAGCGCTACAGCTCGCTGGAAGCGGCTACTGATCGCGCCGCGCGCTACGCGGAGTCTGCGCGGAAGTCGATCGACACCTTTCCGGATTCCGAGATCAAGCGAGCGCTGCTTTGGGCGCCTGAGTTTGTGGTGGCCAGGGAGAAGTAAGATATCAGTCTGTTTATACTGAACCCTTTCCTGATTTTCTTTATCCAAGGTTGTTTATGGATCTGTTATTGCTGATGGCGCGCCACGGATACCCGTTGACCTTCTGTCTGTTGCTGGCGGAGGCGATCGGGCTTCCTTTCCCGGCCGCCATCGCGCTGGTGGCGGCGGGGGCTGCCGTGGCGGCACATGCACTATGGGGTCCCTACGTCTTGCTCGCAGCTGTCGTGGCTTTGCTGCTTGGCGACACGGTGCAGTTCTGGCTGGGACGATACATGGGCTGGCTGCTACTGGGATTCCTGTGCCGCGTGTCGATCAATCCCGAAACCTGCATTCTGCGATCGGCCGAGTCATTCTACAAGCGCGGCAAAGCGACGCTGGTGATTGCCAAGTTCATTCCTGGGGTCAACACCATGGCAGCGCCGCTGGCAGGCAGCATGAAGATGCGCTTCTGGCAGTTTCTCCGCCTGGATTTCGCCGGAGCCCTGTTGTATTCCCTCACCTATCTTTCGGTGGGATACCTTTCCCGCGATTTTCTGACGGCACTCTTGCGCGGGTTTCACACGGCCGGGCTGGCGTTTGAACTGGTAGTGGTCATCGCCCTGGGGGCGTACGCGATCTATCGTATAGTGCAGTACCGCAGGCACGGGATGTATCGCGTGGTGCCGCGGATTCAGGTGCAGGAACTGGCCGCGCGCCTGGCCTCGGAGGGCACGGGCAAGGTGCTGATCGTCGACGTCCGCAGCCACGGCTATTACGACTCAGGATCAGCGCGAATCAAAGGCTCGATCCGCATCGAACCTAACAACCTTGAAGAGGAAATCAAGAACCTGCCCAAGGACAAGGACATCTATCTATACTGCACTTGAGCGCGCGAAGCGACCAGCGCCCGGGTGGCGCACCTGCTGCGGGAAAAAGGATTCAACACGTTCGTGATTGTCGGCGGACTGACTGCCTGGCGCAAGGCCGGCGAACCGCTGGAATCGGTTCCGCAAAACGATCTGGTGAAACTGCCGACGTTTAACTAGTCTCGCCTTCCACGGAAGATAAAACCCCGAAGAACCGACCAGCAATGATGTAGCATTTGTCGGGCTTGCCACGATGAGCGACACCGTCACCCACGATCCACCGCGCGCCGACGGGATGAACCGCGTAATCTTCCTGCTGGCCCTCTCGGTTTTCATCAACTACATCGATCGCAGCAACCTATCGATTGCGGCGCCACTCGTGCAGGACGAGCTTGGTCTCTCCAGTTGGCAACTTGGCAAGCTGCTCTCGGTATTCTTCTGGACCTACGGCTGTATGCAGATTCCAGCCGGCTGGCTGGTGGATCGCTTCGAAGTGAAATGGGTATTTGCCGCGGGCTTCTTCGTCTGGTCAGCGGCGACAGCAACCACTGCAATATTGCATGGGTTTTCCGGCTGGATCGTGATTCGGGTGATTCTTGGGATGGGCGAATCGATCGCATTTCCGGCTTACTCCAAGATTTTAGGCAGCGGCCGCTTCACCGAGAGCCGCCGCGGCTTCGGCAATGCGGCCATTATGGCTGGGCTTTCGATGGGCCCGGCGGTCGGCATGCTGGTGGGAGGCACCGTGGTTGGCCGGTTTGGCTGGCGGCCATTTTTTCTGGTGCTGGGCCTGGGAAGCCTGCTGTGGCTGGTTCCGTGGCTGGCGTGGATGCCGACCGGCACAACCTCCGCTGCGCCACCCTCAGAGTATAAAGTCGGAATTCTCGATATTTTCCGGGAGCGCTCGGCGTGGGGCACTTGCCTGGGACAGATCTGCATCAACTACGGCCTGTACTTTCTGGTGGCGTGGTTGCCGTTCTATCTAGTGCGGGCCCGCAATCTCTCAATGAATCAGATGGCGAGGGTTGGAGGATTGATCTTTTTCATGGCAGCGGTTTCGGCGATGGTGACCGGAAAACTCTCAGACCGCTGGATTGCCTCGGGCGCGTCTGCGACGCGAGTGCGTAAGACCTTGCTCGGCGGCGGGATGATTGGCTTGGGTATTTCGCTGGCAGCGGCCGCAGTCGCGCCCGACAGCACCTTCACCTGGTTGCTGGCCGCGGCCGGCGTCTGCTTTGGAATAAACGGGGCACATTGCTGGGCAGTCACACAAACGCTGGCGGGACCGCATGCCTCAGGGCGCTGGACCGGAGTGCAGAACTTTATCGGGAACTTTGGCGGCGCCTTTGCACCCGCGATTACCGGATACCTGCTCAACCGTCTGGGTAAGTTCTATTGGCCTTTTTTGATCGCAGGAGTGTTCTCCTGGATTGGAGCGCTGGCCTGGGTGTTTGTCGTGGGCCGGATAGAGCCCGTGGAATGGGAGAAGAAAATCCGCGGATCGCGCGCCGGCGCCGATTCCTCTCCCGCGACGGGCACCGTTGCGCCGTAATACACTTTCATTCAGTGAAGCGGGAAATCGAAATCAAGTTTCGGGTTGCCAACTTGCGTGCGCTGGGGCGCAGGCTGCGATCAACTGGATTTCGTCTGCTGACGCCGCGAACGCACGAGCTGAATACTCTGTACGACCTCCCGGGTGAAGTGCTCCGGGGACGTAAGGAGCTTCTGCGGATCCGTAAGTATGGCTCGACGTGGACTCTGACGCATAAAGCCAAGGGGAAAGTTGGTCGGCATAGCAGTCGACTCGAGCTGGAAACGTCCGTGGATGATGGTCGGAAGATGGATCTGATCTTGCGCGCGCTGGGATACGCGCCATCGTTCCACTACGAAAAATTTCGCGCCGAGTGGACGGATGGCGAGGGGCAAGTGGTTGTGGATGAGACGCCGATCGGAAATTTCTGCGAGATCGAGGGCGCGCCGCGCTGGATTGATGCTACGGCGAAGAAGCTGGGCGTAACTGCGGCGGATTACATCACGAAGAATTACGCGGGGTTGTTCGCGGAGTGGAAAGAACAGACAAAGAACCGGGCGGAGGAGATGACGTTCAAATCCGTGGCGGGTCGAAGCAAAATTAGTCGGCGTTCGTGATAGCTTTGCGCCTCGCTGCGCTTGGCTGGACGGTCGAGGCAGCGGTCCACACATGTCTCGTGGCGGCCTACGTCACGCCCCGTGGCACTTCTTGAATTTCTTGCCGGAGCCGCAGGGGCAAGGATCGTTGCGGCCCACTTTTTCCTGCCCGCGAACGACCTGTTGAACCGGCTGCACGTCGCCAGCGCCGGCCATGCGCGCCTGTTCGAGTTCGCGGCGCTTGCGGCGCATGAAAGCTTCTTCCAGATCGTCGGCAGAGGTCGCGACTAGGCGTGGGGGACGATGTCCGTTCCCACCCGTTCCCTGTTGCGACGGCACTCCCGGCTCAGGGCCGTGGCCTGTGGGTTCGCCTCCCTGTGGACCACCAGCGCCAGCGTCCGGCGGGCGCTCGATGATCTGCATCAGGTAAAGATAGCGGGCCGTGTCTTCCTGGAAGCGTTGCAGCATGGCCTCGAACATTTCGAACGATTCTTTCTTGTACTCAACCAGCGGATCGTGCTGGCCGTAGCCGCGCAGGCCAATGCCCTCCTTGAGGTGGTCCATGCTGAGGAGGTGATCCTTCCACTGGGAATCGAGCACGCTGAGCATGATCATGCGCTCGTGATGCCGCATCGCCTCGGGACCGATCAGTTTTTCTTTCGCGTCGTAGCGTTCTTTCAGCTTTTCGAAAATCGCGTCGCCGAGTTCCTGACGGTTCAAGTGGTCCGGCTTCACACCTTCCGCGACGAAGTCAACGCCGAAGTGGGTGAAGACCGCGTCTTTCAGGCCTTTGATGTTCCAGTCGTCAGCGTGGCCCTTGGGCGGGCAGTACTCTTCCATCAGATCGCCGAGAATCGCTGAGACGTAGTCTTCGAGGATCAGATCCTTCTGGTCCATGCCCTCGAGCAAGCGGCGGCGCAGGCCGTAGACGGCCTCGCGCTGCTTGTTCATCACGTCGTCGTATTCGAGCAGGTGTTTGCGGGATTCGAAGTGCTGGCCTTCGACTGCCTTCTGCGCCGTCTCGATGCGGCGGCTGATGAGTTTCGATTCGATGGGGATGCCTTCCTCCATGCCCAGCCGCTCCAGCAGTTTCGAGACCCACTCTTTAGCGAAGATGCGCATGAGGTCATCTTCAAGCGCGAGGTAGAAGCGCGAGGAGCCGGGGTCGCCCTGGCGGCCGGCGCGGCCGCGAAGCTGGTTGTCGATGCGGCGCGACTCGTGGCGTTCGGTGCCGAGAATGTGCAGGCCACCGACCGCGGTGACCTCATCGTGCTCTTTATCAGTTTGCACCTTGTAACGGGCCAGTGCCTCCGTCCATTTGTCAGTCGGGACGGTATATTCATTGCCGTTGTAATAGAAAACTGAAATCGTGCCGTCTTCCTGCGGGCCTTCGATCTTGCCCTGAGCCACGCGCAACTGCTGCGCGATTCCTTTCTTCACCATCTCTTGCTTGGCCATGAATTCGGGATTGCCGCCGAGCAGAATGTCGGTGCCGCGACCGGCCATGTTGGTGGCGATGGTGACCATGCCTTTGCGTCCGGCCTGGGCCACGAATTCAGCCTCGCGCTCGTGGAACTTGGCGTTCAGCACGACGTGTTGCTTGAGGCCTTTCTTCTTCAGCAAGTCCGAAAGCCGCTCGGACTTTTCCACCGACGTAGTGCCCACGAGCACTGGCTGGCCCTTCTCGCTCAGCTTTTGAATCTCGTCGGCGACCGCGAAGTATTTCTCTTTCTCGGTGCGGAAGACTACGTCGGGATTCTCCAGCCGCAGCATCTGTTTGTTGGTCGGAATGACGACCACTTCAAGCTTATAAATTTTGTCGAACTCGGCGGCTTCCGTCTCCGCGGTTCCGGTCATGCCAGAAAGCTTCTTGAACATGCGGAAATAATTCTGGAAAGTGATGGTAGCGAGCGTCTGATTCTCGCGCTCGATCTTGACGCCTTCCTTGGCTTCAATGGCTTGGTGCAGGCCGTCAGACCAACGGCGCCCCGGCATCATGCGTCCGGTGAATTCGTCGACGATGATAACCTCGCCGTCTTTAATCACGTACTCCACGTCGCGGCGATAGAGCGCGTGCGCTTTGACCGCAGTCTCGACGTGATGTTTGAGCGGCCAGTTCTCCGGGTCGGCAATGTTGCCGATACCGAGCAGGCCTTCGACTTTCGTCCAGCCCTCGTCGGTGACCGTGATGTTGCGATGCTTCTCATCGACTACAAAGTCGCCGGTGAGTTGCGCAGGTTCACCGGTAGCGACCTCAAGCTCTTCGCCCTTCTCCAACTTAGGGATAATCCGATTCACCTTGTAGTACTTATCAGTCGACTCCTCGCTCGCTCCGGAAATGATCAGCGGCGTACGGGCTTCGTCGATCAGGATGGAATCGACTTCATCGACTATGGCGAAATTGTGCCCACGCTGCACGCAATCTTTCAGATCGAACTTCATGTTGTCGCGCAGGTAGTCGAAGCCGAACTCATTGTTCGTGCCATAGGTCACGTCGGCAGCGTAGGCGGCGCGGCGCTCCTCGTCGTCAAGGTCGTGGACGATCACGCCCACGGTAAGACCGAGGAAACGATACAGCTTGCCCATCCATTCGGAGTCGCGCTTGGCCAGATAGTCGTTGACCGTGACCACGTGCACGCCGCGCCCACTGAGGGCATTAAGGTAAACCGGCAGCGTGGCAACCAGAGTTTTGCCTTCGCCCGTCTTCATTTCCGAGATCATGCCCTTGTGCTGCACCATGCCGCCGATCAACTGCACATCGAAATGGCGCATGTTGAGCACGCGGCGTCCAGCTTCGCGCACCACGGCAAAGGCTTCCACCAGGATCTCGTCCAGAACTTCCTGCAGAGCTTCGTATTGCTCTTTGTCGATCTGCTTTGCGTTGTCTGGATCGGCTTCTGCTTCTGCCGCCGCATTGGGTTCGGGCGTCGCACCGGTGGTGACGTGACTCAGACGATCCTGGATACGTTGCCGGAACTCGTCCGTCTTGGCGCGCAGTTCGGCGTCGGTGAGCTTCTGCAGCTG
>Ga0210391_10003631_pt1 | contig 13018 bp, 8 predicted proteins | sample IncBWC12OmetaG_FD_160573 | JGI IMG/M metagenome (GOLD analysis project Ga0210391, IMG submission 160573) | Forest soil microbial communities from Barre Woods Harvard Forest LTER site, Petersham, Massachusetts, United States - Inc-BW-C-12-O ... | reverse complement strand
CGGCTTCAACTTCAAGCTTCTCCAGTTCGGTGCGGATAGCCCGCGACTGGCGCCGGTATTCCTTGCGTTGTTCTTCGCTACGAGTGGCGTCTGCTTTTTTTTCGAGATTCGTGGACTGGCGATCGAGCGACCGCATCATGTCGACAGTTTTATTGGCCCGGTCGATAAGGCGCTTGCGCTCGGTGTTGGTGAAACCCAACTTGCGAACGCACAAGGAAACATCGACAATGGCGCGCGCCAAAGCGATGCGATAGCGGCGATAGTCCTTGGGACGCTTCTTCTGCGAGACTGCCGCGAACTTCTCCAGAAGCTGATTGGCCTTTTTATAGGCCTTGGCCAGGTCGTCGATCTTTCCGGTGAACTCTTTCAGCCGGTTCTGCAGAATCTCATCGGTGATCTCTTCTTCATCGAAGGTGACCACTTCCTTGATGGAGCGAACCCCCTTCTTGAGGTCTTCGCCCATCGCCAACAGTTCGTTGATGACGATCGGCGAGCGGGAGAGAGCCTTCAGAACGCGCAGTTGTCCGCGCTCGATGCGCTTGGCGATTTCAACTTCGCCTTCGCGCGTAAGCAGGGGAACAGTGCCCATCTCGCGCAAATACATGCGGACGGGGTCATTGGTTTTTTCCAGAGCGCCGGGAGTTAAATCGAGTTCGACGTCCTCGCCAGCTTCGTCTTCGTCGAACTTTTTATCGAGCGCAGAGGAGGGAAGTTTTGGTCCCTCCAGCACATCGATTCCTTGCGTACCAATCGTCGTGAGCAGATCGTCCAGGTCTTCAGGAGAATGCACATCGTGCGGGATGAGATCGTTCACCTGATCATAGGTGAGATATCCCTTTTCCTTGCCTGTATCGATCAGCTTTTTAATGTCGTCGTACTTGTCGTCAAGAGCCAAGAAAGATTTTCCTCAAGTCGTCCCATGGAAGGACGTCGAAACGTCGTTTATTGCGGCGGGAACGTGAAGTGGCGGGATGAGCGCCGACACAAACCTTAAAAGTATAGCACGGAAAGAGTCTCGCATCAGACACGAACTTCTCTTCCAGAAACCACCCGCCGCCTATGTTGCCCGCTGTTAATAAGTTAGATGGCACAACAGCCCATTTAGTTTCATGGCTCTCCGTTTAGTTTCAACGCTCTAGTTGATTCAGGCAAGACGCTGAACTGCGCCTTGATCCAACAGGCCGGACCCCGATAAGCCGGGGTCCATGAGTGCCCTCTTCAGGCGGTCTTTTTCGCGCAGCAAGAAGAGCAACCGGTCAGGCTCAAGCTTTTTCGCGGCTTGGAGCTCCCTCTGAACCACATCCATTTGACGTCGGTACTGAATCCGCCGCAATGCGCGCACCGCGCCCTCCAACCGCTCAGCCGTGAGTTCCTCGTCTTCTTTCATAAGGATTGCCGCCACAAGATTCCGGTCGGAGTCGGGCAGCGGCAATTCAATCACGTGAACCGCTCCGCCGGCGGAGTTTAACAAACATTCGATGAGGGATTCCGTGCCTAGTCCGACGTGCAAGCGCTCGTTCTTGAGGACGAAATGCGCCTGACGAGCGGGATCGAACTCTTCCTCGGTACCATCGCGCGCTGAGATGCGTTCCTCCGACGTCTGCATCTCACCCGCCGAGGTCAATGCCCGGATCAACAGCTTCTCGGCGTCGGTGACTTGGGCATCGGCCGCTGCTTTGAGGCTGGTGGTCGAACGGTTGGTGGCGGCATGCTTGAGTTCCTGCCGCAGAACCGCGGAATCGATGCCGAGTTTTTGCGCGATCTCGCGCGCCAGTTCGTCGCGGACGATCCGACTCGGCACTCGCTGGATATGCGGCAGCAGGGAATTTAAAGCCTTGACCTTCCCCTCGGAGCTGCGGATGGGGAACTGGCTCTGGGCACGTTCGATCAGATAATCAAAATAACGCTGAGAGTGCTTGAGTGCCTCACCATAGGCGTCTTTGCCCTTGCGTCGAATGAAGAGATCGGGGTCGAAGCCGGCTTCAAGGGTCAACACTTTGATTTGGAATTCCTCTTCGACCAGCAGACCCAGGGTGCGCTCGGTGGCTTTCGCGCCGGCGGTGTCGGGATCGAAATTCACGACTACGTTCTTGCTGGAACGGCCCAGCAACCGAGCCTGCAGCTCGGTGAAAGCTGTTCCGGAGCTGGCGATCACGTTGTGGAAGCCGGCAGCGTAGACCGAGATGCAATCCATCTGGCCTTCGACCAGGATGGCGTAATCCAGCTTGCGAATCGCTTCTTTGGCCTGATCGAGATTGAACAGCACGCGAGATTTCGAATAGATCGACGTCTCAGGCGAGTTGAAGTATTTCGGTCCGGCTTTATCGTCCGTCGAAAGCGTGCGCCCGGTGAATGCGATTACCCGCCCAGCCTCGTTGGTAATCGGGAACATGACCCGGTTGCGAAATTTGGAATACATGTCGGCGAGGCTGGCCGAGGGCTTCGGGCTTTGGGCCTCGGGTTCTCGGTCGCGCCCGTTCTCTTGCTGGTTCCCCCTTTCTTTGTCATCCCGAGCGGAGTCGAGGGACCTTGCGTTTTGCTCAGGGCTGACGGCTGGTGGCTGAGAGCCTTCCTTCCACGAGAACAGTCCGCTCGCACGAAGCACATCCGCATCGAACTCTCCCTTCAGCCGGTCTTTCAAGAAGAAGCCCGAATCCGGGGCGTAGCCGATGCGGAAAGTTTTGATGACATCCTGGGTCAAGCCGCGTCCAGCAAGGTATTCGCGAGCTCGGGCACCTTCAGGACGGCGGAGGCACTCCTGGAAAAATGCAACGGCGCACTCGTGAACTTCGATCAGCACCGTACGCAGCTTGGCTTCCTGTGCTTCCCCGGGACTACTGAAGCTAAGTTTGGGAAGGGCAATCCCGAGCTTCTGGGCCACTGCTCGCACAGCTTCGGGGAAGGTGATGTTTTCGATCCTCTGGACGAAGCTGAAAACGTCTCCCGAAACGCCACATCCAAAACAGTGAAAGAACTGCCGCGTAGCATGAACGGAAAACGACGGCGTTTTTTCGTTGTGGAAGGGGCAAAGTCCCGAGAAATTCTGCGCCCCGGCCTTCTTCAGCTTGACGTAGTCGCCGACGACGCGGACGATGTCCGCCTGCTGCTTAACGATTTCTTTGAAGTCGATGGCGTCGGTCATGGAGTGAAGACAATTCCCCACAGGAATTCTGAGGGAAAGGGGAGCTAAAAGGAATATAGCAGCAGCTTCGCGATGGCGGAAAACCTGTGAATTTTGGCAGTTAACGGTTGACGTCGGAGGAAAACCCTATTTATTCAGCTCATTTTTCCTTCTATCGTCCCAACGCGTTCAGATCCCGCCTTGTCTGATCTGCAATTGACGGCATGTCGGCTACCGTTGCCACCTTCACGCCATTCTCCTCGAAGGTACCGAGCGCAAACTCGATGTCGGGATTTGCGCGATCGAGGTCGTCGGAAACCACCGCCGTAAGCAGAGCTCGCGAACCGTTCGTGGCATGGACGGAGTCCGCAACCTTAGGGAAGCGGTGGGCAAGGATAAGCGCATGATTGGTGTTCGCTTTTAGAGGAACAGCTTGAAAGAATCGGACCTCGGTACCCAGGACATATCCAAAATCAAAAACTAGCGAGTCGCCCCTCTTTTCTGTGTATTTCGCTGCTGCGGTTTTCTCTATTCGCAAACCCCATATTCCGGCTCGGTTTAAGGCATCTTCTATTCCGGCAAGAATCATTGCGCGCTCACTCCTTGGACGGGCCGCGGCGGGCAATGACTCCAGTTGCGGGTCGTCCAAATAAAGTGAGCAAAGGGTTTCGAGCTCTTGAGTCGGCTCCATCGCCAAGCATGATTGTCGGGGAGAAATCTGGATCGAATTCGCGAATGTGTCTTCCAACTGACGCAGCACCGAGCCGACACCCTCTGGGTGCTTCAATCGCGTACGAAGGTCGGCCTCGATAGCCTGCAAGACCTCGATATCAATCTGTTTGTCCAGGCAAGTCGCTCGCTGCCAGTCGCTAGTCATGCGGAGGTCCGCAAACCCGAAACCATCGGTATTGGGCTCGAATAACAACAATCCGATATTTACAAATTCGCCTCTCACTACGTTGGGAACATATCGCAACAAACAGAACTCGAATTGCTTCAGATCAGTCATCGGCATTCAGACCTCCAGCGCTTCAAACCTTTGGGTTGCGATCGACGGACGGAAAGGAGCTCGCCGTTTGCCGACGTGAGTGGAAAAGAAGGTTTCTCGACTCCACCGATCATGCGCATTCGTGGATCATTTTGCTGCGTTCGAAATCCCAGATGAAATCCTAAAATTCGCGAGTGATAGCTAGAGCCGCTCATGCATCGTCTTTCCAGTTCGGAAATGGCTGTCTCGATGACATCCGAAACGCTATGATCAGCTCACGCACTTTTGTCCTTCGATCAAGCAGGCAGCGCACCAACTCTTCGAGCGCACCCCAATCACTTGAATACCACTCCGGAGGAATTCCGGCGGCACAGTTCCAAATAAGGCTTTCGTTCATCCCCTCGATCGTCGCGAGCCACGGCTGAAATGAGTCCCACCCGCGCACGTTTAAATAAACTTCGTTCTGGGCATAGACGCCGCGTAGCGGATAATCCGGAAAAGTCCATTCGCCGGCGTTGAAACAATATCCCTGATCGATGAAGGCAACCGTGTACTTCTTCTCTCGCATTTTTCGCCAGAATGCTGCCTGCCTGCCGTTCGAATTCGCGGTCCACTTATCAAGCACGAGCATGCCAGCAAATGTTCCAAGGTTTCGCACTCGTTCGAGCATGGTGACGGGAAAATAATCGAAGATCTGTCCCTGCAGCGGATCGACTACGTATCGAGACCCGAATTGCAGGCCGGGCTGGCATCGAATGACGGTTCCGGAAAGCTGAATATTGAGCTCAGATGAGTTCTCGACAAGCCAGTCGCCGACTTCTACGACCTCTGTGGGAGGAACGGGCAATCCCGCAGCCGACGCGAGTCGCGTCGCGAGCAATTCGTTCGCCAGCACACGCAAGTGCTGCGGATTATTGCGAAACTTGACCACGTAAAAGTTTCCATCGGAGCAGCGCATCATATGCCCCTGTGCGCCGCCTCGCATTCGTCGCACGTGTTGCACGGCAAGCACTGCCAAATGGCAAGTCCTCGAAACTACCCAAAAGGTCGAATGCTATACCTACTTTTGAGGACCTGGATGTGACGGTTGGACATTGAACCGCTGTGAATTTCTTAACAGACGTCATTCCGAGCGAAGGCGAGGAATCTGTGTTTTCGCGGCTGGGAGTGACAACGGATTCCTCGCTTCGCTCGGAATGACAAGCAGGGTGTGGGACTAGACTCGCAATTCGACGACGGTCGCACCGCCGCCGCCTTCATTTTGCGGAGGCTCGATGACAGATTCTACGTGCGGATGCTTCTGCAGATACTGACGCAACGCCTTACGCAGAATTCCCATACCGCTGCCGTGAACCACCCGGACGCGAGGCAACCCGGCAAGAAAAGCGCGGTCGACGAATTTCTCCACTTCCCGAGTGGCGTCGTCTACCGTGCGTCCGATCACGTTGATCTCGGAAGACATGCTCTGGTTCTCGCTTTCCAGCGACACGGAGGTTCCACGCGCGCGGGCGGCTTTGACGGGAGAATCTGAAGCGTGCACCAGCACATCCGCAATATCATCGCGAGCAATCTTCATCTTCATGGCGCCGATCTCGACTTCGAAGTGGTTGTCATCAATTCGACGTGCCACCACGGCGGGACGACCGACCGACTTGAGCTTGACCGTATCGCCTTCGGAGACATGTTTCACCAGTTGCGGCTGGGCATGAGGATCGCCCTGATCTGCGCCGCTGGTGTGGGCCACCACGGACGAATCAAACTGCTCGCGAAATTCGCGGCGCAACTTGGAAATACGCCGTTCCGTGTCTTTGGATAACTTTTGTGCTGCCGCCCGATCCTGAATCGCGTTGACCATCTCACGCGCGTGGTACTCGAAGTCGCGCAGCAGAGTGTCCAGTTTCTTTTCCATCTCCTTGATTTTTGCTTGCTGTTCTTTCTTGCCTTCTGCGGCAAGATAGTTTTTCTCTCGTTGAATTTCTTCTTCGCGGGCGCGTAAACGCAGCCGTTCTGCTTCCACGTCGCGCAATTCCGCATGCAAGCGATCCAGAAATTGACCGACATCCCGCGCTTGCGAACCCAGGCGCGCACGGGCCGCGTCAATAATGGTCAGATCGAGCCCCAGCCGTTGCGCGATGTTGATGCCGGCGGACGCTCCCGGCACGCCAATTTTCAGTTCGTAGGTGGGCTGCAATGTGGCTTCGTCGAATCCGACGGAAGCGTTGATCACTCCGGCTGTGTTCGCGCCAAAGACTTTCAGCGAGGTGTGGTGCGTGGAGATAATCGCGATGCATCCGATGTGGCGGAAGCGTTCGGCAATGGCGACCGCCAAGGCTGCGCCTTCCTCAGGATCGGTGGCAGAACCGAGTTCGTCGAGTAACACCAATGATTGCGGGGTCGCGGTGCGCGAAATGAGATCAATGTTGGTGACGTGTGCGGAGAACGTCGAAAGATTCTGCTCGATGGATTGGTAGTCGCCAATGTCGGCTAGCACCGCATCGAATACGGGCAACTCGGCCCGGTCGGCGGGAACTGGAATGCCGGACTGCGCCATTAGCGCGAGCAGGCCAACGGTTTTCAGGACGACAGTTTTCCCTCCGGTATTTGGGCCGGTGATGACGAGTTCGCGCGCTTCACTTTCAAGTTCAATTGTGGTGGGAATGACCCGGCCACTGTTTGCTTTCAATTTGCGCTCGAGCAGAGGGTGGCGCGCTTGGATCAGAACGAGTCGAGCAGCGTTCGACATCGACGGCCGGGGGCGACCGTCTCCACGCGAGTCTTCGGGGAGAATTACAGCGACGCAGTTGTATTCTTCGGCGAATCGTGCCTTCGCGAACTGCAATTCGAGTTCGCTCAGCACATCGACTGCCTCGAGAATTGGGGCGGCGTTTTCCCCAATGCGTCGTGTCATCTCGACCAGGATGCGATGTATCTCTGCCTGTTCATCGTCGAGCAGTCGCACCAGTTCGTTGTTCTGTTCGATGGTTTCAAGTGGTTCGACGAAAACCGTCTGTCCGCTGGAACTGGCACCGTGGACTACGCCCTGCACTCGCCGTTTCTGCTCGACTTTTACGGGGATGACAAAGCGTTCACCGCGAATGGTGACAAGTTCGTCCTGTACAGCGCCGCCTTCGGATAAACGTCGTAAATAGCCTCGCAGAGACTCCTGAATCGAGCGGCGCTGCTTTTCGATTTCGCGGCGGATGCGGTGCAGTTCCGGCGAAGCTTTGTCGTCGAGCGTGCCGTCAGGGAGGATTTTGTTGCGGAAAGCGCGTAGCCTATCGGTGAAATCTGCGATTCCTGCTGAAAGCTGCGATACCGCTTTCCACTCGAACTTCATCGCGGCTGGTGGGTTCAGGACGATCTCGCGCCACTCCGCAGCGCGATCCACCACAAGTACCACGTCTCGAATATCGGTGGTTTCGAGCGCGGCACCAGCAATGCGAGATTTCTCCACCAGCTTCGTGACATCGAGCAGACCGGAAAAATCGAAGCGACCACCCACACGGCGGAACTCGCGAATCTCGGTGGTGAGCTGCTGCTGATTCTCGATCCACTCGCGGTCGGTGGAAGGTGCGAGATCCGCAATTCGTTCCTGCCCCAGGGGCGAGGTCGTATACCCTCGTAGCAAGTCGCGCAGAGAATCGAATTCCAGCACACGGGCGCTGGTGTGGGAAACCGGACGGGGAGGCATCGGACTTAATGTTACAAGAAGGAGCAGGTCGGCTCTGCTAGAATCGTTGGTTGTGGGATGGGCCCAGTGCCCGTCCGAGACCTGCCGCCATGGCTTTTCCGATCACTCGCCTTCGCCGTCTTCGCCAAAGTGAGCAGTTGCGATCCATAGTCCGCGAAACGCGGCTTTCTCCAACATCGTTCGTGTATCCCATGTTTGTTTGTCCGGGCGAAGGCGTGCGCAAAGAAGTGCGCTCGATGCCGGGCGTTTTTAACCTCTCGGTCGATGAAGCGGTGAAAGAGGCGCAGCAGACGTACTCGCTGGGAGTGCCATCGATCATCTTGTTTGGGCTGCCGGAAAAGAAAGACGAACTTGCGACCGGTGCGTGGGCGGAAGACGGGATCGTGCAGCAGGCGGCTCGCGCGATCAAGCGCGAAGCTCCGAAGCTCGTCATCATGGGTGATGTGTGCCTGTGTGAATATATGTCGCACGGCCATTGTGGAATCGTGCGTGGCCATCCGCAGTCACTGGGGGCCGCGGTTGCGGCGCCTCCCGCGGTGACCACGGATTACGAAATTGTCAACGATGCGACGCTCGAACTGCTGGCCCGCACCAGCGTTTCGCTGGCGCGCGCGGGCGTTGATATTATCGCGCCTTCCGACATGATGGATGGCCGCGTGGGCGCGATCCGCAACGCGCTCGATCATGCGGGTTTGGCCAATACGCCGATTCTCTCTTATGCGGCGAAGTTTGCTTCAGCTTTTTACGGGCCGTTCCGCGAAGCGGCTGACTCGACGCCGCAGTTCGGAGATCGCCGGTCGTATCAAATGGACGGAGCAAACCTGCGCGAAGCGATGCGCGAGATCGAACTCGACGTTGAAGAAGGCGCGGACATGATTATGGTGAAGCCGGCGATGCCTTATCTGGACGTGATCGCTGCCGCTTGCGAACGTTTCGACTTGCCTTTGGCGGCCTATCAGGTTTCCGGCGAGTACGCCATGATCGAAGCCGCCGCCCGCAATGGCTGGATCGATCGCGAGCGAGTCATGATGGAATCACTGCTTTCGATCCGACGCGCCGGCGCCAGCATTGTTTTGACTTACTTCGCGAAAGACGCGGCGCGACTGCTGGCCTGAATTGTACAATCGCAGCTTGCTACGTTTCTACAGAGGGAATGGTTTCTCGAATCCTCAAGCCCTATCGTAGAATCACCTACTTGGACACTCATTAATATCCGCCCGAGGGAGCATTACTTTGCCTGAAACTATTTATGACATCGCCATTATCGGCAGCGGTCCAGCTGGATATACCGCGGCCATCCGCGCGGGGCAATACGGTCTGAAGACGGCGCTGATTGAAAAGGATGGATTCCTCGGCGGCACATGCCTGCACGTGGGTTGCATCCCAACCAAAGCCCTTCTGTTCAACGCCGAAATCTGGGATCACTTGAAAGACGCGAAAGAGTTTGGCATCGAAGGCGTCGACTCGCGCAAATTGAATTGGGCCGCTATCCAGGAGCGCAAATCGAGGATCGTGAGCAAGCACGCCAAGGGCCTCGAATTCTTGATGCGCAAAAACAAAGTGGAGACGATCAAGGGCTACGGCAAACTCACGGGCTCTGCGCAGAACGGAGTGCTAACCGTCGAAGTCGCGGAGGGCGGCAAGAGCAACGCCATCAAGGCGAAGAATGTGATTCTGTCCACCGGTTCGGAAGCCCGCATGATTCCAGGCCTGGAGCCGGATGCGCGCGTGCTCACTAACATAGAGATTCTCAGTTTGAAGGAAATTCCGAAGTCCCTGGTTATCGTCGGCGCGGGGGCCGTCGGTGTGGAGTTCGCATCGATTTTTCGCTCGTTTGATTCCGAAGTCACGATTCTCGAAATGCTGCCGCGCCTGGTCCCAGTTGAAGATGAAGATGTCTCGAAGGAACTAGCTCGTGTCTATCGAAAGCGAGCAATCAATTTTCACACCGGGGCGAAGGTCGAGAAAGTCGAAAAGACGAGGTCTGGTATTGCCGTGACATTCTCCGTGGGCGGCAAACAGGAGAAGCTTGAAGCCGAGAAGATTCTGATCGCGGTTGGCCGCAAGCCGCGAACGGAAAATGTCGGACTGGAAAAGACGCGCATCAAGCCCGATCGCGGCTTCATCAAGACCGACAGCTGGATGCAGACGAGCGAACCCGGCGTTTATGCAATTGGAGACATTGTGCTCGGAACACCCCAACTAGCGCACGTTGGCGCGATGGAGGGCATTGTCGCTGTGACCAAGATCGCAGGCAAACCTGGCAAGCCAATCAATCCCGAGCACATTCCGAACGCGACCTACTGCCATCCCGAAATCGGCAGTGTTGGCCTGACCGAAGAAAAGGCACGGGAGGCTGGATACAACTTGCAGATCGGTAAGTTTCCCTTCACTGCGAACTCGCGCGCCTCGATCATCGGCCAGCACGAGGGTTTCATCAAAATTATCTCCGACGCAGACTATGGCGAGATTCTGGGCGTGCACATCATCGGACCACTGGCAACAGAGTTGATCGCGGAGGCCGTAGCAGCGATAGAGCTTGAAGCCACGGTGGAAGATTTGATGTGGACCATCCACGCCCATCCGACGTTGGCCGAAGCGATGCTTGACGCTTCGAATAGCGTCTACGGAATGGCGATCAACGCGTGAAGCCAAAGGCCTGGCGCCCCAGGTGAAAACTCTTTCACATTGATGGCAGGCGGCGCGGACCATATAGTGGTACCTGGCTGTGGCAAGAACAGGAATCGGGGATCGCCACGATCCCCAAGGGACCCATCATGCAAAGCAAGAGACCACTGACCCTGCTCATAGAGGCATTCGTTGTAGTTTTTGGATTTCTCACCATAGCAACTCCTGTTTTTGCAGCCGATGCGGAGAAGGTTCTGTACAGCTTCTGCAGCGTTGGCGCAAACTGCACGGACGGACAAACTCCCCAATCCAACCTGGTTTTTGATAAGGCTGGCAATCTGTACGGCACGACTTTCGACGGCGGCGCTTATAGTCTGGGTTCCGTCTTTGAACTCGTGCGAGGATCAGGCGGGACGTGGACCGAGAAAGTGCTGTACAGCTTCTGCGCGGCCACGAATTGCGACGACGGGACTAACCCCGAAGGCCTGGTCTTCGGCGCGGATGGCAAATTGTATGGCATGGCCCAAAACGGCGGCGGTGATGGCTTTGGCGCTGTTTTCCAGTTAACGCCCCGCAAAGCCGGCACCTGGAGTTACAAGGTGCTGCACAACTTCGACTTTAACGACGGGGACGGATACTATCCCTTCACTGGCCTGATTGTCGATGCGGCGGGGAGCTTGTACGGCGTAACCGACTGGGGTGGCGCTTATAACAGCGGCACCGTCTTCGAGCTGACTGCCGGAGCTAAGGGCAAGTGGACGGAAAAGAAGCTACACAGCTTTAACGATAATGGCAAGGACGGGTACGCCCCGTTCGGCGTTCCGATGTTCGATGCGGCCGGAAACTTATACGGCACGACTACAAGGGGTGGTTCCTCCGGCACCGGCTGCGGCGGCTCGGGCTGCGGAAGCGTCTTCCAGTTGACGCCCGGCACGAACGGTAAGTGGACGGAGAAGATCTTGCACAACTTCCAGGACAACGGCAAGGATGGCTACGACCCATGGGGCGGCGTGGTCTCTGACAAAGCCGGGAACTTGTATGGTGTGACGAATGCGGGCGGCGCTTCCGGCTGTGGCGCGGTCTTCAAAGTGGCACCCGGCGCAAGCGGGAAATGGACGGAGAAGGTGCTGCACAGTTTCGCAAATGACGCCAACGACGGGTGCGGATCCGTGGCTGGCCTGACTGTCGACGCGGCTGGGAACTTGTACGGCACAACGTTTTACGGCGGCCTTTATAACGACGGCACGATCTTTAAACTGACACTGGGCACCAACGGCAAATGGACCGAAGAGGTAGTGCACAATTTCAACTGGAGCCTCTACGTAAAGGACGGGACGTACCCTGCAGCTAGTCTAACCCTAGACAAGAAAGGGAACGTGTACGGCACAACTGAGAACGGCGGCAATTATAATTTCGGCGCCGTGGTTGAGATGACACCGTAAGTCAAGGTCGAATTTCGTCCCGACCTTGCAACCCCAAAGCCAGGAGTTCATGCAGGACACCGCCTTCGTCTACACTGGATGTGGCGGATTGTGCGGTTGCGAGATCGCTCAATTCCCAGATTCCATGATCTCGATTCTCCTACTTGGACCTGTTGACTATGCGACCGGCTTAAGCCTGCAGCAGCGGCTCGTCCAGCTTCGCAAAGACGGTCTCATCGGCGACGTTCTCTTGCTGCTTGAACATACTCCGGTCATCACTCTTGGACGGAACGCGAAAGCTGCCAATGTGATTGCTTCGCGCGAACAACTTGCCGCGCGCGGAGTGGAGGTTTTCGAGTGCGATCGCGGTGGCGACGTCACATTCCACGGTCCAGGACAGCTTGTCGGTTATCCCATCTTCGATCTGCGTGGCCTCGGTTCGGACGATGGCAAACGCAAGACTTTGGGAGCGGTCGAGTTTGTACGTCGGCTAGAAGAAGTTCTAATCCGGACCTGCGCCGATTTCACGATTCCGGCGAAACGCATTTGTGGCCTCACTGGCGTTTGGACACATCCAGAAGTCACCGATACAGACGCGGGGACAGTCGCCTCGGCTGTCCAGCAAAGCAAAACGAGCGAGCCAGATAAGCCTACCGAAGCCAAAATCGCCGCTCTCGGGATTCACATCTCTCGCGGCGTGACCTCGCATGGCTTCGCTTTGAACGTGAATGTCGATCTTGATTACTTCGACTTGATCGTGCCGTGTGGGATCACTTCGAAGCCTGTGACTTCGATGGCAAAGCAATTGGGTCAGCAGCTCTCGTTGCAGGAAGTGGCGCATTCCGTGTCGCGCAATTTCGGGGTGGTGTTTCAAAGCCAGATGCTCTGGCTGGATACTCTGGATTCGGTCCTCGGGCAATCCATCGGCGTCCCGATGAAACCTCCGTCCGACTTGCGGAAATTGCGTGGCGACGAAGACGCGTTTTGGGTCTAGCCCCAGCCGGCGTCAGCACTCGTCGGGATTGGCCAATTTCCTCGACCCGGTTTAGGATTCTTCTGAGAGCAAATCGCACGCATCATCGAACAAATGGCTAAAAAGAAAAAGATCGTTTCGAAATCTCCAGTCCGGCTCAGTTCAAACGGGCGAGGCCAGCACGCTCAACAATCCC
>Ga0210391_10003630_pt1 | contig 13025 bp, 12 predicted proteins | sample IncBWC12OmetaG_FD_160573 | JGI IMG/M metagenome (GOLD analysis project Ga0210391, IMG submission 160573) | Forest soil microbial communities from Barre Woods Harvard Forest LTER site, Petersham, Massachusetts, United States - Inc-BW-C-12-O ... | reverse complement strand
GTTTTGAGCACTTCTATATGGAAAACGCCGTTCGCACCGCCGGTAAAGAGGCCGGTTCGGCCCCTGTAGGGCATAGGGCCGCTGAGCTTGTGCAGGACGCCCAGGGCGGCATGTGGTGAAGTCATCCAAGGGGAGTTCGGGATTGAGCTATCTACGAGATCTGCGACTTCCTCTTCAACGGTAACGAGTCGCAGAATGTCCTCAAGTCGGCCTTCCTCTGGAAGGGATTTGTGGTTGGAGGCGGGTATCCAGCGCCGGTATGGCACTGGATAGGTGGTGTTGTGTCCCTTTTCCAGCGAGACGATCGATACTCGACCGGCGGATCCGGAGAAGACGCGCATCTCGGAGAGATCATCGACACCGACGACATTGAGGTGGGGTCCGTCGGCTCCGATGCGAAAGCGTCGGAAGCCGCGGGAGTTAAGTGGTGACTTCAGGACCGACTGCGGAAGCAGAAAGGTTAGCTTCCCCCCATTTCCGAGAAAGCTATTTGCGGCGGTATATGTTACAAGGACCGAGATGTCCTCCTTGCTAAACGCTCGGTCTCGTCCTTTGAGATCGAAGAGCCCCAGGGCCGGCCACAACGGCTGGACCTTGGCCCGATAATCAGGCGGCAGAAACTCCCAGTTGACCCATGGGGGATTTCCGACAACGATGTCGTAAGGACCGCATGCGGCCTCGCTGAGCTTTTCGGCGACGGCAGGTTGGGAGGAGTCTGGAAGGACTGCGTCACGAACGTAAATCGGCACTCGCAGCAAGTTCGGTGCTAGGTTCTTTGGTCCGAAAAACGGCACGAGTGCCCGCAGGTAGTTCGCCTTGGCGAAGAGAGCCGTAAGTGGGTTGATCTCGTAGCCGACGACGTTCTCGAGGGCGTGTCCGGTCGCGGCTTGCGGAGAGATGGACCTTGACGCAACGGCAGATCTCAGGAGCGCGAGCGCCTCAAGGATGAAGGTGCCAGAGCCGCAGGTCGGATCGAGAAGGCGTCGATCGGGCAGATCGGAGCTGCTGGTGACGGACTGCAGGACATACCGGGCGAGCCATTGGGGTGTGAAATATGCTCCAATGGTGTGGCGCAGCTCGCGAGGTACCAGATCGTGATAGAGAAAGCGAAGCTCGTCCACGACATCTGGAGGCGATGTATCAAAGAACGGCTTGCGAAGTTGAGTCAACAGAGTGTCGCGCACGCTCTCGTTGGTCTGCGAGAGTGTCCACCGGAATGCAGGATCGGCGTCTAGGCCGACGATCCCTAGTTCGGTAAGGAGACGGCCGGATAGGAGACCGTCGAAATCGGAGTGGAGATGGTTATAGGCTTGGTCTGGGCCGAGCTGCCGGATTTCTGTCGCGGCCTGATATGCATACGTGAGCGCTCGCACAGCGAGGTATGACTCGATCGCAAGCAGCAGTGGCCCGATGGATCCGCTGGGAACCTCGATTCCATGCCTCCGCGCGAGCGATCCTCGATCCACGGCGCGCTTTCGTTCGAGCGGCCCCGCGAGATACTCAGCTGCTTCGAGCCAACTGAGGTACTCCGCCGAGAATTGTGCCGCGCTGCCGATCGTCTCGTAGATGCCAGCTACGACAGTGGATTCTCGCCGACTTATGTCGCGAGAGATTGCGGCAGACGCCATGGACGGATCATCAAAGCATGCTGAGCGGATGTCCGGTTGCACTGCTGCGCCCAGCCGGCGATCCTGCTGCTCGCACAGCTCGCGCCCTCGTCGAAGGAGTCAGGCGTTGGCGTGCGCGGCGTGTCGGTCTCGCTCGCCGTGCCTCCGGTGCTTTCCCCGACGGCTGGCGGGCGCATGCCGGTGGTCCCGCGCGCCGGCGATCCGCCTTGCGCGCATCCGCAAAATCTGCTCGCAGTCGGTGTACTCCATCTGCATCGTGGTCAGGTGACCTGCGGCGTACTGCAGCGCGACGACTCGCAGCCGCCGGCTCAGGCGATGGCCGTTTTCGCACTCGACCGTGGCAAGCCGTGCTTCATGGTGCAGCCGGGCCGCCGGGGAGCGCTTGGTCTGCGGCGCACGAGTCCCGCTCCCACCGGTCCGGTGGTGGACGCTGGCGTGCGCGCTTGCGGTCTGGTGGCGTGAGGCAGCGATCGCGACCGAATGGCCTGCCTGCCCGGCGAGGAGCAGGCCGGATGTCAGCGTCGCGGTGCCAAGGGCGGCCAGGAGCATCCCGGTGATCCCGTTCGCGGACAGCTTGCCGGCGAGCGCCCGGTGGGCTGTGAACCCGGTCAGGCGTCGTGAGATGAGTAGGAACGGGGCGGCGAGCGCGTGCAGTGGCGAGCCTTCCGCCAGGCCGCGGCGGGCGCGATGAATCAGGGTCTTGATCGCCGAGACGGTGGTCTGCTCGCGGTTGGCGAGCTCGCGGTAGCTGCGACCTTCAAGGGCATGGCCGACCAAGGCATCACGCTGACGGGCCGGCAGGGCTCCGATCGCTCCCATCAGCCACTCGAGCCACTCGCGCTGCTCGATCGCCTCCGACGGCGTTGGGCCGCCCGCGACGGAGTGGTTGCCCTCCAGCAACACCGGTGGTGGGGTACGGGCAACGTTGATCGCCGCGTTGTGCACGATCGCATACAGCCACGCTCTCGTGTTCTGTGGTCTGGTGCCCGCCGCGAGGTGGCGGTAGGCGCTCAGGAAGGCGTCTTGGAGCACATCCTCGGCGAGCTCGGCGCGGCCGCCGAGCTGGCGGCGGGCATAGCGCAGCAGCTCGGGACTGTAGGCATCTACGAGCGCACGAAACGCGTGTTCGTCTGTTCGATCCATGACCTGTAAGACGCGACCGGTGTGCAAATGTTGCGCAGCCAAATGTTGCGCAGCCCATTCCGTCCGTTGGGGGTAGGGTTGAACGATGAGCGTGAGCGCCCTCACCGCCGACTCTGCCGTGATCCGCACCGCCGGCCTGACGAAGGTCTACGCCGACGCCGACTTCGCGGCCGTCGATGGCCTGGACCTGGAGATCCGCGGGGGGGAGATCTTTGGTCTACTGGGGCCCAACGGCGCCGGCAAGACGACCACCGCGGGGATGCTCACCACGCGTGTGATCCCCACCGCGGGGACGGCGGCGGTGGGCGCCGTCGATGTGATCGCCCACCCCGCGCTCGCCAAGCAGCTGATCGGCGTGGTCTCCCAGCAGAACACGCTCGACCGGCAGCTCACGGTGTGGGAGAACCTGTACTTCCATGGGCGTCTCTTCGGGATCGGCGCGGCGGAGTCGCGGCGCATCGCCGACGAGCTGCTCGAGCAGTTCCACCTCGCGCGCTGGGCGCAGGCGTCGGTGTTCGCGCTCTCCGGCGGGATGGCCCAGCGGCTGATGGTGGCGCGCGCGATCTTCCACCGGCCGGCGGTGCTGTTCATGGACGAGCCGACCTCGGGCCTGGATCCGCAGAGCCGCCTCGCGCTGTGGGAGATCCTCGGCGAGCTGAACGCCGCCGGGCAGACGATCATGCTGCTGACGCACTACATGGAGGAGGCCGACCATCTCTGCCACCGCGTGGCGATCATGGACCACGGCAAGATCCTCGCGCTCGACACGCCCGCGGGGCTCAAGCAGTCGGTGGGCGCCGACACGATCGTGACGGTGAAGGCGCCCGGCGACGGCGCCTCGCTGGCTGCCACGCTCGAGCGGGAGATCGAGGGCGTGACCCGCACGCGCGTGATCGACGGCGGCATCGAGCTGCACGTCAAGGGCTCCGAGCGGATCGTGCCGCGGGTCGTGGCGGGCGCCGAGAGCGGCGGCTTCGAGCTCGTCGACCTCTCGGTCGCCGAACCGTCGCTCGAAACCGTGTTCATCAACCTCACCGGCAAGGAGCTACGCGAATGAATGCTTCCGACGCCACCATCGCTGTCCCTGTGCGGTATCCGGGATGTGCCGCCCGCGCCGGAGGATGCGAATGACGACTCCCGACACTGCCACCGCCGCGCCGAACATCCCCACCACGAGCGCCGACGGCAGGCGGCCTACGACCCCGGCCGCGATCGTGCTCACGCCCGCGCGCTCCACGTTCGATGCCAGCCGCACCGCGCTCGGCGCGCTGATCCTGCGCGACCTCACGGTGCTGCGCAAGAACATCCCCGAATTCGTCGCACGTGTGTTGATCCAGCCGTTCCTGCTGGTGTTCGTGTTCCTGTACGTGTTCCCCACGATCGGCCAAGGGATCGGCGGCGGCCACGGCTCCAACGCAAGCACCGAGTCGGACTTCGCGACCGTGCTGGTCCCCGGCGTGGTGGCGATCTCGATCATGTTCCAGGGGATCCAGGCGGTGGCGCTGCAGATGTCCACCGAGTTCGGCTACACCCGCGAGATCGAGGACCGCGTGCAGGCGCCCTGCCCGATCTGGCTGGTCGCGATCGCGAAGGTGCTCTCCGGCGCCGTCCAGGGGATCCTCGCGGCCGTGATCGTGTTCCCGATCGCCGCGGTCATCCACGCCCCCGGCGTGCACGCCCACCTGTCGGTGCACTGGTGGATCGTGCTCACGCTGATCCCGCTCGCCTCGGTGGCGATGACCTCGCTCGGCCTACTGCTCGGCACAACCTTCGAGCCCCGCAACATCGGGCTGATGTTCGGCTTCGTCGTGCTGCCGCTGACGTTCCTCGGCGGCACCTACTACCAGTGGACGAAGCTTGCCCCCGTGGAAGTCGCGGGGATTCACTGGCTGCAGATCCTGGTGCTGATCAACCCCCTGATCTATGTCGCCGAGGGGATGCGCGCCGGGCTCACCGAAGCGTCGCACATGCCCCTCTACGTGGTTTACCCGGTGCTGATCGCCTTCTGCGCGTTCTTCCTCGGTCTGGGATTGCGCAACTTCAGGCGGCGCGTGTTGGTTTAACGCTTTGTCGCGGGGCATGGAAGCCCCGCGCCCAACGCGCATGGCCTCCGCATTCACCTGCGCGGACGCCCCCCAAAAAATCGCGTGCTACACCAACGACGCCGCGGCCACATAGAGGAGCGCCTGGGCTCGCGCCACGGCTTCCACCGCGCTGTCGGGCACCAGCAGCTCGGGGTGATGCAGAGGGCGACGCGTGAAGCCCTGGGCGCCGTCGAGGCCGACGAACGCCATCGCGATCGGCGCCAGCTCCGCGAAGAAGGCGAAGTCGTCCGAGCCGCATGAGCGCCACTGCGGAGCGCGTTCGAAGCCCGCGCCCGTCAGCAGCTCCCGCGCTCGCGCGACGATGGCCGGGTCGTTGACGAGCGGTGGCTCGCCCGCCGACAGCTCCACGCGAGCGCGGCAGCCGTGCGCCGCCGCCACCCCGGCTGCGACCTCCTCGACCAGCGTGCGCAGCGCCTGCCGGTCCTCCGGGCGGTGCGCGCGCAGCGCCCCTCGGGCGCGCGCCTGCGCTGGGATCACGTTCTCCGCGCCCCCGCCCTCCAGCACGCCGATGGTGAGCGTCGCCGCGTGCAGTGGGTCGATGCGCCGTCCCACCTGCGCGTGCAGTGTCACCACGATCTGCGCGAGCGCGAGGATCGGGTCGGCCCCGTGGTGGGGGTAGGCGCCGTGCGTCGGCTCTCCCTCGACGACGATCTTCACCGTGTCGCACGAGGCGTTGACCGCTGCCTCGTCGAGCGCCACCGTGCCCCAGTGCAGCTCGGGATGTATGTGCGCCGCGACGATCGCCGCCGGCGAGTGCTCGGCCAGTGGGCCGCGCCCGATATCCGGCGGCATCCCGTGCGCCAACTCCTGTGCGCCCGAGGGGTAGGCCTCCTCGCTCGGCTGCAACACCACCAGCAGCGGCGCCGGCAGCTCCTCGCTGAGCGTGTGCGCCGCGCGCGCCAGCGCCACCAGCGCCGCCATGTGCACATCGTGCCCGCACGCGTGCATCGTGCCGCCCTTCGCGCTGAAAGGCGCACCCGTGCGCTCCTCGATCGGCAGACCGTCCAGCTCGGCGCGCACCGCAATGGGCGCCCGGTCGCCCGGTCGGTGTGGTCCCACCGTGGCGATGCGGCCGGTGCCGGCGACAGTCGCGCACTGCACCGGCAACTCCTCGGCGACCGCGTCCGCCGTCCACTCCTCCGTGTGCGCCAGCTCCGGCCGTTCGTGCAGCCGGTGGCGCAGCTCCACCGCGCGTGGCAGCTCGCGCTCGATGCCTTCGAGCAGCTGTGCCAGCAGCTCGGTGGCAGCCGATCCGGGCGCCGCGAGGGAGGCATCGGGCTCAGTAGATCGCGGCATACCGCTTGCACACCTCGCCGAGGTCGAGTTCGGCGACCGCGTCCAGCTCCGACTGCTTGATGCCGACGTACGCCTCGTACAGCGTCGCGCCCAGCCACCCGCGCACGACATCATCCTCGGCCAGCGCCAGCAGCGCATCATCCAGCGAGGCCGGTAGTGCGCCGACGCCGAAGCGCTCGGCTTCGGTGGCGTCGAGGTGCGCCGGATCGCGGTCGAGGATCGGCGGCGGCGCGAGGCCCGCGCGCACCCCGTCGAGCCCAGCGCGGACGATCGCCCCGAGCGCGAGGTGGGGGTTGGCGGCGCCGTCGGCGCCCCGGTACTCCAGGCGCAGCTGCGGAGCTAGATCGGCGGCGCCGAGCGCCACCAGCGGCGGGATGCGCAACAGCGTTTCGCGGTTGCGCTCCCCCACGCACACCGCGCCCGCGCTCCAGCGGTGGGGGGTGAGACGCGCGGCGGAGACGGGGCTGGGGGCGCACAGCGCGGTGAGCGCCCCGGCGTGGCGCAGGATCCCCGCCGCAAACTGCCCCCCCAGCTCGCTCAGGCAGCCCGGGCGGGTGGCGTCGTAGAGCAGCGGCGCGCCGTCGGCGTCGAGGAGATTCAGGTGGACGTGCACGCCGTTGCCCGGCTCGTCGGGGTGCAGCAGCGGCGTGAAGGTGGCGCGCATGCCCCGCTGGCGGGCGACCTCGCGCACGACCTCCTTGAGCACCACGCTGCGGTCGGCGGCTCCCATCCCGTGCGTGGCTTCGACGGGAATCTCAAACTGGTGGGGGGCGAACTCGGCGAAGATCCGCTCCGGCTGTGCACCCGCCTCGACCAGCGCGCCGATCGCCTCGGCCGCGAACGGTTCGGCGCGCCGCTGCGCCTCCAGCGAGAAGGGCGCCGCGGGCGGCGCCGGCGAAAACGCCCCAGCCGGCTCTCCCGAGACCGCCCCCGCCCCCCGCTCCCCGCCAAGGAGCTGGAACTCGTGCTCGAAGCTTGCGATCGCGCGCGCGCCGAGCTCACGCTCGAGCTCCGCGAGCGCGTCGCGCAGGAAGCGCCGCGGGCAGCACTCCCACGGCGTCCCGTCGGTCTCCACGATGTCGCACAGCACCAGCTCCAGCGCATTGGCGCCGGTATTGAGAGGCTCGCCCGCCGGCTCGCCGGCCCGCCCGCTCCCGGTGGACTCGGCCTCCACGCGCACGTGCGTGCCGGGGTCGGGCAGCAGGCGCAGGTCGCCGGTCGAATCGAACGGCGTGCGCGCGGCGAGCGGGCCGTGGGGGGTGAGCGAGTGGTTGGCGGGCACCCACCCCACGCCCGTCCGCAGCGTCTCCCCAAGCTCGGCCGTCAGCAGCGAGCGTCCGCGCACGATCCCGCCGAGGTCACAACACACCAGCGCCACCAGCTCGGTCGAGCTCAACTCGCCACCTCCGCTGTCACGGTCCCGTTGTCCCAGATGCCCTCGTGCAACCCCAGTCCGCGTGCGCCCGCGCGCACACGTGCGGCGTCGTCGGTGGCGAGCACCACCACCATGCCCCCAGCAGGCAGGTTGAAACGTGGATGCTCGCTGGAGGCGGGTGTCCCCCCGCTTCGGTCGCGCCGCTCGATCGCCGCGGCGAGCCGCTCGGCCGGCTGCATGTGCACGCCGCCGTTGCCCAGCGAGGAGTAGGTGTCGGCGACGCCGTAGAGGGTGCCGCGCGGGCCCCGCACGCGGCCGAACACGCACACGAAGTGCCCCACGTCCCAGTCGGGTGGCGGCCCGCTCTGCTCGCCCTCGTACAGGTGGTCGAGCAGCTGATCGAGGCGCGCATGGCCGCCCCACAGGTGGCGGGTGGCGAGATTGGCGATCAACGCCACCGGGCGCTCCAGCCCGGCGATCAGCTCGAACAGGCCGTCGAGCGTGCCCGCTGTCCACGGGCCAAGGTAGGGAATCGCCGCGAGCTCGCCCCCGCCGAGCCGCTCGACCGCTCCCACCACGCCGGCTGCCGTGGTGCCCGACACGGCCGCATCGTCGACGAACGGCAGCGCCAGCCGGTAGTCGCGCCTCCCCGTTTCGCCACGCGGCAGGTTGGCGGGGTTCTGCCGCGTGGCGACGACGCTACCGGCCGCCAACGCCACCGTGTCCTGGTCGATCGGCTCGCCCGCGCGGATCTTCGGCTCGTTTGTGCCCCCCGTCGGCTCGTTCTTGTGCCCCGTGGATTCCTCCGCGAACCGCTCGATGCCCGCCGCCTGCAGCGCCAGCGCTCCGCAGAAGGCCCCGCACAGGTCATCGCGCTGTGGCAGCTCGCCGGCGTGGAACGCCAGCAGCGCCCTCGCCCCGGGCAGGAGCGTCGTCTCCAGTGGGGAAGGCGCGGCCATCGGGCAAATATAGGGCGGCCCGTGGCAGTGGCCACCGAGCGCTGGTCAGGTATGCGCGGAGGATGCAGGCAGCGCGAAGGCGCTCTTGCCGTCGCCCTGGCGCTTGACCCGTACGACCTTGCGCTGCCGCGCGAGCTGGCTGAGGTTGGTGCGAATCTCAGTGGTGCTCATCGCGGTGACCATCACCAGCTCGCCGATCGTGTGGGAGCCGTGCTCCAGCGCGGCGACGATCGCCTGCCGCACCTCGCTCGGTGAAGCCGGCTTGCGCTCTGGCTCTGGCTCCGGCTCGAGCTCCTCGATGGCCGGCTTGGAAAAGACGGCCGGCGGCGTCTCGGCCGCGATGGGCGCGGGCTTGGCCGGCGCTGTGGACAGCGAGGGCAGAGCGCTCAGCCCGGGTTGTGTGCGGAGCGAGGGCATCCCGGCCAGAATGCGCGGCGTGCGTGGGGCCGACGTGGTGGGCTCTGGCTCCGGCGTCTGCGTGTCCGGCGCGGGGGCGGAGGACGCCAGCTCGATCGCTCCGGCCGCCGAGCCGCGCGGCCGGCGGGCGCCGCGACGCGGCGTCGCCGCTCGGGGTGCGGGTGCGGCGGTGGGTGGGCCGTCGCTCGGTGCGGCCTCGATCGAGGCGAGCGTGTCGGCGGCCTCCAGCAGGCGCTCGTGCTCGTCCAGCAGTGGGCGCAGCTCGGTCATGCGCTGCTCGATTTCGGCGCATACCCGCGCCAGCAGGTCAGTCTCCACCGTCGTCCCTTCGGGCTCGAAATGCTCCATTACACAACTGCATGCGCCAGCATATCCAGCGATTCGAGTCGGCCGAAGGGAGACGACTACTCCGCGGGCTCCTCGACCGGGCTGACGGCGAACACGATGTGGCGGCGCGCGACCGCGAGGAAGGGATGATCCTCGGGCGGGCCGCCGTCGAGCGGTTGGACGGTCACCTCGGTGAGCGTCAGGAAGTCGCGCTCGGAGGCGTTGAGCACGTCGGAGACACGGCTGCGGTAGCCATCGCGGGCGAGCGTGATCGAGCCCTCGATGCGATGGCGGGCGGTCTCGAGACGGATGCGCTCCTCGCGGTGCTCCATGCTCAAAGCTCCTCCTGCGGGATCGGTCCCGCGGCGGGTTGGGCCACGACTCAGCCGCCGACGATGTGCTCTCGCGAAACCTGGGCGGGCAGCCCGGCGCGGGCGATCGGGGCGAGCGTGCCGTGGGCGCCGGTGGGGCGGTTGCGCTCGTCGCGCACGATGTAAAGCGGCCGGTGCTTGACCTCGTCGTAGATGCGCCCCACGTACTCGCCGATCACACCGAGCGCGATCAGCTGGATGCCGCCGAGCAGCAGGATCGCGATCGTCAGCGAGCCGAAGCCGGGCAGGTAGGAGCCGGCGAAGTGCAGGCCGATCACGACCGGGATCGCGAAGAAGGCGAGCCCGGCGGAGAGCAGCCCGACGTAGGTGGCAAGCTGCAGCGGCACGTGCGAGAAGGAGGCGATCGCGTCGAGCGAGAAGCGCAGCATCTTGCGCAGCGTGTACTTGGTCTCGCCCGCGTGGCGCGCGTCGCGCTCGTACGGCACCGCGGTTTGTGTGAAGCCGACCCACACGGTCATGCCGCGCAGGAAGCGCGAACGCTCGGTCATTGTCAGCAGCGCGTCGAGCGCGCGACGGTCGAGCAGGCGGAAGTCCCCGGAGTTGGGCTCGAGGTCGACCTGGGCGAGCTTGTCGAAAAGCTTGTAGAACCACGAGGCGCTCGCCAGCTTGAAGGCGGTCTCGCCCTCGCGTTGCTTGCGCACGGCGTACACCACGTCGGCGCCGGCTTCCCAGCGGGCGACCATCGTCGGGATCAGCTCGGGCGGGTCCTGCAGGTCGGCGTCGATCATCGCCACCACGTCCCCCACGGCGTGCTCCAGGCCGGCGGTGAGCGCCGCCTGGTGCCCGAAGTTGCGCGAGAGGTGGATGACCCTCACGCGCGGATCCTCGGCCGCCATCCGGTCGAGCAGCTCGGGCGTGGCGTCGGAGGAGCCGTCGTTGACCAGCACCAGCTCGAAGGTGTAGTCGGCGACGGCGGCGCAGGCGCGGCGCACGAAGCGCTCTACCAGCTCCTCCTCGTTGTAGACGGGGGCGACGACGCTGAGCAGCGTGGGGTTGCGGGGGGAGTCGGACATCGGGCTTGAGAAAACTGCTTAAGTTGCGGGGGTGGGAAGCGTGGATGAGACAGTTGACAGCTTAGAGGGTGGCGCAGGCGGCCGAAGGCCGCCGAGCCGGGCCCCTCTTCTTTCATCTTTGGACAGCGCCACGGTAGTGGACGCCCCTAAGGCGAAGCTCAATCCGGCGCTCGTGGTGCAGTTCGTCAAGTTCGGGATTGTGGGGATCTCCAACACGCTCTTGGCTCTCGCCGTGTACGTGGTCCTGATCAACGGCTTCGGGATGTGGTATATCGCGGCGTCGGCGATCGGCTACGCGGTGGGGATGGTCAACGGCTTCCTGTGGAACCGCAGCTGGACCTTCCGCGGCCACGTGGGCGACGCGCTGACGCCGGTCCGCTGGATCGTGGTGCAGGGCTGCGGCCTGGCCGCCAACCTCGGGCTGGTGTTCGTGTTTGTGCACGACGCCGGCCTCGGCAAGCTGCTCGGGCAGGCTTGCGCGACGGCGATCGTGGTGGTGTTCACGTTCATCGCCAACCGTGCTTGGACCTTCCGCATGCACCCAACGGCCGGGTAGGCGAGGGCGTTTATTTGGGATCGTCCGCGCGGGTGGCGGCGCCCCGAGCGGCTGGGGGCTGGGCCTCCCTGCCCAGCCGCCGAGCGGGAGTCTCTACCGCAGCACGGCCAGCAGCGAGAGCCCGACGGGGATCCGGCCCCCGCGCCCGATCGCCGCGGCCTCCAGCTCCAGCGGTCGCTGCAGCAGCCAGTTGAGCGGCGCCGGTGGCACCCATAGGTCGAGGCTCGATTCGGTCGTTCCACGGTGCAGGCGCTCGAGTGCGCGCAGCGCGATCGCCACCGGCAGCAGCAGCGCGTTGAAGTGGGTGGCGTATTCGCAATCCCAGCCGGCCGCGCGGGCGGCCTGCTCGAGCGTGGCGCGCGAGTAGCGGCGGCAGTGCTGGTTGATCCTGTCGTGGCCGCTCCACAGCCATTGGTAGGCGGGCACCGTCACCAGCAGCGCCCCGCCAGGCGCCAGCACGCGCCGCAGCTCGCGCAGCGCGCCGCGGTCGTCGGGCAGGTGCTCGATCACGTCGAGGCACACCGCGAGCTCGAACGAGTCATCGACGAACGGCATCTCCATCACCGAGCCCTCCACCACCTCGCCGACATGGCGGGCGCGGGCGAGCTCGACGCTGGTGGGTGAGATCTCAACCCCGGTCACCTCGCCGCGGCGCGCCAGCTCGACCATGTTGCGCCCGCTGCCGCAGCCGGCGTCGAGGATCCGCGCACGGGGCGGAATCTCGAGACGCTCGATCGTGCGCTCGAGCACGCTGCGGCGTCCGCGATACCACCAGTGGCGGTCCTCCGCCCGGTGGGTCTGCAGCTCGTAGTCGCGGTTCACCGGGAGCATCTTTCCTAAAACTCGCCTCGCGCCACGGTCCGGGGGCAGGCCAAATCAAACATCTGGCTATGCCTTGACAGAAATCTTGGCATGCCATAAAATAAACTCATGGCAGCACGAGAGCAGATGCGATCCTCCGCGGTGGAGGACTATTGCAAGGCGATCTTCACGCTCGAGTCGCGCGGCGATGAGCCCGTCTCGACGAACGCGCTGGCCGAGCGGCTGGAGATCACGTCGGGCTCGGTGTCGGCGATGCTGCGCAAGCTGGAGGAGCTCGGGCTGATCACGCACGTGCCCTACCGCGGGGTGAGACTGACCGACAAGGGCCGCCGCGTGGCGCTCGAGGTGATCCGCCACCATCGGCTGCTGGAGCTGTTCCTCGCGGAGACGCTGCAGATGCCCTGGGATCAGGTGCACGCCGAGGCGGAGGTGCTGGAGCACGTGCTCTCCGAGGAGCTCGAGCAGCTGATCGCCGCGAAGCTCGGCGACCCCAAGCTCGACCCCCACGGCGACCCGATCCCCAGCGCCGACCTGCAACTGCGCGAGCCCGAGACCCACAGCCTCGAGAGCCTGCAGACGGGCGCGGAAGGGGTGTTCGTGCGCGTCTCCGACAGCGAGCCGGAGATGCTCCGCTATTTGTCGGAGCGCGGCATCTCCCCCGGCGACCGCTTCGAGGTGCGCGACCGCCAGCCCTTCGGGGGGCCGCTGTTCGTGAGCTTCGACGGGCAGGAGCATCCGATCGGCGGCCAGCTGGCGCGCGCGATGCGCGTGGAGCTCGACGGCGACCGCGAGGGGGCCACGGCATGAGAACGCTCCCGTCGTGGCGGGGTAGGACTCCCCACCCCCTCCAGTGCCGGGCCGAGCATCCTCGCGCGGACGATCCCGCCAACACGGTCTTGCTCCTCAGGTCCTGCGGTACCGACCACCGCGCGGTCGGGCAATGAGCGCTCAGCCCGTCGCGCAGACGACTCCCGCGGCGCTCGAACTCGGCC
>Ga0210391_10003628_pt1 | contig 13031 bp, 10 predicted proteins | sample IncBWC12OmetaG_FD_160573 | JGI IMG/M metagenome (GOLD analysis project Ga0210391, IMG submission 160573) | Forest soil microbial communities from Barre Woods Harvard Forest LTER site, Petersham, Massachusetts, United States - Inc-BW-C-12-O ... | reverse complement strand
ATCACGATGGGCTTGTCGGGTGTACCACTGACGGCGAGGTAGTAGGTACCGTCGAACGGGGTGCCATAAGAGGTCGCATTGGGATCGAAGCCGGAGTAGTCGAAGCGCGCATCCTTATAGAGGCCCGCATGCATCAGGATGATGTCGCCGGGCTGTACCCGAGGCGCATGGGCCAGGGAGTGGTCCGACTCGTCACTGCCCATGTAGTACGCGCCCATCAGGCTGTGAAAGGCGGGCTGCTGCATGGGGCCTTTGAAGCCCACGGGATAGACGTGATAGGTGTGGCCTCCGGCGGCAGGAGAGGGCGCCTTGCGGGTATGGACCGTCGCGTTCTGTTCGGTCACCCCGCTGACCCCGTCCGGATCGCTCAGCACCAGGCGGCATTCATAATCACTATCGGGCTCCAGATTGAGAATGCTGCCGGCGAACATGTTGGGCGCCGTGTAGTTGAAACCGGTGCGGGCGCCGGTGCGACCGTTCCCCCCAAAACCACCGTCGACCTGCTCGCCATCGAGTCGCAAAAGCGGCAGACCCGACCGCCATTGGGTCTCGCCTTTCTTACGGTAGAAGACGGCAACGGACGCATTGCGGTTGTCATCACCGGTGATGCGCCATTCAAAACCCAACGATACGAGGGTTGGGCGGTCCACGCTGAATGTCCCAGCGGTAACGGCATTCTGTGCTTTAGCCAGCCGGGGTGTGATGAACAGAAGCAGCGCCAGCGCCGTGCCAACCAGCATCATTTTCAACATCTGACCCCCCCCCCGACGCCGGACTTCCAACCTGAACTTGAGCCTCGGCACATCATACAGCTGTGAATCACAATGATTCACACCCAGGGAAAGGTGCAACCAAGGAAGAGGCAAACGATGAAGCATTCCTTCCGAAACGGCGTGAGCTACCACCTGTCTGTGGTCGTTTGTAGCGACTGCGTGGCTCGCATTGACCGCAGTCGGGCCCAGAATCGCTCCCAGGGAAGCCGCTACAACGATGGCAGCGGGTAGTTCCACGTCACTGATCCTGTCAGGGTGCGATTGGCGGGCGTATGGTTCTCTTGCGCGGCGGCGATTTGGCAGCGTTGACACAAAGATGGGCCAACGCGCGGTCCACGGTCGGCTCAAGATCACCTCTCAGGGAAAGAGTGAACCCGACGAATTGGGACCATGATTGTGAAAAGTCTCCTTCCGGTACTTTTGGCGCTCGCCGCAGCGTTCCCTTTTGCCTCCGTCTTGGCCGACAATCCGGCGACTGCGAGCAGTCTCGAAGCTGCAGGCAACACCTGGCAGTTGGCTCGTGTGGTCAGCTATGACCATCATGGGAGCCACTGACGGTGCGGCCCCCGTACCTTGGAGAATGTGCGCGCTCGATGCTGACGTAGTCCGTGAAGGAGGGCCCCTGAAGCAGGTTGTCAATGTGGCGCGCGTGCTGATCGAGGCGTCGAATCGCCTGCAGCGTTTCATCACGGCCGAGTTTGGCGGTGCCGACCGCACGCTTCAGAACCGCGATGGTCTCGTCGTACACCTTGAGCGGCACGGGAAAGGGATGCCCGTCTTTGCCGCCATGAGCCAACGAAAAGCGCGCCGGATCGCGAAATCGATAGGGCGCGCCATGGAGGACTTCGGCGACGAAGGCCACGGCCGCGACCGTGCGGGCGCCGATTCCCGGGAGCAACAGCAATTCGGCGAAGTCCTTTGGGCCCCGATCCGCCGCGGCGGCAAGCGTCGCATGCAATCTCTTCAGATCAATGTCAGAGGCGCGGACATCATGGCGCGCCGGCATTTTCAGAAGTGGCTGTTCGCTGACGGGCAGCGCCGAGGCCTCAGCGTCAAACAGGTCCAGGGTGCGGGGCTGAATGGCACCACAGCGCTTGAGAACGTTGAGGAGCGGGTCCGGGCCTTGCTGCACCAGCTCGAAGCTCGCACTGCGGTTCTCGCCGGCCTTCTGATCGGCCAGGTTAATGATTGCGCCCACGTTGCGGCCCTCGATCGCCGCATGCGGAGAATCGAAGAAGCCTGCGATGCGATCTGATCCCCAGTGATAGCGGCGTGCCTCGCGCTGGGCGGCATTCATCCCTTGCTGGACCACGCACCAGTCCCCCTCCCGGGTGACAAAGAAGCCGTGCAGGTAGAGGTCATAGCCATCCTGGACCAGTGCGCTATCGATCTTGGCCACCAGGCGACTGGTCCGCACGAGTGGCGCAGCATCAAGGCCCGTGCGCTCACCGATCGACTGCAGTTCGGAAGGAGTGCGGCGCGAATGGGCGCCCCGGCCACCGCAGACGAAAATGCCCAGTTCGTCCTGGAGGGGCGCCAGGGCGCGTTTTAACGCGCCGATGACGCTGGTGGTGATGCCGGAGGAGTGCCAATCCATGCCCATGACCGCGCCGAATGACTGGAACCAGAACGGGTCGGCGAGTCGGCGCAGCAACTCCTGCCGTCCGTAATGGTGCACGATGGCTTCGACGATCACCCGACCCAGTGCCGCCATGCGCGTGGCGAGCCATGCCGGGACCCGGCCCCCGTGCAAGGGCAGGTTCGCGCTACCGGTTCGATTCGTCATTGCTCCATCATAGACACAATGAAGCGCATACAGTGACGCGGGGCGCCGCGCACTGTATGAGGGAAATCAGTCAGCCGCGGGGCTTCATTTCTGCCGCGGGTCCTTCTCCCCCAGCCCGGGATAAAAGAGCGCGCGATTCGACAGTGACTCGTTAAACACCTTGCGGGTCTTGAACAGCCAATGGCCAGCGCGCCTTACCAGCACGTCTTCGTAGTGGCCGAAATAGACCAGCTGCACGTCCTTCTGCGGGGTGTTGTTGGTGATCTCGAACCAGTAGGCGAGGGTTTTCGCGGTATCGCCACTCACGTCGATGACGTGATTGACAATGAAATGGCGCGAACGCGGCCAGGATGCGGCGCCCTTCGGCACGCTGCTGGCCCGAGCGCCGGCAAATCCCGACATCGCCTTGCGTATCGCGGCCTTGCCGTGCTCCACGCCATCGGCCCACTCCAGCACGCCATCATCAGCCCAGGTGGCCATGACCGTATCCAAGTCCCCGGCATCGACCGCGACCATGTATCGGTCCGATAGATTCTCGATTTCGGCCCGATCATCCGCATAGCCCGCGAACGCCAGGCCGCAGACGCACAAGGCTAGGGCCGCCCCCATGCTCGTGACTAATTTCTTCATATTACCTCCGACCTGAAATTGGCCGATGACACTAGGACCCGCGGTCCCAGACCTTGATTGCCTCGGTGACGTCGGCCTTGGGACCCAGCGCCGCGGATGCCGCGCTCATTTGGGCGGCGCTCAGTGCGAGCATTGGCGCGGGAATCTTCAGGGCTGCGGCGAGCCTCGCTGCGATCCCCACGTCTTTCGCGGCCAGTGCCAGCAGGAACCCGGCGGCATGGCGGCCGGCGATGACGTGATCCTTCATCGACAGCTCGCTGTGGAAGGTCCTGCCGGTCGAGACATTGAGAATGTCGATCAATAGTGTCGGGTCGATTCCGAAGCGCTTGCCAATGAGCAGTGCCTCCGAGGTTGCCTCGAATGCCGCAGCCGACACATAGTTGTTGAGCGCTTTCATGGCGTGCCCGGCTCCCAGCGTGCCCACCTCAAAGAGGCGTTTGCCCATCAGCTCCAGCACCGGTCTGGCACGCGCAATGGCCGCACCGTCGCCCCCGATCATGATCGTCAGCGACGCATCCGTCGCCCGCGGCACACCGCCCGACACCGGAGCGTCCACGAGCGAGACTCCGAGCCCCGTCAGGGTGGCGCCGAGTTCGCGCGTGCCTTCGGGCTCCGAGGAGCTCATGTCGATGAGCAGAGCGCCCCGAGGCAACTCCGGCGCGACCCCACGTGCTCCCACCAGAACATCCCGGACAATGGCGCCGGTTGGCAGCATTGTCACCACGATGTCCGTGTCGCGAAAATCTTCGGGGCCCATGGCGATGCGCACCGTGGCGTCGGCGGCCACGCGCCGCGCCGCGGCCGCGTCGACATCCATTACCGTGACGGAATGCCCGGCGCGGGCGAGATGGCCCACCATCGGGCGCCCCATCGCGCCTAACCCGATAAATCCGATGTTGATGTTGCCTCCGTCATTTCAGGTCTTGCCTTGTCAACGGGCAATTGTCCTAGTATTCGATGTCGTGTAGAAGGGGTCAACCACGAGAGGGGGCGGAACAGCCAATGAAACGGTCTGCGTCAGGGATTCTGATTCTCGGTGCCGTCCTCGTGCTTGGCCACTCCGTTCGCGCAGCCGAGTGCGATAAAACGTGTCTTGAAGGGATCGCGGCGGCGTACCGCGCGGCCTACTTGAAGCATGACGCGACTCTCGCACCCTTCGCGACGCACGTGCGCTATTCCGAGAACAATGCCGAGATGACCTTTCCCGACGGCACCTGGGATACCGTGACCCAGGAGGTCGATACGCCACTGGTCCTGTCGGACCCCGCGACCGGACAGATCGGCATCTACACGAGCATCCTGCAGCGCCAGACACAGGGGTTCCTGGCAGTACGCCTGCAGGTGCGCAACCGGCAGATCACCGAAGTTGAGCACATCATTTCCACCAAGCGCAACGTCAGCGCGCCACCGGTGCCGATCGCGGATGTCCTGCAGTACCATCGTGATCCTGCGTTGGGGGCGCCGGTTCCCAAGAGCCAGCGTCTGTCACGGGCCGAGATCCGGCAGCTCGCCAATGGCTATTTCTCGACCTTGCAATACAACACCGGGGAGATCCGCGGCACTCGGTTCGCTCCCGGTGCGGTGCGACACGAAAACGGGGTGGCGTGGACCGACCTTGAGCAAGGATTCAAATCCGGCCGGTACCGCTACAACAACCGGGTACGCGATCGGGACTGCTTTCTGGTGGACGAGGAACGCGGCTTTACCATGTGCCGCGGCTTCATCGATCACAAGGGCGTGCTGGATGAGTACACGATGAGCGACGGGACTCGAGCCAAGTCCAACTATCAGGAACCGCAGTCATGGGGCTTCCTGGAATCATTCAAGATCAACAAGGACGGCATCGTCGCGGTGGAGGCGACCTTCAGTGCCGTCCCCTACTACCTGCGCTCACCCTGGACGAAGAAACCCGATCCCACCTACGATGCATCGAAGTTCCCGGTCACGCCGGAGGCCGCGCCCGCGACAGGGCCACCACCGAAATGACTTCGGCCGTATGGTCGCCGCCGTCGGGAGTGAAAAGCAGTCAGCCGCGGCGCTCAAGGTAAGCCCGGGCGAGCTGCCGCAGGCGAGCGCCATCGAAGCTCGGGTCGTGACCGCCATGAACGACCCGAACGGGCAGGGCCTCGAGGCGTTTCATGGTGCGACAGTAGGCACTGATGTCACTCCCGGGGATTTCATCGAGCAGGGGGCCATCGTAAACCGCGTCGCCGGAAAATAGGGTCTGCGTGGCGGATTCCCACAGTCCAATGCTGCCCGGCGAATGACCCGGCAGGTGCAGGACCTCAAATACGCGGTCTCCCAGGTCAATGACATCGCCTTCCTGAACCAGCCTTGTGGCGGGGGCCGGCGGGCACTGGAACTGGGAGAGGTTGAATCCCTGACGCGGCAGCGCGGTGATGAAGCACGAATCGATGGCATAGCCGGCGCGCTCCAGTGATTCGATGAACTCCACTGCATGCTCCGCGCGAAGCATGCTGAAGTTCTCGGACGGCCGCGTGAGAACTTCGGCCTCATCGCAATGCGCGATGCGGTCCGCGAACTCGTGAAGCGAACCGACGTGATCCAGGTGGGTGTGAGTTGCCACCGCGGTCAGCGCTTTGTCAAACAGGTGGCGGGTGGCATCGCGCAAGCTCGCGATGCCCATGCCGGTATCGATGAACAGGTCGCGATTGCGGCCGCGTACGTGCCAGATATTACACTGCATGACGCGGATGACATGTGGCTCCCAAAGGCGGGTGATGCCATCCGACACCTTCTCATGGTCGAACCAGCGCTGTGCGATCTGTAGCGTCATCCTGCCGAACGCTCACTTTCCCGTTGAATGTTTCTCGTAGACACGGATCAGTTCGGACACCAACATATCATTGATCTTCATACCGGTAAGGTTGGCGTCTTTGATCGAGACGTTACTCAAATTGACATCTATGAAACTGGCGTCGGCAAGATTGGTATTGCTAAAGGTCGATCCCTGCATATTCACATCGTCAAAACTGGACAGTGAAAGCTTGGCGTCCGAAAAGCGCGATTGAGCCAACTCAGAATTGCGTACGAGAAGTGCCTCACGGCTGTTTACTATTTCCATCGATCCCTTTCCTTGATCCCACTAGGGCGTTCCGAGCACGCAGTTTGCGCCCGAGCCCAAGTTCGCGCGAAACCTCAAGTGTGCCCACAAATCCGATGGTTACACTTATCCTCTAGGTAGCAAGGTAGATGGTCGGTAGGTAGTAAAAAGCGAAATCGGCATCAGTTCGCATAATATATATTATGTTAAATATATGAACTACGATCGAGTTACACTGGTACGAGGTGTAGACACCACGAAATGTTGGTCACGACAGCAGAAATGTTGGTCACACGAAGCGGCCCAGGATTCAGTTCAGTCCCAATCATCATGCTGGGAACGGTACTTCAAGACATCAGCTACCACGCTCACCAACGTACGAGCTCGGGGCGTGGCCATATCGCCTAGCGCCGAATACGCCCGTTCGAGAAACTGCTCACCGCGCCATTGTCTGCGCATTCGCTTGCAAAGCTTGCGCGCCAGCCATTCCTCTTTCGCCGCTAGTACGAATAGCTCTGGCCTCCAATCACTGTGAACGAACGCGTCGACGAGAGAACTCCGGAGCTCTTTAGCTCTGTCCCACTCGCCGAATCCCCAAAACGACCGCCACGATTTCACCGCTACGCTGTCATCCATGACCGCTTTGTGCACACTGAAAAAGCTTTCGGCTACAACAATATCCAATGGCAGGTGACGGTGTTGCAGCGAGAACCGTAAAGCTTGGTCACAAAGGTCCAAGTGGATTGCGTCGTCGATTTCAGTTTTGGTCAACAAGTCGGCCCAAGTTTCAGCAACTTTATGGCTCCACCCCCTCGATGGTTGCGCCAGGATTGAGCCAATGGCTACGAAAGTAAGCTGGCCGCTAAACTTTAAGCTGTATCCGGCGACTGCGCTAATCAGCTCCCACGCCCGTAGCCAAGCTTCTTGTGACGTTGGTACCAGTTCACGAATCAGAGAGGCCAATGTGTCGCCGGTCATTATCGTAAGCACGCGTTGAACCCATGCCTCTACTAGCCACTGACGTAACTGTTCCGTGTTAGACACACCCATCAGAAAATCTCGAATGACTTGTGTTGCAGCATACGGCCTAAGTACTTCGCCGAGGCTGCCCGGAACAGACTGTAAATGCTCCGATATAGTTAGGTCTCGCGCTATCGCGGAGCGCGGTAGACTTCTCACTAAAAGTAGCAAGGCAGCCGCAACCTCAGGTTCGTCAGCGGCCGCCAACAGAAAGATCCACGTGCGATAGCTACCCTCTAATGCTCTCTGTAACCAATCCGGTATCGCGTAGGAAGATGTTCGCGCCAAATACGCTGCAAGAACGAGACCTCGACGCCTGCGGTTCTTATCTTCTGTCTCTTGAAGCGAGGCAAAGCCTTCAGGGGTCAGAGAAAAGCAATAAGATAGAAGCGCAGCGATTTGGTAGGACGACCAATGGTTTTCCGAGCACCATTCTTGAACCGGTATGGGATGTCGTTCGCCTATAAGCTGGCCTACGATCTCAACGAAGGACCTGCTTCGGAACACTTCTCGTTGCTCTATCAGTTTACAAATGGAAGGAATCTCGGTGGAACCAGCATCCTTTAGAAGTTCCTCTAAGATTGGAACATCTGAGAGTTCGCGTATCTCTGGTAGCACCGCAGCCCTAATCATTGTCCTCGTTGGTTCACTCCGAAGAGCATGACACCAGGTTACGAGCGCTTCGATTGCCTTAGGGCGATGAATGTTGGTGAGCTTGAGAAATGCAGAGGCCGCATCGGGACAGTAGAAAAGCAAAAGCTCACCGAAAGATTCATGAGGGAAGAGACTGGCTGCCAACTCTGGATTGTTGATTACGGCGACCTTCGTGGCGCTTGCAACGGCCGCAAAGAAAAATGGAGAAGAGCGCGGCGCTTGACGATTAGAAAGGATCGCGCATGCATTTATCGAAAGTTCCGGTTGGCTATGAAATGCGCGCTCAACGAGGGCCCTCCCCCTGTCGATAACTAGCCGGTCGGGAGAGAAAGAAGGTTCGCCAAGCCGCTGATCGAGCAGATATAACAGTTCGAGACTTCTAGACCCTTCTTCCTTTGCTATCGCCTCGAGCGCATTGCGCGCTATTCGGCGCTTTTCGTCGGACGCACTGCTTGCAGCAGGAGCCAATGACTCAAGAAGGTCCAGCGCACCCACAGCAGCGACCGGCGAACCAGGGATCCGCTCTTCAAGTTCTAACAGAAGATATACCCGCCGTATAGAAGTGGGGTATGGATCCAGATCTCTCGATAAGTCTCTAATCCTGGTTTGCCGATCCTCCGAAACCCTTCCAAAGATATCGTTTGATAGTTCCCGGGACCAAGCGTCCTCCAGCTTCGAGTGTTCGATGGTAGAAAGTCCATCAATCACGTGATCACGCGAATACTCACTGAAGCGCGATAGAGCTTCCGACGGAGCAAAATGCAGATCAAAGGGACGCTCACCTAGCGTCCGGGGTTGGAGGGCTCTGGTACAGCTCGCAAAGCGGAGTTTAAGGCTTGGCCATAGCGCGTCTGCGATTCGTAAGCATGCGAGCTCCGCATTCCGGGCTCCGATCCACACTAAGGGCGTAAGACCTTCGCCGAAATATTTCTGTGCAAAAACGCCGCCCATGGGCTCCATAACAGAGTCTGAGGCACGGCCGAATGTATTTGGATCGTATTCGATGGGAGACCGATATTGCTCCAAGGAGTCTCCGGGGAGTTTGTGAACGTCCAGTAATGCTAGAGGCGACACCTCATTTGCCCATGCCGCTAGGGGTACCAATAGCGAATGAGTTAGAACACATCCAGCGCGGGGTGCATGCTCGTCCGGCCAAGTTCGAGCGATTACGTACCACTCGTTCGAGGGTAGCGGATAGAGCGTTAAGTACGTCGTTACAACAAGACTGGGTCCTAGCGAGCCCGATAGGTCGCTCAATCGAGCTATAAGGTCGAGATCTCTACTGTCGAGCGTTGTACTGGCAGCAAGGAGGGAATGCCCGTGGGAATAACCGTGCAGAAGTTGCTGCAGCGCTATAGTCATTCTTCGAGGCCGAGAGCCCAGTAAATGGGTTCTAGAACGTCCGGTGTTTGCGCAATGGCGCCACGTGCACTCTGCTTAACAACATAGCCCAAGGTCGCCGGATCAGACCTTTGTATCTCCTTTCGAAAATCTGTGTCAACGTCGGGGTCACCTCCAAAGATGCTCAAGCCGAAGATCTTCGCGTTAAATCCGTGATTATCAGCATCAATAAACTGAGCAAAGAGCGGGAACTCCGATTCAAGGTACGCGGCCGGCGATTTCACCAGTGACTCTTCTTTTACTCGGTCCCACGCTGAAACGACCACGCTCAGTTGGGGCTTGCAACAGGCATCAATCTTCTTAGCGGCTAAAAAGTGCAGGATCTGTAGCCAATCTACCATCAGCACTTGCGTCGGGGTCGCCGTCGATGCCCTCTCGTGCTTGGCACCATAAATATGCTCGCAAGCAATCCAGTCTAACGCAGGTACGTTGTGGGGCTCTGATGGAGAATCCACGCAAACCATGAGGATGACACCGGTCGTTGGGGTAACCATTTGGTCCCACGTGGAAGGCATAGCTCTAGTTCGATAAAGATCCAGCCATAGTTCGCCAGACGCATCTGGTATGACTAGCAAACCATCCGTAAAGTGTTGATGTCGAGACTTGACGGGAATCATTGAAATCTCACGGGCATCACGCGATGTATGCGGAGCAAACCTACCGCTTAACAGCAGAGATGCACCATCGTGTACATAGCTGACATCATCAGGTAGCCCATCTTTGAGTAGCCTGCCCCCCTCTTTCTCTAGCGCAAGCCACGTCTTGAAGAGATAGTTGCTTTTGCCTGAGCCAGGTCCTCCGACAAATATGACGTTACGTTGACTCACTCGGATCCCCCGCGGCAACAAATGACGCAAACGCCCTATTGTTCGCATTTTGATCGCGATCTCTACTGTAGAAGTGGGGATCGCGCTTTCTGAATACCTTTGAAAGAAGTTCAGGTACACCGAGACCAGAGGGTATATCTGAACGGTCGGAAAATGCGGCGACTAACGTGTATGAAACGTCTTTGAATCCGAAATCGGTAGCTGCGTCCACGATCCGATATATGGCCGCGGGTGCGATAGTTCCGATCATGTCACATCGCGTCACAGCAAAGATAATAGGGGTCTCCAGGTCAACGCCAACAGCATCTCTTAGACGTTGCACGAGCATGCGTGAAAACTGAATCTGGCGGTTTCTGGTCTCGTCCGTCGCGAGGTCGGGACCAGAGAGTGCAATGACGACCACATCGGCGCGACGAAAGAATGCTAGCCGAGAAGCCTTGTCCGCGCGCCGCACCAGATCGGTCGTCCACTCGCCAGGCAGGTCAGTCAGAAGTAGATCACGCGCCGACGCAACTTCGTTACTTCGAAGCGCAAGATGCAATAGCCCAGGCTGACGTTCATCAGTGAGAATCGTGTGTTCTGAGATTGTCTCCGGAAGCGTCGCGCCCGACCACTCGCGGAGAAGTCTTATCCTACGCTCAAATCCGGGAAGCGTAGCGCTCCCGGCGAACTGAAAGGCGGGTTGTAGCTCCCCGCAGCTGGCGAGTAGATAGAGGGACGACAGCAAGCAGGTCTTGCCGGTCGCGCTTTCTCCAAGAAGGCCTATCAATAGCCCGTACCTGGCGGCTAATAGCGGAGCGGCCTGCATCCATCCGAGCTCTTGTCCATGATAGACAGTTGTAACGGTCGTCGCGGACTCTGCGCCACCCCGCGCCGGTTCGGAGGAGACTGCTGCGGCGGTTATAGTGACGTTCTTGCAGCTCTCGATTGGCTCACAAGATAAAACGCACTTGCCGGTGATCGCCACCGTGCAATCAGGATTTTTGCACGTGTATCTGTTCACTGCTCAGTCATTGCCTCTGAGACGATTTTGCCAGCCACGCACTCATTGAATATTTGCTCTGACCACGCCGATACCCCAAGTTTGAGTTGAGAGGACATTTGTGTCTTCTGTTCAAACTCGGACTCCCAGCCTCCGGCCATTCCACTGTCTAGCCGCCGAAAGAACAGCCAAGCGAGGGGCATAGTGGCAGGGTTGCTCGTGATCAGTTTGGCACAGTCCTTAAGTTGCAGTTTCAATGGCTGAATAACATCAGTGGTTGCTGCTTGTGCTATTTGCTGCACGGAGAGCTGAGCGTCAGGTGCTGTTATGGCGAGCAAAAACTGTCGAGCGTTGCTCGTAGGAGGCACTATTACGCGCGTCGCGAGCTCGAATCCTGCGAGGACCGCACGCTTTCCGGCGTCCAGGACTTTAAATGGCTTTGCCAAAGTAACTGAGTGTCCGCCGAACACCCACCAAAGGATTTGTAGTTCTTCTTGGTCTGCCATCAAATGCGACGTAACTGCATCTTTCAACTCTTTCACTGCGATTTCTGCGCTCTTGGCTACTGTTGGTGCATCGCCGCCCGTGATATTGGGTATCGGCAGAGGCCGGCGCTTTCTGCGTGCCGCTCCGCTGGTGTCAAGGCGGGTGGTCGCCGATCTTAGGATTTGTTCAACGAGTGCTGCTAAGGGCCGATCCTCTGGAAGGGGGCGCACCCCTGCAGCCGCTATCGCTAGAGCAGCGACATCAATAGCTGCTTCATCACTAGACGAAATGTATTCCGAGAGCGCTATGGCGGCGCATACCCTTAACTCCATGGCGTTAGCAGCCACGGCAGACGCAAATGAAGGCTGTTTGCCTTTTATGCACTCCGTGAGTAGATTTGCCATTGCAAGCTGATCATCGCTAATCGTTGTGCGAAATCCCGTCATCGCGACTTCGACACAGCTGTATCGGATTGACGGTTCTGAAAGGGCCTTGAGAAACTCGACAATGGATTCGCTCCGTTGGGTTATTACGGCATCCGAGGGACTGGGGTTGATAATCCGATAATGGTCGGCCAGTTGGCTCAACATAGTGAAAACTCTCAGGATTTAGAGTGGATTGGGCTCTCGCTTATCTGCAGGCAGCATAGACATGATTACATCCCATAAGTGACGCAGCTTGTTTTCCCGCTGTGCGCGTCGCAGTCCGTGCTCACCAAGGGAAAGAAGCGTTGAAGGATGGGAATGCGGCAAGATGTCGGCTTGTACCAAGACTGTGAGGCGTTGCTTCCAGTCCAGGTAGCGCCAGTAAAAATAAGACAGCCTCACGAAGACGTCATTGGCTGCCGCGTCCGGGATAGCTGAACCATCGGCCGGGGGATGTGATAAGGAAAACTGCGGGCATCGCAGCCGAAAGGTGGTGGATTGCTGTCCGCTCAACCGCAGTGTATCGGCTTCGAAACAAGTGCGCTCTCGAACCCAAAGCCGAGGATGTACGGTAACTGCAAGCCCTGGCGAACCTTCAATGTCGACCCTGGAAAACTCCAGGATGTTGTAGCGGTAAATGTAGGGATCTGCCGCACTGTCCGGCGTGACTGCGCCGGAACCTATGACAAGTCGATCCTCCCCGCCAGAGCCAGTAACCTGATTTATGTGTTGATAATGTTCATGGCCAAAAATGAGAATCCGAGCGCGTGAGTGTAGGTAGTCATGTGCCTGCCGCCCGTCTTTAAGCCACTCCAACGGGTGATGCATCACTACGACCTGCTCGACGCATGGAGGCCTATCTATTATGTACTGGCTTTTGCCTAACAACAGGCTGCCGATTTGATCTTCGGCATCGCAAACTAATACGGTAGTTAGGCCTATGAAGTTCAGGCGGAACGCCCCGTCTAAAGCAAAATGACGTT
>Ga0210391_10003626_pt1 | contig 13033 bp, 8 predicted proteins | sample IncBWC12OmetaG_FD_160573 | JGI IMG/M metagenome (GOLD analysis project Ga0210391, IMG submission 160573) | Forest soil microbial communities from Barre Woods Harvard Forest LTER site, Petersham, Massachusetts, United States - Inc-BW-C-12-O ... | reverse complement strand
AAGCCCCTGCGCTACTTTGTCGCCGTCATTCTCGTTGCAGGCGTGTGCCTCACGAGTCGCGCCCTCTATCTGCATGCGAAGGCCGAACTTGCTGGCGTCCTCATCCGCCGCGCTTGGCAGGTGACGGCACGCTCTGGCGAGCTCCGCCCTCCATGGCCGTGGGCGGACACTCATCCGGCAGCCCGCTTGCGCATCCCGCGCCTCGGCTACGATGAAATTGTCTTGGAGGGCGCAACTCCGCGCACGCTGGCGTTTGGTCCCGCGCGGCTCCTCAGCGGCGCTGCCTTGGGAGAGCCTGGCAATCTGGAAGTCGCCGGCCATCGCGACAGTTGGTTTGAGCTGCTTCAGGGAGTAGCTCTGGGCGACACCATCGAGGTCGAGTGGTATGACTCCCGCCGCGCCGGCCTTCGCACGAGAACCTACATTGTTGACGACATCCGTGTGGTCGCCCCTGAGGATGTGGGCCAATTGGCGCCCACTTCTGATGACGCGCTGACGCTCGTCACTTGTTACCCCTTCGGACGCAGCCCGCGCTCTCCGCAGCGGTTTATAGTACGTGCCTCGCCGGCCGGCCCCAGCCGTTCGACGAAATTTTCACCGAGCGCAGTCGATAATTTGACCTTTGGACAGCATTTGCCCCGCATCGACTCCCGATTGTGAGGTCACAGCAGAATTGGACTAAATTACTCTCGCCGAAGAATCTCCACGTGCGGCAGCCATCGCATAGTGGACATGAGATTCTCCGGAAACTCTGCGGACCCTTTTTTTCAAACGCCAGTGAGAAACTCCAGGATCGATTGATGTGCGGCGCCGGGCTGGTCGGTTTCGAAAATGTGGCTGGCGCGAGGAATCAGTACGAGTTTGGCGCCGGGAATACGTTCTGCGATTAGCCGGCCATTCGCTGCTGGAACGAGCCTGTCGGTCTCCCCCTGTATAACCAATGTCGGAGCCGTGATTTGCGCGATGCGGCTATATGCTTCCCAACCCATAATGCCTTGTAGTTGGCCAATGTATCCTTGCGGAGTGGGATACCACTTCATGCGGATGGCCATATCTTCGTCGATTCGCTCGCGCGGTGTGGATGCGTCGTAGATGAATGGGATGATGGCTTCTTTGGCTTGTTCTGGGGTCATACCCTGGCGCATTAAGGTTTGCAATGCTGCGGGTTCGGGTTGAACGGCATGAGGCCCTCCTGAGGCGGTGCAACCCAGAATCAGTGAAAGAACTCGGTTCGGGTATTGCAGAGCGAATTCTTGCGCGATCATGCCACCCATCGAAACGCCGAATACATGCGCGCTCTGAACGTGCGCCGCGTCGAGCACTGCGGCCGCGTCGGAGGCCATTAGTGCGATCGAATAAGGACCGGGAGGTACGTCGCTTTGGCCAACGCCACGATTGTCCAGAGCGATGGTGCGAAAACGTTTTGCAAGAACCGGGCGCGTGCGATGCCACATGTAAGACGGATAACTGAGACCCATAATGAGCAAGAGAGGTTCGCCAGGACCCTCCTCATCCCAATATATTTTCGCGCCTTGGTTTTCAACGAAGGACATGAAGCCCCCTGTGCAATAGAAGCGTGCGGTGAACGGGCCACAGAGAACGGATGCAAATACAATGGTTACTCACAGATGAGAGTGACTAACAAGGGCCCCATTGTATATAATCTGGCTCGCTATGCCAAACCAAGAAACGCAATACCACGCGGCCGATCGGGTCGCCACCATCGCGCTCAACCGTCCCGACAAACTAAACGCATGGACAGCCATCATGGAACGCGAGGTACGCGCCGCGATGGCGGAGGCTGAGAAGGACGAAAGCGTCCGCGTCATCGTCCTCACGGGTGCTGGCCGGGGATTCTGCGCGGGCGCGGATATGTCGCTCTTAAGCTCGATCGCGGATAAAGGAGTCGACGTTGCGCGTCGGGCCCAAGCACTCGAAACTGGGGCGACCGGCGAGGCAAGTGGCCGCAATGATTTTCAGAAAAAATATTCCTATTTCTCCGCGCTGACAAAGCCAGTGATTGCAGCCATCAATGGCCCGGTGGTGGGATTGGGATTGGTCATTGCGTTGTACTGCGATTTGCGGCTTGCTTCCGATGCAGCTCGATTCGGAACGGCGTTTGCTCAACGAGGACTCATCGCCGAATACGGAATGGCGTGGATGCTGCCGCGGTTGGTGGGACATGCGAATGCGCTGGATCTGCTGTTCAGCGCGAGAATGATCGACGCTGCGGAAGCGTTTCGCATGGGACTCGCAAATCAGGTCCTGCCGCAAGCGACGTTTGCCGATGCGGTGCAGAAGTATGCGGTGAAGCTCGCGTCGACTGTGAGCCCGCGGTCTTTGCGCGTGATGAAGCGCCAGGTGTATGACGCGATGTTTCAAACGCTGGCGGAATCGTTTGAGATTGCCGAGCGCGAAATGCTGGCTAGTTTGCAGTGTGAGGACTTCAAAGAAGGCGTGGCGCATTTTATGGAAAAGCGCCCGCCGTCATTCACTGGAAAATAGGTTTTTCTGCCTAACGACGTGCGTGCCCCTTTCAGCTCGCTAGCTCGAATAGACCGGCGGCGCCTTGACCGCCTCCCACGCACATGGTGACTACGCCATAGCGCGCCTTGCGGCGGGTCATTTCATTGGCGATAGTTCCGACCATGCGTGAGCCAGTCATGCCAAAGGGATGACCGATGGAAATAGAGCCACCGTTTACATTTAGCTTGTCGGGATCGATTCCCAAGCGATCGCGGCAATAAATTACCTGGACAGCAAAAGCTTCGTTAAGTTCCCAGAGTTCGACGTCGTTCATTTTCAGGCCGGCCCGCTTCAGAAGTTTTGGCGCGGCAAAAACCGGACCGATGCCCATTTCGTCGGATTCACAACCAGAAACTTGAAAACCGCGAAAGATTAATTTATAGGGAATGCCTAGTTCGTCGGCGCGCTCACGAGACATCAATAATGTGGCGGATGCTCCATCGGAAAGTTGCGAGGAGTTCCCTGCGGTCACGCTGCCCTGCCCACTTTCCTGGTCGAAATGCGGTTTCAGGCCGAGCAGGCCTTGCAGCGTAGTATCAGGACGATTGCATTCATCGCGATCAGTGATGACAACTTCTTTGCTGACCACTTCGCCGGTTTTTTTGTCGAGTATTCCACGAGTGACTTTCATGGGCGCGATTTCTGCGTCGAAAAAACCTTCTTGTTGCGCGCGGGCAGTGCGCTGCTGGCTTAAGAGGGAGTATTCGTCCTGGGCTTCGCGTGTTATTTTGTAACGCTTCGCAACGACTTCGGCTGTGTTACCCATCAGCATGTAGATCCCGGGCATTTTTTCCAGCAGCACTGGATGTGGATTGCTGTCGCGCGTGAGCATCGTGATGCTCTCAACGCCACCTCCAATGATGGCATCGACACCTTCATTCATGATTTGATGTGCGGCCACAGTGATGGCTTGCAGTCCGGACGAACAAAAACGATTGATGGTGGTGCCGGCGACGGAAGTAGGAAGGCCTGCCAACATGGCGGAAGTTCGTCCGATGTTCTGGCCTTGCGCGCCATGCGGCTGGCCGCAGCCAAGGACTACATCCTCAATTTCCGTGGCATCGAGCTTCGGAGTTTTGCTCAGGACATCTTTAATGCAGTGAGCGACGAGATCTTCGGGACGGGTCAAATTGAACGACCCGCGAAATGATTTGGCCAGAGCGGTTCGCGAACTCGCAACAACGACTGCTTCTCTCATGATGGCTCCGGTCGTCTAGTGCCCTTTTCATTGTGATGATGATGGGGAGTGCAAAGCTTCTTCCGCGTTCAAGAATATTTCTTGCAGAATGTTTTCATGCGCTCTTCGCAACGGAGCCAGGTGCATCAATTATCAGGGAAGCGATACGTTCGCGATGAAATGTGGCGTCGCCAAAGGCGTTTTCGGAAGCTTTGGCGCGGCGATAGTAAAGATGGAGATCGTTCTCCCAAGTGAATCCCATGCCGCCGTGAATCTGAATGCCGCGATTGCCGACCGTGCGTCCAGCGTCGCTGGCATACATTTTGGCAATGGAAACAGCGACGTGGGCGTCCGGAGCGTTTTCTTCCAGCGCCCATCCGGCATAGTAAACGGCGGAACGGGAACTTTCTGTTTCAAGATACATATCGGCGCATTGGTGCTGCACGGCCTGGAACATACCGATGGGCTTGCCGAATTGTTTGCGCGTTTTGGCGTATTCGACGGCGATGTCCAGTGTGCGCTGCATGCCGCCGACCAGTTCAGCAGCCAGAGCGGCACTCGCAACGTCAAACGCGCGCGAAAGATTGGCAACAGAGCCGAGTTCTTCGGCGGGAGTGTCTTTGAATTCGACGACATAAAGTTTGCGGGTGAGGTCCATGGCGGACATAGGCGAGATTTTCAGGCCCGGGGCTTTGGCGTCAACGATGAAGACGCCGTTGCGGGCAACGACGAGAATGAAATTGGCGACTGCCGCGTCCGAGACGAAAAGCTTTTCGCCGGTCAATTTGCCATTCGCGGCAGTGAGCTGAACGTCGCTCGGATTCCAGCTAGCGCTGGCTTCCAGGATTGCGACCGTGGCACGCGCCTCACCGCGACAAATGGGAGCTAGATACTTTTTCTTGTGCGTGGGAGAGCCGACAGCGTCGAGAACGGATCCGGCAAGGACTACCGTGGAGAAAAATGGCCCAGGCAAAAGCGCGCGGCCAGCTTCTTCCATGAGCAACATGAGTTCCACTTTGCCTAGGCCGACGCCGCCGTATTCTTCGGGGAAGATGATGCCGGTGTAGCCTTGATCGGCGAGTTTGGCCCAGAGCGCGGCATCATAGGCTGTGTCTGTTTCCATCAGGCGGCGTATTTCCGAGCTGGGACATTCACCAGCAAAGAATTTGCGAGCGCTGTCTTTCAGGAATTCCTGGCTTTCACTTAGACCGAATTGCATGTTGCTTCCCTTCTTTACACTCGAATCGTTTTCTCGCGCGCTTTCGCGATAGCGCTAATAGCTTCTGGGCAAGCCAAGGACGAAATGCCCAATGATGTTGCGTTGCACCTCGGAGGTGCCGGCTTCGATGGTGTTGCCGCGAGTGCGCAAGTAGGCGTAGGACCAGAGGCCCTTGTCGATGGCGTGCGGGTCGCCGCCGAGAAGCTGGCCGTAAGGGCCGAGTAATTCTTGTGCGATTTGCTGGAAGCGCTGGTTGAGTTCGCTCCAGAAAATCTTCTGGATGGAGCCTTCGGGGCCCGGGACCCCAGTAGCGGTTATGCGGCTGAAGGCGCGCATCTGGTTGAAGCGCATGATTTCGATTTCCGCGCTGCACTGCGCCAGCTTTTGGCGGATCAACGGATCTTCGCTAGCGGGCCGGCCATTGCGCTGAACGGTGCGGGCTAGTTCGATCAGACGGCTGATAAAACGATTGAAAGTGAGCTGCAGCCGAGCGCCGTAGGAGCCACGTTCGTACATCAGCGTGCTCATGGCCACGTTCCAGCCGTCATTTACTTTGCCGAGGACATTTTCCACTGGGACGTGCACATCGCGGAAGAAGAGTTCGTTGAATTCGGACTCTCCGGTCATTTGACGCAGCGGGCGAACTTCGACGCCAGGAGATTTCATGTCAACGAGAAGGGCGGTGAGGCCTTTGTGTTTTGCGGCGGTGGGGTCGGTTCGAACGATGAGCTCGCACCAATCGCCGACCCAGCCGTAACTGGTCCAAACTTTTTGGCCGTTCACGACGTAATGATCGCCATCGAGCTTGGCTTCCATTTGCAGCCCCGCGAGATCAGAGCCAGCGTTAGGCTCGGAGAAACCCTGGCACCAGATTTCTTCCGCGCTGAGAATTTTGGGGATGAAGCGTTTTTTCTGTGCTTCCGTTCCGCAGGCAATAATCGTGGGCCCAATGAGTCCCAGGCCGAGAAAGTTGGCCATGGGAGGGGCTTCGACGCGTGCCATCTCTTCCCAGAAGAGAGTTTGCTGCATGAGCGTGGCGCTGCGGCCTCCGTATTCCTTAGGCCAAGAGACGGCCGCCCATTGGCCGTCGTGGAGCTTGCGCTGCCAGGCGCGGAGGTACGGATATGATTCTTCGATGGGTTTCTCGCGCCACTCGCTCCAGTCTCTTGGAACGTTGATGGCGAGCCAGGCGCGAAGCTCGTCGCGGAAAGCCGATTCCTCGGCGGTTAGTCTCAAATCCATGAATTAAACTCCCTCTCGTATTTCGGAGCGAAATGATTTTTCTCGTTGTTAAATGCTTTTACCGCGCATCAGGCGGATTGGCCTCCATCGACTACGAGCGTGTGGCCAGTAACGAAATTGGACGCGTCGGACGCCAGAAAAATGGCCGCACCTTTCAAGTCTTGCGGACCGCCGAATCGGCCAAGCGGAATGCCGGCTAGAAGGCTCTCTTTGTTCCGCTCGATCACTTTTTCCGACATGTCCGTCGGAAACCAGCCCGGGGCGATGGCATTGACCTGAATATTGTGCATTCCCCACTTGCAGGCCAAATCTTTCGTGAACATGATGATGCCGGCTTTGCTCGAGCTGTAGCCGATCGCAGAAAATCTTGGCGGAGCGCCGCGCATTCCGGCGACGCTGGCTATGTTGATAATTTTCCCGCGTCGCTGTGAAATCATGACCTTGCCTACCGCTTGCGAGAATAGAAATGTGCCGGTGAGATTGGTTTCGATGACTTTGTTCCACTGCTCAAGGGTCATGTCTTCAACCAAGGCGCCCCAGGAGGTGCCGGCATTGTTGATGAGGATGTCGATGCGGCCGAATTGTTTGACAGACGCGTCAGCGACGGCGCGGATGCTCGCCGGATCTTTTACATCGCAAGCGAGCGCGAGAGTCTGGACTCCAAGTTTCTGCAACTCTTCGGCGGTTTGCTGGCAACGCTCTTTTTTGCGGGCGCAGAGAACCAGATTAGCGCCCATTTCCGCGAGACCCTCCGCCATTTGACGGCCCAGGCCTACGGAGCCGCCTGTGACGACGGCAACGCGGCCGGTAAGATCAAAAATGTCGCGAATACTCATATACGGTTACCAAACTAAGCCCAGTTCCTCGGTGGTCAAGTTCATTCAGTGCTGGTTAAACTGCAAGAAAGGATTGCCGCAAAAAAATCCAAAATGGCAATCCGCTGTGAGTTGATCAAACGGGCGAAGATACGGACTGGGTTCAAACTCGATGTAGGCCGGCGAAGTGGGGACGATGGCCCCCTGCGTCGTAAGATAGACGTTGAATGTGGGGCCTAAACCTGTCGCAGAGGCGTTTAAGTCGGCGGCATCCACATCGTGCCATCTCCCAGTATCCAATCGGCTGATGAGCGTTTCAACGGCGGCGATGGTTTCCGCCGGCGTAAAGGCGCAGTGTCCCGCGCGAGAAACAAACGTGCGGCGCAGGAATTCTCCGTTGCCCGCTGCATCGACAATTTGTTTATAGGCGCTCTCGTTCTGCACCACCACCAGTCCATCGCCCTTGGTGTGAAGCGTTAGGACGGGAATATGAATTTCCCCGTCAAAGATAATATTGTTTTCCAAGTAATGGACGGCCTGGGGATCGGCGCTAATTCGTGCGGCATCGTTTAGCGTTTTCAGATCGGCGTCGAGATCGAGCCCAGCTTGCTGGTAAAGCGCGCGAACCTGGTCGCGGCCAATGGAACGGTCCAATTGAACTTTGTAATCGACTCCAGTGTTCCAGGAGACGTTGCCTTGAGCGCGGGCCTCAAGCTCTGCACGAAACGCGAAGACAAACGGAAAGTCCACTTGTTGGTCCCATAGAAACTGGTTTGCTTCCTGGCCTGCAAAGTCCGTTGGTGCCGGCTCCGGAGACAAGGGTGTGAACCAGCCAGGCAAGTCGGACAGAGCCGCAGCAAGCGCTATCCGCGCTTGCCCTTGAGGAGTGGCCTGCGCCTCCACAAGCGCGACTTCAGCGAGATCGAGATTTGCGACCGGGTCAGCAATATTGACAACCTGCAGGCCTGTCCCCGGTGCAAGCAACGTTTTGAAGGCAAATTCGGAATCCAGCGCGGTGTTCCAGGTCGCTACACCGCCTGAGAGGACACCACACATGGGCAAAGCGGCGTCGAAGCGATCCGGATTCCGTTGGATCAAGCCTGCCGTAATGATTCCGCCCAGTGAGTGTCCCCAGGCGACGGTCCTCTTGGGATGTCCGACGATTTTTTTGAACGCGTCGAGAACGGCGATTTGATCCGGCAGGGCCTGCTGAATGGCCCAACCGGTTGTGGCGTAGGAAGATCCGGCCAATGCGTAGCCACTGGAAAGCATGAAAAATCGCGTGAACGGATCACCGACATCTTGCGCGGGGTTCGCGCTGCCGGGTGTCACATAGCCGTGGCTATAGAGAAATAGGGTGCCGTTCCAGTTTGCCGGGACTTCAATCAAGTAGGTGGCGCCGTCTGGAAGGGTTCCCGGGAGCGTGCTGACGCCTGCTTGCGCGCGAGCGTTGCCGACAACCGAGAAAAGAAGAATTGCCACTGAGACTGATGAAAAGATGGCCCGCTTTGTCGTTTGCCACATAACAGATTCCTCCCGCATGCAAAATTCGGAATACCAAGTACCCATTACCGATGCGAAAAAACCGGGCGTCCATTCGTGCTGAGACACGTGGCTCTGTGGGCGACATCTTTGCAGTTGCGGCTATGTCTGGTCGCCGTGGTGCTAGAAGGTTAGCCGCACGCCGAGCTGGATTTCACGCTTGGGGAAAGCTGCTGTAAAACCAAGCGGGGTACTCGGCCCGACTACTGTCCCATCGCTAAGGACCGTGCCTGGTTTCAAGCCGTGCACGTTGAATGGCGGAGCAATCGCTGCGCCGACGATATTGTTCACGCTGGCGTAGTTAGTGCGGTTGGCCAGGTTAAAAGCCTCCGCGGTGAATTGAAGCGAGGCCTTTTCATACAGCTTGAAGGAGCGGCTGAGCCGCATGTCGAAATCATAGTAGTTGGGGCCAATACCGGTATTGCGGCCGTCTCCCGGCGGGCGGTCGTTGGTGAAGTGGCCGTCGCCGTTGATGTCGGCACCGGCGAGAAGATTAAACGGATGGCCGCTGTTGTAGTTGAACATGGGAGAAAGTTGGAAGCCGCCGAGGATGCGGGATTTTTCCCACGGGCTTTCAAACACTCCTGCGATCACAACCTTGTTGCGCTGATCAAAATCCGAAACAGACCAATCACAACGCAGGCACGTGGCATTAAACGGTGAATAGTCGCTGTTGAAGTCCGTGGAATTGTCCAAAGCTTTGCTGTAGGTATAGTTCGCCAGCACCAGGAAATGATTCGAGAAGCGCTTCTTGAGTTCGAGAATACCGCCCTGATAGAGAGCGGACGCCGCTGAACTGTAAACGTTGTTCTGGAGAATCGTGTGCGTGGGGTCGGCAAAGCAGAGGCCGGGGTCGGCCGAGCACTCGGGCGCTCCCCAATTCTGAAAGGGTAGACCATTGGTGGGCAATCCGTTTGCGCCAAGAGCCGGCGGACCGCAGTCCGCGACGCCGGCAGTCGGGCAAACAGGCGCACCGGGCAAGAGGTTTGAGTCCAGCGCGACGGGAAGATGCGTGGTATGAACGAATATATAGCTTGCGGAGAGCGTGAATCCGGCTCCGATCTGCCGTTCGATGCTCAGCGAGGCCTGCTGCGCCATGGGACTCGCATATCCCGGCTGGCCCGAGAAAAGCACGGTGCCCGGCGGCAACGGTCCAGTATTTGCGACAGTGAGGCCAAACTGCGTCAAGTCGCCCGGGGTAATACAGGCATATTGCCCTGTCGCCGGGGCGCCGCAACCAATGATGCTGTTCTGGACCGGATTTGCTGTGAGTCCATCAGCATAAAGCGTCTGGAAAATTATCGCCGAACTGGTCTCGGGAATCGCAGGATTGCCGGTGGCGGCGCCGAGGATGGAAACGAGAGTATTGGCGATAGTTCGCTTCCCGTTGACATTGCCGAGCACATTCACGACGCTGGGAATCTGAGCATAAATTGGAGAGTAGAAAATCCCGTACCCAGCGCGGACGACCGTTTTGTGATCGTTGAAGGGATCCCATGCAATGGACACTCGCGGTGCAAAATTTTTCTTGGGAGTATGCAAGACTCCATACTGCGTATCCAACTCGTAGCGCAGGCCGTAATGCAGGGTCAGATTGTTCCGGAGCTGCCAGGTGTCCTGGACATAGCCCGCCGTGAATGGCCGAGTTTCCACGTATTTCGGATTGCCGAAGCCTTGTTCGTAGAATGCGGGCAATCCCAGGCTCCACGACTGCAGTGTGCTGATACTCGAAGCCGCTGAGTTGACTCCGCAGGCGGCTGGAGCTTCCAAACAGAGACTGACCAAAGCACCCGGCAATTCGAGAAATTCAAAGCGGCCAGCAAAAAACGTTTGCGAAGTAGTGTTATTGCCGCGGATTAACTCCTCGAATCCCGTCTTGATCGTATGGTGACCGCGAACGAGGGTCAGATTGTCCCCGATTTCATAGCGGCGTCCCGTCGAGTAACTGGGAAGAAAAATGCCGCGGCCAAAGAAACCGTAACCTTCGACGTCGAGACCGGGCCCACCGGGGTCATTGGTGTTCACGTTAAATTGATACCAATTCCACTGGGCGAAGGCTTCGTTCTGCGTCGAGGCACTGAACTGATGGAACCATGAGCCCTGCAAAGTGCTGTCCCAGGCAAGTTCGGAATTACCACGGGAAAAGGCCGTCAATGCCTGAAGGTCGGGGTCCTTTTCGGTGAGGTGGTCGAAGCTGTAGCGGAGAAAAGCCTGATCGCTGTCGCTGAAGCGATGATCGAGTCGAGCGGAAAAAGCGTTTGAGCGAATGGGAAATGGGAATAACCCGCCGTTAGTCTCGAATTGGTTCACTATATAAGGATCCAGCGCGGATTTAATCGGCGGAACAAAAATATTGCCCGGCTCTTGAGGGGGATTTATCGTCAAGATGCTTTGAAGTGCAAACGCACATTCCGGCGCGGTCAGGACAATGGGATTTAGCAGCGGATTTGCCGTATTCGTCGTAAGGCATGGGACCATATTGGTGGCCGGTTGCGACGCCAGACTGCCGATAATTGCCTGCTGAGTGTTTGTGGGAGCAAAAATGTTGCTATTCGTCAGCAGCGGGACAGAGTCCTGCGCATTTGAGTTCAACCCTTCGTAGGCAGCGTACAGAAACGTCTTATCTTTCTTGATTGGGAAGCCCATGCTGCCCCCGTATTGCTGCCGATTGAGGGAATCCTTGACGGGCGTCCCTTGGGCATCGAGCGAAAAGGGATCGCCGGGTTGCAATGCTTGGTTGAAAGCAAACGGGTCGCGCGCGTCCATAGAACTATCGCGGAAAAAACCGAACAGGCTGCCGTGCAACTCGTTGGTGCCGGACTTGGAGACGATATTGATGACGGCGCCGCTAGCGCCGCCAAGGTCAGCGCCGTAATCGCTGCGGTTAATCTGGAATTCCTGGACGGCAACCTGACCCAAATTGAGGCGCACGCCGCCAGCGTCGTCGTTAGCTTCGCCGCCATCCACCGTGACGCTGTTGCCCCGGCCATTGCTTCCATAAAAAGATAGGCCGCTCTGGGGCGTTTGCTTGACGCGGAAGTCGGCATTGTCCGTAATCGTGTTTGAATTACTGACACCGGGCATCAGTAATGTAAAAGTCAGATAATCGCGCCGGTCGATGGGCAGGTCGGCGATTTCTTGCTGCACTACTGTGTCCGCCTGGCTCCCTCTGGAAGTTTCCACCGCTGGCAATTCCGCCGTAACTTCCACGTCTACCTTCGCCGAAGCTACCTGCAAACGAAAATCGAGCACAAGCGTCTCTCCGACATTGAGAACCACGCCCTTTCGGATCTCGGTCCGGAATCCGGAGCTCTCGATAGTCAACGCATAGGAAGCTGGCGGGAGTCCCGTCACTCGATATTCGCCGTCAGTCTCTGTCACCACTGTGCGACGGATTCCCTTCTCGGAATCTTCGATGGCCACCGTGGCCTTCGGCACCGTCGCTCCGGTGGGATCCGTTATCGTCCCGCGGATCTCCCCCGATGTGCCGCCGCCTTGCGCGCGCGCTACGCCGTTGGCGGGTAGCAAACATGCCAAGGACAGAAATGCGCCAGTAAGAAAAGTTGCCCTCATAAATCCTCCTGGTTCAGCGAACCCTTCGCGGAACTTTTGCCGAAATCGTCCACGTAAGCCTGCTTCGCACCGTAGCTCATCGACCAGCCGGACTTGAACGCGATTGCCCGACCGAGCACCGATTTATGCCAGCTTCGCCGATGTTCATGGATCCACTACTAGGAACTTTTGTTAAGTCCCAGGAACTTGAAGACCCCATGCCCCGACGTGCTATCCAAAATTATGATTGTCCGTATCACATAATATTGACTAACGTCAAGTTGAAACCGCATGCTTCGCATTAAGTTTTTCGATAGTTGAACGTGGGGAACCGTCCCGGGATGGGAGTCAGGACGTTGTCGGTTTAGGAGGACCACCTAGCCAACCTTATTATTTGGGGGCGTGTTCGGAACCGGCGGACTTTTGGTAAAACTTCAGCGTCCCGTCACTGATCGACCCGAAGGTAAAGTCGGCTACGTCCTTGGCATAATTCTGTTTCACTCGCCATGGCGCTTTCTGTCCTTGCCTGGGCAATACACCATGGGCGCGACGGACATATCCGGAGCTAAAATTGAGTAGTGGCTCCGACGCCATCGACGGATCGGCAAGATATGGCAAAGCTATCGACCAGCCCTTGCGATCCATATATTTGATCAACCGGCAGACATAGCGTGCAGTGAGATCGCACCGCAGAGTCCAGGAAGCATTCGTATACCCAAACGCAACCGCGAGATTCGGAACACCGCTGAACATCGCACCCTTGTACAACATTTTCTCGTTAAATTTGGCGACGGCACCATCGACGAGAATCTCGGCGCCACCCATCAGCTTCACGACAAGGCCTGTCGCAGACACGACAATATCCGCCGGCAACGTCTTGCCAGACTTCAAACGAATCCCTGATTCAACAAATGTTTCGATCGTATCGGTGACGATAGACACTTGGCCGGAGCGGATGGA
>Ga0210391_10003625_pt1 | contig 13037 bp, 12 predicted proteins | sample IncBWC12OmetaG_FD_160573 | JGI IMG/M metagenome (GOLD analysis project Ga0210391, IMG submission 160573) | Forest soil microbial communities from Barre Woods Harvard Forest LTER site, Petersham, Massachusetts, United States - Inc-BW-C-12-O ... | reverse complement strand
CGCAATGACCGGATCATCGACCAGCAGACCAAGAGCGATGATCAGGGTAGCGACAGAAACCTGTTGGATATCGATCCCCAGCAGGTACAACACGCCAAAGGTCATCGCCAGGGTGATGGGGATGGAGATGGCCATCAGCAGGGCGGAGCGCCATTCCCAAAAACCGAGCCATGACACCAACACCACCAGGACGATCGCTTCGTAGAGCGCATCCATAAACAGGCTAAGGTTCTCTTGCACCTGCAAAGGCTGATCGGAGGTGCGGGCAATGATCAAGTCGTCGGGAAGATATTGCTTCACCGCCGCGAGCTTTGCATCGACGCTGCGGCCGAAGGCGTCGATCTGTTCGCCGTCCTTCATCTGCACCGCCACGGTCACGGCGCGGCTGCGTCGCCACTTGCCTTGTTTGTCGGCCCAGGTGAGGTAGTTCAAGTACTTCGCCGGGCTTTGGTAGCCGCGGGAGATATCCACCAGGTCGCGCAAATAGACCGGGCTTTGCGCAGCCGATTTCGAAGAGCCGATGATCACGCCGCCAATCTGTTGCGGGCTGGTGAATTTTCCCGAAGGATCAATCTGGATACTCTGCGGGCCGACCTCAAGCTGGCCACCGGGAAGCGTGATGTTGCGCGCACCTAATATATCCTTCAAATTCGACGGAGTGTACCCATACGAGGCGAGCCGTTGCTGCGAGTAGTCCAGGTAAATCTGTTCCGGCAGAACGCCCTTGCGCTCGATCTTGGCCACTTCCGGAGCGCCTTGAATGGTCCTTCCAATCAGATCGGTAAAATCATCCAACTCTCGATACGAATACTTATCCCCGGCCACCTCGGCTAAACGCGTTTCCGTGTCTGCGGGATCATGGACGAACAAGGCCGGCCAACTGTCGGGATGGATTTCCGAGCTGTGCAACTTCTCTATCACCAGGCGATCGCCTAATGTCCGCAACGCGTCGTCGCTCAGAGCTGAGTTGACGTCGGCGCCAATAAATCCGCTGCCTTCAAAGAAGTGCGCATCAGAGACGTACTTGTTCTGGCTTCCGGCCTGCATCACGGCGAGGAAAGCGTCGCGCACCAGGGTCGGAGAAACAGAGAGTGGAAAGGCATATACCACGCTCACCCGGGGCTGCGGAGAGTGTGCCCCTTCTGCCCCGCGCGTGGCCACAATGGCCTCGCGAATCGCCCTGGCGCGCAAAGCAATATCGACGTCACCCGCCCGTGGACTGGCGATGGTTAGCATCAGGGCAGCAGTGTCGCCAAAGTCGCTATTGAACTGGATCGGACCCGCACCCTGGGGCAGCTTGCTGTTGAGCGCGTTCAGCTTGAGGTTGATATCGGAAAACTGCTTCTTGGGATCGTTCACCGTATCGTCCAGTTGAACGTAGACCAGGGCGAGTCCCGGGAAGCTAAGGGAGCGGATACCAAAGTCAGAGGCCGACGGAGGCTTGATGAAGGCGTTTTGCGCCATCACCTGTTCCACCTGCCGGGTCACTAACTGCTCCACCTCTTGCGCCGTCGCCCCAGGCCATGCGATCGAAGCAACCGCGACCCGCACAGGAATGCTTGGATCTTTCCGTTTGGGCATGTGCTGGAAGCCATACCAGCCCCAAAGGCAGACCGCGATCAACAGGATCAGCGAAACCTGCCGATGTTCGGTAAAGAACCGCGCTGTATTGTGCGTGTGCGCGATGTATTCGGATTCTGCTTTATGGGTCATGGAATGATGCGCACTTTGTCGCCGTTCTTGATCAAGTTAACACCGCTGGTAATGACGGATTCGCCAGGGTTCAAGCCGCCCTTGGCGGCAATCTTATTCCCGTAGATATCCCCTAGTTCTACCGCGCGCAAGCGTGCTGTCTGCGTATCGCCACTGCCCTCGGCAATCATCACCGCAAAGTTATTCGCACGTTCAGGATCACGAATCACCGCTGACAGCGGAACAGCCAGTACTGATTGCGGTAACTGTGAACCATCGATCGCAAGCGACGCAATCATCCCCGACTTCAACCGGTCGTGGGGGTTAGGAATCGTCACTTCTACCGAGAAGACGCGGCTCTTGGGATCCGCCGCCGGGGAAATTGCGCTTACTCTGCCCGCGAATGGCGTGGGGAACGCGTCCGTTGTGATGGCCAGACGCTGGCCCAGCCGTACCCGGCTGACGGAGATATCCGGAACACCGAAGACTGCTTTCACCGATTGCGTATCGGCCAGGGTAAACCCATTGGTTGCCGGCCCTACCAGCGTGCCTAGATCGACGTTACGGCTCACGATCCATCCATTGAATGGGGCTTGCAGGGAGCAATACGCGAGCGCAACGTTAGCCTGGTTAAGCTCAGCCTGGGCTCCCGAAACAGATGCCGTAGTGCTGGCGAGTTGAGCCTGCGCGGAGTCGTAGTCTGGCTTGGTTGCACTCTGCGAAGCATAAAGCGCAGAGACGCGATCGAAGGAGAGTTTGGCCTTTTCGTACTCCGCCTGGGCCCGAGACAGCTGAGCTTTGGCCTGTTGCACCTTGTCCAGGTAGTCCTGCTGCCGTACCACTGCCAGCACGGTTCCTTTTTGTACCCAGTCCCCCTGATCGATGTTGCGCATGCCTCCGCTGGGGCTTTTAACCTGGCGAATACTATCGACATAACCGCCGGACTGGAACGCCAGGTTGACCTGGGCGTAAGGAACGATGCTGGCTGAGTATTTGGCGCCGTTCCCTATGGCCACCGGTTGCACCAGCGCCGTATGCACAGGCAGAGGTAATGTCTCGGCGACATTTTGTTGCTTGCACGCGGTCAGGCCAACCACAAGGGTTGCGCCCAGCAGGGCGAGCGATCGTTTCATGGTCGCGGGATTCATATGTTTCACTCTTCCCCCAGAGCTTTCTCAAACGCAGCCTTCGCGTTCCAGAAGGCGAGCAGGCTCTGTTCATAGTCATGTTCGGCATTGGCGACCGAGGCCTGTTGTTGCAGCACGTCTCGCATCAACACCGCGGCATGTTTGAATTGATCGTTGATTTCCCGCAATTTCTCGTTGGCCGCATCGCGGCCGGCCTGGGAGACCTCGAGCAGCGAACGGCTCTCCTCCAGCTTGCGGAAGTTGTTGTCGACATCGAGCATCACCTGGGCCTGTGTTTCCTGCAGTTGGTAGTGGCTCTGCTCGAGCGACACATCTTTTTGTTTCACCTCGTCTTTGCGTCCTCCCCAATCAAAGGGGTCCCACTTCATTTCGAGGCCGGCAGAAACAATATTCTGCGGCAGAAATGAGGTGTTGATTGGCTCCAGATAGTGGACGGCTGCGGCGACATCGGGAATGTACTTGGCCTTCGCCAGCTTGCGGTCATACTCGGCGCGCTGGGTATCGATCTCTGCTTCTTTTACCTCGGGCCGCTGGCGCAGTGCGGTTTGCCGGGCCATCTTCAAGTCCATCTCGGCGGGCGAAATAGGCGGTACCTGCTCGGTGCGAAAAGCCGTGTCAAGATCGCGCCCCAGCAATTCGTTGAGTTGCTCCTTTTGCGTCTGCAGCGTATCGCGCAATTGGATCACCTGATACCGTGCCTGGGCCAGCTTCGCCTTAGCCTGGAGGCTGTCGGACTTGAGCACCGACTCCTGCGTCAGATATTGTGTTGCCACCCGGTCTGTCTCCTCGTATTGCTTCACCAGCGCCTGGGTAGCGTTCAAGGCGCTTTCCGTTTGCAGCGTGGCGTAGTAGGCCTGCTTTACACTGGCGACGACCGACTGCCGCTGTCCTTGATATTGCTCGGCCGTAAGATCCGCGGATAGCTCCTGCTCCCGAATGGCGAGATGGATCTGGTATAGCTGCGAAAGCGGTTGTGCAACTTCCGCCGAGGCTAACCCGGTAATTCCGGTGGAGAGCTTCAGCGTCTGCGGGAGTGGGTTGTCAAAAAGGTTTGCGGGAAAGGTGAATTTCGGATTGGTGATATTTCCCGAAGCAAACAAATAGGTGGTGATTGCGGGGAAGCGCTTGGTCTTGGTTTGCGCTACCTCCCATTTCGATTTGACGATCTCCAGCTTGGCCATATTCACCGGCCGATTATTATCTACGGCAACCTGAATAGCCTGAGACAACGAGAGGACCGGAACCTCGCTGGTGGGTTCTTCCCCCAGCAGCATGATCCCAGTCATCAACGCAGTCCCGGCAACTGCCCAGGATAATGACTTCACATACCTTCCTAGCATCATCAATTAGACCGTCAGAGTAGGGTGAACCAATTATGTGCCGATTATGGGTGATTGTGGGGGGCCCCTTTGTTACGATCTGCCCCCTCTCAAACCTCCGCCTCCGCCTTGCGGTCCCAGGCTATTCAAGTCGTTCAATACAGCCTGCCGATCCTGGGGACGAAACTCTCCCGCGTCCATGGTTTGCTCAATATCGGCCTTCGCTCTCTTCAGCGCCATAAATTGTTGCAGCTTGCCCTCGCCGCTGGTCTTGATACCCTGCAGCCCATTCAAACTATCCTGCAAGGTCTTTACCTGGGCTTCTGTCGGTTTACCGTGCATCACCGCGGTGAAGATATCTTTCCCCAGCTTTTTGCCAGGATCCGGCGCAACCTCGGTGGAGGCAGGCGTCGGCTGCTTATTGAGCATCATTACCTGCATGTCCTGCTCCAGCGTGTCGCGATCGGGCTGTTTTACCGTGGCCATGACGGCCTTCATCTTTGACACCGCCCTCCAGGGCGTGATCAGGTCAACAGGTGCGCCAGGTTTCTGCCCCGCCTTGTACGCCTTGAGAATTTCTGCGTTCGCCTGCAACTCCTTAAGTTGCGGGATGGTTATGCTGCCGTTTAAGACAGCTGCCTTGATGTCCTCTTGAAATTTATCTTTTGCCGGGTTGGAGGCTGCATCCTGGAGGGCGGCAAATGCCAAGTGCAAATGCGCCGCCAGAACAACGGAAAGTGAGAGCGAACGAAGAATCTTTGTCATTTTTCTGCTTCCTATCGCTGGAGTGCGGTGGCTTCGAGCGCCGCCGTTGCGTTTACTCGACCGAATAACCACGAGAGTCTAGGCAGGCCGAGAGCGACCGCTTGAAGTTGTCGAGCGACTGCTGCGACGCGGTTTTTAGCGGCGTCGGCCTTTTTATCAGCCTGCTCGGTCTCCTTTTTGTACCCACGTTTTGCCTTGGCTGCCAGAAACAAGGCACACGCTGCCATCACCATCCTTCTCATAGCTTTTTCTCCTGCCGATCTACTCGGCCACCTCGCCCTTGTCGTTGGTCATGATCCAGCCCTGGGCGGCCATCGACTTGAGGATCTCCTTGGCAGTTGCGTCCGCTGTTTTGGAAGCATAGGCATTCAGCGTCTTCTTGCCGTCGGTGATGGTGGACTTGGTGACAGCTGCGGCGGGGTTCAGACCGGCGGCCACGGGCAGGGCTGACCCTGCATCCTCGCCGGGCTTGGTATCGGTTTGAAATTGCGATAACAGAATCGTGGCGGCGGGGGTTTTGAGGTGCACATCCACCTTCGTCTCGAAGTCCGCGCTTCCGGTGTCCATGCCGATAGTGTCGCGTTCCGCCTTCGTCCCTTGTTTCAGGGAGGTAAACGATCCTTGAACGAGCATTGCGTTGTCGGGCGGTGCGGTGCCGGTAGTCACCTGCTCAACCGGAATACCAGTCTTCTTGAGCTCTTTGATCAATTCCAGATAGTATTTCTTGCCCGCGCCGGCTGCGATTTTGTCCGGGCTTTCGTCTCCGGTAATCAAATGTCGGGGACGAAGTGCCTGCAATTTATCCACCTGCACACCGTCGGGGTTGACGGCATAGTCGTAGACCAGAATCTTCTGCGGCTTCGGTAAGGGGCTGGTGCCGGTGTATACGGCAACGGGTGTCACATTGATCTTTGCCGCCAAAGGTCCCTGGGCCAGGGCTCCGGAAACCAGCAGAGCAGTCGCCGCGAACCATCCAGCGTTCCTTCTTGGTCTTTCCATAAACAATTGCTCCTTCGGATCGGGCTGAATCATCACTCCGGCGCTCGATTCGGTCAATAGACCGCTTCTAAAGCCGATGTAAAGATTGTCTAACCCCCTAAGGCTCGCTCTATCTTCTAGATACACCGGAATTCCTGTTGCGCATCGACTGTGTGGAAGGTAGACTTGCGGTCATCCGTTCCGACCGGCCCCCATAAAATGAGCGCGACCAAGAAGCAAGTCTGTGCCTGAACCCATCCGGTTTGAAGAATTTGATTTAGACATCGAGCGATACGAGTTACGCCGCTCCGGCTATCCGCTCAAGCTTGAACGCATACCCATGGAGTTGCTCATCCTGCTGCTCCAGAGCGAGGGCAAGCTTGTCCGTCGGGACGTGATTAACCACCGGCTTTGGGGCGAGAATGCTTTCCAGGACACCGGGCACAGTGTCAACACAGCGGTCAACAAGCTGCGCTACATCCTTCGTGATGATCCTCGGGATCCGCGCTTCATCCAGACGGTGGTTGGTCAGGGTTACCGTTTCATCGCCAAGGTCGCCGCAAATCCAGTCGTAGCCCCGCCCGTGCTGAATGGCGCCAGCGCGGATGTGGATGCGTCAATTCAGAAAGTAATACCCAATCCGAAGCCAGAAAATCCGCCTCCGGCCTTGCTGCCACCGGAAACCATTGAACATAAAAATCTGGGCAGACCGATAGCGCTGATCATGGCAGGGGCCCTTTTTGCCTTAGCCGCCATCTCGTATCTAGTGCATATTTCGTCCCGCCCACCGCGGCCTGCGGTGGCCACTGGCGCATTCCGCTCTCTGGCGGTCCTGCCCTTCGTCAACCTGGCTCAGAACTCTGATCAGGACTACATCGTGGACGGAATGACTGACCAGCTCATCACTGACCTGGCGAACGGCACGCCTCTTCGCGTCATCTCCCGCAGCTCCATGATGCATTACAAAGGGACCCATGTGCCGGTGGCTGACATTGCACAGGCGCTCCATGTAGACGCAATTCTGGAAGGCTCTTTCCTGCACACCGGCAAGCTGGTGCGGATCACTGCAAACCTGATTGATGTCAGAAATGATCGCCACCTCTGGGCTCAAGTCTACGAAGAGAGTGGGGACGACTTGCTGAGCATGCAAGGGCCGGTGACGAACGACATTATTCGCCAGGTTGCCGTGGCGCTGGGGACCAGCTTGGCTGCCTCCAGGCTGCGTCCGGTAAATGTCGGCGCACGTGACGCCTACCTGCGCGGCCGTTTCCAATGGAATAAGCGCACCCTCGACGGCTTGAACAAGTCGATTGACTACTACCACGATGCCATCGCGAAAGACCCAGAGTACGCGGAAGCTTTTGCTGCCCTGGGGGACGCCTATGTGCTGCTCAGCAGTTATGGAGGCGTGGGGCCCTCGGGTTCACTCGAAAAGGCGGAGCAGGCGGCAGAGAGTGCCTTGCAACTCGGAGGAAGCTTGGCCGAGGCGCATACCGTGCTGGGTGCTGTGAAAACAGACCGCGATTGGGATTGGAAGGGAGCCGAGACCGAGTACCGGCGGGCGGTCGAACTGAATCCTTCGTACCCAACCGCGCGCCACTGGTACAGCCTGCATCTTTCCCGCCTGGGGAGGATCGACGAGGCTGAAGTCGAAATTCAGCGTGCCCGCGCCCTCGATCCCCTATCGACCATTATCAGCACCGATGCTGCTGAGACTGCCTATTGGGCCCGTAAGCCGCGTGAAGCGATGGTTCGTGTGGAGGAGGTTCTGGCACGCGATCCATATTTTGCCGAAGCCCACCAGGTAAAGGGCAAAATCTACGAACAGGAAGGGCAGTACGAGCAGGCGCTGGCCGAATTCAAAATTGCCTTGGCGCTGTTCGGTGGCGGTGCAAACATAGAAGCCTTGCAGGGGCACGCTCTTGCGCTTGCGGGTGCGTCCGAGCAGGCACTTGAGATCGCCAGCCAGTTGGAAGCCAGATCCACCCACAGCTACGTTTCGGGTGTAGACATTGCTGAAATTTACTGCGGGCTTAATCAACCCGAGCCCGCGATGCGTTGGCTGGACCGCGCCTATCTCAATCGCGATAAGGGTATGAATATGTTGCGTGTTGATCCAATCTTCGACGGTTGCCGGGTCGACAAACGCTTTCAGGACCTGGTCACCAGGTTAAAGCTACAACCCGCTGCATAACGTTCCGGCGAACGCGCTCTTTGGGCTCTATCCCCGCCGCAATCGCCGGGTGCCCCATATCTCGCTCGTTTTTCGCGAGATGTGGGATACCGCAGGCCTCCCCCTCATGCCCCCCGCATGTCCCACAACTCCACCGGGGTGCCCCACGTTCGCCCAGCGTACGTGGGCCGGAAACGATGGGCGAAGCCCCATCACAGCCTTTCATTCCCTACCCTTTGTCATCTCGACGGGGGCGCGTCCACCGAACCCGAGTGACCATGTCCGAAAAGCGCCAGTCCTCGACCAGGGCAAGTGAGAGAATCCCCATATGGAACTACCTGATCGACACGTCTCGTATCGCGCGCTGCAGAGCCGGGATCACCGCTTCGACGGCTTTATGTTTGTCGGTGTGACCTCGACAGGTATCTATTGCCGGCCGGTATGCCCGGCACGCACACCGAAATTTGAAAACTGCATTTTCTTTCCTTCCGCCGCCGCCGCGCAGCAGGCTGGCTTTCGTCCCTGTCTGCGTTGCCGTCCTGAGACGGCTCCCGACATGGCCTCATGGCGCGGAACATCCAACACCGTATCGCGCGCCCTGGCTCTCATTACCGACGGAGCGCTCGATGGCGAACGCGCGAGAGTAGAAAGACTGGCGGAGCGTCTCGGCCTGGGGGAGCGCCAGCTCCGGCGTCTCTTTTTACAACACCTGGGAGCATCGCCGATTGCCGTCGCGCAAACTCGCCGCGTTCTTTTTGCCAAGCAGCTTATCCATGAAACCCAGATGCCGATGACGGAAATCGCGCTGGCAGCAGGATTCGGGAGCGTCCGAAGATTCAACGAAATCTTCCGCCATCTGTTTCATCGTCCCCCGAGTGCCTTGCGGCGCAAAAGCAAAGCCAGCGTTGAAAGTGCAGAAGCAGGGGTAACGTTGCGGTTGCGTTACCGGCCACCCTATGACTGGGAATCCATGCTCGCCTATCTGTCAGCGCGTGCGATTCCGGGTATCGAAGTGGTGGAAAAGGGAACCTACCTCCGCACCGTCGAGCTGGATGGCTTTTCCGGAAGTGTGGAGGTCACCCATCTACCCCAACGGCAGAGTCTTGGCGTGACCATCCGCTTTCCCAACGTTGCTTCTTTGCCGGCGATCGTCTCCCGCGTCAGGCGGGTATTCGATGTGGGTGCGGATATCGAGACCATTGATGCCCACTTATCGCACGATCCCAGGCTGGCGCTCCTGGTAGCCAGGCGTCCCGGCTTGCGCGCCCCTGGCGGATGGGATGGCTTTGAGCTGGCGGTGAGGGCGATTCTTGGTCAGCAGATTACCGTAGTTGCCGCGCGGCGCCTGGCGGGACAACTCGTGGCCCTGCATGGCAAGCCGGTGCCACCGGGGCAGGCCGGTCATCCAGCACTGTCCCATGTGTTTCCTCTCGCACAGCATCTCGCGCTCGCCAAGGCGATTGGGCTTGGCATGCCCCTGGCCCGTCAAGCATCGTTGCAGGCATTGGCAGAGGCGGCAGTGGCGGATCCGAATCTGTTCCGGCCATTTGGCACCATTGAAGAGGCAATCGTCCGCCTGCGCTCTATACGTGGAGTGGGAGAATGGACCGCCCAATACATCGCCTTGCGCGCTCTGCGTGAGATGGATGCCTTTCCAGCTTCTGACATTGGCTTGCTGCGCGGTGCGGAAATCTTCGATGGAAATCGGCCCAGCTCGGCCAAACTGCTGAGCCGTGCTGAGGCCTGGCGCCCGTGGCGTGCCTATGCGGCACAGCATCTATGGGCCGCGAACGCAACCACGAGTCACGATCAAGGAGGACTGCATGGCTGATGGATTGCAACTATTTCTTGAGCGGATCGACACGCCCATCGGCGAGCTCTTGCTTGTTGCCGATCGCGAGAAGAACCTACGCGCTATCGATTGGGCCGAATATGAACCCCGCATGCACCGTTTTCTGAGACTCCACTATGGAGAAGATGGATACAGGCTGGAACCGGCCGCGAGTCCAAGCCATCTCTCGGCTGCAATGAAGAACTACTTTGCCGGAGAGCTGGGAGCGATCGATAGCCTACCGGTAAAGACGGCCGGGACGCCCTTTCAGCGTGCTGTATGGGGTGCCCTGCGAGAGATACCCCTAGGTGCGACGGAGTCTTACGGCAAGCTAGCAGAGCGGATAGGACGCCCCACCGCGGTCCGCGCAGTAGGACTAGCCAATGGTTCCAATCCAATCGGCATCGTTGTTCCGTGTCATCGCGTCATCGGAGCCAACGGTTCCCTCACCGGCTACGGCGGCGGTATGGAACGAAAGCGCTGGCTTCTGGAGCACGAAAGAGCACAAACCGGAACGCTTCATTTTTAGCGTTAGCAAATTTAGCGTTAGCGAAAATGAGTGGGTGGCCCAGGTCTCGCTTTTGAGACCTGGGTTTTTCCTCACAATCAGTCCTGGCCGGAAATTCGTCCGCGCCCTCTCTCCTCACTTCGGGATCAAAGCCGTTTGCCCCACGTGGAACGCAATATGCGCTGTTCGGCTGAGTAGAATCGCGAATCGATTGCGTGAAGGATCCTTGGCAAAATCTTCCTCAGAAACAGAGCTGTGCTTCTGCAACCATTGAGCCGGGGAAAGACTTGCAAACCCCGCGGACAGTTTGCCGTTGACGTCATTCCAGGCCTTTTTAATCTCTTCGGCTGCCGGCAGCTTTGCGAACGTTCTATCGGGACTGGTGATAAAGAGAGGATCGAGTTCTGGATGAAGCCGTTCCCCCAGGCCCAACAGAGGCAGCATGCGATCGTGAACGGCCGTCAGATGGCCCCACAGATAGATCAACCGGTTCTTTCCCGGTGCTACTTCTTTTTGCAGTTGTTCTTCATTGAGAGGGGAAAATAAACGGTCGGCTCTGTCGATGTTGCCCTTCCATGAACTCAGTGCTGCTGTGACCAATGCTTGCTCAGACATCGTAATAGTTCCTCGCTGTTATTCTTCATGAGAGTATCGGGCCGTCAAGAAAGGTTCAGTGAATGACGCTACCTGCCCACGGAAAGTTTGAAGCGAACATAATTCCGCAGCCATCAGAGGGGAAGCCTGAAGGCTTGACCCCGTTAGGCCGTATGTTGCTCGAGAAGCAGTTCCATGGAGATTTGGTTGCGACCAGCAGAGGACAAATGCTAACCGGCATGACGGAAGTGAAGGGCTCAGGCGTCTACGTGGCCGTCGAGCGGGTTACAGGGTCTCTCCACGGGCGTAGTGGCAGCTTCATTCTGCACCACCTTGGGCTCATGGTCCGAGGCGTTCCCCATTTGACGGTGTCGGTCGTGCCCGATTCCGGCACGGGAGAGTTGGCGGGAATAGCGGGCACCATGAACATCATCATCGCCGACGGCAAACACTCATACGACTTCGCCTATACGCTCCCTAAATCCTGAGACATTTAGTCCCGAAACGCGGCCGTGATCTCCCGGCTGTCCGCCGCCTTTTCTGTGAAACCAAAGGTCCCCTCTTTGAGCATTTCTCGCGCCGCGCGCAGAAAGCAACCGTAAGCGGCTCGGGCAAGAGCGCCGCCAACGCTGACCCGCTTGACTCCAATCGCCTCCAGGTCTGCCAGGTTCATTGCAATCCCCGCGATCCCCATCAAAACATTGACTGGGCGATTTACAGAGCTGACCAGGGTGGCAATATCCTCTTTGCTCGTCAGCCCAGGAGCGTAAAGAACATCGGCGCCCGCTTCCTGGTAGGCCTGCAACCGGGTGATGGTGTCTTTCAGATCGCGGCGGCCGTGTAGGTAGTTCTCTGCGCGTGCCGTGAGGGTGAACGGGAAACCCAGCCCACGGGCACTCTCTGCAGCTGCGCGCACCCGTTCCGCCGCCAGCCCTGCTTCATAGATCGGCCGCTCCGGGTTTCCCGTTGCATCCTCAATCGATCCGCCCACAGCTCCCGCGGCCGCTGCCATGCGGATCGTTTCCGCGGCTCCTTCAGGAGCATCCGAGAATCCATTCTCGAGATCAGCACTGAGGGGCAGTTCGGTTGCCGACGCGAGCACCGAAACATGGCCGATCATCGCCTCTCGGCCGACCCCGTAGTCGACGCGCCCGATCGAGAAAGCGTAGCCGGCGCTGGTGGTCGCCAACGCCTCGAATCCCAGGTGGGCCAGCATCCGCGCACTCCCAATGTCCCACGGATTGGGGATAATGAATACGCCCGGGCGCTGATGGAGCGCGCGAAAAATCTCTCCCTTTTGGTGTTGTGTCTTCTGCATCATGGCAAAATTATCCCCTGCTGTCTTTCAACAAGACGAGGCTTTGTCTATTCTTACGCATCACATGATGGAGGAATCTCTTAATGGCTGGAATTCTGACACCGGGGACCATTGCCCCGGATTTTACCCTTCCTGAAAGTCCCGACAAAAAGCTCTCGCTGAAAGACTTGCGCGGAAAACCAGTGATCCTCGCCTTCTATCCTGCGGACTGGAGCCCGGTGTGCGGTGATCAAATGGCCCTTTACAACGAAGTTCTACCCGAATTCCAGAACTACAACGCGCAGATGGTGGGCATCTCCGTGGATGGCGCGTGGTGCCACGCCGCCTACGCCAAAGCGAAGAACCTTCGTTTCCCCCTGCTCGCCGACTTTGAACCCAAGGGAGCCGTTTCCCGCGCCTACGGAGCTTACCTTCAGGAAGCCGGGTTCAGCGAGCGAGCACTCTTTGTCATCGACAAAGACGGGGTCATCGCCTGGAGCTATCTGTCGCCAGTAGCCGTGAACCCTGGTGCTGATGGCATACTGACCGCACTGGAAGAACTGGGAGCGTCCGTATGACCAGGCTCTCCCTGCCCGTAAGCGCCAAGGACCATATTCAGGGAGATCAGCATGCGCCCTTCACGCTCCTTGAATACGGGGACTACCAGTGTCCTTCGTGTGGGCAAGCCTACCCCATTGTCAAGCGCCTGCAAAAGCACTTTGGCAAGCGCAT
>Ga0210391_10003622_pt1 | contig 13040 bp, 9 predicted proteins | sample IncBWC12OmetaG_FD_160573 | JGI IMG/M metagenome (GOLD analysis project Ga0210391, IMG submission 160573) | Forest soil microbial communities from Barre Woods Harvard Forest LTER site, Petersham, Massachusetts, United States - Inc-BW-C-12-O ... | reverse complement strand
CAAAGTGCGCCGCGAGCGCCTGGGCCATATCGAGCTGGCTTCGCCTTGCTCGCACGTTTGGTTCTTCAAGGGATTGCCCAGCCGTATCGGCTACCTGCTGGACATCACCATGCGCGACCTGGAGCACATTCTCTACTTCGAGACGTTCGTCTGCATCGATCCCGGCGAAGTGCTGGGCCTGAAGCAGAAGGACATCATTCCCGAAGACAAGCTGCGCGAGCTGCAAAAGGAATATCCCGGAAAGTTCACTTACGGCATGGGCGCCGAAGCCATCAAGGAATTGCTGCGCCGCGTGGAAGTGGACAAGTTGTCGGAAGAATTGCGCGAGAAGATGAAGATCGACCCCAGCCTGCAGAAGCGGATTAAGTTCGCCAAACGGCTGAAGGTGCTGGAAGCGTTCCGCAAGAGCGGCAACAAGCCGGAGTGGATGATTTTGGATGTGATTCCGGTGCTGCCGCCCGAGCTGCGTCCGCTCGTGCCTCTGGATGGTGGACGTTTCGCCACTTCCGACTTGAACGATCTGTATCGCCGCGTGATCAACCGCAATAACCGCTTGAAGAAGCTGATGGAATTGCACGCGCCGGACGTGATCGTGCGCAACGAAAAGCGCATGCTGCAGGAAGCTGTCGATGCGCTGTTCGATAACGGCCGCCGCGGACGTGTGCTGCGCGGCACGAATAATCGCCCGCTGAAGTCGTTGTCCGACACGCTGAAGGGCAAGCAAGGCCGTTTTCGCCAGAACTTGCTCGGCAAGCGCGTGGACTATTCGGGACGTTCGGTCATCGTCGTCGGCCCGGAGCTGAAGCTGCACCAGTGCGGTCTGCCGAAAAAGATGGCGCTGGAGCTTTTCAAGCCGTTCATCTATCACAAACTGGAAGCCGCGGGGCACTGCACCACCATCAAGCAGGCCAAGGAATTGGTGGAAGCGCAGGAACCGGTGGTGTGGGACATTCTCGAAGACGTGATTCGCGAACATCCCGTGCTGCTGAACCGCGCTCCGACGTTGCACCGCTTGGGCATTCAGGCGTTTGAGCCCGTACTCGTGGAAGGGAAAGCGATCCGCATTCACCCGCTGGTTTGCACCGCGTTCAACGCGGACTTCGACGGCGACCAGATGGCCGTGCATATTCCGCTGTCACCGGAAGCGCAGGTCGAGGCGTCGGTGTTGATGCTCAGCTCGCACAACATTCTTTCGCCTGCCAACGGCTATCCGCTGGCAGTGCCCACGCAGGATATGGTCCTGGGAATTTATTACATGACCAAGTCCAAGCCGCAGGCCAAGGGCGAAGGGCGCGCGTTCGGCTCACCGGAAGAAGTTGTGATGGCTCTGGAAGCGAACGAGGTGGAGTTGCTGACGCCGATTCGCATGCGTTACACCGGTGAACTGATTGACCTCACCAACGCCTATGACGATCAGGACGTCTCGCACACCGAGCCGGTGAACTTGAGCAAGCAGTTCCTGCACACTACCGTTGGTCGCGTGATCTTCAACGATCACCTGCCCACGGATATGCCGTTCATCAACGGTTTGCTGAAGAAGAAGGGCGTGCAGGCGCTGGTGCAATATTGCTACCTGCGCTTCGGCCTGGAGAAGACGGTGCTGGCGCTCGATAAGCTGAAGGAACTGGGCTTCCTGTATGCGACGAAGTCCGGAGTTTCGATCGGCATCAGCGACATGGTCATCCCCAGCGTTAAATTCAAGCTGGTGGATACGGCGGAGCACGAGGTGGTGAAAGTCCAGCAGCAATATCTGGACGGCGCCATCACCAACGGCGAACGCTACAACAAGGTCATCGCCATCTGGTCAGACGTCACCGAAAAGGTGGCGGACGAAATGTTCAAGGCCCTGGAAGAGCAGGACAAGCAGGGCGTGATCAACCCGGTATACGTAATGGCCGATTCCGGAGCGCGCGGTTCCAAACAGCAGATCCGCCAGCTTTCCGGTATGCGCGGACTGATGGCGAAGCCCTCGGGCGAAGTCATCGAGACGCCGATCACTTCTAACTTCCGCGAAGGGTTGACCGTGCTGCAGTACTTCATTTCGACGCACGGCGCGCGCAAGGGTCTGGCCGATACCGCGCTGAAGACGGCCGATTCGGGCTACCTGACGCGGCGGCTGGTGGACGTGGCGCAAGACGTGATCATCAATGAGTTCGACTGCGGCACAGCGGACGGCATTTACGTGGAACCGATTTTGGAAGCCGGTGTCGAAGTCGAGCCGTTGCGCGACCGTGTCGTAGGCCGCGTATCACTGGAGAAGATCAAGGACTACGAAGGTAACGTGATCGTCGAGATCAACCAGGAAATCACTGAAGAACTGGCGAACTCGATTCAAGCAGCTGGCATCGAGCGCGTGAAAATTCGCTCGGTGTTGACCTGCGAATCACGGCGCGGAGTTTGCGGACGCTGCTACGGCCGCAACCTGGCTACCGGACGCTTCGTAGAAATGGGTGAGGCCATCGGCGTGATCGCGGCGCAGTCCATCGGCGAGCCCGGCACGCAGTTGACCATGCGTACGTTCCACATCGGCGGCACGGCTACACGCGTCACCGAACAGTCCAAGGTGGAAGCGCGCAACAACGGCTTCGTGAAGTTCATTGACCTGAAAGTGGTCGAAGGCCGCGGCAAGCAGATCGTTTCCATGAATCGCTCTGGCTTGATCGCTGTCGTTGACGAGAAGGGCCGTGAAAAAGAGCGTCACCACGTGGTTTATGGCGCGCGCTTGAAGGTTGAGGATGGGCAGCCGGTCACGCTGGGCCAGACGATGGTCGAGTGGGATCCCTACACGTTCTCGATTCTCACGGAAACCGCAGGTCAGGTGCAGTTCAAAGATCTGCAGGCGGGCATCACGATCGAAGAGCAGGTGGACGAAGTCACCGGGTTGTCGCAGCTGGTCGTAACGCTGCCGCCGGGCGATGAAAAGCACCAGCCGACGATCTTGATCCGCGGAGCGCAGGGGCGCACCAAGAAGTACTTGATGCCGTCACGCGCTCACTTGATGGTGGTGGATGGTGACGAGGTGCAACCCGGCGACGTGCTCGCGAAGATCCCGCGCGAGACCACCAAGACCAAGGACATCACCGGAGGTTTGCCGCGCGTCGTGGAACTTTTCGAAACGCGCAAACCGAAGGATCCCGCGGTTATCAGCGAAATTGACGGCGTCGTGAAGTACGGCGAAATCGTCAAGGGCCAACGCAAGATTTACGTCGAAAGCGAAGATGGCAAGGGCGTCGCGCAGACCATCAAGGAATATTCCATCTCGCGCGGCGTGCACATCAACGTGCAGGAAGGCGAACACGTTGCGGCAGGCGAACCGTTGATTGACGGTCCGCTGAATCCGCACGATATTCTCGCCGTACTCGGTGAAAAGTACACACAAGCGTACCTGGTGAACTCGATTCAAGAGGTTTACCGATTGCAGGGCGTGAACATCAACGACAAACACATCGAGTGCATCGTCCGGCAGATGATGCGTTGGGTGAAGGTCGAGGACGTGGGCGATACGACGTTCCTTCTCGAGGAACAGGTGGACAAGTTCCGCTTCCGCGAAGAAAACGATCGTGTGATCCGCGACGGCGGGCGGCCCGCGACTGGCCGTCCTTTGCTCCTCGGGATCACTAAGGCGTCGCTGTCCACGGATTCGTTCATCTCCGCGGCCAGCTTCCAGGAGACCACCCGCGTGCTCACCGAAGCGGCGATCTCCGGTAAGGTGGATTACCTGCGCGGCTTGAAGGAAAACGTGATCATGGGCCGGTTGATTCCCGCGGGCACCGGTTTGGAGCGCTACCGCAACATTCAGCTCCTCACCGAAATCCCCAAGGAAGAGCCGGAGTCCATGGAGCCCGAACTTACGCCGGAAGAAGCGGCGGCGCTGGATTTCCTGCGTAAGGATACGGACGCGGTGGCCGAAAGCTAGGCGCGATTTACAATGCAACTCTGGCGGCACGCGATTTGCGGGCCCCCAGGCTACGGGAATGCAAAGAGGCGCTGCGATTTTTTGCAGCGCCTCTTTTTTGGTACACCCAGCATGTTCGGCAGCTGGCGGGTGAGAGTCCCGTCCCGACCTGACGGAGGTGAAGGGTAACGAAGCGCGGGGCGTCACCGCGAGGTGGGCGGACTTATGAATGGCACTGCGCCAGCCAAGCAGCCGCGGCTGAGTTTTGCAGGTTCAGAAGGCGGTGCAGTCGAAACGGAAAACTGCAGAACGGCGAAGCCCTTGTCGCGAACGAAGACTCGAACCTGCGGCCCGCCAGGGCTTAACTCACTGAACCGCGGAATGCGGAATCGCCTGCACGGTCGAGTGGGAGGGGCGAGCAGGTGACTGCTCCCCTATCCTGACTGTACATAGCGCGAGGATTTCATCCGGTCAACCTGGCCTTCCGGACTGTTATGTAACTTGGCATATGCCGTCTCTTTCTTTTCCTCTAAGCGCGCACACTCAGTAAAATCGATGGGAAGAATGGAGTATTGTGGCTTTCTCCGCGGAGAAGGCGCGCGGATACCCGCATGTCCAAACGAACCTCAGATCAATCGCCGTCACGGGCGTCAAATCCCGCGCCTCAGCCAGCGCCCGAACTGGCGCTGTCCCAGGCGGCGGCGGGCGCTTCTACGGAAGCGCAGTTCCGGAAGCTTGTGGAAGTGATTTCCCGCTCGCAGCTGAATTATCGCGAGCTGATTGACAGCCTGGACCACGCAGTCTTCACAGTTTCGCTCGACGGTGAGATTCGCGTCGCCAACCGCCGCTTCGTGAAAATTCTGGGCGTCTCGTTTCAGGACCTGATCGGCCACCGCCTGGATGAATTCATCGCTGTTCCCACCCTGGCCGACGCTATTAGCGGTCGCGCTGCCTTTCTTGAAAAGGGCCACTGGGCGGGACGAATTTCGATTCAACTGAAAAGCGATCCGCGGCGCCGCTTCTACGATTGCTGGCTGCAGGCGCTGACCGACGAGGAGCAGGTCACCTCGATCAGCGGCTGGGTGCGCGACGTTACTTCGCAACACGAATCGGAAATTCGCTTTACCGAACTTTTCGAGTCGCTGCGCGAAGGAATTTTCTTCACCACTCCGGAAGGCACGCTGCTTGATGCCAATCCTGCGCTCGTGCGCATGCTGGGATACGAAAGCAAAGAGGAACTGAAGCAGCTCAATTTCCGCGACATTTACGCTGAGCCCGCGCAACGTGACGCGCTGGTGCATCAAGTCGTGCATCAAGGCGCGGTGCAGGACGTTGACGTGATCTGCCGCCGCAAAGACGGATCGCTCATCCACTGCCTCGCTTCCGGATTCGCCAGTCGCGACGCTTTTGGCCGCACCATCCGCATGCAAGGCACGCTGGTGGACATCACCGAGCGCATCGAAATCGAAGCGCGCCTGCACCAGGAACAGGAATTCGTGCGGCGCCTAGTGACCAGCTTTCCAGACATGATCGCGGTGATGGATTTTGAGGGACGCTTCACTTTCGTCAGCCCTCGTGTGGAAGATATTTTGGGACATCCGGCGCAGGAACTGGTTGGCAAGCTGCTGAGCGAACAAATTCACCGCGACGAAGTGCCGCAGCTGCGTGAAACTTTCGCCAGGCTGATGAGCGGCCGCATCGCCAACGCGCAGTTCGACTACCGCACTAAGCACGCCGATGGTTCCTGGCGCTCCATGCGCGCCAGCGCCAGCCCGCTCTATGACGCGGCCGGTAAAATCAATGGCGTGGTGGCCTCGGCGCGCGACGTCACCGACTCCAAAACCATGGAAAAGCAGAATCTGCAGAAAGAGAAGCTCGCGGCTATGGGCGAAATGATGTCCGGCGTGGCGCACGAGCTGAACAACCCGCTTACCGCGATTCTGGGTGTCAGCGATTTATTGCGCGAACGCGCCCCCGACGACGCGACGCGCCGCCAGGCGGAAATCATACTGAAGCAGGCGCGGCGCGCCGCCGTGATCGTGCAGAACCTGCTGGCCTATGCGCGGCCTTCGGCGCTGGCGCGTAAAAAAATGCGGCCGGAGGAAGCGCTGCAAGCGGCGATTGACCAGCAGCGCCCTGCGCTCTCGCAGAAAAATATTTCGATTGCGCTGGCGCCCGCGCCCGCGGGGCTGGCCCTGGAAGCCGACCCCAAACTCTTGCATCAGGTCTTCGTGAATTTGATCGTCAATGCCGAGCAAGCGATCACCAGCCACGGCGAGCGCGGCGCGCTGCGTGTTTCCATCGAACACGCCGACGGCAAAATCGCCTTCGTATTCGCGGACGATGGCCCCGGCATTTCTGCGGAAAACATCAGCAAAATCTTCGATCCGTTTTTTACCACCAAGCGTCCTGGCGGCGGCACCGGCCTGGGGCTGGCGATTTGCACGGCCATCATTAAGGAGCACGGCGGATCGATCGAAGTACAGTCCACCCCCGGCAAGGGCGCGGAATTTCGCGTGTGCTTGCCGGAGTATGCGGAGGAAATCAGCGCGCCGCCGCTTGCAGTGCGGCCGGCGGTCGCCGCTCCGGCGGGCTCGGGAGCTTTGCGCGGACATTCTGTTTACGTGGTGGATGATGAAGAAAGCATTCGCGAGATCGTGCAGGAAGGGCTTTCGGCGCGCGGCATGACGGTCGAGGGCGCGTCCAGTTCCGAAGAGGCGCTGCCGCATCTTGCCGCGCACTCCTACGACTTTGTGCTTTGCGATTTCAATTTGCCGGGGATGAATGGCGAAGAGTTCTTCAAGCGTATTCAGCCACAGCCGGGAACTTCCGCTCCCAAATTCGTTTTCATGAGCGGCGCGCTGCTGGATTCGGCCACGCTGGCGCATTTCACGGAGAAGGGCGCTTCCGTGCTGCAAAAACCATTTCACATCGCGGCGCTGGCCACTCTGCTCACCGAACTGCTGCAGCCGCAAACTGCTGCAACAAACTAGCCGCCGCGGCGAGCGCTTCCGCCGTTCCCGCTATTTCGGCTTGCCGCTTGTGCTACCGGCGGGCGCCGCAGAATTTCCGTCCACGCCAAAATCCCAGAAATACAGGCTCGTCGCTCCGCCCTGTACCACTTCCGCCATTGCGTATTCACCCGGTTCCAGGCTCGCGCCCAGAGTAAAGCGGTACACGCCGCGCGCGATCTCCCACCGCTGGATGGGAATCGAAATTTTTCCGGTGGCGGCCTGTTCCTTGAAAAGTTCATCCAGATTTTCCAGGTCGCGTTTATCGCCCTTCACCTTCGCGCGGATCAGGTCTAGCTGCGGCTCGCGTCCGTCAGCCGTGCGCATGTAAAACTCGGTCTGGGTGCTTTTCAGCCGGAATTTCGCGCGTGTGCCTCGCAAAGAAATGGTGTGCCGCGTGGGGATGATCGGCACCGGAATCAGCACCTGCTTCAGCATTTGCGTCTTGCTGAACTTCATGTCCGCTTCCGCTTGCGTCAGCGGATAGATGGCTTTCCCATCAAACTCAAATAGTCCGTCGCCCGAGGGCAGAAACACTTTGGGCGCGATTTCGATGCTGGCGTCCACGTCCATGGCGTCGGCCCGCCGCGCCACTTCCGCTGCGTGCACCTTGGCGATCAGCTCGGCCTTTCGCGCTGCCTCGTCTGACGCGCTTTTCTTGGTGGCGTCCCAATCCACCAGCGATGCCGGAATCTCTTCCCAATCTCGTTGGTCAATGCTGAAGTAGCGCACGCGATCGCCGTCCACTTCGTACTCGCGCACCAGCTGGAAGCTGCCGTCCTTGAGCATCAGCTTCTTGCCGGTCGGTAGTCCCGGTTCCGGGGCATCTTGTGCCGGCGCGGCGGCTGCGGGCGAACCGGGACTGGTCGCAGGCGGATTCGCAGGAGCTTGGGCGCGAAGGGCCGGGCACAGCAACAGCAAAGCGAAGGCGTATAGCACGACCGGGCCGAGCAGGTCCGGCGCGCAAGGCTCGAATTTTGGATTTGCTGCCATCAGCTGCCGTGCTTTGGAGATTCGCCGAGCCTGGCTCCGGCGCGCTCTTCCCACACAGACCTAGGATGCAAATTCCAGACGCGGGGTTGAGCCTGGTAAGAATAGCTTGAGCCGGCGGAAGGCACAACGTCGGATGGGGCAGGCGAAAAATGGCTTTCCAGCGTACGGGAAGGCCCAAAAAACGCTTTGCAGCGCTGAGTTTAGAACGGCCGAGCGGCGACGATGACTAGTGGTCGCAGCGCGGCTGCAGCACCGTGAGGATCATCAGATCGGAATGCGAGAAAAGCCACTTTTCGGCTTCGACGCCGGCGGCTTCCGCGGCCCGCGCGATCGTGCCCAGGTGCTTGTTCTGCGCGAGCTTGCGCAGATGGTCGGTGCAGATGCCCGTGAGGGAAACCACTTCGTCTTCGGTGAAGATTTTCTGGCTCACCTTGATTCGCACCATCAACGACCTCCTGCTACTTTGATGCTCCAAACAAATTAACTGCTGCTAAAGCTGTAAGCAATAGCCCTTCCGTTCTATGCGGCTAGAACCCTTTGTAGTACGGATCAGCCGAACTCCCGTTCGCTCTGTGGTTTGACAGCGGAACAGGCGAATTTCCTCCGAAGCTCTCGATTGCACATTCTTGCCACAAAAAGGAAAGGAAAGTCTAATGGTGGAATGTTTCTACAAGTTCACGGATTTGTTTCGCGTGGCGCAATTCGTGAAAGCCGATGGTTCGAAACCATTCGTACATGTTGAGATTGCCGAGGAAGGGGTGTTCATAATGATAGGCGCTCACATCAGTCCCGCGCGTTGACTCCATGAATTCCAGCGTGGCCTGGCGTGTGGCGAGTAAACCTGCGAAGGATTCCTGCTTGTCGCGAACCCGTTTTGCATCCAGTGGAATCGGAGTGCGCACTTTGCGCCCGCGCCAGGTGGCTATTGCCAGGGGCAAGTGGAAGCGCTTGCGCAGTGGCACCGCTCTGGGCGCGGACTGCAGCAGTCTTTTCATCCCGAAAATTGTGCGCTCTTCGACGATCGCCACGTGCGCAAAAACTTCGGCTGCGGACCAGCAGTCTGGCGCAGGAGATTCGCGCCAGCGCAGGTCGCTGACTTCTTCAGCCTCGGACAGCAGTTTCGCGCGCGAGGTTTGCAGATGCCGGACAATTGGCGCCAAGTCTCTCAACCGCGCATCTCCTCAAATCGAGAAGCCACCGGCCTTTTCAAACGCACGTGCCAGCTGCAGGATGCGGGCTTCGCCAAAGTGGCTGGCGAAGATCTGCATGCCGATCGGCAGTCCCGCAGCCGTCTTTCCGCAGGGAACTGAGATTCCGGGCACGCCCGCGAGCGAACCTGTAACTGTATATATATCAGCGAGATACATCTCAAGCGGATCCGCCGTTTTTTCGCCCAGCTTGAATGCCGGAGTCGGTGCCGTGGGCGTGAGAATAGCGTCAACCTTTTCGAAAGCGCTTGCGAAGTCGCGTGCAATCAAGGCGCGGACCTTCTGCGCGCGCAAATAATAGGCATCATAGTAGCCGGACGAAAGCGCGTAGGTTCCAAGCATGATTCGCCGCTTAACCTCTGGACCGAAGCCGCGCTCTCGCGTCCTGCGATACATATCCATCAGTGTGTCACCCTGGACACGCAGACCGTACCGCACCCCGTCGTAGCGGGCCAAATTTGAGCTGGCCTCCGCCGTCGCGACGATATAGTAGGTTGCGATGGCGTAATCGGTGTGCGGCATCTTCAGCGGCACGCGCTTGCAGCCGAGATTTTCGAGCAGCGCGATGCCGGTCTGTATCTTCGCCTTCAATTCCGGATCAAGGCCTGCGCCGAAGTAATCCTCCGGCACGCCAATTCGCAGCCCGTTGAGGGACTGCTCCATCTCGGCAACGTAATCGGGCACGTCGACAGCTGCGGAAGTCGAGTCGTTTGAGTCATGTCCGGCGATCACGGACATGACGGCCGCCGCGTCCGCTATGTTTGTAGCGAACGGGCCGATGCGGTCGAGGGACGAGGCGAATGCGATGAGTCCGTATCTAGATACGCGTCCGTATGTTGGCATCAGGGCCGGCACACCGCAGTACGCCCCGGGCTGCCGAATGGAGCCACCGGTGTCAGTACCAAGTGCAACGACCGACAAACCAGCGGCTACAGCTGCCGCGGAACCGCCGCTCGAGCCTCCTGGCACTCTGTCTAGCGCTACCGGGTTCCGTACTGGACCGTATGCTGAGTTCTCATTCGAGCTTCCCATGGCAAACTCGTCACAATTGGTCTTGCCCAGGATCACGGCACCGGCAGTTTCGAGGCGCTCCACGGCCGTGGCATCGTACGGTGGCGTATAGTTTTCCAGAATTTTCGACCCGCATGTGGTTCGAACGCCTTCGGTGCTGATCACGTCCTTAATTGCCACCGGAACTCCAGCGAGGGGACCCAATGGCTGCCCCTTCGCGATGGCAGCATCTACCCGATCGGCTTGGGCGTAGGCACGTTCCGGACAGAGCGCGAGGAAGGCGTTGATCTGGGGGTTGCGGCGCTCAATTTGGGCATAAAAGTCCTTGGCCAGTTCGCGCGCGGAGGTTCTCTTAGCCAGTAGCGCATCTCGGACGCTGCCTATCGTCCATGCCGGAGCGGCGCTCATCGATCGATTACCTTCGGGACGCGGAAGAACGGCTTGGCAGCGTCAGGCGCCTCCGCCAATACGGCCTCGGCCACGTTGCAGGGCACCACTACGTCATCGCGCAGCTCATGCTCGGCTCCGGCGGCAGCTGTTGCACCCTCGGCGCCGGCAGCCATACCGGAGCCCTGGTGCGGACCGCCAGCGGCGTGAGGGCGCATCTGGGTCATAGGCTCAACACCGGAGACGTCCAACTCCTGCAGCTTGCCAATGTAGGCGAGGATCTCGTCCAGCTGTCCGCGGTAGGTCTCGACTTCCTCGGGGGCCAGCTCCAGGTGCGCCAGTTGTGCGACCCGCAGCACTTCTTCGCGGTTAATTTTCATGGAGGCTCCGCGAAAGGCGCAGTCCGCCGGCGCGATCAATTGTGAGCAGTCGGAATTTCATGGCATCCATCTTAGTACAGAAGGGGTTCAGCGCAAGTGCCGCCGCGTGCGCAAGGAAATCGCGCTGACGGGCGCCGCAAAATTCGTCAGGCTTTGCGGCGGCGGATGAAAGGAGTGTGCTCGTTATCGAGCTCGTGAGAGATGTGACGAGGCCCGGGCTTGGCGGCGACGAATTTCACTTCGCGCACCAGTGTGCTGCCCCAAGCCTTGTTGACCTGCGCGCAGAACTCGCTCTTCATTTCCTCCAACTGCTTCCGCCAGGCCTTGCCGTCAGCTGCTACCTCCAGGCATCCCTTGTGACAGCGCACCGGACGCGTGTGCCGCGCCAGAGTTTTTCCCACCACGCTGGGCCACACGCCCGAGAGCCACGCGACGGCAGCCTCCGGACGTTTCAATTGGCGCAGCATTCCACCCAGAAAATTTCCAGCGCGTTCCATGGAAGCGGGATTCTAGCACACACGCGGGTTTTGCGAGCAGCCCCGAACATTTCTCTACTCCTATTAACCCGGATGACGGTCCTGCAATTCTCTTGGCGATCCAGATAGGAGCGCCCCAGTGAGAAATTGTTGCGAGTCCGACAACAGCCATGACACGACCCATTGGGACTAGAAAAACAAAAGTTGCAGCACGCGAAGTTTGTGCGCGAGAAGCGGATAGCCGCCAAGTCCGAGGCGTGACAAAGTAGTTGTGGGACGATGCAGTGCGGTAGAGCACACATTTTGCTCGAGGAGCACAAAATGATTCCGATACGCGTAGTCGCGATACCCACGGAAATCGCCGAGGCAGTTCGCCGCACGCACAAAGATCCGCACTACGGCCATCCCGCGCACACGGAGCTCGCCGGCGAAGGCGCACCGTGCCGTCATTGCCTGCAAATCATCGCGGCCGGCTCCGCAAAGGCCACGCTCTTCACCTACGACGCGTTCGAAGGTCTCGAATCGTTGCCTCTGCCGGGACCGGTTTACATTCACGCCGAAGCTTGCGAGCGCTATTCGGAAAACGGAGGATTCCCTGCGGCGTTACGCAACAGCCCGCGAACTCTGAACGCCTACGCAAGAGGACGGCAACTGCTGGCCGCCGAACACGTCGAGAACGGTAACGTGGACGCGGGGATTGAAAAGCTCCTGGCGCGTCCGGATGTGGATTACATCCACGTGCGCAGCACTACGGCAGGCTGCTACACGTTTCGCATCGAACGCGCAAATGGCGCGCCGCGAAATTCAGGCAGGGAATAGCCAGAGGCAGGAACAGTAGGGGGCGCATTTACCCCCGCGCGAGCATAACGTCATTCAATTCGTCGCGGCAGCGCCCCTCCCATCGAGGCCCAGCTCAGCTGCGACGTCGCGCAGCGCGGCGATGCAGAAGGCGATGTGCTCATCCAGTGGAATTCCCAGTTCTTCGGCGCCTTTGTACACATCGTCGCGATTCACGCCGCGGGCGAATGCCTTGTCTTTCAGCTTTTTCTTTACGGAAGCTGCCTCAACTTCGTGAATGCTTTTGCTGGGCTTGATCAGCGCGCAGGCGGTGAGGAAGCCGGCCAGTTCGTCGCAGGCGAATAGAGTCTTGTCCAGCTGCGAGCTGCGCGCCACATTGCAGTAATCGGCGTGTCCCAGGATGGCGTGGATCATTTCTTCGGGGTAACCGCGCTCGCGCAGAATCTTGGATCCTTCGTAGGGATGTTCCTCGGTCGGGTGATGCGCTGTATTCGGCCAGCGTTCATAGTCGAAATCGTGCAGCAACGCGGTGACGCCCCAGAGATCTTCGTCGGCGCCCAATTTGCGCGCGTACGCGCGCACGCAGGCTTCTACGGCCAGCGCGTGTTTGCGAAGGCTTTCACCCTGCGTGTACTCGCACAGAAGGTTCCAAGACTCGTCCCGATTTGGCATTTTTCCCCGGTTTGGAGTTTACTGCATTGCAGAATGGCAACGCCAGAGGCAGTCACAGGCCATCACAGGCCAGCAAAGTAGCCCAGGCGAGCCAATCCGGGGAGTAATTGTTCCACCAGATAATAAAACTCCATTGAAGTGCTGTGGCGGGAGCACCGAAATGCCCGTAGTGGGGTGCTGCCACCGACTCACCCAGGAACACTCGACAC
>Ga0210391_10003615_pt1 | contig 13048 bp, 13 predicted proteins | sample IncBWC12OmetaG_FD_160573 | JGI IMG/M metagenome (GOLD analysis project Ga0210391, IMG submission 160573) | Forest soil microbial communities from Barre Woods Harvard Forest LTER site, Petersham, Massachusetts, United States - Inc-BW-C-12-O ... | reverse complement strand
CTGGCGCGCGGGCGGGCTGTTCGATAAAGCCGGCTTCGCGGGCTTATCGACAATTGGTTCCGGGACTTTGGCATCCGAAGCGGCGGCCGTTGTCGCCGCGATCGCGACTGGCGGTGGCGGCGTCGCCGGTGCCGCCGCGGCCGAAATTGGTGGTGGTGTGACGGCCCTTGGCGGCATCCTTCGGCCAAAAGGAGCGGGATCAAATGAGATGACCCAAAATCCCAGGATGAAGAGTCCGGCCAACATTACCGCACCGACTAACGATGCCTTGCGAATGTGTTCGCGCCAGTGCGCAGGCTGATCGTGGTTTGCGACCACTGCGCGCGTGTTGGCTCGAATGGCCTTGTAACCCAGGGCTGAGGCGCGAGCCAGTTCTTGCTCAGTCTGGTCAGCTTCTCCGTTAGAAGTCGGCGAGGGCTGTTTCGCTTTGCTCCAAGGCTCGCGGCCTTGCTGCAAATGCTGGATGTCGAGCACCATTTCCAATCCGCGCTGGTAGCGCAGGGCCGGATCTTTCGCGATGGCGCGGCTAATGATGTAATCGAGCCCCGAGGGCAACTCAGCATCGAGAAGGCTCGCCGGCATGGGATCGTGGTTCACCACTCTGAAGGAGACGGTAACCGCGCTGTTGCCCTGAAAGGGCCGATGTCCGGTCAGCATGGTATATAAGACAACACCCAAGGAAAACAAATCTGAGCGCCCGTCGACTTGGTCGCCGTTCAACTGTTCGGGCGACATATAAGCCGGTGTGCCTAGCGCGCGACCGGCCAGGGTTTGGTTGGCAAGGTTGAGTTTCGCTATGCCGAAATCGGCTATCTTGGCGTGGCCGTCCTCGGTCAGCAGGATATTTGCCGGCTTAAGATCGCGGTGAACTACTCCCTGACCGTGTGCGCAATCGAGCGCTTCCGCTAGTTCCAGAGTCAGTTGGAGCGCCACTTCCACCGGCAGCTTATGGTCGTGCTGCGACAGAAAAGCGTCCAGCGACTGGCCTCCGACGTATTCCATTACGATGTAGGGAGAGCGCGTTTCGGGCTCTTCGCCGACGTCGAAGATGGTTACGATTCCGGGATGCGACAGGCGGCCTGCAGCTTCGGCTTCGCGAATAAAGCGCTCGCGAAACTCGATTTCGTCTTCGAGAGGCTGGCCGGCGAGAGAGATCGTCTTGACCGCGACGACGCGGTTTATTTTGGGATCACGCGCTTTGTAGACGACACCCATGGCTCCGCGGCCGAGTTCGGTGAGGATCTCATATCGCCCAAAACGTTCGCGTCCGCGATCATCCATAGGTGTCTTCGGCGGTCTGGTAGCCTCAAAGTTTGTGAAACTCGTTTTCACCTGGTCAGTTCGAGGCCGCCTCTGCCTTGGCAACGGCCGTGGTGATGACGCGAATGCCGACTACGTTTTCACTCAGCATGTCGGCGATTTTTCTCGCTTGATCTGGGCTGAGTCCGTTGAGCAGCTCAAAGGCAATCTGAACGCCCTTTAGGACAGGGATGGTGTCATGATGAAGCCGAATTTCGATGGCCGCCGGACCGATTTGACGGCCGACGGCAAAACCGACACCCGCTCTTTCCGTTTTTTCGTTAGCCATGGGTTCCTCAAAATGAGAGATTCTACATCCGTCTCTCTTGCGGTCGCGCGCGCAATGAGGGTTTGCAGGCGTCAGTAGTCATTGTCTGCTGGGAGGCCAGATCGCTCCAAGTTACCGTCGTGTCTTGCGTTCAGAGGGACGACTTCGGCCGATAGACTGGAGGGTGGGCAGTGTTCGATATCGAACAGACTGCACGTTTGTTGAGGAATTCAGAGGCCTTCACGACTTATTCGCGCGTCGCGGAGATCTGCAAAATCGCATTGGCCGTCAGTTTCAATCCGACACCCCAATTCTGACGCGCGCCGACCTCATCGCTCCCGTACCCGATTACGTAAAAAGTGCAGTAAAAACCATCCTGGACGCCGGCGGGTGCGGCAAAATAGCACCGACGCACGCAAATCTCGACGGTTGAGGGCGTTTCTGGCGCACGATGCAAGAGCTTGACCAAGTTTGTGGAGAACTCCTGGTGAGCCGATAGAGATTGACGGGCGTCTATGCCCGACAACACCACATCGACATAACTTGCGAACTTATGAGACGCGCCGTAAATCTCTTCCTCGACATTCAGTTCGGTCGTCGCCCACGCGTCGCACTTCGCCGTCTCCAGCAAGCTTCGCGGCGAGTTTACCATCCGAAGAAATTCCTTCAGTTCAGGAAATCTTTCGGCCTCTTCAATCTGCGATAGCAACTCTGGACGCCGCTTGATATCGACATAAACCAGCTTGCCGTCGGGATCTGTCCACGGGAAATCCAGAACCGCATCGTCGTGACTCAGTTCGATCGAAAAGTCGGCATCCATACTTTGTCTAACCAAAACCCATCATTCGAACTGGAATTAGAATTTGCGCAGGAAGTTCACAATCTCGTGCTCAGCCCAATAACCGTCGTCTCGGCCATTATTCGTGGACGCCGCCCCGCCTCCAGATTTCGAGGGCTGACCTATGAAGGCGCAGTGCCCGCCATCTTTCGTTTCGACGAAAGTGATATTCCGGTTTGAAGAAATCTTCCTGCGCGTCTCGGGCGTGATGCGAATGAAGGGATCATTGGCAGCATACAAAATAAGCGCCGGCACTGCGATTCGATGGACAACGTGGGCCGCTGACGCCCGATCATAATAGTCGTCTACGCCGGTGAATCCGCAATAGAAAGACGTAATTTTGTCATCGAACTCGCGCAGGCTGCGGATGCCGCGCAGGCGGCGCAAATCGAAATGGCCGGGAAACAAACGGGCCTTTTGGATCATGCGGCGGCGAAGCGCCCACAAGAAGTATTTTTCGTAGATGCGATTGGAACTCTGGTGCAGCGTATCGGCTGAGGTCGCAAGATCGATCGCCGGACAACAGGCGGCGATGGCGCGAAACTCGGGCGGGGCTTGGCCTCCCCACTCGCCGGCCAACTTCAGAACGATGTTTCCGCCCATCGAAAAGCCGACCAGCGCCAGGCGCGAAATGCCGTCGCGAGCGATGACTTCGCGGGCCACCGCCGCCACGTCATTCGACAGGCCGGAGTGATAGAGCACGGGCGCGAGCGCATCCGTGCCACCGCAATTGCGCTGGTTATAACGGACCACATTCATCCCAGCGGCGAGGGCCTTGTCGGTAATACCCAGCATGTATTGCGATTCGCTCGAGCCTTCAAGCCCATGCACGATGATGATGGTCAAGGCATGGGCGCGATCCGCTTGCCAGTGACAGTGGCACAGCACCTGGACACCGGGCTCGACTTCGATGAGACGCTCCTCGGGCGGAGGCACTTTAAGGCGACGCGCGATTAAAAAGCTGGCGACGGTTTGCACGTGTCCGCCGTTCAGCCAGCGGCGCGGCGCGAAGGGACGCTTATCTTCCGGTGTTTGCCTGATGCTCACACTTTGATTTTAAATAGAGTGAGTAACTTTATTCGCGGAGTTTTCTTCATGCCGATCTTCGAGTACGCCTGCAAGGAATGCGACCATAAATTTGAGGCTCTAATCTTTGGCAAGCAGAAAGCGGCGTGCCCGAAATGCGAGAGCACAAAATTGGAGCCGCAGCTTTCGGTGTTCGCCGTGTCGACCAAGGGCGGAGCGGCGTCTCAGCCGTCTTCCTCGGGTGGGGGACCGTGTGGTTCGTGCGGTGATCCTCGCGGGGCGGGCGCCTGTTCGATGAAGGACTTCGACTGAGTTTGGCTCTTGGCATTGGCGCAGTGTTACCTCGGCGCCTAAAAGGCGCAGGCAGGATAAAGCCGGTAGCGCAGCGCTGAAACGCGGCGCCACCCAAAAGCTGCGGCTCTCAAACCCACGCCGCGCTTCCCTTTCTTCTTCGCGGATACAAGGTAACCTCGGGAACTCTGCGCGTGTAACCGATGTGACGTTTTATTTTGCGGCGTCAGCGGTTATGCTGCGTTTCAGTTTGGGGGCGGAAATGGATCGGCGAAAAGAGCGCAGACTAACCCTGGAGTTGCCGGTACGCATCTGGGGAATGGACAAGATGGCGCATCCTTTCGCGGAGCTGGTTCGGGTGAGAAACGTCAGCAACCGTGGGGCAGTGCTGGCGGGCGTGCGCGCTAAAATCCAGGCGGGTGAAGTGCTGGACGTACAATTGGGGGCATCGCGCTCGCAGTTTCGAGTGGCGTGGATCAGTCTTTCGGGAGAAGCCGGAGTACAGGCCCTAGCCTCCGAGCCGCCCATTTTTGGCATGGACATGGGCGTCAGCTTCGGACTCCCTCAAGTTTTTGAGACGGTGGGAACCGGATAGGCCAACGCCGAACGGCACTTATCGGTCACCTAACGTGGATTCACGTGGCCGGTTCCCACTTTTGTTTCTTCCGCTTCTTCGATAAGAAATCGAGCGAAAACTTCGTTGGATAAGAGGCGGCCGCGAGGGGTCAGGCGCAGCACGCTTCCTTGTTGTTCGAGCAGGCCGTCCTCGAGGCATGGCTGGATTGCGGATTCCTCGGTGGCGACTGCATCTCGCCCAAATTCTCGCCAGAGGCCTTCGAGATCGATGCCACAGTTCAGTCGCAGGCCGAGAAAGAAACTTTCCTCGATGGCCGACTGCACGGAGACCGGCGTCACCGTGTGCGGGGCGCGGTTCATATATGCGTCGAGCGAATCGGGAGTGGAGAAGCGGACAGCCTTATTTCCCAGCGCATCCTCGCCAGCCTCTAGCATCGAGTGTGCGTCGACGCCGAAACCGAGGTAGGGCTGGCGCGTCCAATATTTCAAGTTATGACGAGATTGCCCGGCACTGCGCGCAAAATTGGAAATTTCATATTGCGCAATCCCGGCGGCGGTTAGCCTCTCGCACGCCTGCTGATAGAAGTCAGCTGTCTTATCTTCGTCGGGGACGAAGTGCGCGTGGTAGCGGGCGCCTCCGGCGATCAATTCCCTTCCCAAACGCGAATCTTCATCAACCTCGAGCATGTATACGCTGACGTGAGGTGCAGTCGTCGCGATCGCTTCGGACACCGAGAAAGTCCAGCTGTCGGCCGTCTGGTGCGGCAGTCCGGCGATTAAATCGACATTGATGTTTTCAAAGCCAGCCCGGCGCAAACGGCGAATCTCCTCGAGAACCGTCGCGCGCTCGTGCAGGCGCCCTACCGACTGCGCCTCCTGATCGACGAACGACTGCACGCCGAGGCTGACACGGTTCACGCCACATTGCTGCAAGGTTTCAAGGAGAGTGGGCGTGAGTGTGCCGGGAGCGCACTCGACGGTGATCTCGGCCTCGGGCATCAGGGTAAATTCATTGCGCACGGCGGCGAAGATGCGCAGTAACTGCGATGCTTCCAGGATGGAGGGCGTGCCTCCGCCGAGATAGATGGAGTCGACGGTGTCGTCGGGTGCAGAATCGAGTGGGCATCCGACTTGCGAAGTAAGCTGGCGGGAGTTGGCGATATCTTCGAGCAGACGGGCAACGTAGTTTTCATAGGCCGACTTCGAGAAGACGTCGGAGGCGAAGTTGCAGTAGCTGCATTTGCTTCGGCAGAAGGGGACGGAGATATAAAGGCCGAGCGGCATGTTGGGCTTATTCTATGGGAAAGGCGCAGTTCTACCCCATATTTTGCGGCGCACTAACCTTTTTACCTTAGGGCAGTTTCGATAACTCCCGCCTAAAGTAGGTTGGCGGGCCTTACGCTTGGAGTGACGGTCGCTTAAAATAATAAGGAAAAAAGAGCCGCGACGAAGGCAGGCTCCAAGTCATCTGAATCTTAGGTGGGAAGAGAGTAAGAAAATATGAGCGATAAGCAGGCTGATGTTTTGTGCGAGGGCTGTGGCGAGACGTTTACCAATTTTCTGCAAGAGATGGCCGACCAGAATGCCAAGGTTGCGGCCTGCCCGAAGTGCGGCCAAATTCATGCGTTCAATCCTCCGAAGCTGGTCGTGAATAGGCCGGCTCTCAGGAAGGGTCAAGCTCTCAGGAGAACCAGCTAGAGCAACGCAAGCACTTGGTCTGCGCGATCCTGCGTCTAGCGGCCATCGAATCCGGTGCGCTTTTTGAGATAATCCTTCTAGCGAGATCGCCAGGGATTGGCTGATCTCGCACCGCCGATGGCCTCCAATCAGGAAGAGGAAGTATTAGGAAAAGCGTACGACGGGCGGCTGATGCGGCGGCTGCTTACGTATCTGCGTCCTTATAAGGGGCACGTCGCGGTTGCGCTTGGCGCGATCATCTTGAAGTCGGTGGCGGACGTGCTGGGGCCGTTCCTCACCAAGATCGCTATCGATAAATACCTGGCGAAATCGCCGAATTCGCATTCCTGGATTGGCGACCGGCTCAGCCCTGCTCCGCTGACCGGCATCGCGCAGATTGGCGGGCTCTACGTTGGGCTTCTCATCCTCACTTTCGCGCTGGAGTTTGTTCAGACCTACCTGATGCAGTGGACGGGGCAGAAGGTGATGTTCGACCTGCGCCGGCAGATTTTCCGCCACCTGCAAGAGATGCACGTTGCGTTTTTCGATAAGAATCCGGTGGGGCGCCTGGTGACGCGCGTCACTACTGATGTCGATGCGCTGAACGAAATGTTCACGGCCGGCGTGGTTTCGATTTTTGAAGATGTCTTCGTGCTGGCCGGAATTATCGGCATCATGATGAAGATGAACTGGAAGCTGGCGTTGATCACATTTGCTGTGCTTCCGTTGATCATTTATGCGACAAAGATTTTTCGCGACGAGGTGCGCGATTCTTATCGGCGCATACGCACGGCGATTGCCCGCATTAATTCTTATTTGCAGGAAGCGGTCTCTGGGATGCTGGTGTTGCAGCTTTTCAATCGCGAGAAGCGCGCCTTCCATAAATTTTCGGAGATCAACGCCTCGCACATGGAGGCGTACAAAGACGCGATCATGGCGTACTCGGTGTATTACCCCGTCGTCGAAGTCCTGTCGGCGTTTGCCATTGCGAGCATCATCTGGTTTGGTGGCGGGGACGTGATTCGTAGGACGGCGACGATTGGCGTGCTGGTCGCGTTCATGCAGTATGCGCAGCGGTTTTTTCGTCCGATTCAGGATTTGAGCGAGAAGTACAACATTCTGCAATCGGCGATGGCGGCGGGTGAGCGCGTATTCAAGCTGCTGGATACCAAGGTTGAGGTGATGTCGCCGGCGATTACGAAGCGGCCGCAGGGGCCGGGGCGGGTTGAGTTTGATCATGTGTGGTTCGCATATAACGTTGCCGGACAATCAGGCGAGCCTGATTGGGTTTTGCGCGATGTTAGCTTCGTGCTCGAAGCGGGAGAGACAATTGCCGTGGTTGGGCATACCGGGGCGGGCAAGACCACGCTGATCTCGCTGCTGATGCGCTTCTACGACGTGCAGCGGGGCGCGATTCGCATCGATGGCGTCGATATCAAAGAGATGAATCTCGACGAACTGCGTGGGCGCTTTGGCGTCGTGTTGCAGGATCCGTTTCTTTTCAGCGGGACGGTCGAGGGCAACATACGGTTGGGGACGGCGCGCATTCAGGATGAGGATGTGGAGCAGGCAGCAGAGGACGTCAACCTTGCCGACTTCATACGCACCCTGCCGGGAGGATTTAAGGAAGAAGTGCGCGAACGCGGCTCGACGCTATCGACGGGCCAGAAGCAGTTGATCAGTTTTGCGCGGGCACTGGCGCACAATCCGAAGATTTTGATTTTGGATGAGGCGACTTCGAGCGTCGATACGGAGACGGAATTTCGCGTGCGTGACGCGCTCGGCCGCATGGTGGAGGGGCGGACGGCGCTGATCATCGCGCACCGGCTATCGACGATTCAGCGCGCCGATAAGATCATCGTGATGCATAAGGGCCAGGTGCGGGAGATGGGATCGCATCAGCAACTGCTGGCCGCGCGCGGGATTTATTACAAGCTGTATCAGTTGCAGTATAAGGATCAGGAAGTTGGTTTGGAGCGGGCGCCCACGCCCGCGAACGCTGACGACTAACGAGCCTACGGTCATCTCCCGTTACAATTCCGACGTGAACATTCTCATCTCCGCTGGCGAAGCCTCCGGCGAACTGTATGGCGCGCAGTTGATTGGGGCGCTGCGCGGAGCTTCCAGTTCGGCGCAAGCCGCGGGCCCGGGCGCCCGCGCCACGCTTGACGGCCAGTCGCTTCAGTTTTTTGGGGCGGGTGGGGAGCGCATGGCTGCTGCTGGGTGCGAGATTGTTGTCGATGCTAAGGAGCTTGCTGTCGTTGGAATCACCGAGATTCTTAGCCGACTGCCTCGGATTTTTGAGCTTTATCGAAAATTGATTCGGGCGGCGGATGAGAAACAACCGGCGATTGCTATTGTGATTGACTCGCCGGCATTTAATTGGCGCGTGGCGCGGCAGATGCGGCGTCGCGGGGTTCCGGTGGTTTATTACGTTTGTCCTCAGTTCTGGGCCTGGCGGCAGGGACGGGTCAAGTTGCTGCGCAAGTATGTCGACAAGGCGCTGGTGATTTTTCCGTTTGAAGAAGAGTTCTATCGCGATCACGGAGTCGACGCTACGTTTGTCGGGCATCCGCTGGCCGATCTGCCGGCGCCGGGGATATCGCGCGAGCAGTTTGCGATTCGATACGGCTTGAACGCGGAAAAGCCTTGGATCGCGATCCTTCCTGGCAGCCGGCGCAAGGAATTTCGGCTCAACCTGCCAGCGATCATCGACGCGGTACGGCGGTTGGGCAAGGATTTTGAGTTTGTGCTGCCTGTGGCTTCCACGCTGGATTCGCGGTGGGTACACGACCAGCTCTTTTTCTACAGCCACGTGGCCAAGAAGAAGATTCGGCCGTTTCTTGCGTTGACCAGCGACGCTCGGGCTTCTCTCTATCACTCGCGCGCCGGAATTGTGGCCAGCGGAACGGCTACGGTTGAAGCCGCGCTCATGGGCACTCCGTTTGTGATGGTGTATCGGGTGTCTCCGCTGACTTATGCGCTGGGCAAGCCGCGGGTGAAGATTCCTTACTTTGCCATGGTCAATCTGATCGCCGAGGAGGAGGTTGTGCCGGAACTGGTGCAGCACAAATTCACGGCGGAAAATATTCTTACGGAGATGAACAAGATCATTCCCGATGGAGCACCGCGGGCGCGCATGATCGAGCGGCTTGCCGGAGTCAAGGCTCGGCTCTCGCGGGGGAGCGGCGGTGCCCACCCTGCGGAGCGAGCGGCGGAGATCATCCTAGGAATGCTTTGATCGCACGTTGTGGAAATTCACACCGATGACCCAACTGTCCTGCGGCACGAAGCAAACGTACTCTGCATTCCAGCGCGCGGAGCAAACTGCCGGTATACTGCACCGGTAGACTGCATAAGGTGGGGTGCTGCCGCCTTGGCAACTGGAGATCGGAGCACAACCTGTCGTTTTCGAGGTCCCAGGGTGCAGGGTCTTGTGACGGAATTTTAACGAAACAAATTCTTCGGACGCTTGTCCTTCCAGCATCTTTTGCGGGAAAATCAACATCATAGAAATTGTAGCCCTGCCAGGAGACTTTACTTGAAGCTCTGCCACTCTCGACCAGCGCGCCGTGCGCTTTGGTTAACTGCTGTCATTTTTCTTGGGTGGTTTGTTGCCTTGGGCGGCGGACGGAGGGCGGCGGCCGCCGAGAAGACGCGGTTGCGCGCGGACGACTACCAGATCAACGTCGAGCTGCTTCCCCAGAATCACAAGCTGACGGCGCGCGTGACGGTGAAAGTGACGGCGCTCGAAGACCTTAATGTGGCTACGTTTCAGTTGAACAATGCGTTGCGCATCACCAAGCTGGTGGACGCGAACAACAAGCCGCTTAGCCCCGAGCGCAACACGCAGGATTCGACGGTGCGGTTCTCGCTCAACGACAGCATCCCCAAAAATAGCAGCACCACTTTTACCTTTGAATACGAAGGCACGCTGGAGAGCGCCGACGACAGCCCGGTTCCGGGGTTAAAGCTGGCTTACGTCGGCCCGGAAACGAGCTACCTGCTTTACTCCGGGCTGTGGTTTCCGGTGGCGGGATATGGCGTCAACCGCTTCACTTCGACGATCAGGGTGACCGTACCGGCGCATATGGTGGTGATTGGTAGCGGGAAGGAACCACCCGCTGCGGCAATGGAGAAAGGCGCAAAGAAGCCTGCGGGGCCTGATCTGGCGAACTCGAAGACCTTCAGCTTCAGGTGGGACAAGCCTAGTTTCCCGGGAACGATCGTGGCCGGGACGTTCCAGGAATTCAAGAGCGACGAAGCGGGGCTCGATCTGCAGGTGTTCTTCAAGCCGAATAAGCAGAACCTGGGTGCGGACTACGCTTCGACGGCGATCAAGTCGTTCACTTTCTTCGAGACGCAATATGGTCCCGCGCCATCGACTCATTTGAAGATCGTTGAGATTCCGGATGAGACGGTGCCGTCGGCGTGGGCTCCGGAGATGGCGCTGCTTTCGAGCCGAGCGATTACGGAGAAGACGAATTACCGCTTGCTGGCCGACACATTGGCGCATCAATGGTGGGGCGTGTCGGTGAGTCCCGCGTCGAAAAATGACTGGTGGATCAGCGACGGTTTCGCGCGCTATTCCGAAGCGCGTTATGTGGAGAGCGCGGCGGGCGAAGCGGGGCTCGAGGAGATGGTGAAGGATATGTCGGTGGGCGCGCTTGCTTATGACAGTGTGCCGCTCTCGAGCGCCGAGAAGCTGGATTATTTCTCGCCGGAGTTTCAGTCGCTGGTGACCGACAAGGGCGGGATGATCCTGCACATGCTGCGCGGGGTGGTGGGGGAAAAGGATTATCTGAAGATCATGCGCGAGTTCGCCGCGAAATATGCGGGCAAGTCAGCGACCAGCGATGATTTCCGCGAACTCACCGAGCAGGTCTCTGGCGAGAAGCTGACGTGGTTCTATTCGCAGTGGATGGATTCGACCAGCGCTCCTGAGTTTAAGGCCAAGTACACGGTCTACCGCCTGGGCAGTAACAAGGGCTTCCGCATCGTGGGCGCGATCTCGCAGGATCTCGATCTATTTCGTATGCCGGTAACTGTGAGGATTGATACCGACGGCAGAACGGAAGAGAAGCGGATAGAAGTCGTCGGAACGGATTCGCCGTTTTCGGTGGAGACTTTCGGCCGGCCGCGGCGAATCTCGATCGATCCCGAAAACCGGGTGCTGACCAACAGCAAAGAGGTCAAGCTGCGGGCGTCGATTTTGCGCGGACAGGGACTGACGCAGCAGGGCGATCTGGCGGGAGCTTTGAGCGAGTTCAACAAGGCGCTGGAAGTGAACAAGAACAGTTCGCTCGCTCACTACCGGATTGCCGAAGTGTTTTTTCTACAGAAGAATTACCAAGCTTCGGCGAACGCCTATCGCGAATCGCTCAATGGCGACGGAGAGCCGCGCTGGACGGAGGTTTGGAGCCATCTGCAGCTGGGAAAGATCTTCGATGTGACGGGACAGCGCGAACGGGCGGTGAATGAATACCGGCAGGCGCTGCAGACGAACGACAACACCCAGGGTGCGATCGAAGAGTGCCGCCGCTACATGCAGAAACCCTTCGAGCGGGAAAAAGGCAGCTAGCGCGGGCCTGGATTTCTAATCGCAAAAATAAGAACCCGCACCGCCAGGCGAATAGCGGTACGGGTCAGGAGGAACGATTCTGAATATAGAACGGTTTTTGATTAATGTCAAGTAAGTTTATAGACTTTATTCTAGTCAGGCTTTGGGCCCCTCAAAGCCCTTGCGGCGCTGCTCGCTGTAACGATGGAGGGCGTCCTCGATGATGGGAAAGGCCATGGTGGCGGGCTGGATTTCGTCGACCTCGACCGACTTGCCTTCGAGCTGTTTGTAGTCCTGAAAAAAGCGGCGCAGCATGAGCAGGCGGTGGGGCGGCATTTCGGCGGCTTCGCGGTAGGGATTGAACTCGGGGTCTTCGGTGGCGATGGCGATGATCTTGTGATCCTTTTTGCCGGAGTCGATCATGGTCATGAGGCCGATGGCGCGGGCATGGATGATGGTGAGCGGCACGACGGTCTCCTGGCACAGGACGAGAACATCGATCGGGTCATCGTCTTCGGCGAGAGTTTGCGGGATGAAGCCGTAGTTGGCGGGATAGTAAACCGCCGAGTACAGGACGCGATCGAGTTTGATGAGGCCGCTGGGTTTGTCGAGTTCGTATTTGACGCTGGAGCCGAAGGGAATCTCGATAACGGTGTTGAACTCGTGGGGCAGTTTGCCGCCGGGAGTGACATCGTGCCAGGGATGGATCATGGAGTGGGTGCCTGCCTTTGCCGTTTTGAATATGCCCGCAGAGAGGATTGTAAATGCACCGCGATGGAGGTGTGGGCTGGACGCCCTCGCCCGCGGACCCCGCGGACCTCTGCTTCTTGACCCGCAATCAACCAGCGCGTAGAGTTTTTGGGTAGGGGTCTCGGCTATGTCGAACGAAACCAATAAATATTTGAAATTTGGTTCGGTCACGGTGTTGATTATCGTTTCGCTCGGCTATCTGGCTTATACGGGCGTACAGGACAGTAAGAGTTATTACGTGACGATTAAGGAATTGAATGGCATGGGGAATGAGGCTTATGCCAAGCGGCTGCGGGTGGCGGGCAATGTGGTGCCGGGGTCGATCAAGCGGTCCGGGACGCGCGTCGATTTCATGCTGAAGGAAAATGATTTGACGCTGCCGGTTTCGTATACGGGGACGGAGGCTCCTCCGGACACGTTTAAGGATGATTCGCAGGCTTTGGCGGATGGCAGTTTCGGACGCGATGGCGTTTTTCATGCTAAGCAACTGCAGGCGAAGTGTGCTTCGAAGTACGCACCGCAGCCGGGCGCCGGTCCAGCGGCTGTGCCGGCAAAGAGCATGTCGCAGAATCAGGGTTCGGCGAGCCCGAGCGCCGGGTCTAGCGGCATGGCGAATTAACGGTAATTCCTTCGAGGAAATGCTTATGGGGAGGCCAAAGAGGAACGGCGGCCCCCGCATAAATCTTCGGCCTCCCTCATTGTGGTTCGAATCAAATCCCATAGGGTGCCGTGGAAGCCAGATATGATTGCGGAAGAAGCGGCA
>Ga0210391_10003608_pt1 | contig 13069 bp, 10 predicted proteins | sample IncBWC12OmetaG_FD_160573 | JGI IMG/M metagenome (GOLD analysis project Ga0210391, IMG submission 160573) | Forest soil microbial communities from Barre Woods Harvard Forest LTER site, Petersham, Massachusetts, United States - Inc-BW-C-12-O ... | reverse complement strand
AGACCGGCGGCGCCGAGAGTGCAGCCGAAGGCCAGAATGATGGGCCAGTGGGTGGGCGCGGGCAAGTGAATCATTTCGCCATGCGCGGGCTCCGATTTGTGGTGGACAGTATCTGCCATATTCAGCGTCCGACAATGTAAACCACTGTGAAAACGACGACCCAGACTGCGTCGACAAAATGCCAATAGAGTGCGAGGGTCTGCACGCGCTCGTTATGGCTCGGATTGAGTCGGCCTGTGAGTGTAAACAGCAGCACGATCGTGAGCATCACCAGGCCAACGACCACGTGCGTAGCATGCAGGCCGACTAAGGAATAAAAGGTGGTGCCGAAGAGATTGGTGTGAATGGTGAGGCCGTCAAGATAGATCAACTTATGCCACTCCATGCCGGTGCCCACGATAAAGACCACGCCCAGCGCGATGGTGAACGCCCACCATGCGGCAAAGGGTCCCATTTTGCCGCGCTCAATTTGGCGTTCAGCCAGCCAGATGGTGACGCTCGAGGAGAGCAGGCAGACGGTATTGAAGATCGGGAGCTCGAGCACCTGTGGCGTCGGCCCGGTGAGGGATTTGCCGATATAGTAGATATACGCGACCACGAAGATGGTGAAGAGCGCGGTCTCGCCAATGATGAGGGACAGCATGGCGACGCGACCGCGCGAGGGCAGGCTCCACGGCTCCGCGCTGTGCGACATCGGAATGGCGCTCATTGCTCGTACTTCCAGTCTGGGTCGTCAGGATGCTTGAGATCCCACAGCGGACGGCGACTGCGGACCTCAGGATCGGCAGAGAAGTTATAGACGGGCGGCGGCGAAGGCGTGGACCACTCGAGGGTCCAGGCGTCCCACGGATCGTTGCCGGCCTCTTTGCCGCGCAGATACGAATGAATGAGGTTCCATGCAAAGATGAGTACGGCAATGCCCTGGATCATGCCGCCGATGGAAATGATCATGTTCAGATGGTTCCATCCGCGATCGGGCTCGTAGGTGTAGATGGAGCGCGGCATTCCCATGAATCCGAGGAAGTGCATGGTGTCAAACGTGATGTGGAAACCGATGAAGAAGAGCCAGAAGTGCCATTTACCGAGGGTTTCGCTCATCATGCGGCCCGTGACTTTGGGATACCAGTAGTAAATCGCCGCGAAGATATTGAAGACGATAGCACCGACAAGCACGTAGTGGAAATGGGCAATGACGAAGTAGGAATTGTGCAGCTGCCAGTTCCAGGGCGCCGCGGAAAGCATGATGCCGGTGAGTCCGGCGAGCAGGAACTGGAAGATGAAGGCGATGCAGAAGAGCATGGGGACGCGGAAGCGAATCTTGCCACCCCAGAGGGTCGCTACCCAGTTAAATATCTTGATGCCGGTGGGAATGCCGACCAGCATGGTGGAGAGAGCAAAAAAAGTGTTGCCGACGGATGTCATGCCCACGGTGAACATATGGTGCGCCCACACGCCGAGGCTGACAAAGGCAATGCCCACTGAGGCTGCGACCATGGCAGGATAGCCGAAGATCGCCTTGCGCGAGAAGACAGGAATGATCTCGCTGGCGACGCCAAAGACGGGCATCACGAGTACGTAGACTTCGGGATGGCCGAAGATCCAAAAGAAGTGCATCCACACCACAGCGGAGCCGCCGGCCTGGGTGTCGAAGAAGTGGCCACCGAGATAGCGGTCGATGACCAGCATGATCTGCGCGGCAGTGAGCGGCGTAATGGTGACCAGGGTGAGGCCGCTGACGACGAGCATAAGCCACACGAAGAGCGGCATACGCATCAGGGTCATGCCACGGCAACGCATGGAGAGCGTGGTGGCGATGACGTTAATGGCCGTGCCGAGCGTGCCGAATCCGCTGACGATCAGGGCAAGGGCCCAGTAGTCGGTGGCGTGGCCGGGTGAGAAAGCTTTGGCGGTCAGCGGCGCGTAGGCCCACCAGCCCACGTCGGGCGCGGCGCCCATGCCATACAGTCCGAAGCCGCCGATAAAGCTGTAATAGAGCAGCATGCCGCCGAATGCGGTGAGCCAGAAGCTGAAGGCGTTGAGGCGCGGATAGGCCATATCGCGCGCGCCAATCATGAGCGGCACCAGGTAATTCGCAAAGCCGAACAAAATGGGCATACCCACCAGAAACACCATGGTGGTGCCGTGCATGGTGAACATCTCGTTATAGAACTCGGGCGCCAGGAAGTGACTGTTGGGCACCGCCAGCTGGATGCGGATCAGCAGTGCTTCCACGCCTCCTACCAGCAGGAAGACGATCGAATAGACGACGTAGAGGATGCCGAGGCGCTTGTGATCGACGGTGATGACCCAGCCGTGCAACCACTCCAACACCGACACGCGCTCCTCAATCCGCGGAGGCGTTAAGTCGAGCGTGCCGGCAATCGGTAGAGTCTGGTCTGCCATTTCGTGTCCTAATGGAGCGTATCGAGGTAGGCGACGAGTTGGTCGATCTGCTCGTCGCTCAGTTGCATGGCCGGCATTAAGGCGCCGGATTTGAAGTGATCGGGATTTTCAATCCACGCGTGGAGATTGGCGGGCGTATTAGCCGCTGCGCCGGAAGCGATGGTGGTCCGGCTCATCAGGTGCGTGAGGTCGGGGCCGAAGGTGCCAAGAGCTGCAGTTCCCGCAACGGCGTGGCAATTGGTGCAGGCCTGGGTCTCGAAGACGTGACGGCCAGCCGCGACGCTCGCATCCTGCACGCCGGGTTGCTGCTGGAGTTTGACCCACTCAGCAAATTGCGCGGGCGTATCCACATAGACGCGCAGCAGCATCTTCGCGTGCTCTACCCCACAGAACTGCGCGCACTGCCCCAGAAACACGCCCGTTTGGTGGGGATCAATCCACATGTCGTTGGGGTGGTTGGGAATAAGGTCGGTCTTACCGCCAAGCTGCGGCACCCAGAAGCTGTGATCCACATCGGCAGAGAGCAGATGCAGATAGCTCACGGTGGTGACGGGCACGTGCAACTCGTTGGCGGTCACGATGCCGAGGCTGGGGTACCGGAACTCCCACCAGAATTGATGACCGACAACGGTGACGTCCAGCGCGTCGGCGGGCTTGGGCGCATCCTGGATGGCGAAGATGATGCGTGCGGTGGTGAGGAAGAGCACCACTACGATGAGGATCGGGATGACGGTCCAGGCGAGCTCCACCTGTGTGCTGCCATAGATCTGAGCGGGCTCGCTGTTGTCATCGTTGTCGCGGGCACGGAAGCGCACCACGGCGTAGCACAGCAGGCCACCCACCACCACGAAGATGCTGCCCGTAATGAGCAGTACAAAGAACGAGAGCCCCATAATGCTGTGGGCCGGAGTGGTGGATGGCGAGAAGATGTTAGGCAGCGACTGCGGCGCATCCGCCCAGGCGGCGGGTGCGCCGCAGGCCGGGAGCAGCGACACGGCGAGAAGGAAACTCAGCCGAATCGCGCGCGGTCCATGTGCTCGAAACGTGGATTTCATCTGCTTCCGCGTCAAACTATTAAAGATGCTGGTGCAGGTTAGATGAATCGGAAATTTTGGGATGAGCGTGAAATGGCCTGGGACGCCTTGATCGAGCAAGATACTCCGCGCAGCCAACGCGCGTTTGGCAACGCTGCAGTGCAATTCAGGGGCGAGCAGCCTGCCGTTGAAGGATCAGTTTAGCAGCAATCCAGGCACGGGCAAGCGGCCGGAGGTGCGCCCGTAAGATTGTGAATCTTGTATGAGCTCAAGGAATTGCAAGTTAGGCGGCTTGAGGCGGAGTGCACGCGCCGCCCGGCTCACAGCGCGAATTCGATCCGGTTTTGCGAATAGTGATGTTGACCCGCACTGTATCGCCAGCAGTGTCTTCGAGGGTCGCTCGCGTGCACTGGCACAGGGTCGCGAGGGTGCGGTGGGACTGCGCGCTGAGTTCAAGGCCCGCTGCGATGAGGATGCTGTACATCTCGACGCAGGTGGCGCGCACGAATTCAAACTCGATGCCAGCGGTTCCCGTGGCATCGAAGCGCCGCGAGAGGACGAAGCCCCCGCAGGCCATGACCGCGCCAGTGAGGAATCGCACGGTGCGCGGCGCGTCGTCGGAACAGAGCGCCGTCAGGGACAGGTCCCAATCCTTGCGCGCTCGCGTCTGCTCAACCGTTTCGTGCACACTGGCTCCATCGGAAGAGCGAAGCTAACTCATCAGTACCGATTCGCCAGGAGAGAGGGCTAAAGATTCCTCCCTGTGCTACTGTGGCGTCATGCTGGTCGGAACTGGGATCGATTTAGTGGAAGTGCCGCGCATCGCGCGATCGATGGAGCGGTTCGGCGAGCGATTCCTGCGCCGCATTTTTACCGACGAAGAGATTGCGTATTGCCGCGCAAAAGCCACGGCTGCCGAGAGTTTTGCTGCGCGTTTCGCGGCCAAGGAAGCGGGCGCGAAGGCGCTTGGAACCGGCATCCAGCATGGGGTTGCGTGGAAAGAGCTGGAAGTACGGCGTTTGCCGGGGCAGCGGCCCACCCTGCATCTATCCGGCCGGGCGCGTGCCATTGCCGGACAGCTGGGGGTGGCGCGTGTCTCACTTTCGCTCACGCATACCAGAGATCTGGCCATAGCCACCGTGCATTTAGAGAATTAACGTGCTCAACTCTCGCGCTCGACGAGCTCGGCCGCTTTGGGATCGGCTTGCGGTGCCGCAGCGGCTGGCTGCTTCCGCGCGAGATCTCGAAATGACGAAACAACAAAGGATCCGAGCCACCAGCCGTCGATGAATTTGTACGGCGTTTCGCCGGTGGTGTAGTGGCCGCAGGGCAGTTCTTTCGCGACGAAGTCGATACCGTGTTCGGTGAAGCTGGCGATCACCTGGTGGGAATATTCCGGCAAGAAGGTAAGGTCGTAGCGGGCGTGAACGATCTCAACCCTTTTGGGATTGGCGGCAAATTTCTGCATGTACGAGACGGGACTAATGCCGCGCCACAGTCGATCGACCAGCGTCTGGGTCATGCCGGCCTGCTCCAGCGCGGCGCGGACGTGCCGCGTGCTTTGGCCTGTCCATGTGACATCGCCGACGGACATGGAGGCGTGATTGAAGGCGGTGACGCGCAGCCTTGGGTCGTGGGCCGCGGCGATGAAGGCGTAACAGGATCCGAGGCTGGTGCCGAGAATGCCAAATTGTTCGTAGCCCTGTGACTCGAGCCAGTCAATACAGCAGCGAATGTCGACCACAGCCTGGCGGCAGGCGGCGATGGTGCGTCCGATGTTGGAGCTGACAGCATAGTCGGAACGCTCGAGTTCCGCTGGACGGCGGATGTCGTGAAACGGTTTGCTGAGACGCAGTGCGGAGATGCCGAAGTGATTGAATACGGAGCAGAAAACGTTGTGACTGAAGGCGTCGGCGTTCCACTGTGGCATCACGATCATGGCTTGGCGCGGTTTGCCCTTCTGTTTCTCCGGCGGCGCAGGATACCAGCGCGCGTTGGCCAGATCGTTTTCGGGATAGGGCGTGCGCACCGGCGAAGTGAAGCGCAGAAATTCTGCGTGTTTTAACTTGCCTTCTTCCGCCATCTGCTTCAATTGCGCATCGCGGCGCAGCGTTTCGGGACGAACGTTAGTGGGAAAAAGCTGCGGGGCGCGCTGTTCCAGACGGAAATCCGTGGGGCGCCGGTAGCCGAAGAACGAATCGCTGTTGCGGACGATGGCCTCATTCACGGCGATCATGGCGGCTTCGGCGGTGGCGGGATCCTTCTCGGCGCGGTCGACTACGGTGCGCAGGCCGGCGGTTTCGATGAAATCCTCGAGCCAGTCAAAGCCCCATTCCACCGGGCGGACAACGCGGTTCTCGTCGCGCATGGTCAGTGCGGTTTCCCAGGCAGTCATCCAACGGCCATAGAGTTTGCTGATCATGCTCAATCCACCAGCCTCCGCGGCACGCGTGCGCCAATCGCGCACAGCACCTCGTAGGCGATGGTTCCGGTGGCCTGGGCCAGGTCAGCGGCGGTGATGCGTTCGCTGCCCTGTTCGCCGATGAGGACGACTTCATCGCCAACTTCTGCCGCGGGAATGTCCGTGACGTCGACCATGGTCTGGTCCATTGAGATGCGGCCGGCGATGGGAGCGCGCTGGCCGCGAACCAGGGCGGCTCCGCGATTCGAATGGGTGCGGTTCAGACCGTCGGCGTAGCCCACGGCCAGCAATGCGAGCCGCGTGGGGCGCTGCGCATGAAACGTTGCGCCGTAGCCTGCGGTAGTACCGGATTCGATACCGCGCAGAGAAATAATGCGCGTCTTCCACGCCAGCACGGGCTGCAACCCATGTTGCTCCGCGCCGGATGGCGGATACCCGTAGAGGGCAATGCCGGTCCGCACCATGCGGCGTGCACCGCAGCGGCGGGCGAGGTCATTCAATTCTGTTGTGCTTTGTGCGAGCAGATCGCCGGAGCTGCCGGCGCTGAGAATCTGTGGGCAGATGCCTTGAGTCGCCAGCGCCTCGACCGCGGCGGTGAATTGGCGCATCTGCTCCCGGGTCGCGGTGGAATTCTCAGGAGAATGGAAGTGGGTCATCACGGCTTCCACGCGCAGCGGCGATTCGGGCGAGAGGTGTTCCACGAGCGATGCGAAGCTTCGCGGCTGCGTGCCCTGGCGGGACATCCCCGTATCGATTTCAAGATGCACCGGAACCGCGCCGGGGGCGAGATGGTCGCCGGCCGCGGCTGCCGCCAGAGATTCGAGATGCGCTACGTCCCACACGACAGGCGTGATGCGATGCGAGAGGACCGCTTCGGCTTCGCCCTGCCACGCTCCGGACATCGCGACAATGCGCCCGTCTGCATAACCCTCTGAGTCGAGGATACCGCGCAGAGTCACAGCTTCTTCAACGGATGTAACGCCAAACAAGCGCGAGCCACCAGCTGCCAGAGTCCTGGCGCAATCTGCGAGGCCGTGACCGTAGGCGTCGGCCTTGATCACAGTGAGCAGGTCGGCGTCCGGCCCGGCGAGCCTTTGCAGGAGCCGGTAGTTGTGCAGCAAGCGGCTGCGCGCAATCTCAGCCCAGATCGGGCGGGTGTGGGTCATGGCTTTCGGACTCAACGTTACCGCGCTCACAGTCTGCGGGCCGGTCTAAAGGCTGAACTGGTCGAGTTGTGCATCCTTTGCGTAGCGGTTCGCTTACTGGTTCTGAGGCGCGGGCTGAGCATTCGCGGGGTTCTGGGCCGCGTTTGCCTGCGTCGAGTCTGCTCCCTTGTGAAAGAGCGGAATGTGGAATGGCAGCGGGGCGTCGCTCTTCTGCGCCTTTTGCTTCCCTGGCGTCAGGTCGAGGACGGCGGTGCGCTGCGCGTTGACGCACGCCCAGTGGTTGCGAGCGCGCTCGTACACGTGAGTGAAGATGCCACGCTCTTCGCGCACACTCCCGTTGGTCTTCACTTTCGCGATGTACGTTCCGCTGACCACCGCTGTGTCGCCGAAGGTGCGGACGCTGACGACGCGCTGTTCCAGGCTCACTGGCTGATCGCCGCCCTTCTGAAACATGTCGGCGATCTTCTGGTTGCGCGTCATCACCTCACCGGTGGAGGAGATATCAACGTAGAGAGGCGACAGCAGGAACTCCAGCTTGTACTGGTCGGCTTTCATCACTGCGGTGCTCCAGTCGTCTTCGTAGCCCTGGAATTCTTTCACTTCGGGGGGCTGGGTTTGACCAGGCGCGACGGACGCCGCCTGCTGGGCGCGGAGCGGAACGGATGCGCACAGTGAGAGCGCAAGCACGGCAAGGAAACAAGTTTTCAATTTCATTCGACACCACTTCTTTGGGGTTACCCTCCATGATAGACGTTTGCCGGGGGCTAGGGCTATCCGGAAGGGCGTCGGGGAGCGGGTTGGGGCTAGTTTTCAACGGATTTTCTCGGTTATCCGCAGGCCGAAATCCACTGATTCGGGGCCGTTTCCGGCCTACACTCGTGGAAGGCCATGGCGACAACTCCCGACATTCAATTTGAGCGCGGTCTGCCCGCCTCCCTCGACGCCGAACGCACCATCCTCGGCGCCATTCTGCTGGATAACCACGCCTACAGCGAGGCGGCCAGCGCACTGCGCCCTGATGATTTTGCGCTGACCGCGCACCAGCGCGTCTTTGCCCGTATGGGCGAACTGATCGACCGCAACCACGTTGTCGATATTGTGACGTTGAGCGAAGAGCTCTCGCGCCGCAAGGAGATTGAATCCGTCGGCGGGGTGGCATGGCTTGCGTCGCTGACGGAAGGCTTGCCGCGGCGCCTCTCGATTGAAGAGTACGTCCGCATCGTCAAGGATAAGTCGCTGCTGCGGCAACTGATTAATATTTGTTCATCGGCAATTACGCGGGCGGCGGACCAGAGCGAAGAAGCGCTGGAAGTGCTGAACGCCGCCGAATCTTCCCTGCTCGAAGTGACGGAGAAGGGGATCACGCGCGGATTTTCGAGCGTGCATGAGATTGTCGCTGGCTCGTTCAAGACGATCGACAACCTCTACAAGGAGGGGAAGGCGGTCACCGGGCTGGCCACGCACTTTGAAGAATTCGACCGCATGACCAGCGGGCTGCAGAATTCCGAACTGATTATTATTGCGGCGCGGCCTTCGATGGGGAAAACGGCGCTGGCCATCAACATCGCGCAGAATGCCGCCATTCAGGGCGGGAAAGTGGTTGCTGTGTTCTCGCTGGAAATGTCGAAGGAATCGCTGATGCGGCGCATGTTGGCGTCGGAAGCGCTGGTGGATTCGCAAAAAATCCAGAAAGGCTTCCTGCTCCGCGAGGATCGCGACAAGCTGACCAACGCCCTTGAGCGGCTGGTGGAAGCGAAGATGTTCATTGACGACACGCCGGGCATCTCGCTGACGGAAATGCGGGCCAAGGCGCGGCGGCTCCGGCAATCTTCGGGCGGCCTGGATCTGGTGGTGATCGACTACCTGCAACTGATGTCCGCGGGCACGATGGGGCCGCAGGCGAAGCGCTATGAGAACCGCACGCAGGAAGTGTCAGCCATTTCGCGCGGGCTCAAGGCGCTGGCCAAGGAGCTGAATATTCCGGTGATTGCGCTGTCGCAGCTTTCACGCGGATCGGAACAGCGTGCGGGCGACAAGAAGCCGCTGCTCTCGGACCTGCGCGAATCGGGCTCGATCGAGCAGGACGCCGACGTGGTCGCGTTCATCCACCGCGAGAGTTACTACAACCGCGGGAAGGAAGACGAGGGCGACCCGGACGCGGACAACAAGGCGGAAATCATTATTGCCAAGCAGCGCAACGGGCCGACGGGTTCGGTACAACTGGCGTGGATTGCGCGCTGCACTAGGTTCGACAATTTGTCCTATGGCAGCCAGGGCGGGGATTACTAGCGAGCTTCGGAGGCAAGCCGAAAGGAAATGGCAGGCGAGAGTTTACGCTGTGCTCGCCTGCCGCTTCCCCTGAATCTCGATGTACACATTCACCAGCGTCAGCGCGGCGGGCGTGACCCCGGGAATGCGGCTGGCCTGGCCGATCGTGGCGGGGCGGACGCGGGTAAGCTTCTCCTGCATCTCGCGGGAAAGACCGCTGACCGCGCTGTAGTCGAACCAGGCGGGGATGTTGCGCTCCTCAGCCTTCTTGAGCTTGTCGATGGACTTCTTCTGCTGGTCAAGATAGCCGGCGTACTTAATCTCCGTCTCAACGGACTTGATTTCATTGCGGGTCTGCGTGGGCAGGCGATCGCCGGTCCCCGGTTCCAGCCACGGAGCGAAGACCGGGTCGCGCAGTTGTTCGCGCAGAGCCAGCCAGATCTCTTCAATCGTAACTTCAGGCCGCCGCAGCACCTGAGCCCAGGTCTGTCCCGCCGGCCAGTCGCCGCCCTGTGCCTTCCCGGTGCCGAGCAGCTTATCGAGCGCGACGGCGCGAGCCTGCTTGGCTTCATAGTCGGCCCAGGCCGCGTCGCTGATGAGGCCGAGACGGCGTCCGTAAGGCGTGAGCCGCCGGTCGGCGTTGTCGATGCGCAAATGCAGGCGGAACTCTGCGCGCGAGGTGAACATGCGATACGGCTCGTTGGTTCCCTTCGCAATGAGGTCGTCGATAAGAATGCCGGTGTAAGCCTCAGTCCGATCGAGGGTGAACGGCGCTTCACCGCGAACACTGAGCGCTGCGTTGATGCCCGCCATCAGGCCCTGGCACGCCGCTTCCTCGTACCCCGAAGTTCCATTGATCTGGCCCGCAAGGTAGAGCCCTGGAAATTGCTTGACGCGCAGCGAGCGATCGAGTTCCGTGGGATCAATGGCGTCGTACTCGATGGCATAGCCGGGACGCAGCATCTCGGCGTTCTCAAGCCCAGGGATGGAGCGGACGATTTCGGCCTGAACTTCCATGGGAAGCGACGTCGACATGCCGTTGACGTAGACCTCGTGGGTGTTGAGGCCTTCCGGCTCCAGGAAGAACTGATGCTGCTCCTTATCGGGAAACTTGACGACCTTATCCTCAATCGACGGACAATAGCGCGGGCCAACGGATTGAATCTGCCCGGAGTACATAGGCGATCGGTGGACGTTCTCGCGAATGATGCGCAGGGTTTCCGGCGTGGTAAATGCGATGTGGCAGGAAACCTGGCGCTGCGGAAGCTCGCGGGTGCGGAAGCTGAAGGGCGTGGGATCGGCATCGCCGGGCTGCTCCGCGAACTTGCTCCAGTCAATGGTGCGGCCGTCGAGGCGCGGCGGCGTGCCAGTCTTGAGGCGGCAGCCGCGCAGGCCGAGGCGCTTGAGGGCCTCGCCCAGCAGCACCGAGGGCGGCTCGCCGCTGCGGCCCGCGGGATAATGCTCCTCCCCACAGTGGATGAGACCGTTGAGAAAAGTGCCGGTGGTGATGACGGTGGCACCCACGACGATGGTGCGGCCGTCGCGCAGCTTGATGCCGGTGACACGGCCGTCGACGATGACCAGGTCGCAGACTTCAGCCTGCTTGATGAAGAGATTGGGCTGAGACTCCAGCACCTCGCGCATTTTGACGCGGTACTGCTGCTTGTCGCACTGGGCACGCGGCGACCAGACGGCGGGTCCGCGCGAAGTGTTGAGCAGGCGGAACTGAATGCCAACAGCGTCCGCGACCTCGCCCATGATGCCGCCGAGGGCATCCACTTCGCGAACCAGGTGGCCCTTGGCGATGCCGCCGATGGCGGGATTGCAGCTCATCTGCGCGATGAGGTCGAGGTTGAGCGTGAACAGTGCAGTGCGCTGGCCCATGCGGGCGGCGGCCATTGCCGCTTCGCACCCGGCGTGCCCGGCGCCCACAACCACCACGTCGTATTGTTCGGTAAAGGTCATTGTCCCTGCTTCATCATTCTACCGGGGCTGGGAACGCAGGGGCGCGGTTCAGCGGGGAGATAACGCGGCGCAAAAAGAGAAGGGTTCCCGTGTGGGGAGCCCCTCTGGGTTGAATGCTGTTGTGTCTAGAACAGAATGTGGAGGCTCATGGTGAACATACGCGAGCTGCCAATGACGCTGGTGACGGATCCGAAATTCGCGCCGTTGTTGGCGTATCCGTTGATGGTGGTCGGAATCTCAGTGGTTTTGCCCGACCCGGTGTGGACGGGCAGCTGATCGAGGTTGGTGAGCGCCGATTGCTGATCAGCGGTAGTGGGACCGGTGACAATCTGGCCGTAGTTCACGTAACCGAGCGCGCAATTGTTGTAAGGGACTTTTTGCGCGTTATTCGAGCATGAATCGTTCTGCCGGATTTGCGTTTGATCCTGCGGAACGTCCAGGCTGGTCGTGTTGGTTACGTTGAATGCGCTCAGGTTATAGCGGACTGTGAATCTCTCCGTCGGATGGAAATCCTTGCGCAGTTGCAAATTCAACTGCTTCTGGAATGCCTGCCGGAAGAGGTTGCGCTGACCAGGAGCGAAGTCGGTTTCGTAGATATCCTGCGGATCTGTGCCGGTGGAGACGGGAATACCGTCGGTGCCCGGGGCAAGGTAGTGGATATCGATCTGACTGGGATCGATGGCCGGAATGAAATTGTCGGCGCTGCGAAACTTGCCGGAGTTCCCGGTAAGCGCGGACTTGGGGTTCGCGCCATTCTTGATGGGAAGCACGGGGTTCATGAGCGTCGGATAATCGCCGAAGAAGACGCTGCCAACCGCTCCGTAGAACTCATAGAGCGAGTAGGGCTGGCCGTTCTGCGCGATCGCCATGCCGGCGAGGTGCCAGTCGTTGGTGAGCAGCGCGAGCTTCGAGTTTTCGGCTGCAGCATTCGGAGCCGCTACATCGAAGTTGCCGCTGAATACGTTGGTGCGGTCGAAATCGGCGCGCGCATAGGAAGAACGCAGATTGTTCGGGTTGTCTCCGGTGAAGAACAGGCCGATGTCGCTCTGCTCGTCGTAGGTGTGGCTGAAGGTGTAGCTGGCGCCGCCCTGGAAGTTGTGCGAGAGACGCTTTTCCACATGGGTTTCCAGCGCATCGTAGGCGGAATTGCCAACTGTCTTAAAGAGAGCGGCGTTTGGGCTATAGCCAACGTAGGGGGCGCGGAAGTCAGTGTTACCGCCGTCTTCAGTGTTCCACGGCTCACCCGCGATGGGATCGTAATCGTAGCCGTCGGATTCGCTGTTCTGGTTGAGGACTTCGAACCCGTAGCTGGCCATTTCACCGTGAACTGGATTGGTTGCGGTAGCAAGGTGCGGCTCGTTGAACGGAATTGGGATGACCGCATGGCGACCGCGATTCCCGGTGTAGCCAAGGGTGACCGAGGTGTTGGTTGTGGGCTGCCACTGCGCGTTCAGCGTGAAGTTCATCGAATATGGCAGGACGTTCTTTTTGTCGTACGCGCCAAAGTTCAGGGTATCGGGGCAATCGGTATAGCCTTCCTGGCTGTCGACGCCGCCGCAATTCGGGCCGTAGTACTTGCTCTGTCCGGTCATGCCGTTCAGCACCGCCTGGAGGGCGGTTTGAATGACCCCGGGATTGGAACTGGGCGGCACATACACCGGAGTGCCAAGGGGATTGGAAAGCGTGCTGCCATTACCGACGACGTAGCTGGCGAGCGGGGCCGATTCAGTTACACCGAAAGGACCGCCGTTGCCGCTGCCTGCTGGCTGGGAGAGATAACTGAACAACTCACCGCGGTCGAAGTAGAGCCC
>Ga0210391_10003607_pt1 | contig 13070 bp, 12 predicted proteins | sample IncBWC12OmetaG_FD_160573 | JGI IMG/M metagenome (GOLD analysis project Ga0210391, IMG submission 160573) | Forest soil microbial communities from Barre Woods Harvard Forest LTER site, Petersham, Massachusetts, United States - Inc-BW-C-12-O ... | reverse complement strand
CGCAGCGCCATCAGCCCAGCCGCGCCGCCCCGGGAACTCGATCCGCGCACGCTGCCGTACCCCAACAATCCGAGCGCCCGCGCAATCAACTCGCCGTCAAAGCTCTGGCTAATCAAAATGGAGCAGCGAAACGGTCGAAAATACCACCCCGCCGCCAGTGTGCACCGGTGCCAGAAACAGAAGATCCCCTTCGCCGGAGGAGTCTCCGGCACTGCTCCTTCTTCGGCGATCACCCGGAAGCGCAGCGTCACGCCGATCGCCGCCAGCACCAGGGCCGTCAGACGCGGCACGATCCACAGCGCAACGCGCTGCCCAAATGTGAAGCGTGGAGTCACGCTTCCGATTGTAGACACAGTGTTCCGGACAAACCTGCGAACCCTGCCGTGCCTAATTGCCCGAAGGCGTCACCGGAACCGGCGCATTCTTCGGCGTCGCAATATAGCCCGTCACCTGGTTCTTCGCCACGTTGTTCACCACCAGTTCATACAGCAGGTGGTCTTTCCCCGTGTAGAACTGGATCGGCTCGTCGAGATTGCGGTCCTTTTTCTGCACTTCCTTATCGTCGGAGTACACCACCAGAGTGAACTTGCTGTGCCTCTCGTCGGATTTCTTCAGCTCCAGCGCCACCGTCGCCACCGCCTGCTTCCTGCCCTTATTCAGCGTGAACTGGTAGATGTTCCGGTCGCCCATGTGCTTCAGGATTTCAAGTTCTTTCCCGTTCGTTGCAATCAGCCCGCTCTGCAATCCCAAGTCGCCCTTCATGGACTGCATCGCAGCCTCAGCGTTCTGCAGTTCCGTCTTGGTGGCTGTCAGGTCCGTCTTCACCCCGCCCACGTCTGTCTTCACGCCGCTTACGTCCGACGAAACCGAACTGAGCTGCTTCTGCGCCGCCTGCTGTTCGCCCTCCAGCCGTTTGGAGTCGGCTTGCTGCCGCCGCAGTAAATCCGCGGCCCGATCTTCCAGCTGCTTCTGCGTCAATCCCAGCGAGTGCCCCAGGGTTTCCGAGGTCACCCGCAGCTGCGCATTGGTTTCATCCAGCGCTCTTGCCAGTTTCGCGTTCTGCTGTTGTGCCGTGGCTACCTGCGTTTCCGCATTGGTCAGCCGTCCGGCCAGCGAATAGCTCCAGATCAGCCCCGCGAGCGCGCAAACCACGGCCACGCCCAGCAATCCAATCAATAAACCTGAATAACTCCTCGGTTCCTGTGCTTCGGGTGTCTCGCTCATGCAGTCTCATCTTCCTTTCAGCGAACTGCTTATCGCAGAAAGCCTAACCCGTTTTTGGGGCCTCCCGCAATAACCACATTGGGTATCCCCCTGCATCCCAGCCGCCCAAACGATAATCTATGAGTTATGCCGCGCTATCAGTACCGTGAGATTGAGCCCACCCGCGAAGCCAAAGAAGTCTTCACCCGCTGGATCGACTCCCTCGACGACGAGTTCGCCCGCCACGAAAACATCACTCTCCGCAACGAGATTGTCCGCGACAATCTCCACCAGCTCATGCTCGGCCGTCCCCACGGGGGACGCCTCAATTTCACCCTTACCACCGAGCTGCCCTTCAACGTTCTCCAGCTCTCGCTGGACCCCGCCAACGTCACCCTCGAGCCGGAGTACTACGGCGACATCGACCCTGAGCGCTATGCGCTCATCAAGCCGCTGGTTTGGTTCTGGCGCATGTTTGATCGCTCCCCTGTCGCCCTCAACCACTGGCTCGGCTTCCGTCTCCGCGCCATGCTCGGCAGACACATCTTCAAAAGCATCGGCAAAAACGTAAAGATCTACCATGGCGTCGAGTTCACCTTCGGCTACAACCTCACCCTCGAAGACGACGTCATCATTCACAACCACGTTTTGCTCGACGACCGCGGCGAACTCATCATCCGCAAGGGCACCTCCATCTCCGAGCACGCCTCCGTCTTCTCCCACGCTCACGATCCGGTAGAAGCCTGCATCATCGAGCACCGCCGCACCGAAGTCGGTCCCAACGCGCGCGTCACCTACGGCTCGCTAGTCATGCCCGGCGTCACGGTCGGCAAGGATGCCATCCTCGGGGCTCACGCCGTGGCTACGCACGACGTTGAGCCGAACGCCATTGTCGGAGGCATCCCGGCCCGCAAAATCAAGGCCAAACAGCAAGCCACACGCCTGAGGGACGACCAGCAAGAGAAGGAGTCGGAGCCCGTCAGCACCGGCCCCTGTGCCGAGCTTCCGCCCAACGACTAGCAGAGACGCATAGCGGGGACACGCTCCAGGGCGGGGCTGTTACCATCGAAACGTCCCGATGGATTCATTTCACTTCGTTCAAGCCATCTTCGAATTTGTCGTCCTCCTTTTCTCGCTCAGCGTGCACGAGGCCGCGCATGCGTGGACAGCCAACCGCCTTGGCGACCCCACCGCGCGCATGCTTGGCCGTGTCACCCTCAACCCCATAAAGCACATCGATCTTATCGGCACTGTCATCATTCCGTTGTTCATGCTCTTCATGCCCGGCTACGGCCTCCTCATCGGATGGGCCAAGCCCACGCCCGTGACTCCGAGCAACTTCAAAAACATCACCCGCGACGACATCCTCACCACCGTCGCCGGCCCGGTCAGCAATATTCTCACGGCCATCGCCGCCACCTTCGCTCTGCTCATCCTCTCCCATACCAGCCAGGAAGGCGCGATCGTCGTGCATCAGTTGGTGGGTGGCGCAGGCCTCGATCCCGCCCTCATCGCGTCCAGCAGCGTCATTCTTCCCCTCGGATTGCTGCTGCACATGGCCGTCGTGCTCAACATCGTCCTGTTCGTCTTCAACCTTATTCCGCTGCCGCCGCTCGACGGCTCCCACGTCGTCCGCCACATGCTGCCCTACAACGCGCTTCGTGTTTACGATTCTCTCGGCCTCGTTGGACTCCTGCTCGTTCTCTTCGTCGGTTATCGAGTGATTGGATTTTTTGTCACCCCCATTTTGGGCTTCGTCGACGGTATTCTCCGCGCCTTTTAGCGGATCGAAAGCGAGTAACGTATGCGATGCAACTGGATTCTCTCCGCAGCTCTGGCTGCCGCTCTCAGCGTGGCCGCCGCGCAAACCACGACTTCAGCCAGGCATCCCTTCACCGCGAAAGACTGGGCCAGCCTGCGCAGCGCAGGAGCGGCCGCCGTCTCGCCTGATGGCAGCATTCTCTACGTCGTCACTTTCGGCGGCGAGCACGGACCCACCCACCGTGAATGGTGGACGATCCGGCCCGACGGCAGCCACGTCAGCAAACTCGATCTGCCTGAAGGCTTTAATCCCATGGGCTTCACGCGCGATGGCCACGGCCTCTACGGCGCATGGGACGTAAATCACCTTTCGCAGTTCGCTATCTTTCCGATTGCCGACGGCAAGGCCGCGCCAGTGCCCACCACCGTTGTGCTCCTGCCCCGGGGTATCGACTCCGCGCTACCCAATCCCGACGGAACCGCATACGCCATCGTCGCTGATCCGCGCCTGCCTGATCCCCTCGACGACGTCCGCCACGTCCAGGAGCCCGACCAGTCCAGCATCTACGTGGTGAAATCCGACGGCACAGGGGGCGCCTGGTGGTGCTCCAATCTCAAATACGTTTCCGCCAGCGTCACCGGCGGCGGAGCCGGTGCGCTGGCATGGGGCGCCGACGGCCAGTCCATCGCCGCTCTTTCCGATCTGCCCCGCATCGGACACCACAATGTCTCCACCGACATCGATCTCTGCTCGGCCTCCGCCGCGAAGCACGTCATCACGTTTGCCAATTCCGTCTCCGGCATCGCCTGGGTCGACGGCGGACAGAAAATCGCCTTCCTCTCGACGAAATCCGACGTCCTCACCCCTGAGCACGTCTATACCGTCTCGGCAAGCGGCGGCGACGCAACCGACACCACTCCCAACATCGATGGAACCGTGCTGGACATCAGCAGCGACCTCCGCGGCAACACCTGGGCGCTCGTCGATCATGGCGTCCGCACCGAAGTCGACACCTTCCACGACGGCGCCCTCAAGCCCACGTATCAATGGCCGGATGGCGTTGTCTCCGGCGTTCCCATCGGCAGCCCCTACGCGGACACCAGCACGCAAATTGCCCTCAACGTTGGCGATCCCAGTCACTCCGTCAACGTCGCGGTGCCTGACGGCCAGGCCCTTCGCAAAATCACTACGGAGGGTGACGCGCAACTCGCCAATGTCGACCTTGGCCCCGTGCGCGACGTTCACTGGAAGAGCAAAGAGGGCATCGCCCTCGAAGGCATCGCAACCTTCCCCGCGGGCTACGTCGAAGGCCAGAAATACAAATTCCTTGTCCTGCCACACGGCGGCCCTGAAGCTAACGACGAGTACTCGCTGGATCCGTTCTCGCGCACCATCGCCGGACTCGGCTACATCGTTCTCCAGCCTGAATACCGCGGTTCGACTGGCTACGGCGCAGACTTCCTCGCCGCCATCTATCAACACTTCGGAGATCGCGCTTACCACGATGTCGACAGCGCCACCGACTACGCGATTGCTCAGGGATGGGCCGATCCCAACAAACTCGCCATCTTCGGCTGGAGCGCCGGCGGCTTTATGACCTCGTGGACCGTGACCCAAACCAATCGCTACAAGGCCGCTATCGAAGGCGCGGGAATTACCGACTGGTCGCCATTCCTGTGGACCAGCGACATTCAGCAAACTGACTACGACGCGCGCTGGACCGACGAAGACCCCGAAGCCTTCCGCAAATTCTCCGCCGTTGCGTTTGCCAACAACGTCACCACGCCGCTGCTCATCCTCCACGGCGAAGCCGATCACCGCGTCCCCACCTTCCAGGGCACCGAATATTTCCAGATCCTCGCCGCTCGCGGAAGGACTGTCCGCATGGTCACCTATCCGGGTTCGCCGCATTTTCCCAATTTGTGGGAGCAGCGCCTCAACGTCATGCAGGAAATCTCGGACTGGCTCGCGAAATATAATCCATAGCCGGGCAGCGAACAGCTCGCCCCCGTTGATGAAATCCAGGTCAGTCTCATGAATTTCAAATCCTCTTTCGTCCTCAGTATCGCAACGGCTCTCGCCGCATTTGCAGTGTCTGCGTTTGCCGCGCAGCAAGCGGCTTCCTCCCCGCCAGCGTCTTTCCGCGTAGCCGACGGCCAGTTCCTCCTCAACGGCAAGCCGTTCCGCATCATCTCAGGCGAAATGCACTACGCGCGCATTCCCCGCGAATACTGGCGCGACCGCCTGCGCATGGCGAAAGCCATGGGCCTCAACACTGTTACCACCTACGTCTTCTGGAACGCCCACGAGCCTCGCCCCGGCGTCTTCGACTTCACGGGCAACCTCGACGTCGCGGAATTCGTCCGCGAAGCTCAGCAGGAAGGCCTCTACGTCATTCTTCGTCCCGGTCCTTACTCCTGCGCCGAATGGGAATTCGGCGGCTTTCCCGCGTGGCTGCTGAAAGACCCCAGCCTCGTCGTTCGCTCCCGCGATCCGAAGTTTCTCACTGCCGCGCGCACTTGGTTGCTGCGTCTCGGCCACGAAGTCGCCCCGCTCCAGATCGGCAGCGGCGGTCCCATTATCGCCGTGCAGGTCGAAAACGAATACGGCAGCTACGGCGACGACCACGAGTACATGCAGGACATTCGCAACATCCTGGTCGACGCGGGATTCACCAAAGCGCAGCTCTACACCGCCGACGGCGCAGACGAAATCCCACGCGGCAGCTTACCCGATCTGCCCGCAGTCGCCAACTTTGGTCCCGGTGAAGCGCAAGCCTCCTTCGCGACCCTCAAAAAACTCCGCCCCGATGGCCCCTTTATGTGCGGCGAATATTGGGACGGCTGGTTCGATCACTGGGGTGGCCGCCACGCCACCACCAACCCGCAAAAACAGGCTGCCGACCTCGAATGGATCCTGAGCCAGGGCTACTCCATCAGCATTTATATGTTTCACGGCGGGACCAGCTTCGGATGGATGAACGGCGCCAACTCCAGCGGCAAAGACTATCAGCCCGACGTCACAAGCTACGACTACGACTCTGCGCTCGACGAGAGCGGCCACCCCACGCCCAAATATTTCCTCTTCCGCGACATCATCGCCCGGGCCACCGGCGTCACGCCGCCGCCGGTCCCCATACCGCCCGCCATCAGCACGATCGCGCCCTTCACGCCCGATCGCGCCGCGTCGCTGTGGGATAACCTGCCCACGCCCGTGCCGTCCGATCAGCCGCTGACGATGGAGCATCTCGACAAGGCCTACGGTTACGTGCTCTACCGCACCACGGTCGACGGCCCCGTCACCGGCGACCTCGCCATCGGCGCGATCCACGACTACGCGCAGGTCTTCGTCGATGGAAAGCTCGTGGGCACCATCGATCGCCGCCTCAACCAAACCGTGCTTCCCGTGCACATCGATACGGCGCACGTGCGCCTCGACATCCTGCTCGAAAACACCGGCCGTGTAAATTTCGGACCCGCGCTTCCCGGCGAACGCGTGGGCCTGCTCAACGGCGTCCTGCTCGCCGGCCATCCCCTCACCGGCTGGCAGAACTATTCGCTGCCCATGCTCACGCCCGCTCAGCTCAGTTACTCCGCCAAACCGTGCTCCGGACCCTGTTTCTATAGCGGGACTTTCACCACCGACAAACCTGCCGACACCTTCCTCGACACCAGCGCCATCAGCAAAGGCGAAGTCTGGATCAACGGCCACCCGCTCGGGCGCGCCTGGAACATCGGCCCACAGCAAACTCTTTATCTGCCTGCGCCGTGGCTGCACGCCGGGCAGAACGACATCGTCGTCTTCGATATGAACGGAAGCCAGAACCCACAACTGCGTGGCCTTGACCATCCGGTTCTCAACGCCACCGCCGCCAGCCCGTGAATCTTCCCTCGCCGGCATGGCGTGCCTGGATCGCGGTTAATTCGCGTCGCCCAAAACAACGCGGGGAGGAGCATCAGCTCCTCCCCGCGCTACACCCTATCCCCTACACTCTATTTCGTTTTAAACCGGTGCCCGGCACGGTAGACCACGCCCACCGAGATCGCAAACTGCTGCACCAGCCCATTGCCGCCGTAATCGGTTAGGTTCGCGTCCGGCGCAATTCGGAACACCCACCGCGCCGATCGGTTCAAATCAATCGATCCCCCCAGTGCCGCGGCAACCGTCATCTGATTGGCGAAGAAGCCGACTTCCTGCGGAGGCACTCCGCCCAATGCGTGCTGGAAGTCGCCATAGGCGCCGCCAACAAACGCGTGCAGCATCATCGCAGCGTGTTCGTTGCGCAATACTCGGTATTCCGGTCCGGCCAGGAACATGTACTGGCTCACAAACGGACCTTTAATGTTCTGAGTGTTGCAGCAGGCCACGCCGCTGGTGCCGAAATAGCCGCGGACGTTCACTCCCACGCCCCAGCGTGTGTTCAGTTCCCGCACCGCGCGCGCGTCAAACCCGCCCAGGTTTGCGCCCTGCAGAACACTCGGACCCGCGTCAAAGTGCGAATACGCTGGGCCCCCGTACAATTCCCAGTGGTAGTCGTAGCGAACATCCGCCAGCGGTGCCGACGGAGGCAGTTGCGGATTGGGCGTGATTCCCTGATCCTGTGCCCACGCGCCCATGCTCATCACAGCGGCTACCGCCGCCACTCCCAGCCAATAACGACCCTTACCCTTCAACAGACGAATCCTCCAACGGCACAAAAGGCCCTGCCTGCATGCTGCCCGCAGAATTTCCCGGCAAACTTTAAAGATACATGGCCGGAGCGCATCCTGTCCCCGACCCGCCGCCGGCCGGCCCAGCCCGTACCTGCTGTACTCTGAAAAGCGTGCCCAATCCCATCCATCTCTCCGGCGCCGACTTTGACTCCCTCGAAGCCATGATGCGTGCCCACGCTGAAGCCGCCGTGCAAATCGCTTCCAACGACCACGGCATGGTTCTTGACTACTCGCCCGAATCCATCCCGAGCCTCGAAACCATCCTTGCTGCCCGCAGCCCCATTCCCGACGACAGCATCGAAGACGCAACCCGCCTTTGGGGCGCTTACTTCGGCGAAGTTTTCCGCCATCGTTATCCCGCCGAATGGATCATGGCTGTCTACCCCAGCCAGCAAAACTCTGGACGTAACAATCCCAGCCCTGACGTGGCCATGCCCGCACTCGACATCGGCGGCTCGCAAGTCTATCCGCTCCTGAAAATCGTTCGCCGCCTTAGCCTTGGCCCCACCGAAGACCTGGTCGTGTTCTACGCAAAGGTCTCGACGGCCCTGGACGCGCGCCCCAAAAAGGAAGCGGCCCCACCCATCTGACGCATCAGATCGTCTATCGTTATTTCCAACCCAGGCAGGGCATCGTGATCGTCGAAGAAGAATACATGCGCAATCTCCTCCGCGTCCTTGAGACGCTGGAGACGGTTACGCGCGAAATCATCCTTCTGCAGGAGCTAGCTGAGCGCAAATTAGGGTCCGACTGGCGCGATCAACTCGAGCCGCTCCGCGAAGATCCTCTGGTCCAGCAGGAAGTGACCAAAGAGTTGGCGTGGATCGTCGAAGCCAGGCAGCGTCTGCAGGATTCGCTCCGCAAGCTTGAGCACCTGGAAATAACGCCGCCGCCGGGCAGCTCGGTGAATTAGGTTTTGCTTGCAGCGCGACAGTCCGCGCACTGGCAATGCCGCCGCAGATAATCCCAGGAATAGATTCCGCTGGCGTGCCCATCGTTCCACTTAAAGCTGATCGCGTAGTTGCCCACCGGGCTGGCAGATTCTGGCCGCGCCGGAGCCTGATACATCGGCAGCAATCCTGCCGGCTTCCCCTTCGCTACCCCGGGCTCACGCCCATCCGCATCGCGCTCCTCATGGCAGGTCGCGCAGGGACAAGCCAGCCGCAGCCACGCAAAGTTCCAGTGGCTCGCGTGCCCATCTTTCCAGTCGATTTCCAGGCCCTGTCCGGTGGTTTGCTGGACGCGCACCTTCGCTGGCGTCACCATGTCGCGCGGCAACTCCGGCGCAGGCTCCCGCCGCGCCTCTTCCGCGTCAATCAGACGAATCCCTTCGTGACTCATAAGCCCTCTGCGGTGGTCGGAGGCCTCACCGCTGGCCGCTTCACCGCTGACCGGCCCATACCTGGCCGCTTCTTAGCTGCCCTTACGCCGACTGCAAAAACGCCACCGACTGCAGGCTCGTTACTTCGAACCGCTTCCGGCACCGGATATTCGTGCAGGCCACCAAATCGTCCTGCCGCACCATATACGACTGCGCCTTCGCAAATCGCGCGCGGTCCCGCTCGTCCGCATTCCTTGGCACCGCGGCTTTCCGCCGGCGCACCAGCCAGCGCACCTGATACTCACCCGATTGACCGCAATGCGGGCACGACAAACTATGAGTCCGTGTTTCCGATTTTTCGTCGAAAAATTCGCGCTCTTCCATGGGCCTGAAACTCCAGCACCAAGTATTTCACAACGACCAGGGGCAGAGATGCTACTTTGATGAACATCGAGCCCCCGGGAAGGGCACCGCACCATGGCCAAAAAGCGCGCCAAAAAGAAGACTTTCTCCACGGTAAAGGCCGTCAAGGCCAACGCTCGCACGCGTGTGGGCCAGCCCAAACCCGAGCGCGTCCTCCCCAATACCTCCCGCGAGGCCAAACGCGGGCAGAAACACCCCAAAACCCTCGCCACCCTGCTCTCTGAAGAGCCCTGACCCCGGTCTCACGGGCCTCGGCCGAGCCTTTCTTCGCACTCGCAGCCCCCCAGGTCTCAGTTTGCCGCATCTATTAATATGCGAATATAGTAATATACTGTTATGCCCGATTCCCTGCGCCAGTTCAAAGCCGACATCTTCCAGGCTTTGGCCCACCCGACCCGCATCGCGATTCTTGAATACCTCAGCCAGGGCGAGCTCTCCGCCGGCGCCCTCATCGAAAAGCTCGGCATGGAGCAGGCCAACGTCTCTCAGCATCTTGCCGTCCTGCGCGCCAAACAGATCGTCGTCAACCGCAAGGCGGGCAACCAGGTCTTCTACACGGTTCGCGATCCCATCATTCTCCAGGTCCTCGCCCTGATGCGCACCTACTTCCAAACGCATCTGAAAGAGGCTCTCGGCATGCTCGATGCCATGGAGAGCCCCGCCGAGACCGCCCGATGAGCGCGATCCGCCCCTGGCTGCCGCGCTCCACCGAGTGCCTCGAGGGCTACACATTCCGCGCGTTTTCCCACGACCTCGTCGCCGGAATCACCGTTGGACTGGTCGCGCTGCCCCTGGCCATGGCTTTTGCCATCGCTTCCGGGGTTCCTCCTCAGGCTGGCATCTACACCGCTGTTGTTGCCGGATTCCTCATCTCCGCCCTCGGCGGCTCGCGCACGCAAATCGGAGGACCCACCGGCGCCTTCGTCGTCATCGTTGCCGGCATCGTCGTCAAATTCGGGCTCGGAGGCCTCGCGCTGGTCGGCATCATGGCCGGGCTCATGCTCGTCGTTATGGGCCTCACCGGCCTCGGCTCTGCAGTCAAATACATCCCGCGCCCCGTCACGATCGGCTTCACCAATGGCATTGCTCTGCTCATCGCCTCCACGCAAATCAAAGATTTCTTCGGCCTCCGTACTCCGCTCGTTCCCTCCGAATTCTTCGAGCGCATGGAGATGTTGTTGCGCCACGCGGCCACCATCCACTGGCCCGCTCTCGCCACGGCCGCCGTTTCCCTGGCCATCATTGTGCTTTGGCCCAAAATTACTCCCCGTATACCCGGCTCAATCATCGCGCTTTTTGCCACCACCGTCGCTGTAGCCCTCTTTCATATTCCCGTCGAAACCATTGGCTCCCGCTTCGGCGGCATTCCTCAGGGATTCCCCCATTTCGTCCTGCCCAACTTTCACGGCGTCCATATCCTGCCGCTCCTGCCGTCCGCTTTCACCGTTGCTATGCTCGCTGCCGTTGAGAGTCTGCTCTCCGCCGTGGTGGCCGACGGCATGAGCGGCGATCATCACAACTCCAACGTCGAGCTCACCGCCCAGGGCATCGCTAACATCGTCTCGCCCCTCTTTGGAGGCATTCCTGCCACCGGCGCCATCGCTCGCACCGCCACCAACATACGTTCCGGAGCAAAAACTCCGGTCGCCGGCATGGTCCATGCTTTCACCCTGCTCGCCATCCTGCTTGTAGCTGCTCCGTTAGCCCGCTTCATTCCCCTTGCCACGCTCGCCGCTGTCCTTTGCGTTGTCGCGTACAACATGGGCGAATGGCGCGACATCGGCTCCATCCTGCATCTGTCCAAAGCCGACATCGCTGTCTGGCTGACCACCTTCGCCCTCACCGTTTTTGCGGATCTCACCGTCGCAGTCAGCGTCGGCATGGGCCTCGCTGCGCTGCTCTACATCCGCCGCGTAGCAGAAACCACCACGGTCGCCCGGGTCACCAACGAATACCTCCAGGCCGGCCGCGCCCACACCCTCCAGGACAAAGAAATTCCCGCGGACGTCACCATCCTCCGCATCCACGGCCCGTTTCTCTTCGGAACCACCGACAAACTCGACGATGCGACCAGCGACCTTGATCGGTTTGAGGATGTAGTCATTCTGCGTCTCCGCAATATGACGGCGCTCGATGCAACCGGCATTCACGCCATCGAGCAATTTGCCGACCGTCTTCACCAGGCAGGGAAGTCGCTGCTGCTCTGCGGCGCGCGCCATCAGCCTGCACAGCTCATTGCGCAGTCAGATTTTTCTGATCACGTTCGCCCGGAAAATATTCTGCCCAACGTCCAGGCAGCCCTGGCTCGCGCACGTCAAGTTCAGAATGACCTGGCAGGCCTCGACCGCGAACTGACCTTTGAGTTTGAATCGGAACCGCGCTAACGCTGACGCCCCGTACTTTGGACGCTGACTGCTGCCCGCTGCTGTTACTTCGGCATCCCCGCAGCCTTGTCCGACTTCACTTCCGGCGGCCTCCCACCCTGCAGATACATCTGGTACTGCGTATCCACAATGCCCAGGTTCCGCGCCAGCCCCAGCCGCGCCTGGTTCAGATCCAGGACGCTGCTCACATATTGGGTCTGCGCCTGGGCCAGCGTCGACTGCGCTTCCGCCACCGGCAAATTGTCGGTCACGCCCGCGTTGAACCGCTGCTGCGTCTCGTCCAGCGCCGTCGTCGCCAGGTCCACATTGCTCTTCGCCACTTTCACCGTTTCCTCGGCGGTTTCCAGATCCAGAAAGCTATCCCGCAGCTGCTGATCGATCTTCACGGTGAGGTCCTGCATCCGCGCGCGAATATCCTCCAGCTGCGCCTGAGCCACATCGTTGTCGCCCCGAAACTTCGCTTCCTCAAACACCGGCACGCTCAGGGTTCCCACCGCCGCAAAAGTTTCGTGGTACACGCCGCCGGAAATTCCGGTCACACCCCAGTTGCCGTCAAACGTCAGGGTAGGGAAGCGTTGATGCGTCGTCGCGTGCCGCTCCAGCTCCGCTACGCGCAGCTCCTGCTTCATCATTTGGAAATCCTGCCGGCTCCCATACGCCTCGGTACGCGCCGCCTCCAGGTTCATCGGTCCCAGTTCCGCATAGGGCGACGAATCTGTCAGCGCAATCGCCTGCTCCGGAGCCAGTCCAATTGCCCGGTTCAGCGCAATCTTCGCCTTCTCAAAGTTGTCATCCGCCGCAATCACCGTCTGCGCCTGGCTTTGGTACTGCACGCGCGCCCGCAGTTCGTCCAAATTCGCCGCCGTGCCCGCGAGATGCTCTTCGTGCGCCTGGTCCAACAACGTTTGATCCGTTTTCAGGAGTGCCCGCGCGTAGTCGGCCTGCGCCTTAGCGGCGAGCGCCTGCAGGTACGAGTCGCCCACGTCCAGCACGACCAGCCCCCGCGAAGATTGCGCGTTGTAATACGACGCCTTCTCCGCCGACTGCGCCGCGCGCCACACGTCGTACCCGGCCCAGTTGAACAGCGCCTGCGAAAAATTCACCTGCCCAATCGTCGTGTCGACTCTCGTAATCAGCTCGATCGACGACAAATTTGTCCCTGGCGGCAGATGCCCGGCAAATTCCCCAACGATCGAGGGATGAAACCCCAGAGCCTCGAGGTCGTACTCGTGCACACCCGTTTCCCCATGCATCGACAGGTTCGG
>Ga0210391_10003606_pt1 | contig 13071 bp, 13 predicted proteins | sample IncBWC12OmetaG_FD_160573 | JGI IMG/M metagenome (GOLD analysis project Ga0210391, IMG submission 160573) | Forest soil microbial communities from Barre Woods Harvard Forest LTER site, Petersham, Massachusetts, United States - Inc-BW-C-12-O ... | reverse complement strand
CGCGGACATTCCTGTCCGCGTGCCAGCAGGGGATAGACCCTGCTCGCCAATAAGGCAGTCCCCGCCACACCAGATCGAACGTCATGTCGAGATCCTCGCACAGACATTCGGCCTACGCTTGGTCGCATTGACTCGCGGAGCCAACGGCAGTCTGCTATACCAGGTGGATGGAGACAAGCGGCGCTGGTCCGGCTGTCCGTCTCGCCCCGCCAAGGTCATAGACACCGTCGGCGCCGGAGACGCATTCACCGCCGCGCTGGTTCTCGGACTGCTTAGAAGAATGGATCTCGACGAAATCAACGACGTCGCCAACGAAGTTGCGCGCTACGTCTGCTCGCAGCCCGGAGCCACTCCTCAATTGCCGCTAGAATTTGTCCAGAGGTTTTCAGCCTCCTAAATGGCCGCCACCGACCACGTCCGCATCACCGCCTCCGCGCTCAAGCACTGGGCCATCGGCCAGTTGCAAGACTCGCTCGCCGTCGGCCTCCTCTGGTTCGCCGGCCTCTGGATCATCGGTGTCCCCTGGGCTGCGCTATGGGCGCTGATAGCAGCAGCCTTGCAGGTCATCCCTCACTTCGGGCCCATCCTCAGCTTGCTCGGCCCAGTCCTTGCCGCCGCGCTTCGCTGGCGAGATTGGCAGCATCCACTCTACGTTCTCATTCTTTATGCATTGATTGTCGTCGTCGATGGCTTGGTGCTCCAGCCCTATATCATGCGGCGCGCAGCACGAGTGCCGATCTGGGCGTCGATCCTCGCCCCGCTCGTCCTCGGATTTGTATTCCCGTTCTGGGGATTCCTGCTCGCGCCTCCCCTCCTGGCGGTGTTCTATGCGTTCAAGGCGCGACGAACCGCAGATCGTGAAAATCTCAACACCCACACCAACTAATTTCACTGAATAGATTTCATCGAGCCAAAGAAAAGAACTCCCATGAAACTCGAACCGAAGAAAACGGAGCATGACTTGTTTGCAAACGGCCGTAGCTCGTCTGAATCGAGCCCCGTTACCTCCTCCCAGTGATCGCCTCCATCCTGTGTGATTTTGGCGACACCCTCTATCACCGTGACCCAATCCAACGATCCTCTACTTGGCTGGGGGCCGTTGCTCAAAACGGCTATGCCATTGGCAGAGTCGGCAAACGAGAAAGTGCGTACAGAGCCGGGCGCAGTATGTTTCTTCCAGCTTTCTCCACCATCATCTGTGGAAAGAAGCAAGTCGTCTGTGCCCGCTGCGTGACCAACTTCCCCATTCACAAAAGAAATGTTTAGTAACACTTCACCGTCGCGCTTCTCATGCTTCGTTTCCCAGGTCCCCCACCGTCTCTGGAGCTCAAGATCATTTCATCCGCGCCGCACACCCAGATGGCTCCTCCCGAAGCGGCAACGTTTACGGGGCGGAACGGAGCCGACATCGTGCTCTAGTTGTTAGTTGAGACGAGAAGAGTGGCAGCGCAGGGCAGACAAAAAGAGAAGAAAAAAAACAGACGGAGTATTCGGTGAGGCGGTCTCATTCAATACCTCCCTCGAAAAAATAACATCGCGTCCGAAACTCGATGACACCACTGATATCGACGCTTCGGTTTCGCTGCCGACCTCACGAGCGGCATCGGCGAGCGAAGACCGCACAACGAATACCTGCGATTTCACACGCAAACTACGACCCGAGATCCAGAAGCACTTGTCGGAGGCGATTATGCCGTTGCGTAAGATGCAGGTAGAGCATTTCGTCCGGTTTCGCTTTGGCGCGGATAATTCGGATGAGGTCGTCTTTCTCTTCACTCGTCCATCTCCGCAAGTCTGGCGCTTGCGTTAGTACGAACGCAAGATTCTCGAACGCCGTCTTTTCCAGCGCCGTCCACGAAGATGTGCTGACGCTTAGAATTTCCTCCAGAACATGCCTCGACCGCTCGCGCATGAGAACAGCATCTCCACCAAAATCGCGCGCCATCCGCCGGTTGACTCGCAACCCAATGTTGCGGGTTGAAAATCTGTCCCAAGCCCCTACTTCGCTTCCAGGCAACTCGTAGAAGACATGTCCCGCTGCCAGCCGCTTCAGCGTGCGCGCCCCGGTTCGGTATTTCGCATCGGCGGCGATTTTCCTCTCTTCGCTTTCCGCCAATCTGCCAAGTTCCGGCCGCCCCGGCCGAAAGCCCATCTTCCGATAAAACCAAAACGCCCCGGACTCAATCGCCTCTTCGTTCTCATGCCCGAGTTGATAGGGATAGACCGAGATGCACGTCGTCTCCATCCTGTGACACAAGCAGCGCAGCACCTGCGCATAGATCCATCCCGCTTCACCGCCGCGAAACGTGTAGAAGGTGTTGAAACCGACCTCCATCCACTCGCACAGTCCGATGGCCTCGATGTAGTTGATTGGGACGCCATTCTTGAGCGTCAACCCTGCAACATACGCCCGCAGTGGCAGACGGCGGTCAGGCGGCAGGTTCCAAAGATAAAGTGCAACGCCTCGTCCCACATCCGCTCGCACCACCGACCGCGGATCGCCCAGCGTGGTGCCGTAAAGCTCGCGATAGCGCACCAGCATGACCTCACGGATCAAGTCCATGATCGCTTCGCCCCGTTTGCCGGAAAGCCTCGTCAACTTCGGCGGATGCTTTGCTAGTTCCTCCGCCAGAGAAACTTGGCTGCGATTGATCAGGGGTTCGCTGTGATAGAAAACGCTGCGCAATCCTTTCCAATTACGCGTGCGTGCAATGGTGGAATTGTCAAGATGCCAGCGCAAGGGCACGCGCAGCGATTCGTACAGCTCGGCTCTCCGTTGCGGCGGCAGAGGCAGTTGATCGAAGCGCTGAATCAGCCAAGCAGGAATTACCCGCGCAGGATCGGATACCTGCTTGCGCCCAGCCGCTTCCAGCCACTGGCGCCACGGCGTGTCGGCCTCGACGTACGCGTCATCCTCCAGCAACGGCATAAAGCGCGGACCAGTATTTCCTAACTCACGTCCGGGCTCATAATCTTCCCAGGCAATTTCGACTTTGCCAGGCAGTCGCTTGACGAGCCAACTCGCAACATCAAAGCTGAGCGTGTCTTCCATCTGCGTGCCGGCAGTGCCCGAGAATTCAAAAGTGTCGAACTCGCCCATGTCGGCTCCGGCTTCGCGCAACGCTTCCACCTTTTTGTGAAAGTTGTTGAGAATGCGCTCGGTAGCGCCCACCACCGCTGGCCCTTGCGGAAACGCTCGCAGAAAAAGTAACGCTTCGTGAAATCGAATCAGCGAAGCCGTATCCGTGAAGGGCAGGGAATCGAGCCGCCTCAGCAGCTCGGTAACGCGCGCGGCTTCGCCGCGACCGAATCGGTAGCGGCAGGCATCGAGTTGTGTGAGTTGACGATCGAGAGTGTTTGCGGGCATGGGCGAGTCCCGACAAGGGTACATTATGCCGCGTGCGCCGAGGATGCCTTGAGCGTGACATGCTGGCGCGTGACGACCCATCAGCCCAGTTCGCCAACTCAGCGAGAGGGCGCGAGCGAACCAAAGAAATCAGCGATCATCGGCTTGGCTTCCGGCGGGCCTGTGACCTCAAGGCAGATTGCTTGATTGTTGGCGGCGACGGCAATTTTGAAGGCTAAGAACGGGCAGCACTGGCGCTCCAAATCGACTAGGTTGACAATCTGCGCAAGAACTGCGGAGGTCGGCGCAAAGTGATAGACGTAGCCGAGCGGCAATGAGGTCACATCGATCGTAGCTCCCCGAAAAGCGTCCACAATGGTTTTGCGGCGCTCTCGCATCTCAGCATCGTTGAGCGTGCAAGCGATTGGCGACTCCATCGGCATAGCGTACCTTGCTGCCGAAACAACTTCAAACTCAACCCTAGCCGATGGCAGCCGATGGCTCCAAGTCTGATGCGCACGCCGCCCACCATGCTATAATCTGTCTTCGCCTGAACGTGTTTACGTCGAGGCCGATCCTGTGAACTCCTCCGCGGGCGGAATCCGTAATTCCGAGAATCAGCGCAATTCGACTACTCTAGAGACGAGGTAGAACCATGTCCGGCCATTCCAAGTGGGCAACCATCAAACATAAAAAAGGCGCACTCGACGCCAAGCGCGGCAAGATATTCACTCGTCTCATCAAGGAAATCGCCATGGCCGCTAAGTCCGGCGGCGATCCGGACATGAATCCGCGCCTGCGCACGGCCATCCTCGCAGCGAAGTCCGAGAACATGCCCGCCGACAACATCAAGCGCGCCATCCAGCGCGGCACCGGCGAACTGCCGGGCTTAACCTACGAAGAATTTATTCTCGAAGGCTACGGCCCTGGCGGCGTCGCGCTGCTCGCGGAAATTTCTACCGATAATCGAAATCGCACAGTAAGCGAAATCCGCCACGTCTTTGGCAAGAACAACGGCAACATGGCCGAGGCAGGCGCCGTCTCGTGGATGTTTAAGAAGAAAGGTGACATCGTCATTCCTAAGTCCGCCGCTAAAGAAGACGATCTGATGAACATCATCCTCGAATCGGGCGGCGAAGATTTGAAAGATGAAGGCGAGAACTGGGAAATACTGACCGAGCCTTCCGCCTACGAAGCCGTTTTAGAAGCCGTGAAGAAGGCTGGCATTACTCCCGCTTCCTCGAGCGTCAGCATGGTCCCCGATAACTACATCAAGCTCGAAGGGCAGCAGGCGATGCAGATGATTCGTCTTCTCGAAGCGCTTGAAGATAGCGACGATGTGCAGAACGTGCACGCCAACTTCGACATCGATCAGAAGTTGCTGGAAGAAGTTGCGGGCTGAAGTGATCGAATGATTGCGCGAGAGCTCCTCTCATTCGGGAAAGTTTTCAACACGATTGTGGGAAAGTTTGTGGAAAAGTGGAACGTTACCCCTGTAACCTCCCATTAACCAACCGCTTCAGCATTCTGCACTGCATCGGGTGCTTACGGTGTTGATTCTCCTTTGACCAAATCGCACCCGTGAAAACGCGTCTTGACAAGCTGCTCGTGGAGCGTGGCCTGACCTCGTCGCGCGAGCGCGCACAGGCCCTCATCCTCGCCGGTAAAGTCCTCGTCAACGAACAGAAAATTGAAAAGGCGGGAGCGTCGATTGATTCCGGCTCCGTTCTCCGCCTGCTCGGCGAGGAGCTGCGCTATGTCAGCCGTGGCGGCCTCAAGCTAGAGAAGGCTCTCGAACACTGGCAGATCGATGTTCGCGACAAAGTCTGTCTCGACATCGGCGCTTCCACCGGCGGCTTCAGCGATTGCATGCTCCAGCACGGTGCGGCCCGTGTGATCGCAGTCGACACGGGCTATGGTCAGATAGATTTCCGGCTGCGCAATGATCTCCGCCTGCGCCTCCTGGAAAAAACTAACGCCCGCTATCTCAAGCCATCCGACCTCGGCGAGGCCATCGATTTCATTGCCATGGACGTTTCTTTTATCTCCGCGACGCTGGTCCTGCCGGCCGTGATTCGCGCGACGAGTGCGACTGGCGACATAGCTCAAGCGATTAACCGCCACATTGTCGTCCTCGTAAAACCGCAATTTGAAGCGGGCAGGGAACTGGTGGGCAAAGGCGGAATCGTCCGCGACGAAGCCGCCCAGCAAGCAGCCGTGGCCAAAGTCGAGGCGACGCTCTTGGATCTTGGCTGCGCTGACGCCGAGTCGATCGACTCGCCCATTCTCGGCGGCGCAGGAAACCGCGAATTCCTGCTCCGCGCTGCGCTTCCTAACCCGCTCGGCCGCTGATTCTGTACAATCGGAATTCCGACCTGCGCAACGAATGTCGGGATCGGAAGAGGCGCGAGAAACAGACCGAGAAAAATCCGCCCCCATGTCGACGTCCATTCCAACCTCAACTCGCCAGAAAACCGTTGCGATCATCTCCAAGCCCGATCGCCCCGAGCTTAGCGAAGCGCTCCCGGCGCTAGAAAAGTGGTTGCAACAGCACAACTACGCGGTGGTAGTCGACGAAGAAAGCGCCGCTTATTTCTCCGCAACTGAAGTGCTGCCGCGAAGTGATATGGCGCAGCACTCGCCGGACTTGGCTCTGATCCTCGGAGGCGACGGCACCCTGCTATCAGCGGTGCGTGCAGTCGCGAAAGCCGGCACGCTGATCCTCGGCGTCAACCTTGGCACCCTCGGCTTCATGACTGAACTTACCTTGTCCGGTCTCTATCCCGCTCTGGAGGCCATCGAGAAACACCGTTACATCGTTGACAGCCGCTCCATGCTCAGCGCTTCGCTCATCCGCAGCGGCGAGACGCTGGCCACGCACGCCGCCTTGAACGAGGTCGTGGTCAGCAAGAGCGCCATCGCCCGATTGAATCATTTCGAAGTTTTCGTCGACACGGAATTTGTTTCCAGCTACCGTGCCGATGCTCTGATCATCGCCACGCCCACCGGGTCCACCGCATATTCTCTCGGAGCCGGCGGGCCGATTCTCAACCCCGACGTGAATGCCTTCGTGATTACGCCCGTCTCGCCCCACGGATTGACGCACCGTCCCGTGGTGGTGCGCGATACGGTCGAGATCGAAATCCACGTCCAGACCGGTGAGGAAGACGCCTATCTTAGTTTCGACGGCCAAGTCGGCATGCCTGCGCGAGGCGGCGACATCGTGCGCTGCGTCAGATCCGAGCATCAGGCGAAATTACTGCGCTTCCAGAAAACATTCTTCGAAGTCCTCGCCAATAAGCTTAATTGGGGAGAACGGTGAACGGCACTGGTTCCATGAATTTTGCCCCGGGGACGCTGTGAGAGAAGACTCCGCGAAGGAAGTCCATCCCGGCCCGATCGAGCAAACCATCGACAGCGGCGAAGTACAACTAAATTACGCCGAAGGCCCCGCGAACGGACCACCTCTCGTGCTGCTCCATGGTCTCGGCCGCCGCTGGCAGGTATTTCTTCCGCTCATTCCCGCCCTCAGCCAGCGCTGGCACATCTTCGCGCCTGACCTTCGTGGCCATGGCAAGTCCTCCCGCGTCGCTCGTGGATACCACGGCTCGCAATATGCCGCCGACATCGCCTGCCTCCTTCGCGAGCGCGTCGGCGCCCCGGCTGTCATTTTTGGACATTCGCTCGGAGGCATGCTGGCCATGTGGCTCGCCTCGCACCATCCGGACCTGGTCCGCGCCCTGATTCTCGGTGACAACCGCATCCTCGTAGGGCGCATGCATCATCCCATGTATAAAGCTCTATTCTCTGGGCTGCGCGATCTCGCCCGCAAAGGCGGCACAGTCGACGAAATCGCAGAGGGGATCGGAAGAATCGAGCTGCCCGCTCCCGGCAGTGAGGGCGATGGCGGCGAGATCGTCACGATCAACCATCTTCCCGGAAATGACAAAGCCTACCTGAGCCGCTGGGCGCGCTGCGTGCAACGAGCCGATCCCGACACGTATGACATGGTGCTCGATGGATCGTCGCTTAAAGGTTGGGACGGTAAGACGGTGTTGCGCGGCATCACTTGCCCAACGCTCCTTCTGCAAGCCACCAAGGAGTTAGGAGGCCTCATGTCCGACGCCGATGTAGCGCTGGCCAAGCGCCTGCTGCCTCACCCCGCGCATGTGCAGTTTCAAAACCTGGGTCACGCGCTCTTCATTCAGCAGCCCGAGCCAGTGCTAAAGGCAGTCATGAGCTTTTTGGAGTCGCTGTAAAAACTCGTCTGTGCCGTCTACGGTTGTTCCATCCTCATCTGATCCTCTAAGCTTTCCCGCCGCCGTATCACCTTCGCTTTCGCGCCATCCACCAGCACCTCGGCCGCCCGGCCGCGCGTATTGTAATTCGATCCCAGCACCGCGCCATACGCGCCCACATCGAGAATAGCCAGCAGGTCTCCCTCTTCCGCCCGAGGAAGTTTTCGATCGCGCGCGAAAAAGTCGCCCGTCTCGCAAATCGGGCCGACCACATCCGTAGTCTCGATTTCGCGCGAGGCGCGGCTCGCCGGAACTATCTCATGATAAGCACCGTACAGCGAAGGCCGCATGAAATCGTTCATCGCCGCATCCACAATCAAAAACCGCTTGCCATGATTGGTCTTCCGGTAGAGAACGCGCGTCAGCAAAACGCCTGCCGCTCCTACAATGGAGCGTCCCGGCTCGAGCAGCAAATGCAGCTTCAATCCGCGCAACGGACCAACCACCGCCCGAGCGTACGCCGCAATCTGCCTCTCAAAATTCTGCTGCGTTCCTTCGTAGGAAATTCCGAGACCGCCCCCCGCGTCGATGTAGCGAATATCGTGACCCTGTCCGCGCAGCACGCGGACCAACTCAACCACGCGCGACATCGCCTCTCGAAATGTTGCGACATCCGTAATCTGCGATCCAATATGAACGCTAACTCCCGCCACGTTTAGATACGGCTCTTTCGCGGCCTGCGCGTAAAGCGCCTGCGCCTCCGGAATCGGCACGCCAAATTTATGCTGATGCAAGCCAGTCGAAATATAGGGATGAGTCTTCGCCGAGACGTCAGGATTGACTCTCACCGCAACCGCCGCGCGTCTTTTCAGCTGCGCCGCAGTCGCTGACAGCAACTTCAACTCCGAAGCACTTTCAACGTTGAATAGCAATATCCCCGAGCGCAGCGCGAGCTCCATCTCCGCCGCAGTCTTGCCCACGCCGGAAAACACAACCTGGCCGGCCATCTTGCGACTCACGCGTAGCACTCGTTGCAGTTCTCCGCCCGAAACCACATCGAAGCCCGCGCCCTCGCCAGCGACCAACCGCAGAATCGTCAGCGCCGAGTTGGCCTTGACGGAGTAGCAGAGCGTGTGAGGAATGGCCCGAAAGGCCCGCCAGAAAGCCTTAAGGCGCGCGCGAATCATCGTCGCCGAATAAACGTAGAGCGGAGTTCCGTGCCGCTCCGCTAATTGCTTCAGCGCGACGCGCTCGCAGTAAAGCTCTTCGCTCGGGAGATTTGGTGCGCGCCCTCGCGCGCCCGGCGCGTGATAGGCAAACGCCGGCGGCCGCAGCAGTAACTCGCGTGCCGGCTTCACTTGCGTTTGCCGGAAGACTGACCGTCTTTCACTTTAATCGCGACCACCGTCTGATCGTCGAACGTATCTACACCCTCGGCGTGCTCGGTCACAGCCTGGAATATCTCGTTGACCACGCACTCCGCCGACTTGGCAGCGCAGCCCGCGACGATCGCCTCGACTCGCTCCTGGCCGAAAGAGTGCCCGTGCCGATTGCGTGCATCGAGAATTCCGTCGCTATAGAACACGAAGAGATCGCCCGGCTTCGCCTTGAAACTCAACTCGTCATACTCCGCCTCGTCGAAAAGCCCCAGCGGCAGCCCGGTCGCGTCGATGAACTCAATCTTGCCCTCATGGCAATAGATAGGCCGCGGCAGACCGGAGTTCGCCACCAGCAGCGATCGGCGCTCATCATCCCACACCGCGTAGATGATCGAGACAAATTGTGCCGCGATGCGGCGCTCGGCCAGCGAAAGATTTACTGCCGAAAGCATCTCAGCCGGTCCCGGCTCAATCGGCGCATGCGAACGCAAAATGCCGCTGACCAGCGCTGCGTAAATCGCCGCCGGCGCGCCCTTGCCGCTCACATCTCCAATGGCAATTCCGAGCCGCGACAATGAGTAAGGAACGAAATCGTAAAGATCGCCGCCAATCGCTCGAGCCGGAACAAATTTAGCCTCGACATCGAGATGCTTCATCTTCGGTCGCGAATGCGGCAGCAGACGAAATTGCAACTCGCGCGCCAGCGCCAGATCGCGCTCCAGTCGCTGTTCCTGCCGCGCGATCTCCTCGTACAGTCGCGCATTTTCAATCGCGATCGCCAACTGCGCCGCAAGAGTAGTTAAAGTCCGTTTATGATCTTCAGTGAAATAGCCGCGCCGGGTGTGCTCCAGATCAAGCACCCCGATCAGTCGTTCCTGATAAATCAGCGGTACCGCCAGTTCCGACCGCGTCTCCGGATTGCCCACGATATAAATAGGACTCGTAGCGACATCCGGCACGAGAACTGCTTCCTTCGCCTGCGCCGCGTGCCCCACCACTCCGCGCCCGAGCGGAATGTCGTGCTTCAAATGCAGCCTTTCTTCGAAGCGCTGCGCGAACCTATGCTGCAATTTCTCCCCGCTCTGATCGAGCAGCAGAATGCTAAACATCTGATAGTCGATCAGCCGATTGAGCAGTTCGGCGACGCGTTTAAGCAGCTCATCGAGATTCAAAATCGACGAAAGCTCGCGTGCAATCTCGTTGAGCAGCAGCAGCGTGCGCGCCTGCCGCGTGATCCGCGTGTGCAGCCGCGCGTTCTCAATGCCGACAGCCATGCGCGATGCGATCAGCGTCAACAGGCGCTTGTGCTCTTCGGTGAAATATCCTACTTCGCGCGCCTCAATATCGATCACGCCGATCACGCGATTCTTGACAATCAGCGGAATCGCCAGCTCCGAATGCACGTTCGGCATGGCCTCGATGTAGAAGTCTTCGTGCGCTGCGTCCGCTACCAGCACCGCTTGCCGCATCTCGGCGGCGCGTCCCGTCACGCCCTGGCCCACCTTCACGCGCAATCGCTCGGCAACCTTCGGCGGGTAACCCACATGAAACCGCACATACAACTCCTGCCGCGCCTCGTTGAGCAGCAGGATCGCAAAAATTTCGTAATCGATGACCTTGCGTACCAGTTCCGCCACGCGCCGCAGCGTGGTTTCCAGATCGAGCGTGGTGTTGACCACGTCGGCCACTTCCAGCAGCAGAGGTTCCACGCCGGCAGCAGGCTCAATTCGCGAAATCGTCGTGTTCACAGGCTTCATCATAACAGCCGTTAATTTGTGATTTGCGATTTGTAATAGGCAATTTGAACAGCAGGCATGCAGGGTTGCAATCACCAATTACAAATCAGCAATTACAAATGCTTCAAAGATTCTCCACCACGCAAACATCCGGAAGATTGCGATACCGCTCCGCATAGTCCAGCCCATACCCCACCACATAAGCATCAGGAATCGTGAAGCCGATGTATTGCGCCTGGATCGGCTGTTTGCGCCGCGAAGGCTTGTCCAGCAAGGCCGCAATGCTGAGCGACTTCGGCTGATGCGCCTGCACCAGCTTCGAAATGTAGTTGAGCGTCAGCCCGGTATCGAGAATGTCCTCCACCAGAATCACGTTGCGCCCCGTCATCGAACTATCCATATCCTTGGTCAGCCGCACTTCGCCGAGCGAATCCCAAGCCGCGTGGCCCGCCGGATCCTCTTTAACGGTAGGACGATTTCCATAACTCGACACGCCTATAAAATCAAACGTCGCATCGAGCGGGATCTGCCGCGCCAGATCGCCCAAAAAAATCGCCGCGCCCTTCAAAACGCCGACGAGAATGATCGATTGGCCTTCAAAATCGCGCGCGATTTCTTTGCCGAGTTCGGCAACCCGCTTGGCGATCGCTTCGCGTGAGATCAATACTTTGAGTTCAGACATTGTGCATCATCTTATACACGACCGAGCCCGCAACCGAAAACCTTTTAAATCAGACTCATATCTTCGGAGCCGCGAGTCTAGCGTCGGGACAGGTGGCCCCCACCTGCCCAGCCCAGCAAGGCTCGGCGAATGCTCGCGCCACGGCAATCGAAAATTCGCTATAAAATACTAATTTCGTTTTGGAGGATTTTTCGTGAACATCAAAGGACTACATCTAACCTGGCTAGGCCACGCCACCTTTCGCATCCAGACACCAGAAGGCAAGACGCTCTACGTCGATCCCTGGATCGCCGGCAACCCCAAGTGCCCCGACGCGGAAAAAAGCGTCAAGCGCGCCGACGTCCTCATCTGCACCCACGGCCACGGCGACCACATCGGAGACGCCGTCGACGTCGGCAAGAAGCACAACTCCACCGCCGTCGGCATCTACGAGCTATGCGCCTGGCTCCAGAAAAAAGGCGTCAAACAAATCTCCCCCATGAACAAGGGCGGCACACAAACCGTCGCCGACGTGAAGATCACTATGGTTCACGCCGTCCACTCCTGCGGCATTCAGGATGGCGACGAGATCGTCTACGGCGGCGAGGCCTGCGGCTACGTGCTCGAATTCTCCAACGGAGTCAAGCTCTACCACGCCGGCGACACCAACGTATTCAGCGACATGGCCATCATCCGCGATCTTTACGCGCCCAAAATTATCATGCTGCCCATCGGCGACCATTTCACCATGTCGCCGCGCGAAGCCGCCTACGCCTGCAAACTCCTTCAACCCGAAACCGTAATCCCCATGCACTTCGGCACCTTCCCGCAATTGACCGGCACTCCCGGTCAGTTGCAAAAGCTCGTGCCCGATGTCGAAGTAGTAGAGATGAAACCCGGGCAAACAATTTCGTGAACTGTTTCGTAAACTATTTTAAAAAGTTGTCATCCTGAGCGAAGCAAAAGACCTGCTTTCGGATTGCGCTTCGCTGCACAAGGAGCATCATGACCAAACCCACCAAGCCCGACTGGCGCATGGGAGAAATCACCGCCCCCGAAGTCGACGACTACCTCTACGCCATGCTCCCGCCGCGCGACGCCGTCCTCACCGAAATGGAAAACGAGGCCGCCAAGCACGACATCCCCATCGTCGGCCCCGCCGTCGCTCGCATCTTTCATCAACTCGCAACCATCAGCGGCGCCAAGAAAATCTTCGAAATGGGCTCGGCCATCGGATACTCCACCATCTGGTGGGCGCGCGCCGTAGGCGACACCGGACGCGTCATCTACACCGACGGCGATCCCCATAATGCCGAAAAAGCTCGCGCCTATTTTGAGCGTGCCGGAGTCACCAAACGCATCACCGTCCGCGTAGGCGATGCCCTGGAATTTCTCTCGGAAGAGAAACAGCCCTTCGATATCATCTTCAACGACATCGACAAGACGGATTACCCGCGAGTCATTCGCCTAGCCCTCCCGCGCCTCAAAAGTGGAGGCCTCTTCATCACCGACAACGTTCTCTGGAGCGGCCGGGTAGCCAAGCCCAACCTCAATGCCGACGCCAAAACCAAAGCTATCCTCGAATTCAATAAACTGATCTACGAGTCAAAAGAGCTGTTCACCACCATCCTGCCGATTCGCGACGGCGTCGCGGTTTGCGTGAAGAAGTAGGGAAGCGAGCGGAGTCGGCGAAAGTTTGACACCACGGAGG
>Ga0210391_10003605_pt1 | contig 13073 bp, 9 predicted proteins | sample IncBWC12OmetaG_FD_160573 | JGI IMG/M metagenome (GOLD analysis project Ga0210391, IMG submission 160573) | Forest soil microbial communities from Barre Woods Harvard Forest LTER site, Petersham, Massachusetts, United States - Inc-BW-C-12-O ... | reverse complement strand
AGCGGCTTCCATCCACTCCTCCGGAGATCTTCGAGATGTGATTTGTATGCGAAACAACCGCGGTCAGACGCCCCGCGCAAAGTGGGAGAAGGCTACATCAGGGGCAATTTGGCAGCTGTAAAGAGGTTGTAAATCTCAGAGGTATACGAAAGTATAGGAAAGCTGAGTAGGCGAAAATTCTAGCGTTGCACGACTGCGGGCGCCGATTGCACTTGGCTTGAATCGGTGGAAGCCACAGCAACGGGCAAGTGTAACGTAAAGGTGCTGCCTTCTCCGGGAATGCTTCGGACGGTCAAGTCGCCATTCATCGCTTCGGCGATGCTTTTTGCCAAGGGCAAACCCAGCCCGGTACCGTGAATCTGGGTCCCGGCCACCAGGGGGCTCCGATAGAACGGTTCGAAGATGTGCGGCATATCCGAGGGAGCGATACCCGTACCGCGATCGGAAATGCTGATTTGAATCGTTCGTCCGAGCGCTCCGTTTTCCTCACAAGAGGCACGTACACCAATCCAGCGGCTCTCGGCGCCGTATTTGAGCGCATTCGTGATCAAGTTCTGTAAACACTGCGAGAGCGCAAAGGGATCGCCGATTACGGGAGGTAGCCCCGAGTCGATATTGCGCTCAACAGTAAATTGTGCTGCGTGAACTAATTCAGAGGTATTGGCAAGGGCCAATTCAATGATGTCGGATACCATCACAAGGCTCGAACGGTACCGTAGGCGTCCGTCTCGCCCGGCGGCGAACAACAGGACCTGCTCGACCAGTTCCGAGAGCTGCCGGGCTTGGGCTCCAATGACCGAACCGTAGTGCATGAGCTGCTGTTTACCGTCGACGACTCCGTGCGCGATATTGTCCGCGGCTGTGCTGATTACAGTAAGCGGAGTTCGCAGTTCGTGTGAAATCGTAGTGACAAAGTTCATTTGAAGTTTGGCCAACCTCTGTGCGCGGTAACTTGTCATCATCAAAATAGCGATGCTGACAACCAACAAGAGCAACACGCCGAAGCTGATCATCAGATCGCGCCGGCGCAACTCGCCTGCAAACGCGCCCAATGGCCCACCCCGCCGATGCTGCACAATCAATTGCCAATCTCGATCCGCTGGCACATCGACGACCAGCGGGAACCAAGAAACGCCCACCGCTGCTGCCGGCCCCTTATTGAGCGAGGGCTTGTGAAACACATGCACGGGCGAGCCAACCGACCGGTCCTGCACGCGCCCGAACAAATCCATGGTTCCGTCGGCGTCGCGAACGGTTTGGCTTCCGAATCCCGGATCCGAGGAATAGATTACGCTGCGTGTCCCAGTGCCTGCCAAGACTGCGACCTGAAAATCGAGTCCATCTGTACCCTGAAAGTATCTTTGCGTCAGATCCGGCAGAACATGTGTCCGCATCACGTCGCTGTTCAATTGCAGCACGATCCACTCGACCGGAGTGCGCTCCTGCTCCTGCGTCTGCGCCTTGGAACGCGGCTCGAAAAGAGGATGCACCAGAGCGGGTAGCTCCGGATCGAAGCTCCAGCCCATCAATATTCCCCTTGCATAGAAGCGTTCGACGGTTTTCCCCGAAGTCTGTGAGGGGTCCAAGGGCGCGCCGTATGCATCGGCACGATTCCCGGGGCCGCGCACGGGAGAGCCCGGGGGAATTGTTTCCAGCTCCTTTTGCAGACTCGCAATCTGCGAAGGAAGTTCCACAGGAGCGAACCGTTGTACGACAGGAACGAATCGCAGCGCCGATGCGTGCCGGGATGTGTCCGCCGGGATGATGTAGAAACCGGACACCAGGTCTGGATACGGGGCTTTCCCCCCCCAATCGACAAACGATTTTGCGAGTTGTTGCAAATCGGTAGGAGCCGTCTCATCGGGATCGATCCCCAGTGCCAGGCAGATCTGCGAAAAACCCCGAAAGAAATCGAGATGCCAGTTGATCATGGACATCTGCAGGCTGTCTGCGAGTCTCTGGTTGGTTGCTTCGCTCACCCGACTGCTCCAGTCATATTGCAGGAAAGCGAGCGTCACCACCATGATCGCGGCAGGTATCACCACTACCGCCGAAATCGCACGTTCCGTAAAGGTGCGTTGAGCCATGAAATATGGAAGTAGCCGACCTAATTCGAAGCCGGCGAGGACCTGAATTTGTAACCGAGCCCCTGAATCGTAACGATCCACTTTGGCTGCTTTGGATCTTTCTCGAGCTTCTGTCGAAGGCTCGCCACATGCACATCGACCGTCCGCGTGAACGCATCGGTGCTGTAACCCCACACTTCCTTGAGCAGCTCGCCGCGGGAGAGAGTCGTCTCCGCATGCTCGACGAAATAACGAAGAAGTTCGAATTCGCGTGCGGTCAGATTCACGAGCTTGCCGTCACGCGTCAACTCCGTGCCTCGTAAATCGACTCGGATCGATCCGAAGTGAAGCACGTCCGCGCCTGTCGTGGGGCGAATCGGCGCGCGTCGAATCAGCGCTTCGGCACGGGCTACAAGCTCCTGCATGTCGAATGGCTTCGTGACGTAGTCGTCCGCGCCGATTCGAAGCCCCTTTACTTTGTCGGTCGTCTGCGCGCGTGCGGTCAGCATGAGAATCGGTGTGATGAGTCCCGCTTTCCGAATATCGTGGCACACCGTGAACCCGTCGCGGTCGGGCAACATGATGTCCAAAATGATCAAATCGAATGGAATTTGCGTCGCCTTCTCAAAGGCCTCCTCACCATGGGTAGCGTAGTCGACGAGGAAGCCGTCCTTTCGCAGGCGGTCGCCCACGGTCATCCGCAAACCTTCTTCGTCTTCGACCAGCAGGACATTGTGGTGCATCCTCGATCCGTCACCCCCAGGAAGTAGCGCTTCTGCTAGGCCGCCAAGCTTACGTCATTGCGGCCCAGATTGTCATCCGACGGCCCCCCGACCCTTCCGAATCGGTCACGGTGAGTACGACAAATGTGATCTGATAAGTGAACGCAAGAGAAATCGTGATACGTAATTCGTAGGTTATAGCAACGTACGAATGTCACCCCTGGGTAAGCTGCATGCTCCGAGCGAGTGTCGCCGCAATCGAATGAGAGGCGCCTGTTGGGCGCTTGCTGGATCTGCACTTTGGCCCCGGAGAAGCTGAAACGACGAGCCTGCTGGGGGACCTGAAAGCGACGACCATCCCCCTGCACGACAGTGTCATTGCTGACGATACGTTGGTGCACGAAGCAGCAGATTCGTTCGAGAGTCGCCGGAACGGCACGCCAGACGGGTCGCCTGTCGCGAGACGGACGCGCGAAGTGCTAGACTCCGCCTTTGCCCGGGCGGTCGCTGCGACCGAGCTCGGCCGACCTCCTGTCGATCGTCAGTTGGGGTAAGGCACTCGCAGCAGGGTGCCTGAAGTTGACGGCAGTACGTAGCGGATGCCGGCGTAGACCATGCTGAGATGCGCATTCTTGGGGTCACCCGCAGGCACATACCATGGGGCGCGGGTCAGGTAGGAATACTGCGTGTAATACTGCAGCGCTCCAAACCTCTGGTTCTTCCAGAAAGTCAGAAGCCAATCAAACGTGACCTGCTGGATGGCACGATTATTGGTATTGGGCGAACCGGGACCGCCATAACCAATGATCGTTCCCGGATGTGCGGTGTTTGTCGTGTCCGGGAAGAAATTCCGTCCGTAATAATCCGCGCCGTAATAAACGGCAAACGCCTCCTTGTCGCTCGCTCTCCACTCGAGACCGGCAGAGCCCGCTCCAGCATGCAGCATCGGAAGGCTGACGTCGGTGCCAGCAGCGTCAGGGCGAACCACGAGTTCGGGCCCCGTTCCCACGAGGTAGTGAGCACCACCGTCGCTCCAGAAGACGTTCGCGAGAACAACGAGTCGATTGGGTAATAAATCGTAGTTCGTGGCGAACTGGCCGCCGCCACCGAATGACGTGTGCGTCCTGAATTCCGTCGATCCAACGGGCGTCACCGAGGCGTGGGCGCCGGTAAGAAAACCGGTAACTTCGGCGTGAAAATGTCGGACGCCGAGATTGGTGTCGTAGGTGGTCTTGGCGAGAATGTCCGGCATCAGGTCAGCCGCTCCCGCATTCGCGTTGTTATCGAACTGTGAACCGATCGCGGTGAACTGTGATGGGAGCGCGACGTAGTTGCCAATATATTGATTGGAATTTTCAATACCTACCCCGATCGCCCAATGCTGATCGGGGTGGTAGGCGACTCGGAATTCGGCCGCCCGCGTATAAGGCACTCCGACGCCAAGGTTCTGGTCTTCGTTGTACGTGACGGCCAGATCGGAAGGGATTGGCCCGATCCCGTCACGGTTGGGCGTGAGCCAGCTCCAGGTTTGCCCTCCCAAGATCTCCCATTTGCCGTGCCTTAGATACCCAAAGTAAAGCCGCAGTCGGTTCGTGAGACCGTTCACGCTTTGATAGACGCCGGGAGCGCTGTTCCCGCTGAAGTCGCCTTCGACGTAGCCAAGGATGTCGCTGCCTCTGAAATTATCTTCGATCTTGAAATTGAGGCGGGAGAACTGCGCCGTGGTGCGGAATTCACTGACGCTTCCTGGAGCCGTGTTGCTGAAAGGAATGCCGGCGAAATTGGTGGCGATGTTGCTCTGCGTGTTCGTGGTCCGAAATATATTCTCGAAATCGACGAATCCGCCCGGGGTCAGAACAGCATCGCCAATCTTGATGGACGATGAGGGAGTTGCCTGTCCCGCTACGTGTGTTGGACCACCGGCGGACGGTCTTGAGGTATTTGCATCGTCGTTATGCATCTGCGACGCGAGCTCTGACGGGTTCGTCGCCGCGGACAGTGGTGCGTTGTTAGGAGTAGCCGCTTGGCCGGATTTCGATTGCGCCTTCAATATTTCGATTTCCTGCTGTTGTGCGGCCACTTGTTGTTGAGTTTGCAAAAGTGCTTCGCGAAGAGCCTTCACCTCGGCCCCCACATCGGAGGTACTGGGCGACGAATCCGTTTGGGCGACCGTCTGACCGCACAGAAATCCAGGTACGATCAGCACGAGCCACGCAGCGTTTAAAAGGATTCGCATCGCAAACCTCAATCTCGTCGACGGCGTGACGCTGACCGATCGTCGTGAACTAGGTCTTGATCTTCGCGAGCCGTCGGGCGGCCAAACGTGCGTCTTGGCGCGTGGCCCCCCGACGGCAACCGCACTCCGATGAAAATGGGCTCTGGTGATGGTGGCCTCAGCCATCTCGAGTGTCGGTCTAGATCGACTCCAGTGACTCGCCGACATGTCGAATATTGCCTTTGATGGTGTCTACAACCTCGTCGAGGTTCCCGGCGAGTACCATCTTTCCCAAAGCCAGCGCGAAGCCTACGGCTTGCGACCTGTCGGCATGGGAAGGTATCGAAAGAGCATTTGGATCGGTCACTACATCGATCAGCGCGGGCCCTGGATGCTCGAGCGCCTTCTTGAGTCCCGAAGTCAAATCAGCGGGGTTTTCGATTCTTACGCCCATCATGCCGACGGCCTCGGCAAGCTTCGCGAAGTTTGGATTCTTCAGGTCCGTTTGATAGTCGGGAAATCCTCCGGTTTCCATCTCGAGTTTCACCATCCCCAGAGCGCCGTTGTCGAACACCAGGACCTTAACAGGCAGGTTGTACTGGGTCAGCGTGAGCAAGTCGCCCATGAGCATCGCAAAACCGCCGTCTCCGGACATGGAGATCACCTGGCGTCCCGGAAAGGCACACTGGGCCCCGATGGCTTGGGGGAGCGCGTTCGCCATGGACCCGTGGTTATACGAACCGATGAGCCGCCGGTCCTTGGTCGCCTTGATATACCGGGCAGACCAGACGTTGCACATGCCGGTGTCCGCTGTAAAGATCGCGTCGGGCGCGGCAACCTCACTCAGCGCCGCTGCCACAGGCTCCGGGTGCATGGGCAGCCGTTTTCCGACGTGATCGACGTACACGTTCATTTTTTGAAGCTTCTCTTTGTGTTTGCCCAGCACCATACCCAGATAATCTCGGTCCTGCTTTGTATCCAACATCGGCATCAGCGCCTGCAGGGTCTCGCGCACATCGCCCCAAATTCCAAGATCGAGTTTGCTTCGCCGTCCCAAACGCTCAACCCGAATGTCGATTTGCGCGATCTTGCACTTTGTGGGCAGGAATTTATCGTACGGAAAATCGGTGCCCAGGAGCAGCAGGAGGTCGCACTCGTGGATCGCCTCGTAACACATCCCGAAGCCAATCATCCCGGTCATCCCCATGTCATAAGGATTGTCGTATTCGACGAAAGGCTTTCCTCGATAGGTATGTCCAACCGGAGCTTTTACCTTCTCCGCCAGAGCGACCACCTCATCGTGAGAGTTTTCGCATCCTATCCCGCAGAAGAGCGCAACTTTCTTGCTGGAGTTGATCAAATCCGCCAAACGGGCCAGGTCCTTGTCACCGGGACGAATGCTGGGCCGTTGAGTTACGAGCGTACGCGCGGCGGCCTCGGCTGGTGCATCCGCTCCAGCGATATCGCCGGGCAATACAATCACGCCTACTCCACCTTTTCCGATGGCACTCTGCATGGCGATGTGCAGAACGCGCTCGAACTGCGCAGGATTGGAAATCAATTCACAATAGTGGCTGCATTCCTGAAACAGGTTTTGTGGATGGGTTTCCTGAAAATATCCGGTGCCGATTTCGCTGCTGGGAATATGCGAGGCGATCGCCAGAACCGGTGCATTGCTGCGATGGGCATCAAAGAGGCCGTTGATCAGGTGGAGATTGCCAGGGCCGCAACTCCCGCCGCAGGCCGCCAGCTTGCCGGTAAGCTGCGCCTCCGCGCCGGCCGCAAATGCGCCGGCTTCTTCGTTGCGTACGTGGATCCATTTAACTTTGTTGTTCAGCCGTAGTGCATCCGTCACTGGATTCAGGCTGTCGCCCACAACACCGTAAATTCTTTCCACGCCCGCTTGGGCAAGCCTGCGAACTAATTCGTCTGCAATTCTGTATGGCATTTGTGAGTGCCCCCTTTTCTCGTCTACCTCTGATCCTGCAGCAATATGGATTCGATCTGGACCCCTAACGCCCTTCGGCCCTTGGCGCGTGGTCGCTATTTCGACGCCGGTGTCGCATGCGCGGCCACAGCCGGTCCTGTCTCGCGAAGAAAAAGGGTCGCAACGATCGCAGCAGCACAGCACGCCATCCAGAACATTGCCCCGTTCTGAAAGTGCAAACGCAGGTTCATCGAGTTTCCGATACCTCTGCCGATATGTTTGGCGTAAACCGGACCAAGGAAAGCCGTGATTCCGAAAACCAGGAAATTAATCCCACCGGTCGCACTGCCCTTGACGCTGTCAGGATTGACTTCTTTGATGACGCTGTAGGGAATCATCGCAGCCCCCGACGCAACACCGAATAAAAACATCGCGGCGTGCACCGGAATGGGGATGAATCGGAAGGCAATCTGGGCGGCAGCCAAAATCATGACGACCGCGCTTCCGGCAATTACCGGTTTTCGTCTTCCAATGCGGTCCGAGAGCCATCCAATCAGAGGGCAACCGAAAACCCAACCGAGCGGAACCATCGAAGCGACGACCACCGCATTGTGATAGGAGAATTGCAGATCTTTTTCGAACGACGCTACACCCCAAATCATGTCTCCAATTGTGGTCGGTGCGAAGAGCAGTCCCGCGACGATTCCGCAGAGATAGGACTGAGGGTTTGAAAAAACGATCTTGTACGGCCGAAGGATCGAGCTGAGCCCTCCTTCTGCCGCGTGGGGTCCAAACTGTTCCTTGGGCGTCGCCAGGTACAAGAACATCGCGACCACGAGGATCAGGATTCCCAGACCGATCCACAGTGTATGAATCCCTACTCCGTGCTCGATCATCGGCCCAACTACAAATTGGCCGGCCGAACCGCCAAGCATTCCAACGCATTGCGTGAAACCAATTGCGGTCGCGAGATAGCGCGCGGAGAATCCGTGCGCCGCGAGGTAAACGGCCCCTGTGAACGCAAAGGCTGAGCCAGCTCCTTGGAGCAGTCGACCGACGTCGCCAGCCACGACGGCGGCTCCGCTGAAGAAGAGGCATCCGATACCCAAAATGGCGGCGCCCACGGGAACCGAGCGTTTGGCTCCCAGATGATCGAGTGCCGCTCCGGCGACCAGGCTCATCACGGAATACGTGTAGTAGTACGCTCCGAGAATCGCGCTGACGCCGAGCGCGGTGGTGTGAAACGAAGATTCCAGCTCTGGAATCATCACCGCCGGGCAAGACCTCACGGCATATTCCAGGAAGTAGAAAACGACGGTGAACCCCCAAGCAATGACGAAGGCGCGTGTTTGGGTCCCCGTCTGAGTCCGATCTACTGGGAGTGTGCTCATGAGTTGGGAAACCTTTGCTCCGCAGGAAGCAGAGACGAATCCCCGCTCCCGCGGCGACGTATTTCGCCCGTGCCTTGTCGTCTGGCAACAGTACGAAGGTCGAAGACGCAAACAGACGGAAGGCATTTCGTCGCCCAATTGGCGATTCGTCTACTGTGATGAATAAGCTCGGTTTACGTCGCGCTTGCGAAGGCGAAGTCCGAGGTACCTGTTGGCGTGCTCACACCTGTCCATGTATTGACAGGCCCAAGCCTGGACCGGGGTCGGGAAGTTCCGTTGCAATCTCAGCATTTTCGGCTGCCGGGTAGGAAATTCACCCGTTGAGTGAGCACCCGTACGGCGCGGTTCGGCGTGTCGATCGAGCACGAACTTGGAAGGTTTCCTTTAGGGGCGCGCGCAGGTCCCGTCGCCGCTGAGAAGGAAGATGCCGAGTTTCCGATCTGGATGCCTTTAGTTATTTTCCAGAGCTTCCCTGATTGCCATGAGCGATTTCTTGAGAGAGGAGGCAGATCGGTCGACGGCGACCTTTCGAACAATCGATCCTTTGAAGCCGGTCAGGCCGGCCTGTTCGGAACCCATCGCCATAATGAGGTAGAAGCCATGACTCGAGGAATCGGTCGCTTCGGGAATGCAAAATGTAAGGTCCAGGGCGGTTTCAAAATAGTGGCTGGAATAGAGCTGCTTTTCAGCGACTGCGATCACCGGCCCCGAGGGAGTGTCTTGCCGCAGGGTCAACACGTGCACGACACGCAGGGTTGGTTTCAATCCGAATTTCACCTTTGCCCAGTAGAAAGTATTTTCGACGTCGGACGGCTGCCCCTCTGGATAGGTCAGAAGATACTTGTAGAAATCCGGGAAGTACCGCGGCAGGGCTTTTGAATAGCTGAGCATGTACTTGAACTGATCGGCCACGAGCGTGGGGTTGCGCTTGTCGTTGTAGACGCCCAGAATCTGATTTCCTTCGCGCTGGTAGGCCAACAGCCGGTCAAGCACTGTGCGCTGCAGCTGCTGGTTCACTTGTTCTTCCGCATCCGGAGCCGACAAATCGATGGAGCTATGGAGCTCTTCGATGGAGCTTGTGGGCATCTGGACCTGGCAGTCGCCGGTCTTGCAATTCTTCAGCGCCTTCACGTCGTCGGTTTCAAACGTGAAGTCTTTCAGATCCGAAAGCTCAGGAGGGTTGCTGAATTGGCGGATTGCGAGATATCCGGGGAGCGTGCGAAGGCGATCGAAGTCTCGCGCGAGCTTCAGATAGCTGTCCGCATCAGCCTTGATGTAGACCGCGCCGAACACGAAGATTTCGTCCGCGGTGCGCGACTGCATGTTCTTGGTGACCGCTTCTCCATTGCGAATGGCCGCGATCTGGTCATCGTTCAGTCCAATATAGTCCGTGAAGTAGGTCCGCAGGTCCGGATTCGCTTGAGAAAGCGAGACAGACGCGAGGCCTGGGATTAACAGGAGCAACACAGCAATTCGCAAGCGTAGCCGGATCACGCTCACACCGCCCGTAGGGCTCATAGATGGCCTCGCATAGAATCCAGTTCCGCGCGACAGGTTTCGCTGAATTGCTTGAGCGGATCGCTACCGTTCAAGGCTCTGGACCGGATTTCCTCCGGTGTCAGGTTGGGCTCGCTGTAGTTCTTGACGATCTCTCTTACCAGTGCCTCCGCGCTCGCGAACACCTCTTCGGTCGCTGTCAGTCGAATGCGGTTTAGCAGAGCGTATGCGGGAATCAGTTTATTGGGATCCTTGAAATTGTTCTCCAGTGCATCGACCAACACGCGTGCGCTTTCCGTGATGAATTCAGAATACAACTGCACACGATAAAAGATCCTTCTCGCAACCAAGTCACGCTGGTCCGCATGCCGTTGGGTAATCCAGGTGCTCGCACTGGAGCCCAGTGCTCCAACGAGTGAACCAAAAAGAGCCGCGATCGCGGGAGTCATCGTCACGAATCGCATCGGCGTTATCACTTTTCGAGCACCGAAACAGTCGACGGCAGTGGGAGATTTTGGCCGGCGACTCTCGGTCGCCCGGTCACCGCTGCCTCCCCCCACTGCGCCTTGGTCGGAGAAAGAATCTCCATCGTGACCACCACTGCCGGAATCAATAAAACCAGCGTCACAGAAACCCACATGAGCGAGGCCGCGCACTCCTGATCCTGCAACGCCGAGAAACCGAACGCTGACGGTCCGGACAAATAAGACGCATACACGACACGATCACAAAACGCGAGAAACCCGGACAGCACGTCACACGGTAAGGTGGCCGCGAAAAGGTAGAGAGGAATCGACCATCGCGGCCATCGGTTGGTGCTCGGCCAAGGTTGGATGACAGGCCACCAGAAGAGCAGGCCGGCGGCAAGGAATGATGCGTGTTCCAACTCGTGCAGCCAGTCCAACCGCAGGGCCGCTTCAAATACGCCGGGTGTGTGCCATCCGACCAGCGCAAACGCGGCCGCAAGCCAGCAGACGAGCGGATGCGTGGCGGCGCCTGCAAGCGATTTGAAAAGCCGGGAGCGGAAAACAGGTCCGACGATCAGTCGAATCGCCCATTCCGGCAGGCCGTGCAGGAGGGGCAGCGCCGGCCAACCCAGTAAGATCAGCGGTGGCGACAAGCTCATGAGAAGCAGGTGCTGCACCATATGAACCGTAAGCGAGGAATCATCGAAGGCTGCCAGTCGGGATCCGATGGCGAGCCATATTCCCGCAATCCCGGCGAGGAATCCAGCAAGTCGCCATGCGGAAATCAGCTTGGGCGAAGCAGCATGAAGCCGGATCCAGCCCCTCGCATAAACCAAAATTGCCAGACACAACAACGCATTCACCCATGTGGGCGGCGACCACGACGGCAGCAAAGTTTGGGTGCTGGTGATCATCGCGTCTACCGGGAGTCGGATGCGGCTGCGGGAATATGTTCCTCAATTCCAACCGAATGCGAGGCGTCCTGTGCGGGCCTTTGCCCCGCAGGATGCAGCGTCTCCAAAAACGCAACCAAAGCCGTCGTTTCCGCAGGGCTGAGGTTCTTGCCGTAGGAAGGCATGTTCCCGCCGCCCTGAATTACCTGCCGAATCAATTGATCTTGCGTAAGTCGCAGCGCCACTGCACCCAGTGCCGGCCCGCGCTCCCCGCCTTCGTTGGCAAGCGAATGACAGTTGTGACACTGTTTGACCTGGAAGACCAATGCTCCCTGCCGTTCCAGCGCAGTTCGGTTGTGCAAGTAATCGTTCGGAATCGGAATCCTGCTCCAGGCATCCATCAACGGACTCCATGGTGTGTGCAAGCCTAATTGCGTAAATGCCGTCAGCGAAACTGCCACCAGCAGAATCGTGAGCACGGCAATGGGTCTGCGCCGCCAACTCTTCTCCCCTTCGCCAAATACAAATGGCAGTAGCAGCAGCGCGAGAATTCCGAGCACGGGCCCAATCAGCAAAACGGGAGTTTCCATGGAGGGCGGCAAAAACGAAAGCACGGCATACAGCCACAGGAAAAAGAAATCCGGCCGAGGAGCTGTCTGGATAATCGTTGGATCTGGAGGCCCCGAAGGTCCGAAAGGCCCGAAATAATACGCGCAGGCGCCGAGCGCGAGCATGATAAACGCCGCAAAGAACATGTCCTTCCAAATCGCCCCGGGAACAAACGGCAACCCATCCTTCTTCGTAAGCTCGTGGTAGTCCTTTATATACGTCGCCTTCCGCACCAGCCGCCCAGGCATCGGCCACTCATTGATTCCCAGCTTTACAACCATCAATAGATGGACCGCCACGAACGCAATCAGCAGCCCGGGGACGACGAACACATGCAGAGCGAAAAAGCGCGAGAGCGTCGCGCCCCCAATGATGGGGCCGCCGAGCAGCAGTTGGACGATGGAAGGCCCGAGCACGGGCACCCGACTGGCAATCGACGCCCCGATTCCCAGCCCCCAATAGGCGTCCTGATCGAATCGCAGGACCTGGCCCGTGAAGGCCATCCCAAGAGTCACAAGCAAAAGGAACACGCCCACGATCCACGTAAGTTCACGCGGAAATTTGTACGCCCCAAATAAAAAGACCTGAACCATGTGAATCAGGACGATTGCCACCATGAAATTCGAGCCCCACCCATGAAGCGCGCGAATGTACCAGCCGAGTGGCACGGTGTGATTCAGCGTCTGCAGACTGTTCCAAGCCTCTGCGGCAGATGGAACGTAGATGAGCGCAAGCAAGATCCCAGTGACAATTTGCAGCAGGAAAACGACAAAGGCCGCGCTGCCGAAGACATAGAACCAGCTGGCAGTTTCGCGGGGAACCTCATGCCCGGCAGTTTCACGAATCGTGCTGCCAAGTTGCAGACGCGCGTCCAGCCATTTCCCGATCGATGCAATCAGGCGCATGGATGTATCTCTCGCACGAGATTCGAGGCCTGGGTGGGTTGTCCCGGTGTCGGCAACTCGCCGGCCTTAATGAACAGCTGGCTGCCGTCGATCTTGTGGTCGTACTCGAATAACCCTCGTTCCGGAGGGCCGGAAGCGCGCGAACCATCTTGGTAGTAAGCGCCGCCATGGCACGGGCACATGAAAAGCCCCGAGTGCGGAAACCAGCGCACGGGGCACCCGAGGTGGGCGCAGTTGATGGCGAAGACCTGAAAGCTTTTCCCATCGATATTTCGAACCCAACAGGGGATATCGGCAGTCTGGCCATCCGACGCCGTCACGACGGGATTTCGGTAGGTGGCGAGCCGCGTCTCACCGGACGGAAATTGCTCCAGTCCCCCG
>Ga0210391_10003604_pt1 | contig 13073 bp, 7 predicted proteins | sample IncBWC12OmetaG_FD_160573 | JGI IMG/M metagenome (GOLD analysis project Ga0210391, IMG submission 160573) | Forest soil microbial communities from Barre Woods Harvard Forest LTER site, Petersham, Massachusetts, United States - Inc-BW-C-12-O ... | reverse complement strand
AGACCGGGCCGCCAACGGAAAATCCAAAATTATTGTAAACAAAGGGAGAAGGAAACCGGGTTGCGGGGTTCAGGTTCCGCGTCCAGGTGTTGGCATTCATGGCTGAATTCCGCAGGTACTCGTACGCAGTGCCATGGAAATTCGTGGTACCACTCTTGGTCACAATGTGCACCTGGGCGCCGGACGCACCCCCGTACTCCGCCGAGTAGGCAGCTGTGAGCACTTGCATTTCCTGCACGGCGTCTGTGTTCACGCCGGCGATGATCTCTCCATCGTCACGTGTACGAACCGCCGGAGCGCCATCGATGGTGTACAACGTATCCTGCGTGCGCGCCCCGTTGATATTGAAGGTGTCTCCGCTGTTAAACGCGAAGTTGAAATCGCCCAAGGTCGCCGTACTGGTTGCGCCGGGTAGAAACTGTGTCATGTAGATTGGATTGCGGCCGTTCAGCTCCTGCTTTTGAATCTGTTGTCCCGTGATCTCGCTTTGTACCGCTGCGGACTGAGTCTGCAAGAGTGCAGCTGTGGCCGTCACTTCGACCGTCTGGCTAGCCGCTCCGGGCGTAAGCACGGCGTCGATAGAGATGGTGCTGTTGGACGCCAGCACATTGTGAGTGCTCTCGAATCTTTGAAAGCCGGTGGCCTCTGCCGACATGGTGTACACCGTGGGGGGAAGGTTCGGGACCGCGTAATGACCTGACCCATCGGTATCAACCGTTCGGCTTTCTCCAGTCCCCTCATTTTTGATGATTACTTTTGTGTTCGGCACCGCCGCCCCGGAGGAGTCCGACACGAATCCGACGATGGAACCTACGTCATTTTGCGCAAACACGGGCACAGATAAAAACATCGAGATGGAAAACACCAGTGCAGCGCAAAAACAGGACGCCCCCGCGCCTATAATTCGCATGGCTCTCGGATGAATAAACTCAGACACGGCTGTACCGCGCCCACCAGGACGTGGAAGAATTCCATTTGTAGACATAGCAGGCCTCTCTCCGGGAAAAAACTGCAATGGGGCCATCTTGGGGATCTGGAATGTGATTTGGAAGGGGTCTACCCTGTGTTTACACTGGCGTTTCAGCAGATGAATGCAGTTCTTCCGGATTGTGTAAATCAGCTGGAAAATTTTGTAGATCGCCATAACTCCTGTCGGAGTAGGCACTTAACAATTTACCCTGTGTTCTCCTATCTTTGTTACCCTCCGGGGGGTGAATGTTATGAAACAAGGCGACGCTTCTGTACCGGACTTCGTGGTGGCATCGACGGGCACGGCTGCCAATCCCAACCTACCGGCTGGTTCAACCTGGAAGTCCCTCACTGCCGAGCCGCGATGGCAGTTGGCGCAACGCATCATCGCCAGCCGTAGCTTTGCCAAGTCTGTTTTGCTGTCCCGCTTTCTTCTGTATGTATGTGAGCGGGAGATTACAGGCAAGATCGGAGAGATCAGCGAACAGCAAATCGGGGTTCATGTCTTTGGACGGCGCCCGGGCTACAACCCGGGAGAAGACAACATCGTAAGGAACTACGCCCGGCAGCTCCGCCACCGTTTGGATCAATATTTCCTCGAAGAGGGCAGAGAGGAGGAGCTTCGCCTCAGCATTCCTCGGGGTAAATATGTTCCGGTCTACTCCCCTAACTATTTCGAAGAGCGTCCGTTGCTTGTCTTGCCCGAGCACGAAGCCGAGAGCAGCGGCCTTTCCGAGACGCTGGTGCCGGCCAGACAGGCCGCCGTATTTAGTCCGCCCGCCCGGCGCTGGCCCTGGCTAGCTCTTGGTTTAGGAGCTTTGTTGTTATTTGCCTGTTCGGCAATCGTTTGGAGGGTCACGCACCGCGCCCCCGCGTATGCTGCAGATTCGTCACATCCTTTGTGGGCGCGGCTCTTTGACAAGAGCCACCAGACACTCATTGTGCCGTCCGACGCGGGCATCGTCATGATTCAAAACCTGACCGGTCATCTGATTCCCTTGTCGGAATACATCAATCGCGATTACGTATCCCTCAAGAGTCCCTACAATATTGATGCGCAGAACATGAGAGATCTGGACGCCCAGCGTTACACCAACGTTACAGATCTGAATGCAGCGATGAGGTTCTCGCGCCTTCCTGAGTCCAACGAGGGTCATCTGGTTGTGCGCTATTCACGTGAGCTGCACATGGGAGATCTCAAAGACGCCAACGTCATTCTTCTGGGATCGAATTTTTCTAATCCGTGGGCAGAGCTCTTTGAGAAGAACATGAACTTCGAGTTCTCCTACCAGCCCCATCCAAATGCCTCGCTGATCCTGAACAAGCACCCTCAAGCGGGAGAGCTTTCAGCCTACCAGAACGACGCAACCGGACCCTCGCATCGCACCTATGCCGTCATCGCCCTGGTTCCCAATCTCAACAACACGGGATGGGTGCTGCTGGCAGAAGGGCTCACCATGGCCGGAACCCAGGCCGCGGTGGACACTCTCTTCAACCGCGACGTGATGCGCCCGCTCCTCGCTCAATTCGCTAACGCGGACGGTTCTCTTAACCCATTCGAGATCCTGATTGAGACCCGGAGCTTCGGGTCAGATTCGCCGCAAGCCGGCGTGGTTGCGACCAGGGTGTACAAGAAGCACTCCTGAACCCAACGCGGAATCGTGTACCCTCAAAGGTTACTTTGAGGGTTTGGATGCAGCGTCGCGAGTTCATCAAATCTGTGGTTGCGCTGGGAAGTGCTTTCGCTGTCGGCCAGGGCACTGGGTTCTCCATGCAGGCGCCCGACGAACAGGTCAAGCGTGTGCTTGTCATGTACAAATGCCATTTTGACGCCGGCTTCATTGATACCCAGGCCGCGGTCGTTCGAAAGTACTTTACGGAGTACTTTCCCCAAGCCATTCGGGTGGCGGAGACAATGCGCCAGGCGGGCTCCTGCCGTTATGTGTGGACCACCGGCTCGTGGCTGCTCTACGAGTATCTTGAGCAGGCTTCGCCAGAGGATCGCCGGCGCATGGAGCACGCCATCGCGAATGGAGACATCGCCTGGCATGCTCTCCCTTTCAGCTGGCAGACCGAGCTGATGGACCCATCCATGATCTCCGGCGGCCTCAGCCTGTCTAAATCCCTGGACCGGCGGTTTGGCCGAACAACCACCGGCGCCAAGATGACCGATGTGCCCGGGCACACACGCGGCCTCATCGGACCGCTGTCCGCAGGAAAGGTGAAGTTCCTTGACATCGGCGTGAATGGTGCGAGCACGCCGGCCGCCGTACCACCCCTATTTGTCTGGAAAGATTTGAAAGGAGCATCCCTCGTGGTCATGTACCACCACGAGTACGGCGCGGTGATGCGCGTCCCAGGTTCCGACCTGGCGGTCGCCATCGTGGTCGCAGATGACAACAGCGGACCCCACAAACCAGATGAGATTGTAAAAACCTGTGCTGATTTGAAGCATCAATTTCCCAACGCTCAAATCATCGCCACCAACCTGACTGAGATCGCCAATGCGGTCGAACCTTTTCAAACCAACCTGCCGGTAGTGAAGCAGGAGATCGGCGACACCTGGATCCACGGCGTTGCCAGCGATCCTCTCAAGTTGGCCAGGTATCGCGAGTTAGCGCGGCTCCGCCAGGCATGGCTTGCACAGCAGAAAATGCAGACCGGCGACGCCACCGACCTTGCTCTGCTTCGTCACCTCCTGCTTGAGGTGGAGCATACCTGGGGAACCGATACCAAAACATGGCTCGACTTTGACCACTACACGCCGCACGATCTGGCTGAGATGCTGCACACCAAGAACTATGAGGTGGTGCAATACAGCTGGGCGGAAAAGCGTCAGGATCTTTTCGAGGGAATTGCCGCGCTGCCCGCACCACTGCGGGAGCAGGCGCAAACCGCCACCCATCGGCTAGAAGCCGCGGAACCACGGTTGACAAATCCGTCGAGCCTCCCGGCCGGGAAGGAATGGGAGACGGCTCATTTTGTCGTCGCGATCGATCCGGGCACTGGCGCCATTCGCCGTCTGCGCAGCAAACGCTCCGGGCGGGAATGGGCATCTGCCGATCATCCGCTTGCGCTCTTTTCGTATCAGACACTTTCTCTTGAGGATTACTCACGCTTCTTCGCCAACTATGTGATCAGCTCCGAAGATTGGGCCAAAAAGGATTTCGGGAAGCCCAACATCGAACGCTTCGGCGCGGAACACCGCGACTGGTTACCATCCTTAGCGGAGCTGCAAGTTGAAGAAGATGCACAAGCTCATCGTATGCTTGCGCGTCTGCAGATCGTCGATGCCGAAGCGCTGCAATCGGGACGAGCGGCGTTCCCGGAAAAGATGTATCTGGAATTGATACTCCCTAAAGCAGAACCAGTCATCAACCTGAATTTCTACTGGTTTCAGAAGCGTGCCACGCGCCTTCCCGAAGCACTTTGGCTGACCTTTGATCCGATTGTCTCTGGTCAGCAAGGCTGGGCCATGGATAAGTCGGGGGAACAGGTATCTCCGTTCGACGTGGTCTCCTCCGGAAATCGTCATATGCATGCCGTTTCCACAGGGTTCCATCACACCGGCGAAAAGGAGTCCATCGTTTTCGAAACGCTGGACTCGCCAGTGATCGCTTTAGGAGAGAAATCGCCGCTCAATTTCTCCACCTCTCAACCAGACCTGGCCGGCGGCGTTCATTGCAACCTGTTCAACAATGCCTGGGGAACAAACTACATCATGTGGTTCGCTGAAGACATGCGTTTTCGTTTCGTTCTCCGCGCGTAAAACCTCAGGTTGGCTACACTGAACAACATGCGTTGCCGTAGTCGTGCCTGCGGGATGCTTCTTGGCTGTGTCCTGCTTTGCAATGCGGTGGGTGCCGGCGGTCAGGTGCCGGCGCCCCGCCCGGCAATCACGCTTACGGTCGTTGACGAAGATGGTTTGCCTGTTCCTGGAGCCCAGATTACCGTTTCTGAGCCAGGCCGCGCCGCCGTCCACCTCGAGACCGACTATGCAGGCCGCTGTGCCTTTACCCTGCAAAGTGCCTCGACTTACCAGTTGAAGATCCAGAAGCCCGGCTTTTATCAGGCCTCAGAGAACCTGGCAGATGCTCATCGTCAGACGATCGAAGTGTCGCTGGCCCACGAACAGGTGGTGCGCCAGGAGGTGAATGTCGTCTCTTCGACAGCCGGCATCGATACCGAACAAACCTCAGATAAAAGCACCTTCAATACGCCGGAAATCGTCAACATACCCTATCCAACCTCGCGCGATATCCGCAACCTTCTCCCCTTTACCCCGGGTGTGGTCCAGGACGGGACAGGTCAGATCCACGTTGCCGGATCGGAAACCTACGCCACCCTTGACCTGCTGGATGGATTCGATATTCGTTCCCCGGTCAGCGGCGAACTTGCCATGCGCGTCAGCGCGGATGCCGTTCGTTCTATTGACACGGAAACCACCCGTTATCCGGTGAAATTCGGTAAGGCCACGGGCGGTGTCGTCGCCTTCTACACCGGGATGGGGGATAACAAATTCCGTTTTAATACCACTGACTTTATTCCGTCATTTCGCGAGAACAACGGACTGCGCTTCGACAAATTTGTTCCCCGCGTCACTTTTTCCGGACCAATTGTCCACAACCGCGCATGGTTCTTTGATGGCCTCGAAATGGAATACGACAATATCTACATTCAGGGGCTTCCACCCAATGCCGATACCAACCACCTGTCGCGCGGCAGCAATCTCGTCAAAGCCCAGGTGAACCTTACTCCCGCGAACATCCTTTCCGCCGGACTCCTTTTTAACGACTACCATTCTCCCTATGACGGCCTATCCACTCTAGTGCCGCAAGAAAGCACCACCCGGCGGGATACCATCGCGTGGCTTCCGTATCTCCGCGATCAACATGCGTTCGCCAACGGAGCGCTGCTACAGGTGGGCGTGGGCGTAGTGCGCTTCCGCGATGGTTACGAACCGCACGGAGACAGTCCGTATGAGATCACTCCCGAACTTAGCCAGGGCAGCTACTTTGAAAACGCGGTCGCGCACTCCGAGCGCGAGCAGGGAATCGCAACCCTCTACCTGCCGCCGCGCCATTGGGAGGGCCGCCACGATCTCGAGGTAGGCATCGATCTCGACCACATCGGCTTCGACGAAAGCGTTTTGCGCTCGCCGGTAAACTATCTTCGCGAGAACGGAACCCTGTTGCGACGCAGCACCTTTCCCACCCAGGCCTCATTCACACGTCATAATTTCGAGACCGGCGTTTATTTTCAGGATCGCTGGCTGGCTCTTCCAGGGCTGCTCATCGAGCCCGGGCTGCGATATGACTGGGACGAAATTATCAGGTGTTCCCTCTTTTCGCCTCGCCTCGCTGCGACCTGGTCTCCCCCTGGAGCCGAGGCGACGATCAAGTTATCCGCCGGCGTCGGTCTCTATTACGAACACACACAGTTGCAATACCTGGAAAGCGCACTTGCGGGGGTACGTTATGACACCTACTATGCCGTCGACGGTGTCACACCGGTTACGAGCCCGCTGGAGACGAACTTTACCGCCAACGACGCCTCCCTGCAGCAAACACGCGCCATCAACTGGAGTGTCGGTGTCGAGAAGAAGCTTCCCGGAGCCATTTACGCCGGCGCAAATTTTCTTCAGAAGCGATCCTCCGATGGTTTTGTCTACGCCAACCAGGAAGGGCCGGGTGCGCTGTCAGGAGCTTACTTGCTGACCAATGCCCGGCAGGATCACTATGTTTCCGAGGAGTTTGAAGCCAACCACACATTTAGCAATGGATACCGGCTGTTTGCGGCTTACACCCATTCCTCGTTACGCACCAACGCAGCGCTCAATTACGTGCCGACCGTCTCGTTGCTCGGGCCCCAGCAAAGAGGCCCGCTCGGCTGGGATGTTCCCAATCGTGTCATCTCCTGGGGATGGTTGCCTTTGCTGTCGCCGAGGTTTAGAAAAAATTGGGATTTTGTTTATACGTTCGACTGGCACACCGGTTTTCCCTTTAATGCGGTCAATGCCAACCTGCAGGTAGTTGGTCCGGCTGGTTCCCAGCGCTTTCCTGACTACCTTGCCTTCAGCCCGGGCCTCGAATGGCGCTTTCACTTTCGCGGGTCTTATTTCGGGCTGCGAGGTGTTTTGGAGAATGCCACCAATAGCAGAAATCCTGCCGTGGTGAATAACGTAGTCGATTCGCCGCAATTTGGCACATTCAGCGAATTTCCAGGTCGAGCGCTGACGGCGCGTATACGGCTGATTAGTTCGAAGTAAGACGAAAATGCGCGGCCGAACGTTAAGTGGGTGTTTCCGTGCCCACCGGAAAAACCGCAGATCTCTCCACTGCGCTGCGCTCCGGCCGAGATGACAAAGGGAAGGGCGACTGCTGACCGGGACGTTTGCTATTGGAATGGCGCGGCCTGGTCCCTACTGCTTCTGTTCAGTAACAACTCTCCCTGGAAGGGCGGCGCTTCCCTTTGTCATCTCGACCGAAGCGCAGCGTAGTGGAGAGATCTCTGTGTGGATGCTCTTTCCTGGAAATGTTTTTCAACAGGCATACTGGAGGAGGGCTGGATCTAAATCGTGATGCGTTTTCTTCCAAAAATCAGGGCGTCGATGGACCAAGCGCCCGGCCCAAGCATGGCCAGACCGATTGCGAGAACCGCAATCAGAATGTGACTCTGGTACTGTGTTGGACGTGAAAGCGTAATCAGCACCTCAGCGACTGCCTCGAAGGCGCCCATTACGGGGGTCCAAATTCCCAGGCAAATGCACACTCCTACAAAGACCAACAAGATGTGGATTTCCCATTGCGGCGACGGAGGGAGGGGAACCACCATCGAGATTCTCTCAGCAATAAGAGAACCACCGGCGGCAAGCCGCAACAGAAGAAGACCAACTCCGGGCCTCCCGTTCGGAAAAGTTGAATACAAGCGCTGCAAGAGAAACCCCTCTTAGATTAAGATACCCAGTCACCGCCCACGGGCTAAGACTAGAAGGAGTGAACAAATAACTACTCTTTAGAGGGGCAGGAGCATTCTTTTATAGCTGTAAGATCCCGCGTTTCAGACCCAGGGTAACCGCGTGCGTGCGATCACTTGCTCCCAGCTTCGAAAGGATGCTTTTGACATGTCCTTTGACTGTATGTTCGGTGATGCAGAGTCGATCAGCGATGATTTTATTCGAATTTCCCTCCGCAATCATGCTGAGAACCTCCACTTCGCGTGTCGTCAAAGGGTCGTCCGCAGCATGGTCAGCTAACTGGACGGCCACCTCTGATTGAATATGCTTTTGGCCGGCGTGAACGGATCGGATCGCAGTGAGCAGATCTTTCCGCACCATGCTTTTTAAGATGTAGGCGCGAGCTCCCGCCTTAAGAGCGCGGTAGGCCAAGGCATCGCCCTCATAGGTCGTAAGCACAATCACGCGCGCATTGGGGAATTCGCTGCGGATGGCAAGGATGGCGTCGATGCCGTCCATGTCCGACATCTGCAGGTCCATAAGGGTGACATCCGGTCGTAGTTTGCGAAAGCTTTCAATCGCCTCCCGCCCGGACGATGCCTCCCCCACAATCGTCAGGTCGGGTTGCGTTCTGATCAGCGCTGCGACCCCGGCGCGCAGCAACGGATGATCGTCGACGGCCAGAATTCTGATGACTGCTGAATCGTTCGTCATGATGTCGATGGTCTCTTTTTGCGAAAAGGTCGAAATCTTTCCGGCGTGGAAGATGTGCCATAAGCGATCGCCGCCGGGATGGTCAACTGTACTTCGGTACCAGCCCCACTTTCACTCCAAACCTCCATCGCAGCACCCAGACTCTCCGCCCGCTCACGCATGCCCGGAAGACCCCAATGTCCATCCCGTCTGCCGTGACTGATCACGGTAGGATCAATGCCCACACCATCATCCCGGATCCGCAACAAAAAGCTTTCCCCATAAGTAATTTCCGCCTCTATATTGTGCGCCTTCGCATGATTGAACGCATTGCGCAGTGCTTCGCGGGCGAATCGATAGACCTCGTCGCGCAGAATCGGGTCAAGGTTCTGTGGCTTGCCCTCGGTCATCACGCGGAGCTGTGCAGTGTGGTCGTGAGCGGATAGCTCCTTGCCGATCGCGGCCAGCGCCTGTGCCAGATCGCCGGCAGAAACCGGCGAGCCGCGCAGGTTCTGTACCGCACTCCGAGCCTCGGCCAGGGCCTGGTCTCCCTGGTCAAGTACTTTTTCGATCGCTTGCCTGGCCTCCTCAGGCTGGCTTGGCAGCATGTGCTGGGCTACCTGGAGGTAGAGAAGTAATCCCTGAAACCCTTGCAGCAGCGAGTCATGAAGTTCGCGGGCTATGCGGGTCCGCTCCATTGCGCGCTCTTCCACGAGCATTTCAAATTGCCGCGAGATTTGCAGCAGCCGTAACCGGTAAATAAGCCAGGTGAGCAGTACAAGCGAAAGCAGGACCGCCAACCGAAACCACCACGCCTGCCAAAATGCGGGCGCAATCTGGAGTGGGATTACCGCTTCAGAACCATTCCAAGCGCCATAACGGTTTGAGGCTGCGACATGGAACCAGTAGGGGCCCGGTCCAAGATTGGTATACACCGCCTGGCGCGACGTGACCGGTTCACTCCAGCCGTGATCGAACCCGTCCAGTCGATAACGGAAACGAATGCGATCGGCAGTGGCCAGGCTAAGAGCAGAATAGTCAATCACGATGCGGCGTTGCGATGCGGGAATGCGCACCAGCCCCCGCGATGGGACAGCGTTTCCATTTACTGAGATTGTGTCTACCTGGACCACTGGCGGCGCAGCCTCCTGATCAGCGCGGCCTGGGTGGACCACCGACAAACCCGCATTCAAAGAAAACCAAATGTTGCCATGTAGATCCTTCACCACGGAGCGGTCGCGTTTCACGCCTTCGGTTCCTTGCAGTCCGTCGGCGAGACCGTATTCGCGGAGATCACCGTCCAGCGGACGGCCTTGCAGGAGTGCTTCCCGTTTGATCCTCACTACGCGATTGCCCGTTGCTATCCACAAAGATCCATGCTGGTCGTCCGCCAGTCCCAGCACCGGTCCGCGCAAAGCTTCCAGTCCCGCAGCCGCAACAGAGATGCGGCCGGAGCTTAAGAACGCGAGACCGCTCGTAGTACCGATCCATAGAACCCCGGTTGAGTCGCGTAGAAGAGAACTTACCTCGCCTGCGGGCAAACCGTCGTGGGTGGTGTAGGTTCGCCACTTTCCATTAGCCAATTCGCTGAGGCCGCCAGAGGTGCCAAACCACATTGTGCCGTCCGGGCTGTCCTCGATCGCGGTTACTTCGTTCGAGCCCAGGCCTTCAGCAACTGTGAAGGTGCTGAATTTACCATCCTTCAGCCTGCTCAGGCCGCCGCTCACCGTGCCTGCCCAAACAGTTCCATCTGGATTTTCATGAACAGTGTAGACACGGTTTTGTGCCAATCCATTTCGCTCGGTATAGGTGCGGGCCGCAATCGATCCGTTGCGGTAGATTAGCCTCGTGAGCCCTCCTTGTTGCCTGCCGAGCCATAGTTCGTCCTTCGCGCCTGCGATCGAATAAATCACATCCTGGCTAAGCAGATCATTGTCGACAGTTCCAGTTTCTTTGCCCCGCATCCATCGCAAGCCGCCCTCAATAGGTGCATACCAGACTCGATCACCTGGATCCACATAGATGGCTCCACTGCTTTCTGAATTCAGACCCGCGACCGAGTACGTGACAAACGCGCTGTCGCGAAGGCATAAGATGCCATGGGCATTCCCAACCCATAAATTTCCATCCATGTCTTCCCGCAGCGCTGTAACCGGTCCCTCAATCGGCGCGTTGCTCTGGTCCAGGGATACTCCGTTGGAGTTCACGCGAACCAACCCACTCGCCGTGCCTACCCAAACATTGGAATCACGGTCGCGGACCATGGCAAGAATCGCGGTTTGGCGGAGAGGCGGCGGAACAGAACTGCCCTTTGGTCCTCCCCATTGCACCATCCCATGATCGGTCCCAATCCACAATTCTCCGTCGTTCAAGGCCAGTAAGCAGTTCACCTTGGAACCCGGGAGGTTCACTTCGCTGGGAACAATTCTTCCCTGGCTGATGTAGAAAAGCCCCTTATCCCGGGTCCCCAGCCACATGCGTCCATCGCTCGTTTCCGCCATGGAGATGACCGGCGAGTTAGGCTCCGCAAAGCGATGCGTTGCGACCCCTTCGGCAGAACTGAGGCGGCTGGAAAGGTTATCAGCGGCTTCCAGCGTCCCATCCGGCACGTCGGAAGCCTCGGATGAGGTAAGAGCCTGATACTTGTTGGCAGAATATTTCAGTGTTCCCAGCGCAAGAGAAGACAACAGAACGGTACCGTCTCTACGACTGGTGATGGAGGTGATACCGAATCCCGCTTCGTCATGGCCCGGCTCGAAACGTCCGTTGTAGTAGCGAACGATCTGTGTGCTCTGCAAAACGATCCAGAGATTCCCCGCTGCATCTGTCAGGAGTTCATCTACCGGACCAATGGGGAAGTTTGTCGGAGTAGCCTGCTGGAAAGTACGAAAGCTGGATCCGTCAAAACGGCTCAGACCTCTGTCCGTTCCAATCCACAGGTAGCCATCCCGGGTCTGGGCGAGCGCGGTGACCGCGCCGCCTGGAAATCCCCGCCCACCGGACCATCTGTCCTGCATATATTGCGCAATGGTTCGATTCGGATCAATCGCATGAGCGGGCAACGAAAGAGAAATCGCGGCAACTCCGAGCAGTATTTGCCAAAAGAAGCTCTGCCCCTTCATTCGCCTGTCACGGAAGATATTCAAACTTTTCAATGACGACTTCGGTTTCCTTCTGCATGGGACTCTTTTCCGAGTCAACTACATAAAACAGCAACTGGAATGTCTCTTTGCCCGGAGTTGGTACCTGGGTCGTGAATACATGCTCAGCGACGACAGGAGCGCCCGGACGGTCAGAGGATCCGCGAACGGTTTTGAAGGTGGCCCGGCCCGACTCCCAATGCAAGACGTGTGTCAGGGTACCAGAAGGAGCGATAAACGGTGCCAGGTTGCCAGGGATGTAGAAGGGTTGAATCGCATACTGGGCGTTATGCCTGCTCGCCGCATTGCCCCACCGGCTCATCTCAATATCCATTTCGCGGAAGTGCTCCTCGCCTCCCCAGTCATCAAACGTAGTCAGGCTGAGCACCGCGGCAGGTTCCAGGTGAGAAGTATCTCGTACGACCGTGATGTAGGTTCCATATCCTAAACTTCGATTGAGTACCACTTCCGCACACGACCATCGTCCAGCGCGTTTTTTGATACGCAGATGAAGGGCTCCCTTTGGATCGATCCAGGCATTGTCAGGGTCGTACAGGTTGTTCATTCCCCCGCGATCAGACGAAATGGTCCGCACATGCCAATCGTATCCACTGAATGTTAGCGGCTTGGTGGGAGCTAACTGAACCGTGCCTGTACCCTTGGCCGTACTCACCGCAATCACAGACCCACCCGCTACAGGGACCGTATCCATAGTGGATGGCGGGTGGTATCCGGGTTCAACCAGCAAGGCTGCGTATTCAAAACCAAGGTGAGTCGAGGTACTCCAGGTAGAGTCTGCTTTGAGGGGAATAAAAGCCTTATCGGGCCAGGGCTGCACCCACCATGGCCCACTCCTGGCGTACACGACAATTTGTTGTCCGGGCCGCGCACCAGAGACGCGTCCGGCGATTGTATCCACTCGTTCGCGCCCGCCCTGGGCCGCAGGGGGAATGGTGGTGAATTCAACCACTGGTGTGCGCACCGGGTTCGGCGTATGGCACCCGTTGATCAAAGCAGCGCCGGCCCAGGCAACCAGGAGCAACACGACATGGAAGCGCCAGATGCGAGCTGGGGATGGAACCGCCTGATTTAAACTGACGCTACGACGGCCGGTTGTACTTGCAGTGCTCTGGCAAAGTGCTACGTCCTTCATGCGCAATCAGGAGCCTCAACCCGGGGTTAGGGCTAGATTACTTGAACCGGCTGTTTTTCTCACTCCTCATCCGAATGTGAGGGCAAGGAAAGGCGAGTCTGCATGTCCCTGGAAGTCGATAGCGGTCCAGTGCCACAGCCCGGCCTTTGGTCATCCATCCGCG
>Ga0210391_10003601_pt1 | contig 13077 bp, 12 predicted proteins | sample IncBWC12OmetaG_FD_160573 | JGI IMG/M metagenome (GOLD analysis project Ga0210391, IMG submission 160573) | Forest soil microbial communities from Barre Woods Harvard Forest LTER site, Petersham, Massachusetts, United States - Inc-BW-C-12-O ... | reverse complement strand
CGGCGACGATGCGGGCGTTCGTACCGTCGGAGTGCATTGCGTATAAGAGTGTTTGCCCGTGTTGGCTGACCGAGAAGGTGACATAGTGTCCATCGGGCGAACTGGTTGGGCCGCCGGTCACCCGGGCGCCCATGCCACTCCACAACTGGGTGCTGATTCCGTTGGCAAGCTTCCAGATGCTCTCGCCCGCACCGGTCCTCGAAAGATAGAGAAGGTAATTGGGACCAAGCCGGGGGGAAAAGCCGGTACTGGTGGTAAGAGGGATGGGGGCCGCTGCGGACGCGTCCGCGGACGAATCAGTGATCTGCAACCGCCAGAGTGTTGTTTTTGGGCTTGCTACGGAAAGCAGCAGACGGCGCCCGTCCGAGCTGGCCGCGAGCGACGTGTAACGATCAAGACCAGACGTCAGCCGGTGGGGAATGCGGCGTTCCACATCCATGCTGTAAAGAAAAGGGCCCGAACCGTCAGCATCGCTTGCGAGATACATTAGCGTTCGTGGATCCAGCAGGACGGGGTGACTTACGCGTCCATTGTGGTACGTGATCCGTTCAGGAGTTCCACCGGCTGAAGGGATACGCCAAATGTCGAGCTTGTCCGGGAGCTCGCCCTGAACAAAGTAGAGGAATGCGGTGTCGCGCGACCACAAGGGAAAGTGAGAGTGGAGGCCGGCAGGCGCGGTGAAGATGGGCCGGTCGCCGGGTCGCAGAGTGCCGTCCGAAACGAACAAAGGGTCTCCCGGTCCGGGCGTGTGGTAGGCGAGCCGCCCACCGTCGGGCGACCAGTCGTACTCGGCCACCCCTTCAAGGTACGGCCGGGGTTCTCCACCCAGTGTGGGCACGGACCAGACGCCGATGTTGCCACCGCTCGAGCCGTCTGGTTTGCGGATCCAAAATGTGACTGCGGAGCCGTCAGGCGAGAAGCCCAAAGTGCGGATGGACGGGTTCGCAATGTCCCGCGCGCTGCCGCGAGTTAAGTTGTGGAATTGTCCCGAACCGGCTTGGGTAACCCAAACGTCCATCTGTCCATCCCGGTCTGACAGAAACGCGATCAAATGACCGTCGCGTGATACGGCGGCAGACTGCTCGAATCCACCAAAATCGGTGACCGGTTGAAAGTGGGCGTCCGTGAGCGGGTTACGCCAGAAGTACTCGGTCCTATGCAGCCATAACCCTGCGCCGATCAAAAGCACGGCGGCCGCCAGGGCGATCAACAGCGGAACCTTCCACCTGGTTGGAGAGGGTGGGATGGCTGTGGGCGGCGGCACGGGTGGAGTAGGCGGGGTGACGCCATTTCCGTCCTCGTGCGCTGGAGATAGATTGCGGGTTTGCGTCCAGGCGTCCAATTCGGCACGAGACGCGTATACCGAACCCATCCTGTCATGCTGATGCCGGTGAACCGGCATCCCCTCCCGTTTTTCCCAGCGCTGGACGGTAGTCACGTCGCGGTTGAGATAGGCTGCGATCTCTTTCCACGAATCAAGCCGATCTTCCAGCGTTTTCTCCGTTGGCGGTGTACCGAGGGATCGATCGCCCATCGTACCCTCCTTATGGCTCCGCGGAGTGGGGGGACCCGGGGAACCCAAATTGTAGCTTCCGCTGCCCTCGGAAGGCACGGCAAAAGGCAGCAAGTCACGGTTTCGCTGCAGTGTTGTGCCTTACCGCTTGAAGCTACCCGGTAAGTGTCCGATGGCGGCCGTGCGTTTCAGATTTGGAGGAATTTCATGAAGAGCAGGGCTTTCTGGTGGACAGTACCCGTTACCACGGTTCTGGCGTTGGCGATGAGACGACGGCGGATCCAGGCCCCAAAAGCGAGCCCTGGACCACCCATTATCCGGCTGTTCTTCCGAAGGACTGACGGTACTGCCGGGGCGTGACACCCAGGCGACGGAGGAAAACACGGCGTAGCACTTCGGCGCTGCCAAAGCCACTGGCCCTCGCGACCTCCCCTAGATTGGTTGATCTTGATTGCAGCAGACGACGCGCTGCTTCGAGGCGCAGCTGCTCTACGTGCTTGCCTGGCGTCTCGCCCACTTCCTGATGAAAGAGGCGAGCGAAATTGCGCGGGCTCATGGCTGCACGCCGGGCAAGCATGGCAATGGATAGATCTCGGCGTAAGTTGTCTGCCATCCAGGCAAGAAGGTTGTTGAGCAACGGGCTTTCACTGGACTGAGCAGCCAGCGTTGCGCTGAATTGGCTTTGGCCTCCCGGGCGCCGCAGGAACACCACCATCATCTGTGCTATCTGCAGCGACAAAGCAGTTCCGAAGTCCTCTTCAACCAGGGCAAGAGAAAGGTCGATGCCCGAGGTGACCCCGGCCGAGGTGTAGCAATTGCCGTCCTTGATGTAAATCGGATCAGCATCCACGGCCACGCGAGGGTAGTTGCGTGCCAGATCGCCGGCCCAGTTCCAATGGGTCGTTGCCCGCCGGCCATCCAACAAACCAGCTTCAGCCAGAACCAGGGCGCCGGTACAGACCGAACCAAAGCGGCGCACCTGCTTGCATTGCCTTCTTAACCAGTCTAAAAACGCAGGCTCGAACTCCCTGGCGTTCGCGCCATCGCCTCCCGCAACCAACACGGTGTCGAAATCGCTGTGATAGTCGTGGTAGGTGCGGTCCGCTTGCAGAGGTGTCCAGATGTGCGTCTTGACTGCGGTTGTCTCGCCTGAAGTAACGATCTCCACCGAGTACGAGGGTGGGCCGCCACGTAAGCGATTGGCGTCGCTGAATACTTCGGCGGGACCGATCACGTCCAGTGGACGAACGGGCGGCACGGCTACGAGAAGAACGCGCAGAGGCTCCCGATTTGACGAGGACGTAGGGGCCCGTCTCGCGGGGGACCGGCTATGCCGTTGTTTTTTCATGAGAGTGTCTCCTGTAACTACATTTGCTGAAAGAGACCCAGGATGTCATGCTCGAAACATGAAATCTAATCAAGTGCTCTGCACCATTTTGGGGTCCCTGCTGTCTTGTTGTTTGATGGCTGCGGCACAGGAAAAAGGATACTGGCGGGCTGCGAGCTCGACAGCCCAATCGATCACCGGTGACGTGACCCTCTCGGCGGATAAGATTGCGATCACTTTTTCAAGTTTTCCCATCGCTCAGATCCGAGCTCTGGAGCCGGGCGAACTGACCGCGGTCTTTGAGGCAGAGAGTGGTGCGGGTGGAAGCGGTAATCTCTACCGGCTGAGCATACCCGCGACGAAGGTCTTCCAGCACAAGAATACCTTGTGCGGATCAGAGCAGACCCAGTGGATGGCTACTTATGTTTCAGGACGTGAGCTGCATCTGGCATTTTTCTCCGGGCCTAAGATGCCAGTGCTTACCCCAGATGGGATAGCGAATTCGACGGATCTGTGCGGGACTTTTCTTTACGCGCGGTGAGCTCAGGGTGGCGGTTACTGTCGCTTTCTCGCAGATTCTGCTCATCCCACCCTTCGCAAAGAGCGCGAAGGATGGGGCACCCGATCCTTGGTCTCGAAGGAGAAGCGAAAAGACAGACCTTTGATGGGCTTCGCCCTTCTTTCTTAGCCCACGTACGGGGGTGCGAACGAAGGAGTGGATGACCAGGACACTTCTTTTGAGGCGCTTTGAGTGAAAGAGCCGGTTTAAAGGACACCTGGCGCTACTGTTCCAGGCCACCATGTGGCCATCCGCCGTTCCAATCGATAGTGGATAACTGCATGGAGGGTTTGCCGGTCCTAGCATCGTAGGCGTGGAAGACAATCAGATCTTTATGCTTTGGACCAAGCAAGATACTTTCTCCACCGGGTCCAAGCCAGCGCGAGTTGGCGATGAGAAGAGGAGTGCCACCGCCGGCGGTCAAGAGCTTGCCGGCGGTGTCCACATAGGGGCCGGTTACGGACTTCGATCTGCCGACCATGGTTTTATAGGAGCTCTTTAGGCCTCGGCAGCAAAGGTCCCATGAGGTAAATAGATAGAAGTAACCGCCGTGATGGACGATGAAGGGAGCTTCGATCGCCTCCCAGTTCGCGGGTAAATTCGGAGGGGCGGGTTCAGCGTTTTCTGGTTTGATCCGGCGCGCCAGTGAATAGAGTGTGGTGTCGTTCTTCGACAACATGCCTGCATCATCGAGACGGCGCATCTTGATGCCATCCCAGAAACTGCCGAAAACCAGCCACGCGCCACCCTTTTGATCGAGAACGAAATTGGGATCGATTGCGTTGTAGTTGTCGCCTGCTTTCGACTCAAGGACAAGCCCGCGGTCGATCCATTGGAAATCCGGGCTTGTGGGATCCAGCGTCTGGTTCGTGGCAAGGGCAATTCCCGACGTATTTTTGCCGAAGAGCGAGTAGGCATAGTACAGCCTGTACTGGTGATTCACGTACGAGATGTCGGGAGCCCAAAGGTCCTTAGTCGCCGGGCTACGCTGCCGAATCCAATCCGGGATAGAAGCGAATACATGTCCGCAGAGCTTCCAATTGACTAGATCCTGAGAGCAGCGGACAGCGAACTGACCGCCGTCCGGAGCTTTGCCAGTTGCGAAGACATACCAGGTTTTTCCACTCTTGATGATCGACGGATCGTGGGTTCCCGCAATATCACCTGCAAGGGTGTAAACGTGCGGCGCCTCGGCTGCAAAACAAGTACCAGCCATGAGTGAAAGAAGAGAAATTGCAAGCGCGGCTATCACAGCGAGGCTAAGACTATCTAAACGAGCCGGTAGCTGCGTGACGAGATCACAGACCATTCTTCAAAATTGGGGGATATTAAGGCGTGGTGGGAGGATACGCGCTTGGTTTGGAGGCATATATCCGCACGCCCATTCCATTGAGCATGCTTCGCCCTTCCTGGGCTTCGGGGGTTTGCGGGTAGCGTTGCACCAATGTCCGCAGTTCTCGGACTCCGGCGTCCTTTTGACCCATTTGTATCAGCGACTGGCCTTTTCGAAGCTCAGCCGCGGGCGCCTTGGAGTTGCCGGAGTACTGTTCCAGAACGGCGTCGTAGCCCTTGACCGCGGCCGGGTACTTGCCTTGGCGATAGTTGATCTCACCAATATAAAACTGCGCGTTTCCCGCCAGGGGGTCCTGCGGGTAGTAGCGGATGACATCGCCGAATTCAGAAATGGCGACGTTGTACTTGGCTGAGTTGTAATCGCGAAGAGCGCTTTGGTAAAGCTGATCGACGGGAGGCGCCTGAGGACTCGCCATTGCCGGTGCGGCTGCCTGTCCACCCGGTCCCTGCGGTGAGGGCATACTTGCGCCCGTTGGGGGAGCGCCGCCAGGTTGCGCCGGCATTCCGTTCACATTCTGCATCTGGCCCTGCAGGGATTGCACCTGTGTGGTCAGGTTGGCGATGCGGGTCTTCAGCTCATCCACTGAGTCATTCAGCGATTGGATCTGGGTGGAAAGCTGGGTGTTGGTGGAACCACGGTTCTCGCTCTCGGCTTTCAATGTGGATTGAAGAGCATTGACAGCCGACATCATCCGGTTCACGTTGTCCGTGTTTTGCTGCACCAGGTTGACGATCACGCCCATGCGTTCGTCATTGGAGGTTTGCAGGTGCTGCACCGCGTCCTGGAGTTGCTGAACCTGGGTTTGCAGCTGAACCATTTCCTTGGAAACGGCAAAGGCATGAGGCAAAGCAAAGAGGGCAACGGCGGAGAATTGCAAGATGTGTTTGCGCATGGTGCTCCCTGTTGAAGGAGCGGCACAGGCCGCTCCCTCCTAGTCTATTCCGCCGCCTAGCGATCGAGCGAGAAACCGGCGCGGCGGTTCAACTGCCAGCATTGCTCGTTCGCCTGGCTGCAGAACTGCTTCTCCTTGCCGTAGCTCACGGTGCGGATGCGGTCCGGGGCGATGCCTCCGTTCACCAGGGCCTGCTTGGCCGCGTTAGCACGGTTTTCGCCCAGCGCCAGGTTGTATTCCGCTGAGCCGCGGTCATCGCAATAACCGCCTACAACCACCTTAAGCGTAGGATGCGCAGCCAGGAAGCTGGCGTCCTGCGCCAGAATGGTCTGGGCATCGGGACGGATGTCGTAGCTGTCATAGTCGAAGAAGGCCGGCTTTACGTTCTGCTCGAACATCTGCTCATCGATCGTCTCGCCGGTGCTCTGGGGAGGCGCCGCCGCATTGACGGTCAGACGCGCGGTTGCATCAGTGGAACCGCCGGGGCCGCGGGCGACCAGATGATAGGTGGTCGACTCGGTTGGTTGTACGTTCTGCGTGCCGTACGCATTCACCGTGCCGACGCCGTCAATCGAGATGTCAGTGGCATCGCTGGTCTTCCAGGCGAGAACTGCGCCGCCCCCGGGGCTGATGGTGTCGGGCGTCACTGTAATCGAGGCCGTGGGTGCCGGCGATGTAGCCGCCGGCGGGGGCGGGGGTGGGGGTGGCACTGCTTTCTTATGGCAGCCGGCAGCCAACGTTAACGTGGCGACGGCGATGAGCGAAGCAAAATGCCTGTGCTGCAGAGTTCTCACAATGTTCTCCTCAGTTTCGTTCAATTTCCAGGGATGCCGGTGAAACTATTTCCAACTCCAGTTGGGCATCGAATTGCCGCTGCTCTGGGTAAGACGATGCTGTTCCGTGCCATCGGAAAGCATGGTCCAGATCTCGGATCCGCCACCTTTTTCACGCTGGAATACGATGTGCCTTCCATCCGGAGACCAGGAAGGGAAATCCTGCCGTCCCTCGTCATGGGTAAGCTGCGTCCAACGCTTGCTGGCAATGTCCATGATGTAGATATCCTGCCCGCCAGGCGCGCCGGGGCCGTACTTGCGGTTCCAGGCGAAGGCGAGGAATTGTCCGTTGGGGGACCAGGACGGCGAGGTGGCATAGCCACCGTCTGTCAGGCGCTGCACGCTGGTTCCATCCGAATCCATCATGTAGATCTGGGGCAGGCCGGTGCGCCCGCTACACCAGGCAATCTGGGCATTCGTCTTGGGATTCCAGGTGGGCGAAACGTCAGGCCCCTTGAAGGTGGTGATTTGCTTCAAGTTGCCGCCGTTGGCATCGGAGGTGAAGATCTCAGGATCGCCGGAGCGAGCAGCCGAGAACGCCAGCTTGGCGCCGTCGCTCGACCATGCCGGGGAAAGTGTCGTGCCTGCCGGGGAGTTGAAGCTGACTGGCCGCCCCAGGACGAGTGAAAACATGCGAATCGACCAGCCTTGTTTTCCTAAAGATGAGAAGGCGATGCGGTCGTTGTTAGGAGACACGCGCGGCGAGAGCGAGATGGTGCCCAGGTGGGTCACTGCATGCGCGCCTTGCCCGTCGTAATCCATTTGCCAGATCTCTTTGTTTCCCCCGCGGGCCGCGACGAAGTAGATGTGAGTCTCCGCGATGCCGGGAATTCCGCCTCCCAGGCGGGTGATGATTTCATCGGCAAAGCGATGCGCGATCAGGCGTGCGTTGTCCTGGCTGGCGGCTTCGTTGTACTGCTTGCCAAGGATCTGCGGTGACTCGGGATTCTTCGCGTCAAAGAGCCAACCATACACGGCGATCTGTCCACCGTTGACGGCAAACGACCCGAAGGCCACCATGGCGGCGTTGGCCGGCGCTGCGGCCCAGGCAGCCAGATTCATTTGCTGAGGAGAAGCGGGCGTCAGCGGGGGAGCCATGCTCTTCGAAACCATGTCGAAAATGCCGGCATTGTTCAGATCGCTATAAAGCGTGGTATCGAAAGTGGTTTTAAGCGTGGCTGTTTGCGGGTCAGCGGAACTGGGATTGAAGTCAGCTGCAGCCAGACGAATGCGGGCTGCTCCCAGGTTGGTTCCCGTGCGGACCCAATCCTGCGCGCCTGCCTTCCATTCCAGGGAAAGAAGCAGCAGGATAAAAAGAATTGATCGAAAGTGGGGGAGGGAAAGTCCTTTTAAAGCTCTCATGCCTTGCGCTTTCTTGAGTTTAACCGATAAAAACGCTACTCAGTTACACCGGTAACCTCATCGTGCACCTTTGACGCCCGCTTTCATCGCGCACCGGGATAGGTGCAGTGATAAAGCACGTTCAAGTTGCTCTCGTTGTAACCGGAAGGCAAGGGACCGAATGTATCCACTCGCTGCACCGCATGCAGGCAGGATGAGTTCAGCGACGGCGAGCTACTCGGAGTAGCCAGGGAAACGGTTCCTGGCGACCCGTCGCGGCCGACGATGAACTGGACAAAGACCGTAGCGCCTGCGGGAGTGCTGGGATCCACCTCCTGCAAGTACCAGTCCTGTGCGACCTTACGCTTGATGACGTCGACATACCAGCCAAAGCGCGAGCCGAAGTCTCCGCCGGTCACTGCGTTGGGGCTATTGGCGCTATTGTTGCTTGCCGTGGAACGAGGAACATTGGCGGGTGCTGCTTCGCCGTAGTTTGCCTTGTTCTGCGGCTTGGGCGGCGGCTGATGCTGCGGCGGAGTTTTAGGGACTGGTTTGGGCTGTGGCTTGACTGGGGCTTGCTTTTCCGGGATGGGAATCGCTTCGGGCAGAGGCAGAGGCTCGGTCTTTTGCTCTTCCAACGCAGGGGCTACGCTCGGAGTTTCTGTTGCCAACACGTTATCCGTCGGCGGGTGATCCTGGGGCAGAGGCAAAGCAGCGGTCGAAACCAGGGTGGCCTGGATGGCTCCCTGCTGGAACGCATTCGCGCCCCACTCCGACCCGTGAAGCATGTTGTGCACGTATGCGTAGCCGAACAGCACTCCGACGATGAGCCCGTGCAGCAGGAACGACTGGGCAAAGGGAGACGCCAGCCCTTCAGGCTGATCCAGCAGGTCTTCTGAAGTGAACCCTGCCATGGCGTGCCTACTTCGCCGTCTTGGCGAGCGGCTGAGTCACAATACTGATGTTGGTGATGCCCGCCTGTTTAACCGCATCCATGACCGAAGCAAATGCGCCAAAAGGTACACGCTCGTCGGCCCGCAAATAAATGACCTGGGTGGCTGGATCGGTTTTCGGTTGATGGAGAATGGTGGGCAACTGCGCCAGGTTGACCGGCTTGTCTCCCAAAAAAACATTTTGGTCGCGATCGATGGTCAGGACCAGACGTTGCTGCGTGATCTCTTTGACGCTGCGTGTTTTCGGCACGGAGACATCGATGCCGGATTGCAGCACCGGTGCGGTTACCATGAAGATGATCAGCAGCACCAGCACTACGTCGACCAGCGGAGTGATGTTGATTTCCGCCAGCGAGGTGCGTGCATGCCCGTTACTAGCGGTGAAGGCCACTCGCGGCCTCCCTCTCCATCGCTTCCTGTTTGGGGGTGATTTCTTCCAGGCTATTGAGTAATTCGCGGGAGAAGTCGTCCATGCGGGAGCCAAACTCGCGCAGGGAAGCGGTGAACTGGTTGTAAGCAATGACGGCGGGGATGGCGACGAGCAGACCGGCGGCGGTCGTGATCAGGGCTTCAGAGACTCCGGGCGCCACAGCGCGGAGCGTGGCGGCGCCTTCTGTGCCCAGGCCGTGGAAGGCATCCACGATGCCCATCACGGTGCCGAAGAGGCCGACAAATGGTGCTACTGCGCCGATAGTGGCGAGCCAGGTCAGGCGGCGCTCCAGAACAGTGAGCGACTCGCTGGCCGCGGCTTGTGCGGTGCGCTCCAAGGTGAGGATGTTCTTGGGTGGTCCAAAGCCCCCGGTCTGGCGACGGTAGGTGTCATAGACCTCGTCGAAGACTGTTACCAGCGGACTGGGCTTGAATTGGTCGCTGACAGCGGCAATTTCCTGCAGCCGGTCGGCCTTGCGGAAAGCGCGCATGAATCGGCGGCTTTGCGTCCGCGCCTTGCGGAAGGTAGAAGACTTACCCAGGATGACCGCCCAGGAGTAGAGGCTGGCGATGCCCAGCAGGACGAGAACGGCGATGGCCACTGGCCCGCTGTTACGCACCATGTCGATGACAGCGCTGAACCCGGACAATGGGGAGTGGGGTACGGGCGCTGCTGTGTCGTCTGCCTGCAGGATAAAAAGAGCCGCGATATGAAAGGGGGACATCATCACTTCCTCTTCCACGGTAGCAGAGTAGTCGAAGCAAAACCAAGTTGCCGTATAAGATGCAGGCGGAGGGTAACCCGTGCCATTACTCTCATGCTTAGACTGCATTGGGCCAATTCGTTGGTATGAGTGCAAGAGTGGATACGGAAGCTGAGAAATGCTGCTTGAACTTCGTGCTGAAAACTACGCGGTAATCGATCACGCCATTGCCGTCTTTGGTCCCGGCCTGAATTTGCTAACGGGGGAGACTGGGGCTGGCAAGTCCATCCTGGTAGATGCGCTGGCTTTGTTGATGGGGGATAAGGCCTCGTCCGATGTGGTGCGGTATGGCGCGGATCGAGCGGTCGTGGCCTGCGTGTTTGAGAGCACGCCAGGAGCGGAGAGCACTCTCGAAAGTAATGGAATTGATGCCGAGGGGGCGGAAATCATCCTGCGTCGCGAGATACAAGCCGGCGGCAAAGGTCGCGTCTACGTAAACAATCAACCTGCGACAGTGAATGTATTACGTCAACTCGCTCCGGAACTGGCCCTGGTGCATTCGCAGAGCGAAACCATGGGCAGCTTCGACCTTGCGCAGCAGCGGCAGCTTTTGGATCGCAGTGCCGGCATCGCGACCGATGGGGTGGCCGCTACGTTTGATGAGTGGTCGGAAATCTGTGCCCGTTTGCGTCGACTGGAAGGCGATGAACAGGCGCGGCTGCGTGAAGCTGACCTATGGAGTTTCCAGAAGAACGAGATTGAAAGTGCGGCCATTAAGGACCAGGAAGACGACGAGCTGGAGATAGAGCGGCGCGTGTTGGCCAATGCCGAGAAGCTGCTGGCTGCCGCTACGAGCGCTCACGGATTGCTCTACGAGAGCGATCGCTCGGCGGAGGGCGCTCTGCGGGCGGCGCTCAAAAATCTTGAAGAGCTCGCGCGTTACGATCCACAGTTTGGCGAGACGGTGGAGCAACTCAAATCCGCCACGGCCGTGGTGGAAGACGTCAGCGCTACGGTGCGGGATTATGCTTCCCGGATCCAGGCCTCGCCAGGGCGATTGGAAGAAATGGAAGATCGCCTGGAGTTGCTCAATCGATTGAAGCGAAAGTACGGGCCGACGTTGGCCCATGTTCTGGCGCACGGTGAGGAGGTGGCAGCCAAGCTGGCAGAAGTCGAGAACCGCGACCAGTTACTGCTCGAGCTGCGAGCGGCTGAGACTAAGGCTGCGGCGGTCTATCGCGCGGCGGCCTCCGCTCTCACCGGGGAACGGTCGGCTGCGGCCACTAAGCTCGAAAAGCTTGCCGAACAGCATATTAACGATCTGGCCATGAAGGCCAGGTTTTCGGTCAAGGTTTCGCCGCAAGAGGAAGAGCAGCACTGGACGCGATTGGGATGGGATCTTATCGATTGCAGGATCGCAACCAATGCGGGGGAGCCGCTAAAGCCTTTGGCGCAGATTGCCTCCGGCGGTGAGTTGTCGCGGGTGATGCTGGCACTCAAGGTCAGCGTCGAGGAGGGGGTAGCAAAAGAGCAGGGAAGAGCGCGGCGTAAGCTACCTATCCCCAGAACCCTGGTGTTCGACGAGATTGACATCGGTATTGGCGGCCGGGCTGCGGAGGCGGTAGGGCAGAAACTGAAGGAGCTCTCGCGAACGCAGCAGGTACTTTGTGTCACCCATTTGCCGCAGATTGCGGCGTTTGGCGATCAGCATTTTCTGGTGGAGAAGCGAGAGCGGCAGGGAACCACCAAAACGTCCGTACGCCTCCTCAACGATGAGGAGCGGACCGAGGAAGTGGCGCGCATGCTCAGCGGCGCAAAATTGACCGACACCTCGCTTCGCCACGCAGAGCAAATGTTGAAGACCAGCCGCAAGGCAAAATAGTAGGCGCCGGGTCCCGAATCCCGCTCGGCGCAATATGGCTGGTGGTTGGCGAGTCGATGACCGGTGAAACGCCGTATCCCTCAGACAGATAAGGGTCGGCACGGTATACTGATTCTTGTGACTAGTCCCCTATTACCCTCGAGCAAAAGGGTCCTCCTCCTCAAACCGCGTGGTTTTTGTGCCGGCGTGGTGCGCGCCATAGACGTGGTGAATATTGCTCTCGACACTTTTGGCGCCCCCATCTACGTTCGCAAGGAGATTGTGCACAACCGCTTCGTGGTCAACGAGTTGGCCGACAAAGGTGCGATCTTCGTTGATGATATTGACGACGTTCCCGAAGGGATGCGCGTCATTTATAGCGCCCACGGGGTGTCCCCGGCGGTCCGGGCGCGCAGCAAGTCGCGCAAACTAAAGGTGATTGACGCCACGTGTCCGCTCGTCACCAAGGTCCATGTGGAAGCAGTTAAATTCGCCAAGCAGGGTTATTCGCTGGTGCTGATTGGCCATCGGGATCATGACGAGATCGAAGGCACCCTGGGGGAAGCTCCCGAGGTAACCCAGGTGGTCTCGACCGTAGAGGAAGTGGCGGCGCTCGAGGTCGCAGATCCGGAACGGGTTGCTTATCTGACCCAGACGACGTTAAGCCTGGACGAGGCGCGGGACATTATCCACGCTCTCAAAGCGAAGTTTCCCAGCATCGTTGGTCCGCACACCCAGGACATTTGCTACGCCACGGAGAATCGCCAGGTGGCGGTCAAAAATGTAGCCCACCAGGCAGATTTAGTACTGGTGGTGGGATCGACCAACAGCTCCAATTCCAATCGCCTGGTTGAAGTCTCCCGCAACCTGAGCACCAATGCATTTCTCATTGAAGATTCAGGCGCGATTGATCCTGCGTGGCTGAAGGATGCGACCACGGTTGCGGTCACGGCGGGTGCGTCCGCGCCTGAGGTTCTGGTTGCCGAAGTTGTTGCCTACCTGCGGGGTCGCGGGTTTTCAGACGTGGAAGAAGTAGAAGTCATGCCGGAAAATGTTCGCTTTGGGCTGCCTCCGGAGATCGTACAGGCCATCCGGCCTGTTCCGGTTAGCGGCTAACTAGATACAGCAGTAAGACAGCTGTTATTTGAGAGAGAGCGTCAGGGTCCAGAATGAGTAGATCGTTTGAAGGTGCACAGCCATCCAGTCCGCGGTTTGGCCGTATCGACGCGGGATTAGATCAGGTAGAAAACTCGGTTGCGCGGGCCCGCGATTTCCTCTTTTCCCAGCAGCATGCCGATGGTTATTGGTGCG
>Ga0210391_10003600_pt1 | contig 13078 bp, 8 predicted proteins | sample IncBWC12OmetaG_FD_160573 | JGI IMG/M metagenome (GOLD analysis project Ga0210391, IMG submission 160573) | Forest soil microbial communities from Barre Woods Harvard Forest LTER site, Petersham, Massachusetts, United States - Inc-BW-C-12-O ... | reverse complement strand
GCTTCTCCCTCAAGATAAATGAATTCGCGGCGCACGCACGCGCGGCAATCGGGCCGGCGCGCCACGCGGATGGATTGGAAGCGTCCGCTCCACACGTCGGTGGAAACCAGGCGTCCGTGCAAAGCTTCCGGTTTTCCCGCGAGAATTTTGGTGGCTTCGGCGGCTTCGACGGATGCAATCACGCCGACAGCGGCGTTTAGCACGCCAGCAGTGTCGCAAGTGGCTTCGGCGCCGAGCGCCGCCGATTTTTCATCACCCTCGAGCAGGCAGGCGAGGCACGCGGTGTCACCGGGACGAATCGTCATGGTGACCCCGTAGCTGCCAACGGCTGCGGCATAAATCCAGGGCACGCCGAGCGATATCGCGGCGTCATTCAGTAGCAAACGCGTTTGAAAATTATCCGTGCCATCGAGGATCAGCTCGAAACCACCGAGAAGCTCCGCGCAATTTTCCGCGGTTAGGTCCCCGACGATTCCTTCCACTTGCACATCGGAATTAATAGCGCGCAGACGGCGTTCGGCTGCAACGGCTTTCGGCAGGGCTTCGCGCGCGTCGGCTTCCTCAAAAAGAGTCTGACGCTGTAGGTTCGAAGGCTCGACGAAATCGCGGTCTATAATGCGCAAGCGGCCAACTCCTGCTCGCACCAGCAGATTCGCCACCACGGTTCCCAGCGCGCCGCAGCCTGCCAGGACCGCGCTCGCGCCCAGCAGTTTCTGCTGACCCCCGTCCCCGATTCCGGCGAAGAGTATCTGACGTGAGTATTTTTCGCGCTGTTCGCTGTTCATTCTTGTAGTCTATTGGGGCGGAGGAACTGTTCTCAATTCAATATCATAGCGCCTTTTCACATCCGGCAGGCAACGCGGCCGTGCTAACCTTTGCTCTTACCTCCAAGGCGAATGAGAATTTCGTGGAATCAGCTAAGCCCGCAAGCCTGTGGCTTTCAGCGGTCCGGGACTTGGGGAACGATTTTGAGTCTCGGCGCGCTGCTCTGCAGCCTCCTTGCCGGCACATCGCTGCGCGCGCAGGAAGCGCAGATCGAAGGGCAAAACGTCGCTGAAATTCGCATCGTAGATGACACCGGAAAGCCGGTGCCCGGTCCCGCAACTCCCCTTCCGCTGGAAATTGGCAAGCCTTTTGATTTTGGCATGGAACGGGAAAGCCTGCGCGTGCTCTATCGCACCGGCGACTTCTCAGACATTCGCGTGACGGCCGCGCCCGCGGTGCCCGCGACGAATGGTGTGCGCGTGGAGTTCACCGTGCAGCGGAATTTCTACAACAACGTGATCCGCGTGGAGGGCCTGAAGGAGCCGCCGACGGAAGCCGCGGCGCTGGCTTCGATGCGGCTGACGCTGGGAGAACCTTTCCGCGAGAGTTCGTTGCGCGAGGCCATTGACCGGCTGAAAGACACGCTGAGCAGCGAGGGCCTTTATGAAGCCGACGTGAAATGGAGCCTCACGCCGCACGAGGCGACGCGCCAAATGGACGTGACGATCACCGTGCAACCCGGCCCGCGCGCGGTGGTGGGCAAGATCGTGGTGAAGAACCAGACGCCTTACCCCGACGCCGAGCTGATCACCCGCTCGAAAATGAAGCTGCAGAAACCGTTTACTTCGGCGCGGGTCACGCGGGCTTCCCAGCGTTTGAAAAAATATCTGGTCAATCAAGGCTACCTGGGCGCCGGCATTTTGATCACCGCCGAAAATTACGATGCGACTACCAATCTCGTTGCGTTGAACTACCAAGTGACCACCGGTCCGCGGGTCAGCGTGGCTGTCGGCGGCGCGCGCATCAGCCAGGGCAAACTGCGTCAACTGCTGCCGATATACGCCGAAGGCGCGGTGGACGAAGATTTATTGCAGGAAGGCCGCCGCAACATCCGGGATTATTTTCAGCGCCAGGGATATTTCGACGCGGACGTCGAGGTGAGTTCTCGCGACGATCCCAAAGCGCACGTGCGGCTGATCAGCTACGAAGTTTCCCGTGGCGACCGTTCGCGACTGGTGGGCATTGCGTTCCACGGCAACAAATATTTCAGCAAGGAACTGCTGGACGGACGCTTGTCGCTGCAGCCCGCGTCGTTTGCCTCGAGCGGGCGGTTCAGCCAGACGCTAGTGCGCGACGATACGGATTCGATTCGCGGGCTGTATCTTTCCAACGGTTTTCTGGATGTGAAGGTCACTTCCGCCGTGGACACGAATTATCAGGGAAAGAAGCAAAACCTGTTCGTCAATTTCCAGATCGTGGAGGGACCCCAGACGCTCGTGGAGGCCTTGCAGGTCGATGGGGTTCACGCCATGAGCAAGGATGCGGTGCTCAACGTAGTGGGATCTTCGCCGGGCCAGCCTTATTCCGCGGCAGCCGTCGCGAGCGACCGCAACAATATTCTGGCGATGTACTATAACGATGGATTTCCGGAAGCGCGCTTTGACGATACGGCTTTGCCGGGCAGCGCGCCCTACCGAATGCGGCTGACGTATAAGATTACCGAAGGCACGCGCATTGAAGTCTCGCAAGTTCTGCTTACCGGTTATCAATTCACGCGGCCCGGAATTATCCGGCGGCAAGTCGTGATTCAGCCGAATGGACCCCTGCGCGAAGGCGATGTGGTGGAAACGCAGCGGCAACTTTACAATCTGGGGGTTTTCACGCGGGTGCAAATCGCGCCGCAAAATCCCGCGGGGAGCGATCCGCAAAAAGTGATGGTGGTGGATGTGCGGGAAGGCGGGCGCTACACCATCGGATACGGATTCGGTTTTGAAATTCTGAAAATCGGCAACCCCTGTCCCAGCAGCCCGCCTCCCAATTCGCCGCCGTGTAATCCGAACGCTACGAGCATCGCGGCGAGCCCGCGGGGCATTTTCGAAATTTCGCGGGCGAATATGTTCGGGCGGGCGCAGACGCTCACGTTCAAGGTGCGAGCCAGCACGCTCCAGTACCGCGCTTTGGCGTCGTACACGGCGGACAATTTTCTGGCGAAGAAGTACCTGAGCGCGGCGCTGACGGTGTTTGCGGATAAGACGCTGGATGTGGCGACTTTCACCTCCGTCCGCTACGAGGCGCAATTTCAAATCTCGGAGAAGCTTTCGCCATCGAGTTCACTGCAGTACCGGTATTTTTTTCGGCGCGTGGTCGCCACCAACCTGAACGGCACGATTTCCGAGGACCAGATTCCGCTGTACAGCCAGCCGACGCTGGTCTCCGGAGTGGGCGTCACCTATGCGCGTGACCGGCGCGATAATCCCGCGGACCCAAAAACCGGAAACTTCAATACCGCCGACGTGAGCTATGCCGCAAAGGCGCTCGGTTCCAGCGCGAGTTTTTTCCGCATCTTCGCGCAGAATTCTTCCTACCATCCCTTTGGCCGGGCCTTCGTGTTCGCCCGTGCCACGCGCTTCGGCGTGGAAGTACCCACGGGCACAACCACCGGGAACGCACCCACGAATTGCGCCGTCACGACCACGACGGGGGCGATCATTCCGTTGCCCGAACGTTTTTTTGCCGGTGGCGCGCAATCGTTGCGCGGCTTTAGCCTGAACGAAGCCGGACCGCGCGATCCCTGCACGGGATTCCCGATCGGGGGCCTGGCTATACTGATATTCAACCAGGAGTTGCGTTTTCCGATGAGGCTGCCGTTCATCGGCAACCGGCTGGGCGGAACGCTGTTTTACGATGGCGGCAACGTGTACAGCGACGTGGATCACATTAATTTGGCGTGGAAATCGGCTTCGCCGAACGAACTGAATTATTTTTCGCACACCATAGGATTTGGCGTGCGCTATGCTACTCCCATCGGTCCGGTGCGCGTGGATTTTGGCTACCTGCTGAATCCCGCGGAATATTCAGTGACGCCGCAGCCTCCGACGGTGCCGCCCACCACAAACTTTCGCGTCTCTCATTTTGGTTTTTCATTCAATATCGGGCCGGTGTTCTGATGCGCCGCGCGATTTTCATTTGCTTGTTATTGGCGTCGTTGGTGGGATTCGCGGCAAGTCGCGCCGGCGCGCAGTCCGGCGCCGATTCGGAAGTGACGCCGGCGCCGGGCGTGACGGGCTCGTCAAATTCCTCGGCTTTGTCGGGCGCCTCGGGTGCGCAGCAAGTGGATGGCGTGGCGGCGCGCATCGAAGACGACATCATCACCGAAAGCGAAGTCCGTGAACTCGCGGCATTCCAGTTGCTCGTGGACGGAAAATCAAAACCGCGTGCGGAATTGATTCGCGAGCTCAGCGATCAATGGTTGATCCGCAGCGAGGCGACCGCGACGAGGTATGGACAACCTCCGGCGCTGGATGTGGATCGCGCCTACGCGGAATTCGTGAAACAGTTTCCATCGCCGGAGGATTTCCAGAAACGCTGCGCCGGCGCCGGATTGACGGAAGCAGCGGTGCGCCGCATCGTCGCCCAACAGTTATATCTTTCACGGTTCATTGATTACCGTTTTCGCCCGGAAGCGCAGGTGAGCGACGAGCAGGTGGAGACGTACTACCACGACGAATTCGCGCCGCAATTAAAAGCGCGCAACGAGCCCGTGCCGCCGCTGGACGACGTGGACGACACCATACGCGAAGTACTCATCCAGCGTGCCATCAGCGATCGCGCCGCCAAATGGCTGGGCGAATCGCGCGACAAGCTGAAGCTTGACATTGTGGCGCCGGGGAGCGGCTCGTGAAGCTTCGCTGGCCACACGGGCTGGCAGCCGTGGCCCTACTGATTGGCGTCGCGGCCGCGATAGTGTTTTGCGTTTTCGAATTTGGAATCGCGCAGCGCTGGGCGCGTACTGCGCTGGTCCAGCAACTGGAAGAACGCACCGGAGCGCGCGTGGAACTGGGCGGGTTTCATCTGCACGCGTGGCGCCTGCGCGCGGAACTCGATAACCTGACGCTGCACGGCCTTGAAACTTCCAGCGAGCCTCCGCTGTTCCACGCAGACCGCGTGCAGGTGGGCATCACCGTCCTTTCGTTTCTGCACCGGCAATTTAAAATAGACGAACTGCTGGTGGATCGCCCGCAACTGAACGTGCGCTACGAAAAAAATGGCTCCAGCAATCTTCCCAGCCCGAAAATTAAGCCAGCCGCCGGTCCCTGGCAGGACACTCTGTTCAATCTGCGCATCGGCAAAGTGGAACTGCGCGATGGCGGCGCGAACATCAACGACCGCCAAGTTCCGCTCGATATTAGGGGGCAGAATCTCGCGTTTCTATTGCAGTACGTGATGCCGGCGGAGGGCAACGGAGCGTATGCCGGAAATCTGAGCTGGAACCAGGTGGAATTGGATTTGCAGAAAGACGTGCCCGTGCGGTTCGATCTTTCCACAAAATTCGTATTGCACCATGATTCATTTGAACTGGACGAGCTGGTTTGGAGGACCCTGCACTCCGAGCTGAACCTGCGCGCCGAGCAGCCTAGTTTCGCGCGCGCGGAATGGAATATGCATTATCGCGGCCGCTTGTCGCTGGAAGACGTGCGGAAGATATTTCGCGAGCCGCTCACTCCGGATCTGATCGCCGATTTTTCCGGCGAAGCTCGCTACGCTTCTGGTGATTGGAGCGGCAGCGGCCACTTCGATGGCCACGACGTGAAAATGCCGTATGAGTGGTTCCACGCGACGAATATCGAAACCACCGGGAATTACACCATCGCCAAAAAAAAGGTGGTGGTGGAGAATCTGGCGATTCGCGCGCTGGAAGGCTCGCTGGATGGCCGCCTGGAAATGGATTTGCCCACGCTGGACTTCCGCACGCAAACGCATTTCCATCATGCCAGCCTGGCGGACGCCATTGCCGCGGTGAATAACGTGGACTTTCCGATCACGCCGCTGCATTGGGACGGCGGCATTGACGTGGACTCCTACAATACCTGGACCGCCAATTTCAAACATTTCCGTACCAAGGGCGAATCGCGCTGGTCGCCGCCGGCGGTGCTGACGCCGGGAATGATTCCGGTCACGGCGCGGATTTTGTTCGACTACTCTGAAGATTCCGGGAGCTGCGCGCTTACCGACAGCGAAATCACCACGCCGAACACCGAACTCGAATTTAGCGGCGCGCTTAGCAAAAACGATACCGCGCTGGAATTGAAACTCGAAGCGCGCAACGTGGCGGAATGGGACGATTTCATCAATCGCCTGCGCGGCGTTGACGCCATCCCCACACGTATTGCCGGCAGCGTCAAGTTTCGCGGCCGGATTCTGGGCCCCATCGCAGGGCCGACATTTTCCGGACACATTCGCGCGGCAGACGCGCGTTACGACACGTATCAATGGGACGAGATTTACGGCGACCTGGATTATTCGCTGGATGATTTCAAGCTGACCAAGGCCGTGGTGCGGCGCGGGCAGGCTTCCTTCAACCTGGATCTTTCCATGAAGCTGGATGGAGACTGGAGTTTTGTTCCGCAAAGCACGTGGTCGCTCGCGGTGCAAACGGAGCACGCACCCAGCGACGACGTGCAGTCCATGCTGGGCACTAGCTATCCATTTACCGCTTCGATTTCCACGGTGTTGAACGGCAGCGGGACAAGCGCCGAACCGGTGCTGGATGGCAATTTCACCCTGGAAGATATCAAAACCAAGGGTCTCCACTTCGACCGGCTGGGAGGCGCGTTGCATTTCGCCCGCGACGAAGTGAGGCTCTCGCACGCGGAATTACGGCGCGATGCTGGGCGCGTCGCGGGAGATCTTTTCTATCGTCCGAAGGAAGAAGAGATTCAGTTCAATCTAACCGGCGCAGGAATACAGCTCGACAAGATTCAGGCGCTGCAAAATACCGCGCTGCCGCTCGCTGGTCGGTTGGATTTTGCGCTGCAGGGAAGCGGGCCCGTGCGCGGGCCCGAGGGCAAGGGCGAATTTCACGTGCTGGGTTTGAAAATCGGCACGGACGAGGAAGGCGATTTCCACGGGCAGCTCGATTCGGACGGACACAATGTTCACGTGGCGCTCAATTCGGAAGGCTCGCATGGACAATTGCGCGGCCAGCTCAGCGTGGGATTCGCGGGCGACGCGGATATTTCCGGAAAGCTTTCCGTGGTGCAGTTCGATCTGGATCCGCTCTTTACGGCCGGCTTCCACTTGAAAAACCTGACGGGCCACAGCGTGGTGGACGGAAATTTCACGCTGGCGGGTGCGCTGCGCAAGCCGGATTCCATCGAGGTGAATGCGGACATCTCGCAGATTTCGTTGAACTATTTGTTTATTTCCTTGCAGAACGATGGGCCGCTGCAATTCACGTATCACCGGAATGAAATCCGCATCGCGCAGGCGCATTTGCGCGGAGCGGATTCGAATTTTCAGATCAACGGCTCGGCGCGGTTTGATCGCGAACGGCCGGTGCACGTGAGCGTCACCGGCGCCGTGAACCTGGGCCTGCTGAAGGGGCTGATGCCGGAGCTGCACGCGACGGGCGAAGCCAACGTCAACGTGGCGATTGAAGGCACGATGTCCAAGCCGCGCATCACCGGGCGAACGACGGTGCGCGATGCTTCCGCGAACTACTCCGATTTTCCCGTGGGACTGAGTCACTTGAATGGCGACTTAGTTTTCGATCGCAGCCGCCTGCTTTTTGAAAATGTCACTGCGGATTCCGGAGGCGGGCAGCTGACTTTGAACGGCAGCGTGACGTACGGCGAAGAAGGGCCCACGCGCTACGAAATTTATGCCCGGACTCCGCAGGTACGCATTCGTTATCCGGCGGGCATGAGCTGGCTGACGGGCGGCACGCTGCAGCTAGTGGGGACCACCGAGCGCGCCGTGCTCAGCGGAAACGTGGAACTAAAGCGGCTGCTCTTTGCTCCGGGCGCGGACATTACTTCATTCTTCGGCGCGTCGCCGGATACTTCCGCCGTCGGCGCTGCGTCTTCGGCGTTCATGCGAAATCTTACGTTTGACGTGGCCGCGCATACCAGTCCCGGGGCACGCATCGAATGGACCGGCGCGCAGGTGGAAATTGACAGCGATTTGCATTTGCGCGGCACCTGGGATCGTCCCATTTTGCTGGGACACATTCACCTGCTCGGCGGCGAAATGTCGTTTCGCGGAAATACTTTCACACTGACACGCGGAGACGTGAATTTCGCGAACCCTTTTCAGCTGGATCCGGAACTGAACATTGAAGCGACGTCCACGATCAGCCAGTACCTGGTGACCATCAATTTTTCCGGACGCGCCAGCAAACTTTCGCTGAGCTATCGTTCGGACCCGCCGCTGCCGGATACCGACATCATCGCATTGCTCGCGCTCGGCAGCACCGGGCAGGAAAGCGCACTTCGTTCCACCGCGGCGGGCTCGAACTACGGAGCCACTGCTCTGCTTTCCGAAGCGGTTTCCAGCGGTGTCGGCGGGCGCATCGAACATCTTTTCGGCATCAGTCATTTTCGGATTGATCCGTTCTTGGCGGGCACGGCTACGGAATCGAACGCTTCGGCGCGCGTCACGATTGAGCAGCAGATCACCCGGGATCTCACGGTCACCTATTCTTCCAATGCGGCGTCTGACCAGGAACAGCTGATCCAAGTGGAATATCACGTGAAGCGCGATCTTTCGATTGTGTTTCTGCGCGACATCAACGGCACCTATGGCCTGGACGTCAAGTTCGTGAAGCACTTCCACTGAGTGACCAATTCATTCCGGCATGGCGAATAGCGATTCCGGCGCCAGACGCACGCGCCAGGGTTGTGGCCGGTCGCGAAAACGTTCCCATTTTTCTTTGAACACTTCGGCTTGCAAGTGGGCCTCGCCTGCTGCTGCGCGCGCCGAATCCAGGCTCAGAAACAGCGTAATGCGGAACGGCGTTTCTGATGTGCGCACGATCCAGCAAGGAAAAATGTTTTGCTCGCCCGCTGCTTCGCCCGTAGTTTCCAGAAAATCAATGTGGTGCGCGCGGATTCCGATGAAGTTCGGCGGCGTGGCTGGCATTTGCGCAAGGCGCAGGCGGCAAGCCCAATCAAGCGCCTCTACGGTGCCGTCTGAAATAGCCCGGGCGCGCGAAATATTTTTGCAGCCCGTGAGCCGTGCGACTTCGGAGCTTAGCGGGCGGCGGAAAATTTCTTCTTTCGGGCCGAAAGCGACGACGCGCCCGCGCGCCAGCACAAGCAATTGTTCGCCCAGGCGATAGGCTTCTTCCATGTTGTGCGTCACCAGCAGCGCCGGCCGGCGGAAACTCGCGAAAGTTTCCTGAAGCTGCGCCTCCACTTGCCCGCGCAGGTGCGTGTCCAGCGCCGACAGCGGCTCGTCAAGCAGCAGCGCTTCCGGCTGAATCGCCAGGGCGCGCGCCAGCGCCGCGCGCTGCTGTTCACCGCCGGATAATTCGCGCGGGTAACGTTGTTCGAGTCCCGCGAGGTGCGTGCGTGAAACCAGCGCAGCAGTGCGCATGGACTGCTCACCCTGAGGCAAATCGTGCAAGCCGAAAGCAATATTTTGCGCGACGGTGCGATGCGGGAACAGCGCGTAATTCTGAAAGAGCAGGCCGATGCGCCGCTCGCGCGCGGGAATTCCCACGCGCTGCGCCGAATCGAACAGTATCCGCTCGTTCAGCGCGATGCGGCCGCGGCTCGGTCGTTCCAGGCCGGCAATGCAGCGCAACAGCATGGATTTTCCCGCGCCCGACGCGCCCAGCACGCTCAGCGGCCTTTCCGTTGCACGGAACGCGACGTCCAGCGTGAATTCCGCCAGCTTCTTTTCGATTTGTACTTCCAGAGTCACGTCAGTGCTGCCCCCAGCGCTCGCGGCGCAAACGTTGCGCGTGCGTCCAGTAGTAAAGCCCGCCCAACAGGACGATGGAGATGCCCACGTCCACAGCGCACCACGCCATGGCGCGCTGGATTTCATCGGCTTCCACGGCAAAATAAATCGCAATAGGAATTGTTTCGGTTCTCCCCGGAATATTTCCGGCGAGCATCAGTGTGGCGCCAAATTCACCGAGCGCGCGTGCAAAAGAGAGAATCGTGCCGGCCAGCACTCCGGGCCACGCCAGCGGCAGCCCGACTTCGCGAAAAATGCGCGCTTCGGACGCGCCCAGCGTGCGTGCCGCTTGCAGCAGATGCGGGTCCACTTGTTCCAGGGCAGCGCGCGCGGTGATGTACATCAGCGGAAACGAGACAACGGTCGCTGCGATCACCGTGGCAGGCCAGGAAAACACGACGCTCGCGCCGAATTGCAGCAACAATTTGCCGAGCGGGCCGTTGCGTCCGAAAAGCAGCAGCAGCAGAAACCCCACGACTGTCGGCGGGAGCACCAGCGGAAGGATAAAAATTCCGTCAATCAGCGCCGCGCCGGCGCCCGCGCGATTCTGGCGCCAGGCAGCCGCGGCCAATCCTGCCACCAGCGTAACCGCCGTCGCCACCAGGCTGGTGGCCAGCGAGATCAACAGAGGAGACCAATCCATCGCGAGAGGATTGTATCTGGATCAGTTCTTTGCGGCTGATTTTTCCGCGGAGGTGAAGCCGTATTTCTGGAAGACGGCGCGCGCGTCGGGTCCTTGCAGAAATTCCACGAATGCACGCGCGGCGGCCTTGTCTTTTGCGTCGCGCAATACGGCGGCGGGATACAGAATCGGATCGTGCGAATCCGCTGGAGCAACCGCGACGACGCGCACTTTCGGGGACGTGTTTGCGTCGGTTTGATAGACCAAGCCGGCATCCGCGTTCCCCGTTTCCACGTAAGTGAGCACTGCGCGAACATCTTTTGCGTACACAATTTTCTTTTCGACTGCTGCGAACAGGCCCAGATGTTCGAGCGTCTGCCGCGCGTACATTCCCGCCGGCACCGTGCTGGTCTCGCCCAGCGCGATCGTTTTCACTGCCGGGCCGGTGAGCTCCTGAAAATTGTGCACTGCCGGCGTGGCCTGCGTCGGCGCGATCAACACCAGCGCGTTGCCCACCAGGTCGCGCCGCGTATCGGCCACAATCAAACCCTGCGCCGCCAGATCGTCCATTTGTTTTTCGGCAGCTGAAAAGAAGACGTCCACCGGAGCGCCCTGCTCGATTTGCCGCGCGAGCGTTCCGGAGCCGCCATAGTTACAGGTGACGGCCGTGCCACTGCCGCCGTTCTTGCGATGTTGCTGCACTTGGAATATCGGGCCTAGCTCGTCCAGCGCATCCTTCAGGCTGATGGCGGCCGAAACAGTGATCGATGAGGATTGCTGCGCCGCTCCGAGCGCAACACTTCCCGCAGCTCCTACCACAATTAAAAAGAGGAGGCTCGCGACGACGAACCTCCTCCCGATGGATCCGGTTTCTTTTCGCAACATCATCGGACCTCCTTCGTGCCTGGCCTGGTGCGAGTAGATTTTCTACCGTTCAGGCGCGGCCGGCTTCAGCGTCGAAGGTGGCGGCGGTGACGACTGAGACGACGGAGCCTTCGTGCCCTGACCTGGCGTCGCTGGAGCGGGAGCCGGCGTGCCCGACGGCGCGGGTGCCGAGCTATCGGCCGGCAGCATCTGCTTCAATTGCGGATACTCGTCCAGCATGCTGCGCAGAGCGGCGAGGGCCGCGGTAGTTTCAATCTGCTGGCCGGCGACGCGCATCTGCTGGTCCACATCCGGCATTTCCTTCACGATGCGTTGGCCGACCGGCGATTCATAGAACTTGGTCAACACCTGAATGTCGTCCAGAGAAAAGTGCTTGGCGTATATGGCTACAATCGCGTCATTGACGGCGGTGGGAGGAAGGCCGGCTGTGAATTTCTGCGAGAACGTGTCCATGAATTTCGGCAATTGGTCGGCGGGAATGGCGCGACCGGCGCCGTTGTGCACCTGCCCCGTGATGTAGTTGGCGATGTTTTCACCCATCTTCGAGCTTTCGGTGATGTCCATCAAATGGCGGATGGCAGCGTCTTTTGCGGGATCTATTTTTTCGGCCGGCGCGGGCGGGGTCTGTGTGGCCGGTGTCTGCGCGACAGGCTTTGCGGGAGCCGCCTGTCCCGGTGTGGCGTGCGGCGCCGGTGTTGGTGGTGTGCTGGACGCGGGTGCTTGCGCCAGCGCCGGTCCCGCCGCACATAACAGGCCGGCGATCACGGCTGTAAGTAGCTTCATGGAATTCTCCTGTTGTTCGTCGCAGGCTCCTCTATCGGTTCTGGCCTGACATGCGAATCTAAGAATCGTATCGAACGTGGGCGGCAGATGCAATTCGGCGGGGCGATTCGCGGATGGCGCAGCACAGCGGTGGCAAGGCCGCCGCCGGCTGTGATAAATTTTCAAGCGTGAATAAGCTTTTGCCCGGCAATGGTTGGAAAAATGCGGCGCAAGCCGGCGCTCGTGGCATCACCCGATGGATCGTGAGCGGCAATGTCACGAGGATCTCGCGCCGATGACTTCCATGGGCATTTCTTCCTTAGGCGCGAGACCGGATTTCGCGGCGGCGCGCAACGACATGGTGGCGCGGCAGATTCGCTCCCGCGGCATCATCTCCGCACGCGTGCTCGCCGCGATGGCTGCGGTGCCGCGTCACGAGTTCGTCCCCATCGAGGCGCAAGGTTCGGCGTATTCCGACGAGGCGCTGCCTATCGGCGGCGGACAAACGATCTCCCAGCCCTTCATCGTCGCGGCGATGAGCGACGCTCTGCAGCTTAGCGGCAGCGAACGCGTGCTGGAAATTGGCGGCGGTTGCGGCTACCAAGCAGCGGTGCTCTCGCTCCTGTCGCAAGATGTGGTCGTGGTGGAATTGCGGCCATCGCTTGCCGGCGCATCTCGCGAGCGTCTGGCGCGTTTGGGCTACACCAATGTGCGCATTGAAGAAGGCGATGGCTCGCTCGGCTGGCCCGCAGTCGCGCCGTATGACGCCATTCTTGTGTCGGCCGCGGCGCCCGCAATTCCTCCTCCGCTCGTCGAGCAGCTCGCCGAAGGCGGCCGCCTGGTAATTCCCGTGGGCGATTCCGAGCGCCAAAGTATGTTGCGAATCGTAAAGCGGGCACGCGGCCTGGCGCAGGAATCACTGTTGACTTGCCGCTTCGTGCCACTGCTAGGCCGCCACGGCTGGCCGGATAGCCTTCCGAATGCAGTCCAGGGATCCGCGGCGCGATGAACGCCCCTGTCCCCGCGCTCGAACTTTCCATCATCATTCCCGCTTACAACGAAGAGGGCCGGCTGGCGCGC
>Ga0210391_10003597_pt1 | contig 13080 bp, 9 predicted proteins | sample IncBWC12OmetaG_FD_160573 | JGI IMG/M metagenome (GOLD analysis project Ga0210391, IMG submission 160573) | Forest soil microbial communities from Barre Woods Harvard Forest LTER site, Petersham, Massachusetts, United States - Inc-BW-C-12-O ... | reverse complement strand
TCGCGGAAATCGGATGCAGGCGCCGCGAGGCGCCGTCGTCGCACTATGAGCGGGCAACTGCCGACGACGGCGCCTCAGATTCGCGCGCTGCTTGCTGGGTACTCACCTTCAGCATCCCACCGCAGCGCCGTCGCTGCGTGGATCGCTCGCGCCCTGGAATCCGCGCGAGCTCGAGTACACGATCGCGCCGGCGTGACCCATGATGGGATCGAACGCAGCCACGCGCTCCACCGGATGACCCGCCGCGCAGAGTTGGGTCAAGAGCTGGTCGGGGAACCGGCTCTCCAAACGCAGTGCGGAGCGCGATTCTCCCCAGGTGCGGCCGAGCACCCAGCGCGGAGCCGAGATTGCTTCTTGCAAGTCCTGCCCGTAAAACGCGTAGCGCGAGAAAAGAGCGGCCTGCGTCTGCGGCTGGCCGTCTCCGCCCATTGCCCCGTACACCATCGTGCGCCCATCGGGGAAGCGTGCGAAGGCGGGATTCAACGTATGGAAGGGCTTGCGGCGCGGCGCGAGCACATTCGGCCCTTCGCCGCCAAGCCGAAAGGCGCAACCGCGGTTCTGCCACACGAAGCCCGAGTCCGGCAATCCCACTCCCGAACCGAATTCGAAATACAAACTCTGAATGGCGCTGACGGCACGTCCGCTAGCGTCGATCACCCCGAACCACGCGGTGTCGCCCTCCCCGGCATCGCCCTGCCACGGCGCCGCGCGGCGCGGATCGATGAGAGCGGCGCTGCGTTCGAGCTCGGAGCTGGTCAGATATCGTTCGAGCATCGAGCCGTCGTCCTCGCGATGGCCGACCTCCCGATCCCGAACGGCAAATGCGAGCTTCGTGCTCTCGATGATTCCGTGTATATGCGCAAACCCGTCCGGCTGCGCGGCGGGTAGCCGCGAGAAGATACCGAGGATCAGCAAGGAGGCCAGTCCCTGCGACGGCGGTGGGCAATTGAAGAGTTCGGCGACGGGTAGCTTGAGCTGTAACGGTCGGCGGATGGCGGCGCTTTGACCGGCGAGATCTGCCGCATTCAACGGGACGCCGGCCGCAGCAAGTTCGGCGGCCATCTGGCGAGCGAGCGCTCCCGAATAGAAACTCATGAGTCCGTCGCGGGCCAATGCCCGCAGCGTTCTTGCCAGAGCGGGCTGGAATAGGACTGCGCCCGCGGCCGGCGGCGCTCCGTCGATGAAGTGCAGAGCACTGAACCCGGGCACGGCCTCGAGCGCGGAGCGGAACCGGGATGCCGCATCGGCATGGCCGGCCGTGACGGGGACGCCGTGCTCCGCAAGCGACGCCGCCTCGGCAAAGATGCGAGAGAGAGGCATCCCTCCGCCCCATCGACGGCCGACCTCCCAGGCCGCGCTCCAAGACGACACCGCGCCGGCCACGGTATTGGCCGCCAAGGGGCCGCGCCAGGGAATATCGCGCAGGCCGTGATGCCTATATAAAGAGTCGGTCACGGCGGCGCCCGCGCGTCCCGCCCCATCGATGGTCACCGGCGCCCTTTGCGGTTCGGCAATCAACCAGAATGCATCGCCGCCGAGGCCGGTCATATGGGGATAGACGACGGCCAAGGTCGCGGCGGTGGCCAGTGCCGCTTCGATGGCATTACCCCCTTCGGCGAGAATCCTTGCGCCGGATTGCGCAGCGAGGGCATGCGGAGCGGTCACCATTCCGGCACTCGAATGGACCGTCATGAGAGCTCTTCCCATTTATCCCGCGCCGATCAGCCAGTGCAGCGCGGTCGACTCCTCGGTGAAGACCGCGACGGCACCGCCCCGATTGCGGGCGACGGTTTCGAAGAAATGATCGACCAGTTCAGGCCGACCCACCCCGGCCAATTTCAGGCGACGGTCCGCCGCGCGGGCAAATTCCGTGCCTAGTTGATACTTCTCGAAGGTACCCACCGGGGTCTGGATCTTCGTCAAATCGACCAGCACCCGCCAGACATCGCGCGAGTGGGTCTCCGCGAAGATTCTTTGCAGTAGCCGATGAAGATCGCCGCGCATCGAGGGACCGCTCGCGGTCACTCGAAGATAACTTCCGTTCGTTGTCACCGTGATTTCGAACTGTTCCATGTCGGCCAGATCTTAACTGGTTAATTGTCGGCCGGCATGCAACCAATTGCCCGAGCCCCGGCACCCACCGTTGACCACAGGCCTACAACGCAGGGAGCCTTCACATGTACAACACACCGGTTTCTGGGTTTACTTGGGTACGGTTCATTTTCACGGCAGGACTGGGATTCTGCGCCGCGCTGGTCCACGCCGCGGATAACGATCGCCCGTTCATTCCGCGCACCGTCAATTCCTCCACCGTGCCACCCAGCGGCGACGTCAATCCGTACGGAGTGGCGTTCGTTCCGGAGAGTTTTCCGGGCGGCGGCACCATCGCTGCCGGCGATGTACTGGTCAGCAATTTCAACAATGGTTCGAATCTCCAGGGCACCGGTACCACCATCGTGCAGCTGAGACCGCGGGGATCTCTCGCCCCTCCGGGAACCGCCAATGTGTTCTTCACCAGTCCTATTGCCGGGCTCAGCACGGCCTTAGGCGTGCTGCGCAACGGCTTCGTGATCGTGGGCAATGTACCGACGATGGACGGCACCATCGCCACGATCGGCCAGGGTGCACTTCAGGTCATCGACCGGCACGGCCAACTCGTGCAAACCTGGATCGATGCGCAGTTCTTGGATGGTCCCTGGGATCTTGCAGTGAGCGATCATGGAGAGCACGCGCTGATCTTCGTGTCGAATGTTTTGAATGGAACCGTCTCGCGGCTCGACGTGTCGGTCGGCGCAAAAGGCCTGACGCTGCAAAGCAAGACCATCATTGCCTCGGGCTACCCGCACGTACCGAATGCGGCGGCGTTGATCCTGGGGCCCACCGGCCTGGCCTTCGATGAGGCCACGGATATGCTCTTCGTGGCCTCGACCGCCGACAACACCATCTACGCGATTTCGCATGCGGGCAACCGAACGAGCCCCGTGACGCGGGGTGCCGTCGCTTTCGCCGACTCGCACTTGCGCGGTCCCTTGGCGCTTCGATTCGCGCCGAACGGAGATCTGCTGACCGCGAACGGCGATGCCGTCAATGCAGACGTGCTGCATCCCAGCGAGATCGTCGAGTTCACGACCTGGGGTCAGTTTGTCCGAGAGTACAACGTTGATTCGAGCCAGGGGGGCGCCTTCGGGCTCGACACGCTGCCCGAAGGTCCTTTCAATTACGCGGTCATTGACGACGTCACCAACAGTCTCACGGTCACCTCGCTGCAGGACCGATAGAGGTCTCCTAGCGTTGCGCGGCCTTCCAGTCCGGCGCGACGTAGAACGGTGCGTCCTCGGGCGGCAACAGGCCGCGGCCCAGAATGTGGTCCGCGGCCTTCTCCGCAAGCATGATGGTGGGTGCGTTGAGATTACCGGTGGTCACCGACGGCATGATGGATGAGTCCACCACGCGCAAACCCTCGAGCCCATACACCCGGGTGTCCGGATCGACCACCGCCATGGGGTCCTGCGCAGACCCCATTTTGCAGGAACACGAGGGGTGATAGGCGCTTTCGACCTTGGCGCGGATGAAGGCGTCGATGGCGGCGTCGCTCGTAACCTCGCTGCCCGGCTGAATCTCGCGGCCCCGATATCGATCGAAGGCCGGCTGCGCGAAAATCTCACGAGTCAATCGGACGCAGGCCCGCATTTCAGTCCAGTCATCCGGTTCGCTCAAATAATTGAACAGGATGCGCGGCTTGTCGCGAGGATTGCTCGAACTCAAGCGCACCCAGCCGCGGCTCTTGGTGCGCATCGGCCCCACGTGCGCTTGAAAGCCGTGCTCCTGCGCCAGGGTCGAGCCATCGTAGGCCACCGCCATCGGCAGAAAATGATATTGGATGTCGGGATAGGGCACACCGGGCCGGCTGCGGATGAATCCGCAGGTTTCGAAATGATTGGTAGCGCCCAGACCATCCTTGCGCAGCAGCCAGCGCGCGCCGATCAAAGCGCGATTCCACGGCTTGATGGACGAATACAGGGTGATCGGCTCCTTGCAGGCCACTTGAAAATAGAACTCCAAGTGATCCTGCAGGTTCTCGCCCACCCCGGGTAGGTCGTGGACCACCGGAATGCCGTGCGAGCGCAGCTCCGCCGCCGGACCCACGCCCGACAGCTTCAGCAATTGCGGCGAATTGATCGGACCGCCGGACAGAATCAGCTCGCGGTCGACTCGCACCCGGTGCAGGACGTCGCCCCGCAGATACTCCAGGCCCACGGCCCGCGAGCCCGCGAAATGGATGCGGGTGGCGAGCGAGTGCGTCCGCACAGTGAGATTGGGGCGGTGCATGGCAGGCTTCAAGTAGGCATTGGCGGCGCTGCAGCGCCTGCCGCCGCCCACGGTCATGTCCATGCGGCCGAATCCTTCTTGCTGATAGCCGTTCACATCGGCGGTGTGTGGGTAGCCGGCCTCACGGCCGGCCGCCAGCCATGCCGCATGCAAGGGATTGCTCAGAGTTCCGTAGCGCGTCTGCAGCTTACCGCTGTCGCCCCGATATTCGTTGCCTCCTTCAGCCCGGTTTTCGGCGCGGCGAAAGTACGGCAGCACGTCTCGGTAGGCCCAGCCGGCCGCCCCTTGCGCGCTCCATCCTTCAAAGTCCTGCGCGTTGCCGCGAATGTACACCAGGCCGTTGATGGAGGAGGATCCGCCCAACACCTTGCCGCGCGGGGTATGCATGCTCCGCCCACCCAAGTGCGGCTCGGGCTCGGTGTGATAGAACCAGTTGTACTTCTCCATGTTCATAGGGATGGAGAGCGCTGAGGGCATTTGAATGAAGATGGAGCGGTCCGATCCCCCGTATTCCAGCAGCAGCACCCGGCTCTGTCCGTCCGCACTCAATCGATCGGCCAGCACGCAGCCGGCGGAGCCCGCGCCCACGATCACATAATCAAAGTTCTCTTCGCCCAAGTCTCGGTCTCCTATCCCTTCCGTTCCTCCGCTCGCGCAGCGAGCGCCTATCGGACGGGGCCGCCCCGGCCCCGTTGAATTCGCGCGTTAGCGCTAATACGGCGCATCGATGTCGCCCATCGCGACGTAGACGCTCTTGAGCTGGGTGTAGTGCTCGATGGCCGCCCGGCCGTTCTCGCGGCCGAGACCGGAGAGTTTCACACCGCCGAAGGGCAGTTCGATCGGAGTCACGTTGTACTGATTGATCCAACAGGTGCCGGCCTGCAATCGAGCGATGACCCGATGAGCCCGGGTCAAATCGTTGGTAAACACACCGGCCGCCAACCCGAACTCGGTGGCATTGGCGCGTTCGATGACCTCCTGCTCGTCCTCGAACTCCAGTACCGACATGACGGGGCCGAAAATCTCCTCGCGTACGATGGCCATGTCGTCGCGGCAATTGTCGAATACGGTGGGCGCGACGAAGTACCCCTTGCCTAAGGCTCCCGCCGTCACCCGCGCCCCGCCCGTGAGGACCCGCGCGCCCTCGGCGCGGCCGCGCTCCAAATAGGACAGCACTTTGTGCATGTGCTGCTCGGACACCAAGGGTCCCACCTGGGTCGCGGGGTCGAGCGGGTCGCCGATGCGCATGGCATTGACGCGCTTCACCAGCCGCTCGAGGAAGACCGCCTTCACGGAGCGATGAACGAATACGCGCGTGCCGTTGGAGCACACCTGCCCTGAGGAGTAAAAATTCGCGAGCAGAGCGCCGGACACGGCGTTGTCGAGCTTGGCATCGTCGAAGATGATCAGCGGAGACTTGCCGCCCAGCTCGAGAGTGACGTTCTTCAAGGTTTGCGCGGCGTCGCTCATCACCGCCTTACCCGTGCCGACCTCGCCGGTGAGCGACACTTTGCGGATGTCGGGGTGGCGGGTAAGCAGGCGCCCGGTGTCGGCGAACCCCTGCACGACTTGGAATACACCCGGCGGCACTCCCGCCTCGAGAAAGATCTCTTCCAGCTTGACCGCGGTGAACGGTGTCAGCTCGGCGGGCTTGAATATCATGGCATTACCGCAGGCCAGCGCCGGCGCGGCCTTCCAACAGGCAATCTGCAGCGGGTAGTTCCACGCGCCGATGCCGGCAACCACGCCCAGCGGTTCACGGCGCGTGTAGCCGAAGGCGGCGGGCCCCAGGTCGACGTGCTCGCCGCTGAGACTCTGTGCGAGGCCGGCAAAGTACTCCAGGCAGTCCGCCCCCGAAATCACGTCGACCACCCGGGTCTCTTGGATGGGCTTGCCGGTGTCGCGCGTCTCGAGCTCGGCGAGTTCCTCATTGCGAGACCTCAACAGGTCGGCGGCACGACGCAGCACTCGCGCGCGTTCCACACCTGTCCGCGCCGCCCAAACTGCCTGCCCTCGCCGAGCCGCGCGCACGGCGGCATCGATCTCCGCAGATCCCGCGGCCGTCACATAGCCCAACACTTCGCCGGTCGCGGGATTGATGGAAGCAAACCGCTCGCCGCCGGCGGGACCCCGGTGTGTGCCGCGCGCCGCAGCGCCCTGCGCTTCCGCCAACGCCGCACCTTTGAGCCGGCCGTCGACGAACGCGGTGAGCAGCGCGCGTGCACTTTCGCTGTCAGCCTCACGCCAGCCGGAGAGCGCGGCCCGCAACCACACGCCGTCGATCATGGCCGCGATCATGGCGGCGAGCGGCCGTGCCTCGTCCGGCGGCATGAGCTTCTTCAGATAATTGCGCAGATTCGACAGCGTGCGCCGCTGATACACCGATTGAACGCGCCGCAGCCCCTCGACTTGCAGAACCTGGCCCCAAAACGCGAGCCATGCGGTACCGGTGCGCTGTTCGAATTCCTCGGGCGCGAGATTGGCGTCGATCACCGCCTGAATCCGCCCGCGCGGTGTGCCGGCCTGGCGCAGCCGCGTGCGAACGTGATTGCCCACGCGGCGCGCCAGAGATCGAAATGCCGCCTCGAGCAGGCCGTCCTTGTCGCCGAAGTAGTGTGCGACCAATCCCGGCGAGACTCCCGCTCGCGAGGCAATCTGCGCAAGCGTCGTGCCCACATAGCCAAGTTCCGCTAGGCTATCGATGGTGACTTCGACCAATTGGCGTCGCCGCGTGTCTTCGATCGGGGATGAGGAGTCTTCGACAAAGGTCATTGATTGATTATTCAATTTGGCGATTCTCCGTTATTCCGGAGGGCGAGTGGACGCCCGGCAGAAACTGTGCGTAAGATACCAATAATAGACCTTATACGTTCATTTTCAATCACTAGGGACGCATTAGTGAGCGGTAAAGCGAACTCGTTAAACGACTATTCAAAGCCCGGGTCGCCGCCTCAATCATGCCGCCGCGGAGGGCGCTGGGTCAAGCTCTCGAGCACTTCGATTCACTGGGGGTATGTCAATGGGTAATGAGGCCGACACCGCTCGGACCGACAACGGTATGGAACACTTCGGGTACAGGGAGTCGCTCGATCGCGGAATCGGAAAGTTCGGCAGCTTTGCCGCCGGTGTCAGTTATATCTCGATCCTTACCGGCACTTTTCAGCTGTTCTACTTCGGTTTCGGTACTGCCGGACCGGCTTATCTGTGGTCCTGGCCAATGGTACTGATCGGCCAACTCGCGGTTGCGCTGTGCTTCATGGAACTGGCCGCCAAGTACCCGGTTGCAGGATCGGTCTACAATTGGTCCAAACAGCTCGGCAGCCGCATCGTGAGCTGGTCTGCGGGTTGGCTGATGCTCACCGCCTCGATCGTTACTCTGTCTGCAGTGGTGCTTGCGCTGCAACTCAACCTACCACGCTTGTGGAGCGGTTTTCAGATCGTTGGCGACGGCTCAGGTGCCTACGATTTCGCCACCAACGCAGTGATCCTCGGTACGGCCCTGATCCTCTTCACCACGGTCGTCAATGCGCTCGGAGTGCGGTTGATGGCAATGATCAACAGCGCGGGCGTCTTTATTGAGCTGATTGCCGCTTGCCTGATTGCAATCATTCTGGCGTGTCACACGACGCGCGGGCCCGAAGTGTTTTTCTCGGCAAACGGGTACGGCACCGGCGCCAGTGGCGGCTTTCTGGGCGCATTTCTCATGGCGTCGCTGGCGTCAGGATATGTAATGTACGGATTCGACACCGCGAGTTCGCTGGGCGAGGAGACGGTCGAGCCCCGTCGCACGGCTCCCCGGGCGATCCTGCGAGCCGTCCTTGCCTCCTTCGTCATTGGCGGCTCGATCCTGGTGTTCGCGATATTGTCGGCGCCCAACCTGAGCGACCCGCAGATCGCCAGCAGCAGCGGCGGCCTGCAGTACATCGTCGAACAAGTGATGTGGGGTCCGTTGGGCAAGATATTCCTGGTCTGCATCGTGATTGCGGTGACCGTGTGCTCGCTGGCCGTGCACACCGCCGCCATCCGCATGACCTTCGCGATGGCGCGCGACAATGCGCTCCCCTTCGGGGAGAAACTCGCCCGTGTGAATCCCAAGACTCAGACGCCAATCACCCCCGCCATCGTCATCGGCGTGATCGCCGCGCTGATCCTGGTGGTCAACATCGGGCAGCCCAAGATCTTCACCGTACTGACGTCGATCGCGGTCATCATGATCTACCTGGCGTACTTGATGGTGACGGGGCCTCTGCTGCTGAAGCGTCTGCGCGGGCACTGGCCCCCCGCCGATCTCGCTGCGGGCGGCTACTTCACCATGGGCAGGTGGGGATTGTTGGTCAATGTCATTGCGGTGCTGTGGGGCGCCGGGATGGCACTCAATCTGGCCTGGCCGCGCGAAGCCATTTACGGCACGCCTTGGTACAACACGTGGGGCGCGTTTGCATACACGGGAGTCATTCTCGGCGCCGGCCTGTTGTGGTACGGACTCAAGGGTCGCCGTTCCATCGGCACGCTGGCCTCTCACTCACTGGCATGATGCTATCGAGCTATGCGCTCATGGCTGTGTTGGCGCTGCCGGTGCAATCCGAAGCGGCCTCTGCCACGCCGAGCACTGCGGCAACCCTTAAGGATACGGCTGCGCCGATCAGCGACGCATCGCCGCCGGCCGGCGGCCGGCGCGATCCACCGAGCTGCCAAACCGTGCGTTTCTCCGACGTCGGCTGGACCGATGTAACCTCCACCACCGCACTGATTGCCCAGTTGCTGCGCTCGATCGGCTACTCGCCGACGGTCACCGTGTTGTCGGTTCCAGTGACCTTCGCCTCTCTTCAGAACAACGACCTTGACGTCTTCCTCGGCAATTGGATGCCGGCCCAGGCGGGCGATCGGGGCCATTACGTCGAAGACGGAACCGTCGTCGTGGTCGGCGCCAATCTGACCGGCGCCAAATACACGCTGGCGGTGCCGGCATACACCTACGCCGCCGGCCTGAAGGACTTCAAGGACATTCAACGCTTCGCAGCGCAGCTCAACGACTCGATCTACGGAATCGAACCCGGCAATGACGGCAACCGGCATGTGCTGGACATGCTCAAGCAGGATCAATTCGGCCTGGCCGGCTTCAAACTGATCGAATCCAGCGAGCAAGGGATGCTGGCGCAGGTCGAGCGCGCCTATCGCGACAAGAAGCCCGTCGTATTCCTCGCATGGGAGCCGCATCCCATGAACATGCGTTTCGACTTGAAATACCTTGCCGGCGGCGATGAGTTCTTCGGTCCCAACTACGGTGGCGCAACGATTTATAGCGTGACCCGCAAGGGCTACAGCGCCGAATGTCCCAACATGGGCCGCCTGCTCGCCAACCTCAAATTCACCCTGCGCGGCGAGAGCGAAATGATGGCCGCGATCCTGGACCGTCACGAGCCGCCCGACATCGCAGCGACGGAATGGCTGAAAGCCAATCCGACGGCGGTGAAAACCTGGCTGGCCGGGGTGCTGACATTCGACGGCCGTCCGGCACTCACCGCCCTCGCGCACGCGGCGCCGCCGCCGCATCCCGGCGGATTCGAGCAATGGATCGTCAGCCACAAGATTCCGGTGGGTGATGCGATGGCGGTGGCCATCGACTACGTCAAGGCCCATGGCACCTTTCTGTTCGACGGCATATCCATTGTCATCCGCGGCATGGTCGACGGTCTGACGGCGTTGTTGCGGGCTCTGCCGGCGCCCCTGCTGATCGTGGCGGTGGCCGCTCTGGCCTGGGCGCTGCGCCGTTCCCTGGCCCTCGCCGCCTTCGTAGCTCTGGCCCTGCTGTTCATTCTCAATCAGGGCTATTGGCTGGCTACTCTCGAAACACTGTCGCTCGTGCTGGTCGCCACATTGGCATCCGCGGCCATCGGCGTGCCGCTGGGAATCGCCGCCGCTCATAGGCCGCGACTATTCGCCGCAATGCGGCCCGTGCTCGATTTGATGCAGACTCTGCCGACCTTCGTGTACTTGATTCCGACCCTGGTGTTATTCGGGCTCGGGGTGGTGCCGGGATTGATATCGACGGTGATCTTTGCGCTGCCTGCGCCCATCCGCCTCACGCATCTCGGCATCTCCTCGGTGCCCAAACCCCTCATCGAGGCGGGTGAAGCCTTCGGCGCCACACCCATGCAGCTCTTATGGAAGGTGGAATTACCGAGCGCCGCGTCCACCATCATCGCCGGCATCACTCAGTGCATTATGCTCAGTCTGTCCATGGTGGTGATTGCCGCCCTGGTCGGCGCCGGCGGCCTCGGCGTCCCGGTGGTGCGCGCGCTCGGTTCGGTGCAGGTGGGCATGGGCTTCGAGGCGGGATTCACCATCGTGCTGCTGGCAATCATCCTGGATCGCATCAGTCGTCCCAAAGAGCGCGGAGACTCGCGTTGAACTCGGCGGTGGAATTCAAAGGCGTCGATATCTTGTTCGCCTCCGTCGCGCGCGACGGGCGCAAGGCCTTGCGCGAGGCGCTCGCGGCTCTCGACGGCGGGGCCTCGCGCGCCGACATTCAAAAGAAGCACGGCGTCATCGTCGGGGTGGCGGGCGCGAATCTGAGCGTGGCGCACGGCGAGATCTCGGTGCTGATGGGGCTCTCGGGCTCGGGCAAGTCCACGCTGCTGCGCGCCGCCAACGGCCTGAACCCGGTCACGCGGGGCCATGTCTTGGTTCGCGACGGCGAGTCGAGCATCGATGTCGCCACCTGCGACACCTTGCAAATGCGCCGGCTGCGGCGCGAGCGCGTGGCCATGGTCTTTCAGCAGTTCGGACTCCTGCCGTGGCGCACGGTGCGCGAAAACGTCGGCTTCGGTCTCGAGCTGCGCGGCGAAGGCGCCGCACGGCGCAGGGGTATAGTCGACGAGAAACTGGAGCTGGTCGGCCTGTCGCAATGGGGCGATCGCTACGTCAGCGAATTATCGGGTGGCATGCAGCAGCGCGTCGGGCTCGCGCGCGCGTTTGCCACCGACGCCGACATTCTGCTCATGGACGAGCCGTTCTCGGCGCTCGATCCCTTGATTCGCGGCAAGCTGCAGGGCGAATTGCTGATGTTGCAGGAACGGGTGAAGAAAACAATATTGTTCGTCAGCCACGACTTGGACGAGGCACTGCGGCTGGGAGATCGGATTTCCATCCTGCAAGACGGCCGGATCATCCAGACCGGAACCGCCGAGGACATCGTGCTCGCCCCGGCGGATGACTATGTGGCGGAGTTCGTGCGCCACATGAATCCTTTGACCGTGCTCACCGGCGGGATGATCATGCAGCGCCGCGCGCTGCTCGCGGGCGAGTCGGGTCATGTGTGGCTGGACCAGGCGCGCCGCTACCGGCTCTCCGTCAATTCCTCGGACGAGGTGCTGGGACTGCACCTCGACGGCATCGCACATGCCTACAGTCACGTTCAAGACGATTCCGACCTCGCGCGCCTCGAACCCGGGCTCGCCGTAGTTCCCGCCACCCTGTCATTGCAATCCATCATTCGCCTGCGCCAGGCGACGGGCCACCCGGTGCTGCTTGCGGAGAACGGCCGTATTCTCGGGGTCTGCGGGGAGGCCGAAATCATCCAGGCGCTGGCCGGCACCAAATAGAGTCCCGCGCACGCCCCGGCGCCCGGAATCTGCCGTTGCGATATACCCATTTAAATATTATCATCAAGATAATATAACCATAGCCATCGTACCGGAACGCCCAATCTCAACTTTCGGGGAAACTTCATGAATCACGACGTCATCATCTCCTGCGCCGTCACCGGCGATGACACCAAGGTCACCAAGAGCCCGCACTGCGCCGTCACCCCGGAACAGATCGCCGCCACGGCGATCGCTGCCGCCCAGGCCGGCGCGGCCATCGTCCATATTCACGTGCGCGAACCCGAGACCGGCGCCTTCAGCATGGAGACCAAGCACTACCGCGAAGTCGTCAAGCGCATCCGCGAGAGCAAAGTCGATGTGATCGTGAATCTCACCTGCGGCATGGGCGGGTACATCGTGGTGGGCGATCATGGATTGAAGGACACGCCGGGCCCGGGTAGCGATTTCGTCAGCCAGGAAGACCGCATGCGCCATGTCATCGACCTGTGCCACGAAGGTCTCTACCGGCCGGACATCGCCACCTTGGACTGCGGCTCATTGAATTTCGGCGACGGCAATCGCGCCTACGTGTCCACCCCCAACTACCTGCGCCAGGGCGCCGCCATTGCCAAAGATCTCGGCGTCAAGCCGGAGCTGGAAGTTTTCGACACCGGTAATCTCTGGTTCGTCAGGCAGATGATCAAGGAAGGGCTCTTGACCGCCCCGTCGCTGATTCAATTGTGCATGGGCATTCCCTACGGTGTTCCGGCCGACGTGGGTCATCTGCTCGCCATGGTCAATACGCTGCCCGAGAACTGCAACTGGGGCACCTTCGCGATCAGCCGCATGCAAATGCCCTGGGTGGCGCAGGCGGTGCTTCTCGGCGGCAATGTGCGCGTCGGACTCGAGGACAATCTGTACCTGAGCAAGGGCGTGTATGCCAGCAACGCGCAGTTGGTGGAAAAGGCGCGCACTATCATCGAGGCCATGGGAGCACGAGTATTGAGTCCTGCGCAGGCCCGCGAAAAGCTGCAGCTGCGTTGAGCGGAGTTGCGGTGACCGAACTGCCCATTTATCGCACCCAGATCCAGCCGGAATGGATCGATTACAACGGGCATTTGCGCGATGCCTACTACGGCCTGGTGGCAAGCCTCGCCATCGACGA
>Ga0210391_10003596_pt1 | contig 13081 bp, 11 predicted proteins | sample IncBWC12OmetaG_FD_160573 | JGI IMG/M metagenome (GOLD analysis project Ga0210391, IMG submission 160573) | Forest soil microbial communities from Barre Woods Harvard Forest LTER site, Petersham, Massachusetts, United States - Inc-BW-C-12-O ... | reverse complement strand
TGCAACTGCCAAGGTGCTAATTCCTGCCCAGTGGGGAGAGATAAGATCCTCGATAGACCGGCCACCGGTCGTTGAAGATTCAACTCCCAAGCTGAAGTCGAACTAAAGCCTGCATTCGCAAAAGCGAGTGCTCGCAATGTTTATTGCAGCGCATGAAGCGCTGGGCTAGGCCTATTTCTATTCATTTTAAAAGGCCGGATCCAGACCATGACGCGGTTGCGGAGCATATTCCGCGAGGTTGCGCGGAGCTGGATCTGGGCGATTGCGGGAGCGGTGCAAGGAACGGTGCGCGACATGGTGACACAACGGGGCCGAAGAGAATTTGACACGAGGACGCTGACGAACGAAGGAGCACGACCATGAACTTTGCGACGAAAACGATTCATGCGGGGCAGCCATCGGAACCGGAGACGGGTTCGCTGATCGCGCCGATTTTTCAGACTTCCACGTACGAGCAGGACGCGCCCGGGCAGGACAAGGGTTTCAACTACTCACGCACAAATAATCCGACGCGGCAGCGGCTGGAGACAGTACTGGCCGAACTGGAAGGCGTGCAGCACGCCGCAGTGTTCGCTTCGGGACTTGCGGCGGAGAATGCCGTGTTGCAGGCGTATCTGCGGCCGGGTGACGAGATCGTGATTCCGACCGACGTTTACGGAGGGACCTATCGGATTCTGAATAAAGTGTACGCGCCGATCGGCGTAACCATTAAGCAGTTGGATGTCGCGAATCGCGGGGCGCTGCAAGCCGCCATCACGGAGCGCACGAAACTGGTGTGGATCGAATCGCCGACAAATCCACGCTTGCTGGTTTACGACATCGTGGATATCTGCAGGCTGGCACATGCGAAATCGGCGCTGGTGGTGGTGGACAATACTTTTGCCACGCCATATTTTCAGCAGCCGTTCGAGCTGGGCGCCGACATCGTGGTGCACAGCGTGACGAAATATTTGGGCGGACATTCGGATACGATTCAGGGCGCGGCACTGGCGAAAGAAGCCTCGGTTTTCGAACCGATTAAATTTTTGCAGAACGCGACCGGTGCGGTGCCTTCACCGTTTGATTGTTGGCTGACACTGCGCGGATTGAAAACGCTCGAGCTGAGAATGCAGCGGCACGAAGCGAACGCCATCGCGATCGCCAATTCGCTGCAGGGGCATCCGCTGGTGCGCCAAGTTTATTTCCCCGGGCTGCCGGAACATCCTGGACACCAGATCGCGAAAAAACAGATGACCGGATTCGGGGGAATGGTATCTTTTGAATTAGAAGGCACGATCGAGGAGGTAGTAGCGTTCTGCTCCTCGCGGCGTTATTTCACGCTGGGTGAAAGTTTGGGGGGCGTGAAAGCTCTGCTGTGCCATCCGGCGACGATGACCCACGCTTCCATTCCCGCGGAAACGCGCGCGGAACTGGGGCTTTCGGATACACTGATTCGTTTGTCGCCCGGCTGCGAGAACGCGAAAGATCTGGTGGAAGATTTGCTCGAGGGATTGACGTTGCTCGATCATCAGCGAAAAACACAGAAGGCGGTTGCAGCCAGTGCCCACTAAGACCGCGGGAGTGGAGCCGGCGGCACGCCCGGGAGCATGGCGGCCAGGCTCGGCGAAAATTGATGTTGGAGTTTTGGGCGCGACGGGCGCGGTGGGGCAGCAATTCATCGCGCTGCTGGCAAACCATCCGTGGTTTCGCGTTACGTGGCTGGCGGCGAGCGAGCGTTCGGCCGGAAAGCGGTACGGCGATTTGGCGTGGCGGTTGCCCACGGATTTGCCGGAGGAAACTGCGCGGCTATCGGTGGAGGCACTGAAGGCGGGCACAGGTCCGCAGTTGGTGTTTTCGGCGCTGGATTCTTCGATCGCAGGCGAAGCGGAAGTGGAATTTGCGTCGGCCGGGCACATCGTGGTCAGTAATTCGCGTAATCATCGCATGGACGCGCTGGTACCGCTGCTGATTCCGGAGGTGAATCCGGAACATTTAGGATTGCTGCCGCTGCAACGGAAAAGCAAGGGCTGGACCGGCGCGATCGTGACGAATCCGAATTGCGCGGCGATGCCTTTGGCGATTGTGCTCGCGGCTTTGCGGACTTATCAGCCCAAACGCGTGCTGATCACTACTTTGCAGGGATTGTCTGGCGCGGGATATCCGGGCGTCGCGTCCTTGGATGCGACCGCGAACGTGATTCCGTTTATTGACGGCGAGGAACAAAAAATCGAAACGGAAACACGCAAGATTTTGGGGCGTTTGGTTGCGGATTCAGTCGAGTTCCATCCCGTGACGGTGAGCGCGACGAGTACGCGCGTGCCAGTGATTAACGGGCACACGGAAAGCGTGTCCGTGGAATTCGAGAAGAGCGTGACACACGAGGAAATCCTGGCGGCGTTCCGCGATTTTTCCGGCGAGCCGCAGAAATTGGAATTGCCGAGCGCGCCGCAGCCGGCAATTGTTTATCACGATGCGCCGAATCGTCCGCAGCCGCGCTTGGACGTGGAGCGTGGCGGCGGAATGGTGACGCATGTGGGCCGCTTGCGGTCTTGCCCGGTGCTGAGCCACAAATTCGTGCTATTGAGCCACAATACGATTCGCGGCGCGGCCGGAGCGGCGATTTTGAACGCGGAATTGATGGTCGCGAAGAATATTCTCGCCTGGCCGGGAAGTCAGCGTGGCTGAGGGGCAGGTTCCGCCGTATTTCTCAGCAGAATCTGATTGAACAGCGCGAGTTGCTGTTCGAGTGTGCAAAGAATCTCTTGGGCGCCGGAGAGTTGCCCGGACTTTGCGAGCAATTCCAGGCGCTGCGCGGTTTCCCACGGGCCCGGCATCGTGAAATTCCCTACCGAACCTTTCAGAGCGTGCGCCGCACGCTCCACAGCTGTTGAGTTGTCGGCGCGCAAGGCCTCACGAATATCTTCCAGCATTCGAGGACACTCCTGCAGAAATATTCCGGCAAGCTCTTTCAATAATTCGCCGTCACCGTCGAAGCGCGCGAGGAGTTCAGCATCGCTCGGCCCCGCCGGGTCGGGATCCGCGTGCACGGCCGGAAGTTTCATGCCGTTGCGAAAGGTCGCCTGGATTGTTTCCGCGAGTTCAGCGGGACTAATGGGCTTGGTTATGTAGCCATCCATTCCGGCGGCCAGGCAACGTTCGCGGTCGCCCTTCATGGCGTGCGCGGTGACGGCAATGATCGGGATATGGGCGCCGGTGGCCAATTCTCTTTCGCGGATAAGGGTAGAAGCTTGCAGACCGTCCATCCCCGGCATTTGCACGTCCATCAGAATGACATCAAATTGGCGGGACTGATTTTGTTCCCAGACCTCTAGGGCTTCCTTGCCGTTGTTCACGGAAGTCACGGTGTGACCCTGTTTCTGCAACAATTTTTGCGCGAGCACCCTGTTGACCGGATTGTCTTCCGCTAGAAGAACGGTCAGCTTGCGTCGCGATTCGTCGGGGACCTGGGGTGTGATCAAGGAAAATTCCTTGGGCGCGACGCAGAGCTCCTGGGAGCGCGGCACCGCCATTTATTTCTCGGATTTATTGCCGCGCTCGTTCGCGCGGCAGCAGGAAAGGGGAAAACTACAATTCAATCCTAGGCCTCGCGGCGGGGTACGTCAATGGTCCTAATGTTCTGGTGTGCAACAGCGTGGCGCGTGGGGATCGCGGCGGATGGCGCGTTACCCATTTCCGGCTTAGGCAATTCCCTATGCCCTTTTCGACACGGGAGCGGCGGTGCGCGCGCGCTGCGCTGCGAGCGGCTGTTACATTGATCAGCAGCGGAAGAAATGTCCTGCTGGAGAGCAAAACCGCTGGGTGGCGGCGGCTTTCCTGAGGGGAAACCTGCGTGCGGAAAGTACGCTTACGGACGAAGTTCCTGCTATCTCTGCTGGCGATTACTGCCGGACTGAGCAGCGCGACGCTGCTGATCGTCAGTTATAGCGTGCAGAAACGCGTGCGCGAAAGCATTCGCGAAGACCTGCGCGGTTCCGTGGACATCTATGAGAGTTTCGAGCGGCAGCGCGAGGCTACGCTGCGGCGTTCCACGCAATTGCTGGCCAACCTTCCCAACGTGCGCGCGATGATGACCACGGAGGATTCCGCGACGATTCAGGACGCGTCCGAAGACGTGTGGAACCTGAGCGGCAGCGATTTAATGGTTTTCGCGGATCGCTCCGGCAACGTGGTGGCGATGCGCGCCAACAGCCCCAGCTTCAAACGTCCGGCGGCGCAGCAATTCCTGCAGGCGTCGCTGAAGAAGGAGGAGCCGCGCGACTGGTGGTTCGGCGGAGGACACCTTTACGAAGTGTGGATTCAGCCGATTTATTTTGGCGCGGAGTCGAAGGATTCGACCCTGGGTTACCTGGCGGTGGGGCACGAGATTGATGAGCGCGCGGCGAAGGATTTCGGCAAGATCGCTTCGAGTGACGTGGCGTTTCGCTGGGGCGATACGTTTGTGGCGAGCACTTTGACGGAGGCGCAGCAGGGCGAACTGGCGCGGCAGCCACAGGGCGATTCCGCCGCGTCGCAGGAAACGCAAATCGGGAATGAGCGATATCTGGCGACGACGGTAGAGCTGCCTCCTGACGCGCAGCCGCAAGTGACGCTGACGGTATTGAAATCGCTGGATAAGGCCACGTCATTCTTGCGCGAACTGAATCGAGTTTTGCTGGGACTGGGATTGCTCAGCGTGATTGCGGGTAGCGTGCTGGTATTTTTTATCTCGGACACTTTCACGCGGCCGCTGGCGAATTTGGTGGCCGGCGTGCGCGCCCTGGAAGGCGGCGATTACGGCTTTCCGCTGGAGAGCACGGGCGGAGATGAGGTGTCCGAGGTGACGGGCGCGTTCTCGCGCATGCGCACGAATTTGCAGAAAACGCAGGCGGAGCAGCAGCAACTGGAGGAGCGGCTCAGGCAAGCGCACAAGATGGAGGCAGTGGGCCGGCTAGCGGGGGGCGTCGCGCACGACTTCAATAATTTATTAACGATTATTCGCGGCAACAGCGATCTGCTGATTGATCGAGACGGCGCCGATGCATTCCACAAACGCTGTATAGAACAGATACAGAAGGCTTCCGGCCGGGCCGTGGCGATGACGCGGCAGTTGCTGGCGTTCAGCCGCATGCAAGTGTTGCAGCCGCGCGTATTGGATTTGAATGCGGTGGTGGCGGAAATGGGCAAGATGCTGCCGCGTTTGATTGGCGAACACATTGAGCAAGTGTTTGTGCCGGAGCCGAAATTAAAATTAGTGACGGCGGACCCGGGACAGATTGAGCAGGTGCTGATGAATCTTGCAGTGAATGCGCGCGACGCGATGCCTGGCGGCGGTACGCTTACGGTACGGACGGCGAACGTGGAGATGACGCAAGTGGACAGCGCGCGACATGGATCCATGCCGCCCGGAACGTACGTGCTGCTTTCCGTGAATGATACGGGCATCGGTATGGACGAAAAAACCAAAACGCATGTTTTCGAGCCGTTCTTCACTACCAAGGAGGTCGGCAAGGGCACCGGGCTGGGACTCGCGACGGTTTACGGAATCGTGAAGCAGAGCGGCGGATTTATCTGGGTGGAAAGCGCGCTGGGGAAAGGGACAACGTTTGAAATTTACCTGCCGCTGGCGTCTGGACCTACATCCAAGGGAGAGGCGGAAGCGAAGCGCGCGGCGCTGCAACGAGGAAGCGAAACAGTTCTGGTGGTGGAGGACGAAGCGGGCGTGCGCGAGCTGGCCGGCGAGTTCTTGAAGGCGCATGGCTACACGGTGCTGGAGGCAAAGGACGGCATCGACGCGCTGGAAATCGCGGCGCGGCATGAAGGAACGATTCACGTGCTCTTGACGGATATGATTATGCCGCGGATGAGCGGGGCGGAGTTGGTGAAGCGATTGAAAGCGATCCGGCCGGACATGAAGGCGGCATACATGACGGGTTATGCCGAATATGCAACCTCTGGGAGTGAAACGCCTTCCAAGCAGCAGGAATCAATACTTCAGAAACCATTTTCCTCGGCTTCTTTGGCTGACGTGATCCGCGCGGTGCTGGCGGGAAATGCGGGCGAGAAGACGAGCGACGCCAAGGAATGCCGCATCCTCTAGAAACGCTGAGAAGTTTGCAAGCGTCCAATACGGCGCCGGGCGAGAAAACAGGCCCTAAGAATTTCGTCGAGGAGGCCCGCCATGCAACGCAATGGCCGCGGAAAATCGTTCGTGCAGGTGTTGGTGACCGCCAGTTCTTTTCTTCTGCTGCATTCTCCGTTTGCTAGATGTCAAAACGCAGCGGCCCCGAACGCGCCTGGAGCAGCGGCTGCCGAGTCCGCGCCGGACATTCGCGCGCTGGCGGATTCGGTACGCGCGCTGCAGACGCAGGTGCAGAGCTTGAATTCGCAGGTGAGCGAGCTGCGCGCGGCGGAAGAGCGAGAACATGCGGAGGCGCGTGAGCTGCGGAGCGAGCTGAATCGCGCGACCGCGAAATCGCTGGCGCCGCCCAGCATGGCGCATGACGCTTATGCTGCCACAACGTCGTCGCCGGAGAACACCGCGCCCACGCCTGCGGCGGCGCTGGCTGCGGCGGGGCCCGCCCCTGCTGCGCCGACGAGCGGCGACGAGGGTGCGACGATTGCGGAGCGCGTGACGAAGTTGGAAGACAGCCAGGAACTGACGGACGCGAAGATGCTGGAGCAGAGCCAGACGAAAGTGGAAAGCGGTTCCAAGTATCGCGTGCGGCTGTCGGGGATGGTGTTGCTGAACGCTTTTGAGACGCGCGGCGCGGTGGATAATCTCGACTTCCCGGAAATCGCGATGGCTCCTGGAGTGCCGGGTACTTCTGGAGCGTTCTCGGGATCGCTGCGGCAGTCGCAGCTGGGAGTCGAGGTGTTCGGGCCGGACGTGGCGGGAGCGCACACCAGCGCGAATGTGAAATTTGATTTTGCGGGCGGGCAGGTGGACACCTCAAACGGGGCGGTGATGGGAATCGTGCGGCTGCGCACCGGCACCATCCGCATGGATTGGGCCGACACTTCGATTGTGGCAGGGCAGGATGCGGTGTTCTTCGCGCCGCTGGTGCCGACGTCATTGGCTTCGCTGGCAGTTCCGGCGCTTTCGTACTCGGGGAATTTGTGGATGTGGACGCCGCAGATACGCGTGGAACATCGCGTGACGCTGTCGGACGATTCGAGTTTGCTGCTGCAGGCGGGGATTCTGGATTCCTTGACCGGCGATTATCCCGACCCGGAGGAGCGCGTGCCGAGCGAGGGCGAACAATCGGGGCAGCCGGCATATGCTGCGCGTGTGGCGTGGAGCCACCACGCATTTGGCAGAGACGTGACGGTGGGAGTCGGCGGATACTATGGAAGGCAAAACTGGGGATTCGGACGGGGCGTGGATGGGTGGGCCGGCACGACGGACCTGACCATCCCTTTGGGGAGATATTTTGATTTCACGGGGGAATTCTATCGCGGGCGGGCGGTGGGCGGATTTGGTGGCGGAGTGGGACAAAGCGTGCTGCTGTCTGGGCCACAGACGGATCCGGCGACGGTGATTCGCGGGCTGGATTCGATGGGCGGGTGGGTGCAATTGAAATACAAACCGCGGGCGAATTTCGAAGTGAATTTTGCGCTGGGGCAGGATAATCCGTTCGCGGGGGAGCTGCGGAATTTCCCCGCTACAGAGGCGCTTTACGGTCAGCTGATCTCGCGTAACCTGACACCGTTTGTGAATTTTATTTATCACGCGCGCTCGAATGTATTGTTCTCGGCGGAATACCGGCGTTTGCAGACCTACAATCTAGACAGTAATCTGGAGACGGCGAATCAGATCGGACTTAGTGTGGGGTACATATTTTGAGTTGGACGTTACATAAAAGCCGGAAGGTCAGCGGCCCGTGGTGGCTCGTTGCATTATTCGCATGCGCAAGCGCGGCACCGCTCGCGGCGCAAACGTCTGCGGTGACCGCAGAGGTATCGGTGACGAAGCCTGGAACTGCCGCACATCAGCGCGGAGCCACTGGCAACCGCGCGGATGAATCGCAGGTGGTGGTGTGGCTGACGCCCTTAGACGCCCCGGCGCCGAAAGAGACGGCCACGGTTGCGAATGGCAAAGTGCCGGAACTGGTGCAGCGCAACAAAAGTTTTGAGCCGCACATGATCGTGGTGCAGGTGGGCTCGCTGATCCAGTTTCCGAACAAGGATCCTTTCTTCCACAATATTTTTTCGATGTACGACGGGAAGCGATTTGATTTGGGACTGTATGAAGCGGGAACCAGCCGGTCGGTGCGGTTCGACCGTCCGGGAGTGAGCTTCTTATTTTGCAATATTCACGCGGAAATGAGCGCCGTGGTGATTGTGGTCGATACGCCTTATTTCGCGATGTCGGACCGCAACGGACATTTGATGATGCGCGATGTGCCGGACGGACGGTATCAGATGCACGTGTGGTATGAGCGCAGCTTGCCGGAAAATTTGAAGGGATTGAGCCGGGTGGTGACGATTTCCAACGATATGCGCACGCTGGGGCCGATCCACGTAATTGACAACCCCAATTACACTTTCGCGCACAAGAACAAGTACGGAGAAGATTACGTGCCGCCGCCGACCGAGGGTTACCAGCATCCGTGAGATCCAGGTGAGCGGTAAACGCCCCATCTAAACAAATTTCAAGCTTCCGATTAGGCGAGTGAGCAGGCGCTATGTCAATCCAGCCCCGAACGATTATGCTGAAGCGTGACTGAAAATCCAGACGCGCCCCCGAAGCTCCCGCAGCGGAAAGTCACGCTCCGATCCGTCGTGCGGTGGTTTCTGATCGGACTGGTAGTTCTGTGGTCGCTTGCGGTGCTAATCCTTGTGGCCGCTCGGTGGATCGACCCGCCGACCACCGCGGTGCACATGGAGCGCCGGTTGCAAGCGTGGTTGCACCGCACGCCGTATCACGAACGATACGAATTTGTCCCGCTGAGGGAAATCTCGCCCGATTTTCAGCATGCTGTGATTGCCGCGGAGGACGCGCACTTCTACCAGCATCATGGATTCGACTGGGACGCGATGGAAATTGCTGCTGAAGACGATCTGCAAGGCGGGCGGATGCGCGGCGGGTCCACGCTTACGCAGCAGCTGGTAAAAAACCTGTTCTTTGGAACCGGCCGTTCCATCCTGCGCAAGGGCGCCGAGTTCACACTTGTCCCAGTGGCCGAATTGGTCCTGGGCAAGCGGCGCATTTTGGAGCTGTACCTCAACGTGGTCGAATGGGGACCTGGGGTTTATGGCGCCGAGTCGGCGTGCCGTTACTATTACCGAACCTCAGCGCGGAGCATCGACCGGCAAGCAGCGGCGCAACTCGCCGCAATTCTGCCGTTGCCGCTGAAGCGACGTCCCGATCACATGATTCACTATAGCGGACTAATCCTGGAGCGGATGCGGCAAATGGGTTGGTAATCGCGCCGCACATCAAACTGCGGACGCGGTCAACTCTTCCGCAGAATTTACAAGATTTTGACGTTTGGCAAACGCGACGATGACATCGGCGGAGGCCAAGTTTCGCAATCTATTTGCAGGAAGCTTGCGCAGCGCGGTTGGGATTACAATGTTAGGAGATCTTGGGCCCATCGCTATCGCTGTAGAATTAGCCAGTGCGGCGTGTGATTGGGCGGACTTACACACGCAAAGGAAAAATTCTGTGGATACGGTATTGGTGGTGGAAGACAGCCGAGCGATGCAGCGGACGTTGCAGCGTCTTTTTGAAGCGGACGGACTGCGGGTGCAGATCGCGTCGGACGGGATCGCGGGGTTGGAAAGTTTTCGCAAGCAGACGCCAAACGTGGTGGTGCTGGACCTGAAGCTGCCGCGGCTGCCGGGGAAGGAAGTTTGCCGCGCGTTTAAGGCGCACGCCGCGGGGGTGCCGATCGTGGTGTTGAGCGCGAACTGCGAAGTGGAGGATAAGGTTCTGCTGCTGGAGCTGGGCGCCGATGATTACGTGACGAAACCGTTCAGCCCGCGAGAGCTGCTGGCGCGGGTGCGGCGGGCGATGCGCCGGGGCCTGCCAACGGCAGCGGAAGCAGCTCCGGCGGGCGTTGCTGGCACACCCGCGGCGCACGAGCTGCTGGCTTTTGGCGACACGAGAATTGATTTCACCAGCATGGTGGTGACGCGCAACGGAAAGGCGCTGGCGTTCACCGCGCAGGAATTCAAGTTGTTGAAGTACTTCGCGCGCTGTCCGGCGCGGGTGATTTCGCGGCAGGAATTGCTGAATGAAGTTTGGGGATACGAAAATTATCCGACGACGCGGACAGTGGACAATCACATCCTGCGGATCAGGCAAAAGCTAGAGCCGGACCCGGCGCGGCCGCGATATTTTCTGACGATGCACGGCACCGGCTACAAATTCACACCCGGTGACAGCGCAACTGCATTGGAAATGTAGCGCCGCTGGTCGAGGAGCCTCTTGGCACGTCTGCGATTGCGCACGCAATTACTGATTGCGACGCTGGTGATCATTTGCGCGCTGCTCGGTTCGCTGCTGCTGATCGTACGGCATACGGTGCGGTCCGAAATTGATGATGGAGTGCGGCAAAGCACGAACGATTCGCTGCGCGCATTCGAAAATGTGCAGCAGGAGCGCGAGCTGCAACTTTCGCGCACCGCCGCCATGTTGGCCGAACTTCCCCCCCTGAAAGCTTTGATGACCACCGAGCACGCCCTGACGATTCAGGACGCGTCTGAACCACTGTGGAAGCTGGCGGGCAGCCAACTTTTTCTGCTGGCCGGGCCGGACGGACACGTTTTGGGGTTTCATGGCACCAGCCCGCGCTGGAAAACGGCTGTTGCGGAACTAAACCTGGCAAGATCCCTGGAGCAAGGCGAGGACGCAACCTGGTGGTACGGAGCAGGCCAACTCTATCGCGTTTTCCTGCGGCCGATTACTTCCGGCACGGACAGTGAGCGGCGGCAGCTGGGGATTTTGGCGGTGGGATACCAGATTGATGCGAATGTCGCGGAGCAACTCGCGTTGGTGGCGGGGGGCCCGATTGCACTGATGACGGGCGACAAAATTATTGCGTCCACGCTTTCGCCGGCGGATCAGGCGGAGCTGGAACAATTGATACCGAAGCGGTTTGGCGCGGGGGCCGCGAGCGGAGAATTGGCGTTGGGTAACCAGCAATACCAAACGGCTTCGGTGGTGATTCACAGCGGACCTCCCGCGTCGGTGAAGTGTTACGTGCTGATGTCCTTACAGCCCACGAACGCGTACCTGCGACGGTTGAATCGCATGATTTTTCTGCTGGGTATTTCGGCGGTGGCCCTGGCTGCGTTGCTGTTGAGCTTCGTAGCGCAAACGATTACGCATCCGCTGGACGATCTGGTGTCAGGCGTGCGCGCATTGGCCATGGGCAACTACACGTATTCAATCACTCCACGCGGAAGCAGCGAAGTCGCGGAACTGGGCGAGGCGTTTTCAAAAATGCGCGGGGAGCTACTGGCTTATCAGCAGCGACGATTCGCGACGGAAAGAATTGCGGCGGTGGGCCGAGCTGCCAACTCGATTTCGCACGATTTGCGGCATTATCTGGCGGCGGTTGTGGCGAATGCGGAATTTCTTTACGAAGCAGAAAAGTTGAAGTTGAACCGCGACGAAATTTACGAAGAGATTAAGACGGCTTCCGAGCAGATGGTGGATCTGCTGGACTCGCTGCGCGAATTGGCGCGTGAGGAGAACTCCATTGCCCCGATACCGGCTTCGTTGAATCAAACGATACGCCGCGCGGTGGACGCGGTGCGGGCGCGGCCGGAACTGCGCAATCTGGAAATTTCGATCAGCACGGCGGGCGATATGGACGGAGTATTTGATCCCAAGAAAATCGAGCGGGCATTTTTCAATCTGGTGCTGAACGCTTGCGAGGCTACGGTGCCGTCGCAGGGATATGTGAGGATCGAGATCAGCTCGAGCGGCGAATCGTTTGCGGTGCACGTGGCGGATAACGGCACAGGAGTGCCGCCAGCGATCGCCGCGACGCTATTCGATCCGTTTGTGAGCTTGGGAAAACCGAACGGGACGGGACTGGGCCTGGCGATCGTGACCAAGATTGTGCAGGATCATGGAGGTTCGGTGACGCTGGAGAAAACGTCCGAGAGCGGGACTATTTTTCTGGTGAAGTTGCCGCGCGCGGCGCGCGTGGAGAGCGTGGCGGCGCAGGCGGTGATTTCCTAGCAAGGAACTAGCGAGTGATGAGTGACCGAAGTCCGCTTGCCCGATTTGCCAGGCTGCGCCCTTTCAGTTGATGCGATCGGCTTTGGGGCGCGGGGTTTCGCGCACGAAGCAGGAATCGCAGACGCGCGTTCCATCCTTCAGCGTGAAGTCTACTCTGCGATTGAAGTCTATCGCGGCACCGCATTTTCCACAAACATCGGCTGGGCTTTCATGCATAGGCTATGTCCCATTCTACCGCACAACGCCCAACGCGTGCTTATTTTGCCGTCAGGCAGCCGGCTTCCCGGGCGAAGGTGAGGCGGCATCATGACAGAAGGCGTAGAAACGGGAGTTGCAATCGTCGCAGCGGTACACGCGGGCACGGATGGCGCGCAGCAAATATCTTTCGATAGGTCCGCGACGATGCGAAGGAGCGGTTTCGATGCCGTGACAATAGGGGCACAGGCGTCTGCTGGTGACGGCCAGCGGCTGGCTGGCGGCGCCGCGCAGTTGCAGCGAGGTGAATTCAGTTTCGGGCATAGCGGCGGTTAGATCGCTCATCCAGAAGGCCGAAGAGCTCGATCACCAGTCTTCCGAAAAAGTGCAGAACCGCTACGGCTAAGCAAAGGAACAGTGCGAATGATAGGAATATTTTAAGAAACGTGATCGCGGAAGCGCCTGGCTCTGCGAAATTCCCGAGCAGGGTCAGAATGAATGCGGTGCAGTAACCCACGAAACCTCCAGGCGCTGCGAACGTCCGGCGACACGCGGCGTAGCAAAGAAGAAAAAGCGAACGCGCCCAAGCAGGAAATGCGCCGCGCGCTCCATGCACTCCCGGCGATGATGTCGTATAGATACGTCGATGGGAATACAGTGATTAGTGTATACCTCCGCGAGGATGAACGAAGAGCGTCGCTTCGATTGATG
>Ga0210391_10003595_pt1 | contig 13083 bp, 10 predicted proteins | sample IncBWC12OmetaG_FD_160573 | JGI IMG/M metagenome (GOLD analysis project Ga0210391, IMG submission 160573) | Forest soil microbial communities from Barre Woods Harvard Forest LTER site, Petersham, Massachusetts, United States - Inc-BW-C-12-O ... | reverse complement strand
AAGAGACCTTCGTCGCGGAACAGGAAGCCGAAGGCGGTGTGCAACTGGCCGATCTGCTGCTTGTTGAAGCCGCGCCGCTTCAAGCCGATCACGTTCAACCCGGCCAGATGCGCACGATTGCCGATGACGCTGCCGAATGGGATCACGTCGGCTTCGACACCAGACACGCCGCCGATCATTGCCGCGCGGCCGATGCGTACGAACTGATGGATTGCCGCCGCGCCGCCGATCACCGCATGATCGCCGATGCTGACATGCCCACCCATCACCGCGTTGTTGGCGACGATGACATGGTCGCCCAACTGGCAATCATGCGCGACATGCGCCACCGCCATGATCAGGCAGTCGGCACCAACGCGCGTGGTGCCAACGCCGGTCGCGGTGCCGCGATGGATGGTACAGTGCTCGCGGATCTGCGTCCGCGCGCCGATCTCGCAACGCGTCGGCTCGCCGTTGTATTTCAGGTCCTGCGGTTCCAGCCCAATGGTGCAGAAGGGAAACAACACCACGTCGGCGCCGACCACGCTGTGGCCGTCGACCACGACGTGCGACACCAGCCGCGCGCCATCATGGATGATGACATTCGGCCCCACGCTGCACCACGGCCCGATGCTCACCCCGGCGCCCAGCTCGGCGCCGCGCGCGACAAGCGCGGTGGGGTGGATGGAAGCGCCCGGCAGCTTCACGGCCAATACAGGTGTCATGGGATAAGCGACTCGCCCAATATGTTGCGTTGCACCCTAGGCAGGCAGTCCGTCACGGCCAACTCACTGATTGTTGCCCGGTGTTTCGGCAGGTGCCGTCATCGAGCGGTCGTGCAAACGCGTCAATCCTGGGCATATCTTCACGCCTGCGTGGGCCACAATCGCGGCAAGATTCAGGCAGCCGGCGTGGCCCGGTCCATGATCATCGCCGCATAGGTCGCCTCGGCCACTTCGACGCCATCCACCTTTGCACTCGCGGTGAACTTCCACACGTTGCCGCGATGGCGCTGTTTGACGCAGTGGATGCGCAACTGGTCGCCGGGGACCACCGGGCGGCGGAACTTCGCGCCCTCTACCGACATGAAATACACCACACGGCCGGCGGCATCGGGGCCGAGCGTTTCCACCACCAGGATCGCCGCGGTCTGCGCCATCGCCTCGATGATCAGCACACCTGGCATCACCGGGTGGTTGGGGAAATGCCCCTGGAAGAATGATTCGTTGACCGAAACATTCTTGACGCCGATCGCTGATTGGTTGGTCACCAGGTCCACCACCCGGTCGATCATCAGGAACGGATAGCGATGCGGGATCGCCCGCAGGATGCGGGCGATGTCGATCTGCTCGACCACTGTGCCGGGCGGCGGTGCGCCGGCTGTCGCGATTGCCGTTGCGTCCATGGCGGTCAGTCCGTATCCGTTCCCTTGTCTGCTTTGTCCTTGCTGCCGTTCCGGTTGGCGCGCGCCAACCGCCGCAGCACGGCCACCTCACGGAAGAAGGCTCGCCTCGGCTGTGCCGGGCTGCCAACCATCTCCGCCCCCGCGTCGACATCCGCCATCACGCCGGCCTGAGCGCCGATCTTCGCCATGCGGCCGATCCGCAGGTGCCCGGTCAGACCGGCCTGCGGGCCAACCATGACGTGATCCTCCAGGATCGTCGAGCCAGACACGCCGGCCTGGGATACGATCACGCAGCCACGCCCAAGACGCGCGTTGTGTCCGATCTGAATGAGGTTGTCGAGGCGCGAGCCGGCGCCGATCACCGTGTCCTGCAAGGACCCGCGGTCGATCGTCGAATTGGCGCCGACCTCGACATCGTCCTCCAGGATCACCCGGCAGAGCTGCGGCACGCTGTGGAAGCCCTCGGAGCTGATGGCGAAGCCGAAGCCTTCCTGGCCAATGCGGGCGCCGGGATAAACATAAACCCGATCGCCCAGCAGCGCGTGGGTCAGGCTGGCATGCGCGCCGATGCGGCAATCGGCGCCCAGCGCTACGCCAGGGCCCAGCACCGCGAGCGGCGCGATGCGGCAACGTGGGCCGACCGAGGCGCCGGCGCCGATCACCACCAGCGGACCGATCTCGGCCGAGGGGTCGATTCGCGCCGTCGGATCGATCACCGCGCTGGGCTGGATGCCGGTGCGAATCGGGGGCAGGGGATGAAACAGCGCCGCCACCCTGGCCCAGGCGACGTACGGCTCAGGCGTGACAATTGCGACGCAGCCCGCCGGTGTGCGTGCCGCCATATCGGGATGCACGACCACCGCGCCGGCCTGCGTGGCCTCCAGCGCCGGGACGTATTTGCGGTTGTCGAGGAAGCTGACCTGGTCCGGCGCCGCGGTCTGCAGCGGCGCCACGCCAGTCAGCATCAACCGGTGCGGCGCCGCCTCCGCCTGGGCGGCATCCACCACCGCGGCCAACGTGAACGGCCCCGCCCGCTCGAAGAACCGGGGATCGCCGGCAATCTCGGGCCAGTCTGTCACATCCGCCCGCCAGTGATGGCGCTCCCGCGCGTCACAAGTTCCCTCGAGGTCAGGGTTTCTTCGGTGCCGGCTTCGCGGCCGCCGGCGTGGCAGCAGGTTTGGCCGCGGCGGTCGGCTTCAGATCCAGCACCGACACGCCATCCGGCGGCAGGCTGACCGACGGCAGGACCTTGTTCATCTCGGTGACGACCTCTTGTGTGATGTCGAACTCCGGGATGTTCAGCGCCACCTGCGGCCCATGCAGCACCAGGTTCATGCCGCGCGAGCCAGCCACCTGCTGCACCACGATGCGCAACGTGCGCTCGATCTGCGCCAAGGCGTACTGGCCGGCCTCCTGAATGATCCGGTTCCGATCCGCGAACTTGCGGCGCGAATCGGCGATGCGGTCCTGCAGCTCGCGCTCCTTGTTGCGGATCTGCTCGGGCGTCATCTTGGCGCGGTCGTTGGTCAGTGTCTGGCCCATATCACGCAGCGTGGTTTGTTCCTTCTGCGCGTCCTCGTTCAACTTCTGGCGGCGAACACCCAACTCCTTGTCGACCGCCAGATAGGCGGTGGAGCCGCGCATCACGTCGGGTACCGAGATGACGCCGATGACCGCGGCCGGGGGAAGACTGCCGCGTTGTATCGGTGGCACATCAGGCGGTGGCGGCAGCACCACCTCTAACTGCTGCGGTGAGACCGGCGCAGCGGCCTCGGCATCCGGCGTCACGCCCTCCGTGGCTGGCGCGGCAGCCGTTGGCGTCGTGGCGGGTCGCGCGGCGGGCCGCGCGGGCGCGGCCTTCTGGCCTTGTCCGGGAACAAACCACTCCTGCGACGGCGCCTGCTGTGCCCGGGCCGTAATCGGGGCTGCGGTGAGCGGGCCAAGCAGAACGACCGCCGCGACGGCGGTCAGAAGAAGCCGATGGTGGAACACTTAGAACCTCGTGCCAAAGCCAAAACGGAATATCTGCGTCTGATCGACCGACTGCTTGATGACAAACGGCGTCAGGTCGATGTTGATCAGACCCAGCGGGGTCTTCCAGGAAACGCCGACGCCGATACCGACGCGCGGCGTCCCCGAGTCGAAGATCGGTGGGCACACGCCGCCCGGTGCGCCATTGCAGTTGCCCTTTTCGAACGTTGCCTGGCTCAGCCCGCCCACATCGACGAAGGTGCGCCCGGTGAGGCCGAAATCCGATGACACTGGCAGCGGGAACCGCAGCTCGGCGGTCCCGGTCCAGATGAAGCGGCCACCGAGCGGGTCGCCCTGATTGTCATGCGGGCCCGCGCCGCCCGTTTCGAAGCCGCGCAGATTGTCGCCGCCGAGATAGAAGCGGTCGATCAGCTGCTCCTGCTGGCCGAGATTGAACAGGTAGCCCGTGCCGGCAGACAGCGCGACGACCCAGTCCGGACTTCCCATCATCCGCTCGAGCGGGACATAGTAATGGCCGTCAACGCGGGTGCGGATGAACTCCGCGTTGCCACCTAATCCGGCGCCGTCGGTGCCGAAACTGATCTCGCTGCCGCTATGCGGGTCGACCTTACTGTCGCGGTAATCGAGCGTGATCTGCTGGCTGACCTGTGACAGCAGCGAGTAGCCCTGGGCGTTCTGGATGTAGAAGCTCGCACCGGTCTGGACATTGTACACCGTTCGTCCAACCAGCGTGTAGCTCCAGGACTGCCGCAGGTGGTCATTGAAGTCGTAGCCCATGCGCACGGCGAATCCGACGCGCTTTTCGTCATACGGTTCGGTGCCGAGATAATTGGTCTGCACCAGGAACACATCCGCGCCGGTCACCAGATTGCGGTCAAATGTATACGGATTGGTGATCGAGGCATCGATCGAGCTGTCACGCTGGGCAAGCACGCCGTTGATCGAGGCGGACATACCGGTGCCGATCAGGTTGTTCTCCGAGATTCCCGCATCGACCAGGGCGCCCGCGTCGGTCGCGTAGCCACCACCCAGTGTCACCTCGCCGGTCGATTTCTCCTGCACCGTCGTGTTCAGCGTCACCTTGTCTGGTGTCGATCCAGGACTGGGCGTGACCGTCACAGTGTTGAAGTAGCCAAGATCTTCCAGGCGCTGGCGGCTGCGGCGCACCGCCGCGGCATCAAACGCATCGCCCTCGGCCAGACGCATCTCGCGGCGGATCACCTTGTCCTTGGTCCGCACATTGCCGACGATGTCGATGCGCTCGACATAGACCCGCGGTCCCTCGTCAACCGTGAAGGTCAGGTCGACGGTGTGCGTCTTCTGGTTCCGCGTGACGTCAGGCTTGGCTTCCACGAATGAATAGCCGCGGCTGCGGACATCGGTTTCCATGTCGTCCGCCGTACGGCCAACGGCCTCGCCGTCGTACCAGTCACCCTCGTCGAACTGCAGATCCTTGCGCAACGAATTACCGTCCAGGCCGCGCAACTGCGAATTGATCGTGACCTTGCCGATCCGATACCGCGCGCCCTCGCTGATCGTGAAGGTCAGAAAAAACGCGGATCGGTCCGGCGCCAGCTCGGTCGACACATCCTTGATGTCGAAATCCGCATACCCGTTCTTCAGATAGTATCGGCGCAACAGCTCCTTGTCGAAGTTGATACGCGCCGGATCAAATTCGTCGGAGGTCGACAGAAAACGCCACCAGGTGTGCTCGCGCGAGTTGATCACATCGGTCAGCCGGCTCTCGCTGAACGCGCGGTTGCCGACAAAGGCAATGCGGGCAATGAACGCGCTGGGCCCGTCACTGATCTGGAACACCACATCAACGCGGTTCTGCGGCAGCCGGATGATCTGCGGCGTCACTACCGTCGCGAAACGACCGCGCTTGGCATAGGCATCCAGGATTCGCTGACGATCCGCCTCGGCTGCGGCCGGTGTGAACACCGCGCGCGGTCGCAACTGCACCACATCCTTCAACTGGTCGTCGCTCTCGACACTGTTGCCTTCATACGCGACGCGATTCACCAGCGGATTCTCGATCAGCTTCACCACCAGGATATCACCCTGCCGGGTCAGGCTGACATCCTGAAACAGACCGGTCGCATACAGCGTCTTCAGGCTGCGATCGATCCGACCAGGATCGAACGGATCGCCGGGTTGCACCAGCATGTACGAGAGAATCGTGCCGGTCTCGATGCGTTGATTGCCCTCGACGTGAATCGACTGGATCGTGCCAGGCGCCGGCGTCAGCACCGGAGGCGCCGCCGCGGGCGCACGCGCGACCGGTGACGCGGTCGGCGCGCCTGGCGAGGCGGCGGGCGGCGCGGCCGGAAGAACCGGCGTTGTCACCGGATGCGACGGCACGGCAACCGTCGGCAACGGCGCTGGTTGAGCGGCCGGTGGCGGCGGGGCGCTTTGCGCGGCGGCGGGGCTGATCGGCAGTACAGGCAGCAGCAAAGCAACTGCGAGCAGCGCGGCGCGGATGCAAACCAAAAAGCGGGCCCCCTTCCTGTCAGCCAAACCCCGAGCATGCGCCGCCAGTGTCCGGGCGGGGATCGTCAGGCGCGCGGACCATAGCCGCGCCAACGCCGCTACGCTAGCCAAGCGCCAATGATGTGACGCACGTGAGGCCGGGGCGCCGCCCCTGACACCGCCAGAGGGCGCTGCCGTCTGGAACTCCGGTCAAGGCCACAAAGCCCCCTGGTGGGGGGCGCGGCGAAGCCATGACCTTGTCTGGCTCACATCATGGTGCAGGCGAGGGTCGATGCGGCATGACACCTTTGATTGCGGCGCCTGGGGGCATCGTGGCAGACAGGTGGGATGTTGCGTCGCACGTTGGTGGCTGCCGCGATTCCCGCGGTGATGCTGGGTCGGGCTCAGGCTGCGTCGGGCAGCTTTGATGCGTTTTTGTCGAGCATGCGCGCCGAGGCGCGGCGCGGGGGCATTGCCCCGGCGACATTGGACCGGGCGTTCGCGGGGCTGACGCCGAATCAGAAGGTGATCGAGCTGGATCACCATCAGCCTGAGTTCACGATGACCTGGGCGCGGTATCGGGCGTTGGTGATCAGCGATCAGCGCATTGCCAATGGGCGGGCGGCGTATGCGCGCAATCGCGCGCTGCTGTCGCGGATCTATGATGTGTATGGCGTGTCGGCTGGCGTGATCATGGGGATCTGGGGGCTCGAGTCGAGCTTCGGGACGGAGCTGGGGAACTTCCAAGTGGTGCAGGCGCTGGCGACGTTGGCATGGGAAGGCCGGCGCGCTGCGTTCTTCCGCGCAGAGCTGATGGCGGCGCTGCGAATTCTGGATCATGGCGATGTGACGCCAGCACGGATGACAGGCAGCTACGCGGGCGCGATGGGACAGCCGCAGTTCATGCCGAGTGCGTATCTGCGCTACGCGGTGGATTTCGATGGGCGCGGGCAGCGCAATATCTGGACCAGCGTGCCGGACACGTTGGCTTCGATCGCGAATTATCTGGCCGACAGTGGGTGGAAGGCGGGGGGAGGCTGGGGGCAGCCGGTCACCTTGCCGTCGGGTTTTGACGTGACGGACAGCGGGCGAGGCAACCGCAAGCCGATCAGGGACTGGGTACGGCGCGGCCTTGGCGCAGCGGATGGGCGGGCGTTGGCGCCGCCGGACACCGAGGCGGCACTGATTCTGCCAGATGGACCAACGGGGGATGCGTTCCTGGCCTACGGCAATTTCACCGCGGTGCGGCGCTACAACCCCTCGGATTATTACGTGATCGCCGTGGGTTTGATTGGCGATGGGATCACGGCGTGAGGCGCCTGGCGCCGCTGCTGCTGGGTGCGCTGCTGGCGTCCTGCGCGCCACCGTCGTTGCCGTCGCCGCATTATGTGTTGGGCGAGCCGTACCAGGCCGGGGGGGTGTGGTGGTATCCGCGGGCCACGCTGCGACTGGATGAGACCGGGCTGGCCGAGGTGTATGGCAGTGACCATCGGGACCTGACGGCGGATGGTGAGAGCTTCGATCAGACGGCGATGGCGGCGGCGAACCAAACCTTGCCGCTGCCGTGCATTGCACGGGTGACCAATCTGGAGACCGGACGGCAGGTGCTGGTGCGGATCAACGACCGTGGCCCGTCGACATCGCGGCGGATGCTGGCGGTGACCCGGCGCGTGGCCGAGTTGTTGGGATTCGCGCCGGGCGGCGTGGCGCGCGTGCGGGTGCAGGTGCTGGAGCGCGAGAGCCAGGAGGCGCAGGCGGCACTGCCCGGTGCGCCGGTTCTGGCGGTGGCTGCGGCGCCGCGTGGGGCGGTGGAGGCGGCGAGCCTGGCGCCGCCAGCGGGCGCGCGTGGCAGTGCGGGCCCGGTCACGGCTGCTGCGGGGCCGGCCGTCAGCGCGACGCCGGCCGTCAGCGTGCCGTTGCGGCTGGCGGAAACGCTCACCCAGACCGCGCCCGATCCGGGCACGCTGTGGATCGAGCTGGGCGGCTTCCCGACCTATGAATTCGCCAACATGCAGCGCGCCGCGGTGGCCCAGCTCGGCGCCACCGTGGTGAGCCATACGGAAGGGCGGACCGAGAATTTTCGCGTGATGATCGGCCCGATTCCTGACGTTACGCAGGCCGACCATTTGCTGGACGAAACCGTGGCCGCCGGCGTGCCCGACGGACGGATCGTGGTGCGATAGAGGAGGGCGACATGCTGACCCGGCGCCTAGCATTGCTTGGATCGATGGTTTTGCCCGGGGTTCTGACCGGAGTCCGCGCCGGTCCCGCCTGGGGCCAGCTGCGGCATGCGCCAGCGCCGAAGCCGGCGCGGCCGCCGCACTCGTCATTGCCGCCCGCGAGCCCGGCCAACACGCCGCTGGGTCCGGTGGACACCACCGCGCAGTGGGCCGTGATCATTGACTTCGCAACGCTGGCGACGCTGCTCGACAAGGACGCGGATACCGAGGTGCCCCCCTCGTCGATGACCAAGCTGATGACGCTGTACATCGTCTATTCGCGGCTTGCCGCGGGGCGGATGAAGCTCACGGACGAACTGCTGGTCAGTGAGAAGGCCTGGCGGATGGGCGGCTCGAAGATGTTCGTCCAGGTTGGGGCCAGCGTGACCGTGGAAGACCTGATCCGGGGAATCATCGTCGATTCGGGCAATGACGCCTGCGTCGTGTTGGCCGAGGCGATCTCGGGCAGCGAGGAGCAGTTCGCAGACCTGATGAACCAGACGGCGAAGCAGTTGGACCTGGCGCATTCCCATTTCCTGAACGCGACCGGCTGGCCGGCCGATGGGCATTACATGAGCTGTCGCGACATCGCGATGGTGGCGTGGCATATCATCCACGACTTCCCGCAATACTATCACTACGACTCGCTGAAAACCTTCAAATACAATAACATATCACAAGATAATCGGAACCCGTTGGTGATGCGTGGCACCGCCGACGGGTTGAAGACCGGCCATACCGAGGCTGGCGGCTACGGGCTGGTGGCGAGCAGCGAGCGCAACGGGCGGCGGATCATCCTGGTGCTGAACGGCATGGCGACGATGCGCGAGCGGGCGGAGGAGGGCGAACGCCTGATGGACTGGGCGTTCGCGAATTTCGAGGATGTGACGCTGTTCCGCGCCGCCGATGTGGTGGACCGCGCGCCGGTGTACCTGGGCACAGCGCCAACGGTGCCGCTGGTGATGGGCAAGGACCTTGTGCTGACCATGCCGCATGGCTGGCGGCAGAGCGCGCAGGTGAAGCTGAGCTATCAGTCCCCGATCGTGGCGCCGGTGGCGCAGGGCACCGTGGTGGGCAAGCTGATCGTGGGCGGGCAGGGAGTTCCGGCGGCGGAATGGCCGCTGGTGACCGGTGCCGCGGTGCCGCGGGTGAGCCTGCCCGGCCGCGCGATAGCGGTGTTGTTGCACATGGTGCTGGGCGGACACGGATGAGGCGGCTGCCGCCAGGGTTCGTCGTGTCTCGGCCATGACCGGCCGGTTCATCACATTGGAAGGCGGCGAGGGGGCAGGCAAATCCACCCAGGCGAGGCTGCTGTCCGAGGCGCTGACAGCACGCGGGCAACCGGTGTTGCGCACGCGCGAGCCGGGCGGGGCACCCGGAGCGGAGGTGCTGCGGTCGCTGCTGCTGGGCGGTGAGGTGGCGTTCTCGCCGCAAGCGGAGACGCTGCTGCACTTTGCCGCGCGGGCGGAGCATGTGGAGCGGACCATCCGTCCGGCGCTGGAGGCTGGGATGTGGGTGGTGTGCGATCGGTTCTACGACTCGACGATGGCTTATCAGGGGTACGGGCTGGGGGTGGACCGCGGGTTCATCGCGGCGCTGATCGGGCTGGTGGGGGTGCACCCGGACCTGACAATCGTACTGGACGTGTCGGAGAATGTTGCGGTGGCGCGGCAGCTGCAGCGCGGAATGGACGCCGACCGGTATGAGCGGATGGACGGATTTTTCCATCGGCGGGTGAATGCGGGGTTCCGGGAAATCGCGGCGGGTGCGCCGGAACGGTGTGTGGTGGTGAGCGCGGACGAGACCGCGGAGGCGGTGTACAACGCAGTGTTGCGGGCTGTTGGCGATGTTCTGGCGATGCCGGGTGGTGCGGCGTCCGTCTGAGCGGCTTGAACCGCACCCGGCGTGGTGTGCCACTGCCGATATCCTCCGCCAGACCATCGCGAAAGCCGCACTCAAGTCTGATCTGGGTGGATCCGCACGCGGCGATGTAGGATCGTCGGTGATGTCCGCGCCTGACCCTCGTTCCAATCCCCTGCTGCTCGGCCACGCCGCCGCCGAGGCCACCATCCTCGACTCGCTGCGGGCCGGCCGGCTGCACCATGCTTGGCTGATCACCGGGCCAACGGGTGTCGGCAAGGCGACACTGGCGTTTCGCTTTGCCCGTCGCCTGCTCGCCGGCCTGCCGACGACCGACAACCTGTTTCTTGACCCGGCACATCCGGCGTTCCGCCGCGTCGCCGCGGGTGGGCACGCCGACCTGCTCACCATCGAGCTGGGGGTGAACGAGAAGACCGGCCGCGCGCGCACCCAGATCGCGGTTGACGACGTCCGCCGTATCGGCGGCTTCATGGCGCTGACGCCGGCCGAGGGGGGCTGGCGCGTGGTGATCGTCGACGGGGCGGAGGACCTGAACCAGGCCTCGGCCAACGCCCTCCTGAAGATCCTCGAGGAACCGCCGGCACGCGCCCTGCTCCTCCTGTGCTGCGCTGCGCCGGGCCGGCTGCTGCCCACAATCCGCAGCCGCTGCCGCCGTTTGCGGCTGGATCCGCTCGACGACGCCACCATGGCGGAGCTGCTCGGCACCTACCGGCCAGACCTCGCGGTGGACGAACGCGCGCGGCTGGTGACGCTGGCCGAAGGTTCGCCCGGCCGCGCGCTGCTGCTGGCCGAGGAGGACGGGCTGAAAATCGCCGGCCTGGTCGAAGAGGTGTTGGCCGCGCTGCCCGACCTGCCGGCGATGCGCGCCTACGCGCTGGCCGACACGCTGCGCGGCGAAGGGGATTTCTCCACCTTCATGGATCTGCTGCGCACCGGCCTTGCGGCCGCCGTGCGCGATGCGGTGCGCGGCCGTGCCGATTCAGACCAGGCGCGGCTGGCGGCATTGCGCGCGCCCGAGGCGTGGGTGGCGGTGTGGCAAGAGCTGTCGCGTGTGCAGGCCGAGACGGAACGGTTTGCGCTGGACAAGCGGCAGGCGCTGGTGGCGAGCCTTGGGTTGCTGGCGGGCTGACAGGGAAGCAGGCAGGGGAGCCGACCCAGGGGCGCGTCCGCGCCAATTCTGTGCTCGCCTGCCAACACGAGCATGTCCCATGCAGTCAATCGGCCGCGCGGCGAAGGTCCCGGCCGGAACGATCCCTGCCCATGCGGCAGCGGCAGGAAGTTCAAGCAGTGCTGCGCGATCGCCCCCGGTGCCAAGATCGCGGCCAAGACTATCGCCACGCCGTCGGTCCAGGCCGTGAACCCGCTGACGATGAAGCGAGACAGCGCGCTCACCGAGGCGGGTCGCCTGACCAACAATTTTTCGCCGCTGCTGCGCGTGCTGCGCCTCGGGCCGTCGGTGGCGCCGGCACCAGTGCCGGCCGAGGCACCGCCGTCCGATGAGCAGTCCGCGGCCGCTTATATCAACCCGGGGCGCGGTTACCTGGCAGCGCGGCGGCCGATGGATGCCGTCAAGGCGTGGCGACAGGCGGCGCGGCCGGATCCGTCCAATCACCAGACCTGGTTCGATCTCGGCAGCGTGCTGCTGCAAACCGGCTGCCTGCCCGAGGCCATCGGTGCCTATCGGCGCGCTATGGCGGCGAAGCCGGATTTTGCCCCGGCGCGCCACATGCTTGGCGTTGCGCTGGAGCAGCAGGGCAATGAGATCCAGGCCCTCGCCGCGTTGCGCCGCGCGGTGGAGCTGTCGCCGAAGCTGGCGGACGCGCATGCGCGGATTGGCACGCTGTGCCTGTCGCTGTCGCGTCGGCCGGAGGCGATCAAGGCTTTGCATCGCGCGTCGGTCGTTGCGCCGCAGTCCGACCTGGGCCGCCCGGCACTGGCGAAGGCCTACATGGCGGAGGAACGGCAAGGCGACGCCGAGCAGGTGCTGCGCCGCATGCTGGCGGGCAGCCCAGATCATTTCGATGCTCGCAAGATGCTGGGCGACGTGCTGTCTTATTCCGGTCAGTTCAAACAAGCTGCCCAGGAGTACGAGCGCGCGATCAGTACCGGCCGTCAGCCGATCAGCGCCTATCACAGCCTGGCGATGTCGCGGAAACTGACCGAGGGACGTCCGCCCGTTGGTTGAGGGCATGCAACGCCTGCACAAGCGGGGCGGGCTGGCCGATTTCTCGCTGATGATCCTGCACTTCTCGCTGGGCAACCCGAAGGACTACGAACAGGCAATCCAGCATTTCGATGCCGCCAATCGTATACGCCATCGCACCGCGAAGCTCGACAGGCAGCGCCTGACGTCTCAGTTCGATGAGCTGATCGATCGTTTAACGTCGGAGTATTTCGCCACCCATGAGGCGTTGGGGGTGCCGGATGAAATGCCGCTGATGGTGCTGGGCATGCCGCGGTCGGGCACCACGCTCACCGAGCAGATCCCGTCCAGCCATCCCAGCGTGGCCGGCGGCGGCGAGCTGCCGTTCTGGCTGGAACAGGGGCCGCGATGGGACGCCAACCGGGTGCGCAATCTCAACGCCGAGAGCATGCAGCGGATGGCAGATGACTATCTGACCGTGCTGCGTGATATCGGTCCGGATGAGGTTCGGGTCACTGACAAAATGCCGCCCAACTTCATGTGGATCGGCCTGATCCACGTGGCGTTCCCGAAGGCCCGGATCATTCATTGCAAGCGCAATCCGATAGATACGTGCCTGTCGATCTATTCGATCTACTTCACCGCGCGCATGGACTTCGCGGCAGAACGTGGAGATCTGGTGTTCTTCTACTGGCAGTATCTGCGATTGATGGCGCATTGGCGCGAGGTGCTGCCGTCCAGCGTGCATTACGAAACGGTGTATGAGGAACTGGTGTCCGATCGTGACGCGCAGTCGCGCGAGCTGATCGATTTCTGCGGACTGTCGTGGGACGATGCGTGCCTGGCGCCGGAGTGGAATGAACGCCAGGTCAGGACGGCGAGCGTGTGGCAGGCGCGGCAGCCGGTGTACAAGACGCAGACGGAACGGTGGCGGCGGTATGAGCCGTGGCTGGGCGAGCTGCGGGAGCTAACCCGTCTTCGCGGGTTCGACC
>Ga0210391_10003594_pt1 | contig 13083 bp, 11 predicted proteins | sample IncBWC12OmetaG_FD_160573 | JGI IMG/M metagenome (GOLD analysis project Ga0210391, IMG submission 160573) | Forest soil microbial communities from Barre Woods Harvard Forest LTER site, Petersham, Massachusetts, United States - Inc-BW-C-12-O ... | reverse complement strand
CGGCTGCGCCAAAAGCGACGTAGGCTTGGTCGCTGCTGCTCTCACCTGGGCTGTCATGGAATAGGGTGCGCCACCTTTCGATAATTGCTTAGCTGACCGCCGCTCTGAATGATACCGCGGATCGATGGAGGAGGGCGCGGATCACCATTGCAGATTTGATTGCATCAAATGTAGGGAGGTCGCCTATGATTCAAGCGCGGCCGCGGCGTTGGAATTCGACTCCCAAGCTTGCTCAGACCCATTGATAGTAGTGCGCAGATCCTTGGATCAAAAGGTGGATCACGGATGCAATCGTCGAGGCGGCGAATCGGGCCACGTGAATCATCGGAGGTTGTAAACAATGGAAGCGTACGTCACCGAGCCCGTCGGCGTTTCGAGGATGAGTGAAGAAGACTCGCACACTTGGCTTCACCATGTAATCCTTCTTCTCGATGCCGCAGTTCGTCAGATTGACAATCGAGAAGAATCAGCCAAGTGCGCCTTGATCAGAGCGAAATCACTGTTACGCAAGCAGGTCGACCTCGACTTTCCGGAAGTGGCTCCGGATCAACGCGGCCGATTCCTCGCTTGGCAGGCGCGCAAGGTGCATCAGTACATCGATGAGCATATTTCGGACACCTTATCGGTCTCCGATGTTGCCGCACTCCTCGGGCTGAGCGAAGCGCACTTCTCTCGGTCCTTCAAACGGACGTTCGGAGAACCTCCTTACGCCTTCGTCATCCGGCGCCGACTGGAGCGCGCGATTCAATACATGCTGGAAACCGACTTGTCCCTGAGCGACATCGCGCTGCGCTGTGGGTTTGTCGACCAGCCGCACCTGTGTAAAAATTTCCGCCGGTCGATGGGGCATACGCCGGCAGCCTGGCGACGCGCATGTCTGACGCAAGCCCCGATGAGTTCCGGCGTGAATACGCAAGGAACTCTCGCGTGAGCGGGGCATGGAGTTGGACCGACCACAAAGACGGCATCCTACGCTCCGGCGTGTCAATTCTTGAGCAACAATTCTGGAGTGGCTCGGTTGACATCACTACATCCGGTCAGAATCATGGCGACCCTGAGCTCCTCTTTGAGGATGTCCAGCATGTCTCGTACCCCTGATTCGCCTGCCGCCCCCAATGCATATGCCCACGCCCGCCCTACGAAGCATGCCTTGGCACCAAGCGCCAGCGCTTTCAGCACGTCCAGGCCCGAGCGAATGCCGCCGTCCATAAACACCGGAACTCTACCTTGAACGGCGTCGACAACCTTCGGCAAGGCACGAATGGTCGATGTCACGCTATCGAGCTGCCTGCCACCGTGGTTTGAGACCAAAATTCCGTCGATATCGGTCTGTACAGCACGCTTGGCATCGTCGGGGTCGAGAATGCCTTTCAGAATAATCTTTCCAGGAAAGATTGATCGCACCCACTCGATGTCTTTCCAGGTGGTCGATGCATCGAAGTTGTCGTGAACAAATTTTCCATACGGGACGCCTTTGGGCATTGCTTCTGCCACAGTACCGAACTTCAGCGGCCAGCCTTTGGTGACGATGTCGAGGGCCCAGCGGGGATGCGTCGCACCTTGGGCCACGAACCCCAGCATCCCCAGAAGCGTCGGGTCCTTCTCCATCCCGTCGTGCACCTCGCTGTAACGCCGCCCGGGGGTCGCGAGATCGCAGGTGAATACCAACACCTTCGAACCTGCGGAAACGGATCGTTCGATCACGCTCTTGACGAAGCCGCGGTCTTTGAGCATATAGAGCTGGAACCAAGGGGGAACGCCGCTCTGTTGAGCGACCTCGTGTACATCGCATACCCCCATGGTCGAGAGCGTAAACGGAACCCCAACCGACTTCGCCGCCTTGGCCGCTTTGACTTCGCCGCGGCTCGAGTACATCCCGGCCATACCGACGGGCCCGAGGACGACCGGCAGTGGCAGTGCCTGATCCCACAAGTGAATCGCCAAGTTGAGATGCGATTCGTCCACCAATACACGCTGGCGCAACAGCGTGGCCTGTAGTTCCGCAGTATTCGCGCGCAGCGTGTTCTCCTGGTAAGAACCGCCGCTGATGTAGTCGTACAGGAATCGGGGAAGTCTGGCTTCGCATTGCTTGCGATAGTCGTCGATGTTCGCGATGATCATGCGGGTCCTCCAGCTTCTTAGGAACGTAGGCGCGATGCGATGGCGAAGGAATACCAGCGATTTAGGAGCTTCCCACTTCGGGCATGATTTGCCCCATCTCCATGGCCTGGCTGGGCGGTACTTCGTGAATCCCGATCACGATCTGATCGTCCGGAGCACGGGTGGCGCCCTGGAGGAGCTCCCATAACCGCTTGATGAGTCCCCGCTTGTACTCCACGGAGCGACCCGTTCGGATCAGTAATGTGAGCGCTGCAGTGGCCGCAGCCTTTCCAGTCGTATAGCCATTGCCCGGCGCGTACTCCTGAAAGATGACGTGTACCCAGCCTCGGGGTACGCCGGAATAGGCACAGTGAAAGGCGGTCAGTTCTTCGGCGAGTGCAGCTTTAGCCTCGCCCGTGAGTACGCCGCTTTGCGTGCTTACTGTATAGAGGGGCATCGACGGAATTCCTGTGTTGCTAGCATGTGAGGTTCACCTTGGCTAAATCGATGAGCTGTCCGGCACGTCCATCCAGGACTGCCTTCAGCATGAACAACCCAAACTTGTGGGCTTCATCCAAGGTCGGGGTCGGAGGCATTACCAGCTCCTGCCGGGCGCTAACGACGTCTAGAAGCGCGGGTCCCTTGTGCTGAAGCACCTCGGCCACGGCGGCGCGAAGATCCTGGGGCTTCTCGACGCGAATACCCGTGATCCCCATCGCCTGAGCCATGGCGGCGAAGTTGGGATTCCTGAGATCGCAACCGCTGTCAAGAAAGCCGGATGCCTTCATTTCAAGCTCGACAAATCCCAAGGTGCCGTTATTGAGCACGACAATTTTGACCGGCAGCCCCGTCTGCAGAAGGGTGACGAACTCTCCCATCATCATCGTGAAGCCGCCATCGCCTGAGAGCGAGATGACCTGCCTTTGTGGGAATGCCGCCTGAGCACCCAAAGCCTGAAGCATTGCATTGGCCATGGAGCCGTGGTTGAAGGACCCCACAAGGCGTCTGCGCCCATTCATCTTCAGGTAGCGCGCGGTCCACGCAATGGGCGTGCCGACATCGCACGAGAAGATCGCATCGTGCTCGGCGAGCTCGCTCACGACCCGAGTCACGTACTGCGGGTGGATGAGCTTGCTGTTGGGGCCACTCTCTGCCAAAGAATCCAGATCAGCGCGGGCCTTGCGGTAGTCGCGGAGGGCGTCGTTCAAATGCGCGGCATCCGTCTTTTCCTCGATGCGCGGCAGCAGGGCCGCAAGAGTGGCCTTCACTGATCCCAGGACGCCCAGATCGAGGGGACAGCGGTTGCCGAGCGCCGCCGCACGAAGATCGATTTGCGCGATCCTCGCATTTTCCGGGAAGAATTGCCGGTAAGGAAAGTCCGTGCCCAACATGAGAAGGGCATCGCATTTCTTCATGGCCCAATAGCCGGACGCGAAGCCGACGAGCCCGGTCATGCCGACATCAAACGGGTTGTCGTACTCGATGTGCTCCTTGCCCCGCAGCGAGTGAACCACCGGGGACTTCAGCCTTTGGGCGAGTTCGACAACCTCATCATGGGCTCCCGCACAACCGGCGCCGCAAAAGAGCGTCACGCGCGCACTGCTGTTCAGCAGCTCGGACAGAGCCCGCAGCTGTTCCTCTTCGGGATGTACTATCGGCAGGGAGGGCAGCACCCAGTTTGGAGGCGGCTTCTCGAGAGACTGAAGCGCGACATCACCCGGGATCACCACGACAGCCACCCCGCGCTGCGCGACCGCAACGCGCATCGCGCGCAGGAGAATCTGTGGTAGCTGGTCACCGCGGCTCACGAGTTCAACGTAGTGGCTGCATTCCTTGAACAGGTATTCCGGATGTGTTGCCTGAAAATAGTCAATACCGATCTCGATGCTCGGGATATGGGCCGCGATCGCCAGCACGGGCACGTTGCTGCGGTGGGCGTCGTAGAGGCCGTTTATCAGGTGCAGGTTGCCGGGACCGCAGCTGCCGGCGCAGACCGCCAACTGTCCGGTGAGATGGGCCTCGGCTCCGGCCGCAAAGGCAGCGCCTTCCTCGTGCCGTACATGGATCCACTCGATGGACTTTAAACGTCGCAGCGAGTCGGTAAAGCCGTTCAACGAATCGCCCACCACGCCGTAAATGCGCTTAACGCCAGCTCGAGACAGTGTTTCGGCCATGAAATCTGCGGCAGTCCGGCCCATCAGGCGACTCCCGGGAGATGTGGAGTTGAAGACATCAGAAACTCGTCGCTGCTTCGACCTTGTAGCTCTCCGATGTATCTAGCTGGCGTAGTTTTTCAGGATGCGCAGGTCGGTAACGGAGTACGCCATACCCAGCCGGTAGCCTCGGCCAACGCGAAGCGGTGCGATCAGGTGCATGTCCTCGCCCCGTACCTCGGGAATCTGAAGTTCCGCCGTCCCCGTCCAGACATCCACAATGGCCAGATCGTCCGTCAGCGACATGGTGAGCTCGTCCACCGGCGGCTTGTTCTGGCGGTCCGCAGCCAGTTGCGGGAAGTATCTGCGCATCACAGTCGGGCGGTTAAAGACGGTTGATGAGTCCGCAACCCGTTCCTCGAGCTGTATCCTCGCCGTGGCAAGACGCTCACCGTGCGCGGCGACGCTAGCGCCGAAGCGACTGCCCCGCGCCAACGGTGCGGCGGCCGCGCTCGGTGCGGAGAAGGTGCGGGTCTGGTAGATGCTCCCGAATTTCTTCGGGAATCCCTGCGTCCACCCGCGCGCAAGTGCGGCGTCGTTGTCGACGAAAATGAAGGGGCAGTAATTGACCGGTTTGCCTTCGGCGATCGCCTCGACCAAGGCGAATGCCTCGCGATATTGATAGCGGGCGGGGTCAGTCAGCTCGTCATTGGAGCCGGTGAACTGCCAGTCAAGAAACCAGAAGAAGGCACGTCCCTTGGATTTCTGATCCAGCGCAAGCCCGGGCGGAAGTAGCCCTTGGATGGCATCGGGGTTAGCCCAGTATTCGATTGCGATGCAATCGCTGGAGTAGTGCCACGGCGGAAGGGTGGCCAGAGCGGACTTGCCCTGCGGAGTCAGAGGAACTGTAAATCCTTTGAGCGTCATCGCACGTCCTCATGGGTGTGGGAATTGGGAGCTAGCCAGCTGCATTCTGTCGGCGGTCTCCTTGACGTCCTATCCCCCCGCTGGGGGGTACTAAAACAGCCTTGAGATTCTTCGCACCGTATGAGATCAAAGACGAATCTAAACTCCCGCTGGAAGCTGCGGTATTTTGCCGGCTGAGGGATTCGAATGAGCTCCATAGCCGGCTGTTTTCTAATTGGTTATCAAGACAATTGAGAAGAGTTACCCAAAAGGTTACCCGCGCGAGGGGCAGATATTATTCGACGGCGTTGGAAGCCCGAAAACTTAAGGGCCAATGCACTATCGCACCCAGCGGCGAGGCGATTGGGAACAATCGGTCGAAACGCGAAGTTAAGCGAGTTTGGGTGAATCGTGATGGCCTCATCGTTCAGAGCTCCAAAGAGAATTTGAAGACTCATTTTGGCGTTGCAGAGAGAAGGCGGCGTCGCTGCGGGCGATGCTGTTCACTCGGCTTGCGCACTACATGGTTTGGCTAGTTCGACGGACGACTCTTAAACTTCTGATCAATCTTCGCGTTGAGTGCGTCGATGGCTAGTAGTTGACTCGGCGATCGACGAAGCCTTCCTCGCTACGTCGGAACTGGCGATGCGGACGCTTGAAATTCTGTTACGGTCACTATCGGCCGCTAGAATGGATTTCCCGCGCGAACACGCTACGAGAGAAGCTTGCCTCCGGATTAGCGGATCGGACGGTGAGAGACCTGCCTCGTTCAGCCTGTCTGAAGGCCGGCATCGAATAGGTGCTTCCTCTGACGTGAGCCATCTTTCGCTGCGAAATCGGCTCGCGAGATGCCGTTGCGGCCAAACCTTTTGCGGTAGGCTCCGGGCGCGGAGCCTACGGCCTTGCGAAATACACGCGCAAATGAGGCCACATCCTCATAGCCGAGCGATCGGGCGATCTGCTTCTGCGAGGTGTCTCCTCCCTCCAGGAGCTCGCGCGCTCGCGCAATGCGAACGGCGCGACAATACTTGATCGGGGTCATACCCGTTGCACTCGCGAACCGCCGCAGCAGCGTGCGCCGTTCCAGCCCGGCAGCGGTCGCCAGGGCCGCAAGGGAGACGCCTCGTCCGTCCCTCATGTGCACCCACTCCTGAGCCTTCAACACGGCTCTATCTCCGTGCCTATCAGGAGGAGCAAAGCCGGTAAAATAGCGCGCCTCACGCGCCGCTGCGTCGGAAAGAACAAATTGCGCCGTCTCCGCCCTGATAGCCGGGCCAAGAATCCTACCAACGAGAAACAGGCCAACATCGACCCATGAAAGAAACCCGCCCGCCGTGATGATGTCCCCATGATCAATGATGCGCCGATTCACATCGACGACGATTTGCGGAAAACGCTTCGCCAGAGCCTCTGCGCAAATCTGATGTGTGGCAACTGAAAGGCCGGCGACGAGGCCCGTTTCGGCAAGGATAAACGCACCCGAGCACAGAGAAACCAACGTGGCACCAGCGGCATGGCGATTACGGACCCAGGATACTACGCCGCCAGGGACGACTGGATCTGGAAGGTCCACCATGGTCGGCGGGATGATCAGGGTGCGCGGCTTTGGGCTGCCATGCTGGGCGCTGTCATAGACGCAAGAAAGACTCGCGTCGCGGCTATGGATCGGTTGCCAATGCGTAATACGAAGTGGGGGTTGGCCAGATCGCGGTTGATCGAGCGCAATCTTGGAAGCGACGCCGAACAAATCGGTAAGGCCCAAAATACAGGCCTCTTGCGCACCGGGATAATGAACGATGCCAATTTCGTGTGAAGCACCTGCAGACATCGCATTGTCCCTCCCGGTCAAAACGTTGACACTTCCGGCAATTGAAACCTCCGAGCGACCGGAGCAGTTTAGCCAGATCAGCGAATACCGTCACCCTGGTCGATTGGGACCGGACTGCCACCACGTTGACGCTCGGACGGTACGCCCCGCCTTCGCGTCGTCTCGCTCGTTGGCGGCAGGAACGGGAGAATTTGAGTGACCAAGGCCTCCGCCGTAATACTCGTACACGGAGCATGGACAGACGGCTCATCGTGACGAAGCACGCGACGGGCTCTGATCTACATGTGATCTCGTGCTATTTCCCGCTCCCGCATCGTCACAACGAAGAGGTGCTTTCCAACTGCGGCTTTCAACGCCGAGTGATCGGAGGTCCGTGGGCGAGTAGGTTGAGAGGCAATCTTTATTGCAAAGGAGAATGATCGTGAAACAGCATATTAAGAACGTGGTTCTGGTGCATGGAGCCTTCGCCGACGGCTCCGGCTGGGAAGCCGTGGCTAGAATCCTGAAGAGTGATGGGTACGCGGTGTCTGTGGCGCAGCCCCCGGAGACCTCCTACGCCGAGGATCAGAAGTACACGAAGGCCGCAATTGATGCTATGGACGGGCCAGTGGTTCTTGTCGGTCACAGTTACGGAGGCTCTATCATCACCGAGGCCGGCAATCATCCGAAGGTTGCCGCGCTTGTCTATATCGCTGCATTTGCACTCGATGAAGGCGAAAGCTGTGCGTCGATTGAACAGGCCCTACCGCAAGCCTCCAAGGCATTCAAGCCGGACAGCAACGGCAACTGGTGGATAGACCAGGAGCAGTTCGCCGCCGACTTCGCAGCGGACATTCCGTCGGAGAAGGCGTGGTTCATGGCCATATCGCAGGTGCCGATCTCCACCGACTCGTTCACCCATAAGGTTACGAAACCCGCCTGGAAGACCAAGCCCACCTGGTACATGGTGGCCGGCGCAGACCGATCGATCAATCCGGACCAGGAACGCATGATGGCGAAGCGCGCCCGTGCCAAGACGGTCGAAGTGAACGCCAACCATGTGGCCTACATGTCATACCCGAAAGAAACAGCGAAACTGATCGAGGAGGCTGCGACCTCCGCGCACGTCAATGAGTAGCCACGTTCACAGCCAAACGGGGACCTCCGCCGATCTGGCTAGGGTGGGCTGGGATTCTGAATGGGCCCCGGAGAAACGTGGAAACAGGGAGCGCGAGTCATGACTGAGTCCGCCGGGCCATTGCGGGTCATGGAGGAAACGCCCGCGTATTGGCGGATAATTTTCGACTATCCGCCTTTCAACGTTGCAGATGGGACAATGTTCCAAGCTCTGCAAGACCTGCTCGCACGTATCAACGTCGATCCAAGCTTGCGCGTGGTTGTGTTTGAGAGCGCGAACCATGATTTCTACCTCAGTCACTTTGATTTAACGGGCAAGCTGGGCAACGTTATGACGGCCGTCGGCCCCTCAGGCCTTCCTGTCCTCACCGACACGTTTGTCCGTATCACCCGATCTCCAGTGGTTAGTATCGCGAAGATTCGCGGCTGTGTTCGAGGCGCGTGCAGCGAGTTCGTGCTCGCTTGCGACATGCGGTTTGCGTCGCGCGAAAACACGCGCCTGGGTCAACCCGAAGTTGGAGTCGGATTGCATCCCGGGGGCGGTGGAACGGAACGTCTCCCGCATTTGGTGGGTCGCGGTCGCGCGCTCGAAATCATTCTCGGGGCGAATGATTTTGATGGCGATACCGCGGAACGATACGGGTACGTAAATCGCGCGCTGCCAGACACGGAGCTAGACGTATTCGTCGACACGCTCGCGCGACGGATTGCCTCGTTCGATAGACGTGCTCTGTCGGCGGCGAAAACTCTCGTCAATAATGTCTCTTTGCCGTCCGCAGACCGGCTCCTGGACGGACTGACCTCGTTTCAGACTGCGCTAATGTGGACCGAAGCACAGCAGCGAGTCGGGACCCTCTTAAAACTCGGTCTTCAGCAGGACGCGGACTTTGAGCGAACTTGGCCCGCGGTCCTCGGCACGCTTCTGAATGCGAAATCGTAGCAGCCGAACCGACCCTGGAACTCCACCGTCACCGCTGCGCCACCGCCTGCATGCCGTTCGCGCCCCTATTGCGCATCGAGGATCAATTTCAAGAGATGGCCAAACTCGGCTCGGTCCTGGCTCACCAATCCGCGGTTCGCGATCTCCGCAACCGTCTTCGCGTCTCTTATGGGCGGATCGTTGTCGGTGCGATGTACCACAATCATGTCGAGTGTCGGAATGACAAAGATGTAGTGCGCGCCAGAGCCCCGCGCGGAGTAGATTCCCGGAAGCGCGACTTCAGGGAAATGCGCGCCACCGAAGTCCACCCACCAGAGATATTCGTAGCCACCCACGTCCGCCCCGTTGGACTTCGCCATTTCTGTGGTGTGACTGCTCTTCTCGACCCAGGCTTCTGGGACGATTTGCCTGTTTTGCCAACGCCCGTGGCGCAGATACAGCAATCCGAAACGCGCCATGTCGCGCGCGGTGATCTCGAAATGATACGTGGGGTGGATGGAGGCCGGCCCGCCAAAATAGAACACATCGCTCGGCTTGAAGTCTTGCATCCCTATGGGCTTGGCAATGCGTCTATAAAAGGCATCGCCGATTTTCATTCGGGTCTTCTTTTCGAAAATTGTCCCAAGGACGTTGAAGTCCCAGTTGTTGTAGTACCAGTACGTTCCCGGGATGTGGCTGCCGCGAGCCGGGCGGTCCCGCATCATGGATTCGGTCTCGAAATCGACCGGGTGATATACACCCGAACGCGCACGCAGGAGATCCACGACCCTCGCCTGCTTCTCCTCCTTAGTCAGCGGAGCAGGAGAGTCGTCGATTCCTAGTTGCTCAAGCGTAGCGTTGAGGTCGATGACCCCCTCGGCGACGTAGATGCCGTAGAGCGCACTGAGCAGGGTCTTGCGCACGGAATAAGCGTCGATCTTCTTGTCGGTGTCTCCCCACTCATCGACGACCTTTCCTCCCTGGATGATCATCACGGCTGAGGTATGAATCGAATCGGCATCCGCATAGGCGTGCGCAACAGCCAGTCGCTCGCTGGACCAGCCGGCTCGCTCCAACGACGGGATGCGCTGCCAGGACTCTCCTGGGAAGCCCGCTTGCGGCTCGGCTTGCGTGGGCAGTAGTGGCGCCGCCGCGTGCGCAATCGGAAGGAATAGGCTGCACACAACCAGGATCAGGGATGGCACGACAAAATGCGGCATGATGTCCCTCCATATTGTACCGCCCAGCCACCTGTGGCCGCGCGTTGCATCGCTGTCGGATCAGTATGAAGCAACAGGACTTCGCGCCAATGCGCCTACAGACAGTTCACATGCCGGATCGCGATTTCTTTCCGCAGGAAACCAGCGGTTGGCGGGTCACCAGCCATATCGTACTTCGGCACCGAAGTAATTGGTATCGTGGCCACCCACGGAAACGACGGTAGCGCCGGCCGAAAAATGCACGGCTTCGAGTGCTAACGCGATGTGAGGCGTTAAGCCGCAATCCACTCGGAACTGACCATAAGTGCCGACGTAGCGGCTGCCTCGGCCGGCGCTATCAGGCACGGGCACATCCGGCAACGTGTAGATGGTATCTGCAATCGTTTCACGCCATTCGACGCCAACTCCAGCGCTGAGCTTCACGTTTGTTAGCGGGTTCACTGAGATGTCGGTCTTGACATGGACCAAATCGGCATAGGTTGTGTAACCCGCAGTTGTGAAGTAGTAGCCACTGGGAAACAGTGGGTTGAAGGTATTTAGTTGATGATCGGTCGGACTTTTGTCCCCTGAGGCTGCATCGAACTGGAGGCTGATTCTCGGCCGAAAGCTGGTCGAACCGAAGGTTCGCCCAATAACAACCCCTGTCGCCCAGGCGCGGACGGCCTGCGCGCCTATCCTGCCGTTTTGGGACATCGCCTCGGCGTCCCAATCAACGCGGCCACTGACTCCCGTGTAGCGAACGTCCACGAGATCGCGACGCTCGTTCCCGCTAGCGCTCGGAAATTGCGCATCGTCCTGTCGAAACTGCCCCACGTATGCGGAGAGCGACGATGAAGAGGTGACTTGCCGCTCTATCCGAACGAGATCAAGCGAGAGATGCGGACTGCTGTAGTCGTCAAACATAGATGAATTCCGATTTTCCACAGGATGCGTATACAGCGTGATGAGCCGCCAAGGTCCGCTCGTGTAGGCGACAGAAACCCCATCGTACGATTGGCGCACATTCGGCCCGTCACGCACCGAAAGAAAACGCTGCAAGTCAAACCCGTTTTCCTGGCGACCGATCCGGATCGCTATCACTCCATCCCCCAAGGATTCCGAGACCGCGACAAATCCTTGCTCGATGCCGAGACGGTCCTGATCAACCGGCGAGGGGCGCTGTTTTCCAGGCGACGTGTCGCTCTGCAGTTGGAAAAATATTTGTACCTGACCGTGAATCCGCACATCCAAATGGGCTTCGATCCGGCTTAAGAGGTATGAATCCTGTTGGTTACCGCCGGTGCCGAAGTTGGTGTCATTGACTTCAAAGCGCTCCCGAATGTTGGCGCCAAAGGATAAGTAGGTATGCGCGTCATAATTTGACAGCGGGATGTATTTGAGTTCATCCAGCGGCTCGCGCGGAACATTGGGGTTTGCAAGCACCGACCAGTCCTCTGCCCACCGATTGAACGCAATCGCGGGGCGGTCGGGTGTGTCAGCACTGGCCCGTATGGACGCAAGGCTTAGCATAGCGAGGGCGCTGCCGAGTGGTGCGAGTTTAGAGAGAGTGACTGGCCGACGGGCGCGAACCCGAACGTGCCGCGTCGCTACGTGACAGGGCATTCGAAAGGGAAAGGAAGGTGAGAAGCCGTTCTTCGAAGGATCAAAGAAGAAGACCAACTCGCAGCCCTTTCAAATGCATCGTTTAGCCTTTGTGTAAGGAAGCGTCCTTAACCTCGCTGGCGTGAAGCAGCTGCATTTCCCATGCTAGTACAGACCCGGTGGCGCCTCCGCGCTCGGCAAAGATCTTGGCGACGTCTTCGAGGTACTGGGTACGGGCCCAATCGCGCTGAAGTTCTCCGGCCATCCCCAGCCAAGTAATCGGCTGGGCGCCCGCCGCGACGAGGCGACGGATGGCCATATCGTGTGCCTCCACCGACACGCCGGCCGACGCATCCGTCACGACATAGACGTCGTACCCCTCGCCCATCGCCTGGATTGCCGGCATCGCCAAGCACATCTCCGTCCAGAGGGCGGCAAAAACAACCTTTTGCCGACCCGTCTTCTTTACGGCTTCAACAACGCGTTCGTCTTCCCAGGCATTGATATAGGTGCGGTTAATGGTTTTATGATCTGGAAAAATGTCCTGAATCCCTTTGAATATCTGGCCGCCGCGCTCTTCGTTCACTGTTGTCAAGATCGTAGGGATGCCGTACGCCTTCGCCGTCATGGCAAGACCGATGGCGTTGTTGATGACCATCGTTGGCTCGTGGCTGTTGACATTCGCGAGCTGAAACGGCTGATGGTCAATCAGCACCACGACGCAGTTTTCTGGCGTGAGAAGCGCTTCGAGACCGATTTTCGGAAATGCTTGCATTCTTTAGTTCCTTCTGAGAATCAGTTGTTTGGAGTGGTGCGATCAATCTGGTCAACGCAATTGGGCGAAGCATTTGCGCAACTCGGCAACGAACAGATCGGGCTGCTCAAACGCGGCGAAGTGACCGCCCTTGGGAACCTCGTTCCAATAGAAAAGCTTCGGGTACGTTCGCTCTCCCCAAACCTTCGGGGGCGTGAACATGTCACCTTTGAATATGCTCACGGCAACGGGGATGTCGAGCGGCATTCGGGCGAAGTCTTTCTGGAAGCTCTCGAAATAAAGCCGCGCCGAGGATGCAGCAGTGCCGGTGAACCAATAGAGACTGATGTCATCGAGCATTGCGTCCAGCCTAAGCGCATCTTCGGGATTCCCGTGGTTGTCAGTCCACTCCTTGAACTTCTCGTAGATCCACATCCCCTGTCCGACAGGCGAGTCGGTCAGGCCATACCCCAGTGTTTGCGGACGCGTCCCCTGGATCAAGGCAT
>Ga0210391_10003593_pt1 | contig 13084 bp, 11 predicted proteins | sample IncBWC12OmetaG_FD_160573 | JGI IMG/M metagenome (GOLD analysis project Ga0210391, IMG submission 160573) | Forest soil microbial communities from Barre Woods Harvard Forest LTER site, Petersham, Massachusetts, United States - Inc-BW-C-12-O ... | reverse complement strand
AAGTAGCGCTGCTCGTCGAAGACATCGTAGAAAGGCAGGAGCATCTTCGACTGGACGAACTCAACATGGCCGTGACGGAGCAGCGCGGCGGAGTTCATGACGTGCTTGCCGGCGCCGTGGTGGGCAGGAGTGATGTATCCGCAAATGATGGCGGTGGGGCTGGCGGCGGTCTTGGCGGCGATCTCCTGCACGACCTGCCCGGCGCGCGCGACGAAGGCCGGCTTCTCGAGAAGATCGGCGGGAGGGTAGCCGCAGACGGACAGCTCGGAAAAGATGACGAGGTCGGCTCCCCCGTGCTCGGCACGCTGGGTAAACTCGAGAATCTTCTGGGCGTTGCCGCAAAAGTCACCGATGGTGGGATTGATCTGGGCGAGCGCGATCTTCACAGTTCAAGTTTAGCAATTGGAGCCCGGCGGCTGCGGAACATTACGATCCGGTGCAGCCATCTACAAGAGTGTGGATTTCAGAATTTATCGTTCCGCATGACACGAAGAAGGGCTTGCTGGTGCATTGCAGAGTCAGCGTCTGGGCCGTGGGATCGAAGTTCCAGGTGATGGTGATCCCATCCTTGGAGGCGGTGCCACTGTTGCCGGAAATATCGATGCCGTTCGCTTGAGCTTATAGTACTAAGCAGTTGAACTGGTCGGAAGTGATGCTGGTGAATGTTTGCGCTGCGCAGTCGGACATACTTTTCCTTTTGGAATAGGGCTGAAGTATGCTCGTTACCGAATCGGAACGCAAGCGTTTCGTTCTTCCGCAGGCTCCTGCTAATCCATAGCTATTGAGACGCGCCAGACGGTGCCAGACCCCGGTACTTAAGCATGGGCTGGACGCTCGGTTCGGCTCCTAGCCAGGCTTTGTACATCTCGGCAAGGTCTTCGGTGTTGCCGCGCGAGAGCACCATCTCGCGGAAGCGGTCGCCGTTGGCGCGGGTCATGCCTCCGTGATCGGCGAACCACTGGTAGGCATCGTCGTCGAGCATCTCGGCCCACAGATAGGCGTAGTAACCGGCGGCGTACCCATTCTGCCAGATGTGGGAGAAGTAGCTGGAGCGGTAACGCGGCGGGACGTCATGGAGAGCGGTGTGGGTCTTTTCCAGAGCCTGCTTCTCGAAGGCATCCACGTCTTCGAGCGGCGACCCCGGCGGAAGCGTGTGCCACTGCATGTCAAGTTCGGCGGCGGCCAGGAGTTCGGTGAGGGCGTATCCCTGGTTGAAGGTGCGCGACTTCTCGATTTTCGCGGCGAGGTCGGCGGGCATCGGTTCGCCGGTCTTGTAGTGCTTCGCATAGTGATTGAAGACGGCAGGATATGTGGCCCAGTGTTCATTGAACTGCGAGGGAAATTCGACGAAGTCGCGAGCAACTGAGGTCCCGGAAAGACTGGGGTATTCGGTGTTCGAGAACATGCCGTGGAGGGCGTGGCCGAACTCGTGGAACATGGTGATGACATCGGTGAAGGTGATGAGCGCGGGCTGGCCTTCGACAGGCTTGGGCAGATTGGCGACGTTGTAGACGACGGGCAGAGTGCCGAGCAATTTGGATTGAGGCACGAATTCGTTCATCCAGGCTCCGCCGTTTTTGTTGTCGCGCTTGAAGTAGTCACAGTAAAAGAGCGCGAGCGGCTTACCGTTGGCGTCGGTGACCTCGAAGACGCGGACATCGGGCTGATAGACGGGGATGTCGTGCCGCTCTTTGAAGGTGATTCCGTAGAGCTGATTTGCGGCGTAGAAGACGCCGTTCTGGAGCACGTTGTTTAGCTCGAAGTAGGGGCGGACCTGCGACTCGTCGAGATCGTACTTCGCTTTGCGGACCTGCTCGGCATAGAAGTTCCAGTCCCAGGGCTCGAGCTGGAACCCGGCTTTCTGCGGGTCGATGACGGACTGAATCTCTTTCGCTTCACTCTGCGCGTTGGCGGTTGCGGGCGGGACGAGATCGTCCATGAACTTGAGCGCCGCCTCGGGCGTTTTGGCCATCTGGTTTTCGAGCTTCCATGCGGCATAGTTCGGGAAGCCGAGAAGCTTCGCCTTCTCGGTGCGGAGCTGCGCAAGACGTGCGATGGTGGCTCGCGTGTCGTTCTCGCCGCCGCGCTCGGAGCGGGTCCAGGAGCTTTCAAAGAGCGTTTGCCGCGTGGCGCGGTCGCTGAGCGAGCTGAGCGAAGGCTGCTGCGTGGTGTTCTGCAGGGGAATGACGTAGCCTTCGACGTGGCGCGACTGCGCGGCGGCGGCGGCGGCGGCGACCTGGGCATCGCTCAAGCCGGCGAGTGCCGCCTTGTCGGTGGTGACAAGGGCGGCATCGCGCGTGGCGGCAAGAAGCTTGTTCTTGAAGGCATTCGAGAGGGTGGATTCCTCTTCATTGAGCTTCTTCAGCTTTGCCTTATCGGCGTCGGAGAGGTTGGCTCCGGCGTGGACGAAGCGCTGGTAGACGATTTCGAGCAGGCGCTGCGATTCGGGATCGAGCTTCAGGGATTCGCGCTGGTTGTAGACGGCCTGGACGCGCGCAAACAGGCGCGAGTTGAGGTAAATGGCGTCACTGTGCGCGGCGATCAGGGGGGCAAGAGCCTCTTCGGCTTTCTGCAGCGTGGGATTGGTGTTCGCGCCGGTGACCCCGTCGAAGGCGGCGGTTGCGCGCCGGAAGAGCGCACCGGTCTTTTCCATGGCGACGAGAGTGTTTTCGAAGGTGGGAGGCGCAGGGTTGTCGGCGATAGCGCGAATCTCTTCAAGCTGCTGCGCCATTCCGGCTTCAATGGCAGGCTGGTAGTCGCTGTCCTTGATCTTGTCGAAGGGCGGGGCGTGAAAGGGCAGCCTACTGGTCGCGTAAAAGGGGTTCGATGGGGCGAAGGCGGAAGTGGACTGGGCAAGTACGGTGCTGGTCATAAAAGCGGCGCTCACGATCAGTGCGGTGGACAGAGCTTTGACAGAGCGGATCAAGGATGATGTTCTCCCGAATAGTTGATTGTAGAGGACGGGGCAGGACACTCACCGCACGCGCTGCCAGGTGAGCTGGGCGACGATGGTGTGGTGTCCCGATCTGATGGGGCCGGTGCGGAGGGTGAGGGTGTCTCCCTCGAAGCTGTAGTAGCGGACTTCGTCGCGCCCAACCCACAAAGGAAAGAGACTGGCTTCGACGTGGTGGGTGATGGTGTCGCCCTCGACGGTGAAGCGTCCGGTATAGGCGATGTAGCGGCGATTGCGGCGCGGACGCGAGGCAGGGGTGATGCGCTCGATGACTCCCTGGCGGCGGCGGGCAGGGCCGAGATTGCCGCTCATGTATCCCTCGGCAGAGTAGAGCAGGTAGCCGCGCACGTCGGTACCCCAGGGCTTCTCGATGATGCCGTCGTCGTGCAGAAAGGAATAATCGAGGAGGCGCCAGGTTCCGACAAAATCTGCGGCGGTGGTGAGGGTCATTGTGCCTCGGGGCGGTCTCGCTTCCGGAATGGTCATGCGTTAGGAAGGACGAGCGCGTCGAGTTCAAGGAACTGGCGCAGGACTTCGTCGTCGGAGGCTTTCATCTCCTCCATTGTGCCGAAGAAGCGAGCCTTCGCCTGGTGGAGAAAGAGGACGCGGTCGGCGAGGCGTTCGGCAAAACGCATGTCATGGGTAACGACGATGCTGGTAAGGCGGAGCTGGTACTTGAGCTTCTGGATAAGACTGCCGAGCAGCTTGGCGATAAGCGGATCGACCATGGTCGTGGGCTCGTCGTAGAGAATGGCCTCGGGCTGCGCGGCGAGAGCGCGTGCGATGGCGACGGAACGCTTCATGCCGGTGGAGAGGTCGGAGGGCAGCAGGTCGCTCATGCCGGAGACGCCGACCATTTCCAGGAGCCCATTGACGATCTGCTGGATCTGGTCCTCGGCAAGCTCGCGGCGCTCGCGCAGCGGGAAAGCTACGTTTTCGCCGACGCTGAGTGAATCGAAGAGGGCTCCGTTCTGGAAGACCATGGTGACTTTGCGGCGGATGGCCTGCATCTCCTCCTCGTTGAAACAGCAGATGTCCTGGCCAGCGACGAGAATTCTACCGGAGTCAGGCTTGAGAAAGCCCATGATCTGCTGGAGCGAGACGGATTTTCCGACGCCGCTGCGGCCGAGGATGCATAGGGTTTCGCCGGGATTGACGTAGAAGCTGACCTCTTCGAGTACGGAGAGATCACCGAAGGACTTCGAAACCTTATCAAAAGCGATATAAGGGGCGACTCCGTTCTGATGCGAGGGGTCGTGGGGATGCGGCTGCACCTGGATGATTTCGATTTCCGGCGTATCGGGTGTGGTGGCCACGGCTTCGCTCTGAGATCAGCTTAGTGGATGATCGCCGTTTCTTCCAAAGCTGCCTTTTCGAGATCGCCGGGAGTGTTGAGATTCTGAAACCAGCGGTGAACGGGCGGGCTTTGGGGCCATGCAGAAGAGGCTGCAACAGTCTCGATGTCGAAGGCATCGACCGCCGATCCGGTCGCAATCGATGCTCTTTCGACGGCACGCATGACCTTGCCGTCCTCGGCGGCGAGGGCGGACTGGGCATGGGGCAGTACGGCGCGATGATAGACGGCGCAGAGCGGCTGCGGATGTCCCTGGAGGCGCGGGATGGTTGCGAGCGCGGCGGTTTGCCCGGCACGGGCGGCCATCCAGCGGAGGAATTCGACTGGGAGCAGGGGCAGATCGACGGGAAGGAAGAGGTTCAGGTCTTGATCGCTGGCCGCTAACGCCGCCTCGATGCCGCCCAAAGGGCCGGAGACAGGGTAGTTGTCGGCGATGACCGGAGCGTACCTGGCGAGGTCGGGGCGGTTTCCGGCAATGGCTGCGGCGAATCCCAGGGAGCGGAGTTTGGCGAGAGCGTGCTCGATGAGCAGGCGGCCGCGAAACTCGACGAGCACCTTGTCGCGTCCCATACGCGTACTTAGACCGCCGGCGAGGACGTAGGCGTTCACCCTGCCAGCTCTTCGAAAAATTCGATGATCGACTCGATGCCGCGATAGAAGTTGGCGAGGTGGAATTTCTCGTTGGGAGCGTGGATGTTGTCGTCGGGAAGGCCGAAGCCCATCATGACAGTGGGAATTTTGAGGTGCCGCTCGAAGTCGCCGACGATGGGGATGGATCCGCCGGAGCGGATGAACACGGTGTCCTTATTCCAGACCTTTTTGAGGGCGCGGGTGGCGGCCTGAATGTAGAGATTGTCGGTGCCGATAACGATGGCTTCGCCGGAATGGATGAGGCGAATGTCGAGTTCGATGCCGTCGGGCTTGAGCGCCTCCACATAGGTCTTGTATTGGGCAAAGGCCTGTTGCGGCTTCTGGTCGGGGACGAGGCGCATCGAGACTTTTGCGACGGCTTTCGCGGGGATGACGGTCTTAGCGCCGGCTCCGGTAAAACCGCCGGGCATGCCGTGAACATCCAGCGTGGGACGCGCCCAGGTGCGCTCCAGGACGGAGAAGCCGGGCTCGCCGGTAAGGCGGGAGGAGCCGACTTCGGTGAGTCGGTAGTGCTCCTCGTCGAAGGGAAGCGTTTGCCAGGCCTTGAGCTCGTCGGCGCTGGGAGACTTGACCGCGTCGTAGAAGCCGGGGATGAGGATGCGTCCGGCCGAATCCTTGAGCCGGGCAATGATCTGGGCCAGGGCGATGAAGGGATTCGGGACTGCGCCTCCGTACATGCCGGAGTGCAGATCGGTTTTTGCACCGCGCGCCCCGATCTCGGTGTAGATCATGCCGCGCAGTCCGACGCAGAGGGTGGGCAGCTCGGAGGCGAACATATCGGTGTCGGAGACGAGGGCGAAATCGGCCTGGAGGCGATCGGGGTGTTCGCGGACGAAGCGCGCAATCTGCTCACCGCCAACCTCTTCTTCTCCTTCAAGAATCACGCGTATGTTGATGGGAAGCTTACTGTTACATGATTTGAGAAGTGCTTCCAAGGCTTTGACATGCATGTACATCTGACCCTTGTCGTCGACGGCTCCGCGGGCGTAAAGATTGCCGTTGCGCTCGATAGGTTCGAAGGGTTGCGATTTCCATTCGTCGAGGGGATCGGGCGGCTGGACATCGTAGTGTCCATAGCAGAGGCAGGTGGGTTTGCCGGTTGCGTTCAGCCAGTCGGCGTAGACGAGGGGATGGCCGGGTGTCGCGATGACCTCGACATTCTTCATGCCGATGCGGGTGAGTTCTGCGGCGAGCCATTGGGCGGCAGCAAGAACGTCCGATTTGTGCTCAGGAAGCGTGGAAACAGAAGGGATGCGGAGGAGGGTCTTGAGTTCGTCGAGAAAGCGGGGATAGTTGCTGCGGGCGTATTCGATGGCGGCGGACGACATGAGGACTCCTGCTGGATTTGCGGCGGTGACAGATGAGTATAAGGGACCGATCTTATCGCTTGCCGGGCGGTGGCTTTTCGCCATGCCAATACCAGGCCGGTTCAGCGTGACTTCCCTGCTCTTCGAGCCATTCGTCTACCTTCTTGTTAATGGGTACGTGACCTTCGGGAAGCTTTGCGCCTGCTGCGAGGAGCGTCTCAATGATGGCGATGTAGAGGTCGGGGTCGCCGCCATGCGATGCGGACCAGAGGGCTTGATCGAATACTGTGCCTCCGTATGTGTTCTTCGCTTCGAGCGAGGCTCCGTGCTTCAGGAGCAGCTTCACTATGTCCAGATGGCCTCCAATCACGGCCCAGTGCAATGCGGTCTGGCTGGTGCCGCCGTTGCTTGCCGGATCGATTCCTTTCTCGATCAGAAACTCGACGACGGCTCTGCGGCCATATTCGCATGCGTACACAAAGCCTTCGTTCACTTGCTCCCGAGCGGCGTCGGGCTTCAGCGTGCCGTCCTGGGTGAAGTAAGTTTCAACCAGAGCGAGACGGCCAAGCGCTGCGGCCGATGCCAGATCGAGACGAGCACCCCTGCCGGCGAGGAATTCCGCCGCCTTTGGGGGTCCGTTTGCGAGGCAGGCCATGACGATGGACTGACGATTGACCGCTCCCGCTGGCGGGTCGATCTTTGCGCCGTGTTTGAGCAAGGTGCGGAGCAGCTCTTCCTGTACACCTGCGCGTTCGGGATGGAGGCTGGTGGCCGCGAGCTCCAGAGTCGTGGCTCCGCCGCCATAGACGTTCGCCGTGGCATCGATTTTGGCACCCGCTTGCAGCAGAATGCGGGCGATCTCGACGATATTCTGCGGCGTCTTCTGCCGGTAGCCTTCGATGCCATTTGCCGAGACATAGTGGAGCAGGATCGCGCCATGCTCGCGTGTAGAACGCGCACGCACCAGATCGGGCTCTTCGCGCAGCAATTGCTCGAGGGCTGCGGCATCGCCGGCGACGATGGCGTCGGCTGCGGCCTCAAATCTGGACACCGCAGACGTGTTTCGTGCGAGTGCCTCAAGATGCTTTACGAATTTCGGCCAGCTTTCGAAGCCGTGCGATCGCGCCACTACGAATTGCGCATCGGCAAGAGCGCACTTTCTGCTGTCGGGTTTCCTGCCCGATAATTTGCGGCGGGCAAAATCCTCGACATCGTCCGTCCAGCTCTGAATATGCACAGGAAGGGCTGGCGTAGTCGTCAGGCCGGATAATCTGACGATAGTCTCAACCCATTCTTCGGCCCAGCGGCGAAGCGATTCGTGTTCGCCTGATTTGCAGGCTTTGACGAGGTCTTTCGCGATTTTTCTGTAGCGTTCGAGGCTGGGATGCGGCGGAAGCGGAAGGGCCGCCTGCGGATTGGGAAACATGCGAATCTCCTTTCATGGCACGCCTGGAGTCCGCACGAATCAGGCTGAAAGAAGGTTCTTGGCCTTCGATTGTGAAATTCAGTGGGTGGGCATGGCCCTTTCCGCGGACTGGATGCGCCCCTCGCGCTGGATTGTTCATACCATGGCGGGAGAAGGATGAGCAATGCGTCGAGACTGGCGCGCTCAGGCCGGTGCCAGCGGCAGGACAGCGAACGGCTCATCGGTTCCCTGGAGTTGCATGGCGAGCATGGTCATCACGATCATCCACCAGGTCCAGACGACGGCTCCGAAACTGTGGGCGGCGACGATTTCAAGAAGCTGAGGAGCGTAGCGGGCGGCTCCGTCGGACAAGTGCGGGTGAAGCGGCGAAGTCAGGCGGACGAGCGGATAGGAAACGGCCTGGAGGAAGAGTGTGAAGACCACCACGAAGCTTCTGCGGCCGCGAACGGCTCTCACACTTGTCTCCAGCGGAGATTTCAGCAGGCCTTTGGACTGGACGAACAAGGGAATGGCGAGGACCCAGCGTGACAGGATCAAAACCGAAACGATGATTGCGACCCAAAGATACGCCGGCCCTGAGCTCGACCGAGCCACGGCTTGATGCGTGGGCTTCAACACTCGGAAGGCGAAAGACAAGACAACCATTGACAGGCCGGCACCGACGAGGGCAAAAGCAAAGCGGGTGAGCAAGCCTGCGAGGAGCTTTCCATAGCCGGGAAATGCGAAGCTGTCGAACAGGTTCCTGACCTCAGGCTGCCCGCTGTTTGACTCGCTTCTCGCCGTGTAGTTCGCGACGCACAGGAAAGCCAGACTGGTCAGGAAAAAGTGGATCAGCAGACCCGCAGCCAGAGCAAAATGCCCGAACTTCGACAGGTTCAGTGCGGCGAGCGCATGGTTGACTCCGGCACCCACAACCACGATGGCAGCGGTAGGCAGTAATAGCGGCAGAGGATACTTCTGCAACAGGACTATCCCCCGGAACAAAGGCGACGGCAAGTTCAATACCTCGGCACTCATGATATCTGGGGACAGCGGGGTCGATTTCGGCGGACCAGGCGTCAATGCCGCCGCGGAGGGACTGAGTCTTTTCGAAGCCCTGGTTGCGGAGCCAGACCACAACGTTCATGGAGCGAACTCCGTGATGTCAGAGAGTGACGATGTGGCAGTCAGGGTCGAGTTCCCGGAAGGCGCGGGCGGGGATGTCGCCCATATTTATGTGGGTGCTGTTCTTCAGAAAAGACAGACGGTGAACTTCCTCCAACTCGAAACATCGGAAAAGGGATGCCAGGCAAATCTGGCTCGGTCCACGACTCGAGATAGTACAGGAATTGAGAAGAAGCCTCTCAGCCAAGATTCGCAAAACTTGGCCGAGAATTTCCCTTAACCCAGTACAATAGAAATAGAAAAGCAAAAGGCCCGGACGCCGATCGCAGCCGGGCCTTTCGTCTTCAGCGGAGGACGTTTCCGCCAACCCTTTTAGAATCAATGGGTCTCAACATGCGCATAATAGAATCAAACGGTTACAGTAGCATCCTAAACATTGCCTTGAAATCAGTGCAATGAAATCCAATAACTCGTTTCGAATCATGTAGGCATCCATAAATACCTTATTGTCTATTAGATAGCGCCGACGTATCCCTTAAGTTCATCAATATCAAACGATTACAAAATCGGAAGTAAAAAGAGGGAGGGGGTGGGCCCCTCCTAAGCTGTCCAATTCGAGGATGTCGCCTCATTGATCACGGCTATGGTCGCCGGACCAGGCATGCGTATCGCATGCTTGGCGTGCTCTTCTGCAAGCTGGCAAATCACCTCCGGATCCTTGGAGACGATATGCCAGGCCTCACGAACATTGCGGATGCAGGCGATCGCCTCCTTCAGCCGGTCCGCCGAAGCCAGCCGGGAGCCTTCGATGCACAGCGCAAAGATCGCCGCATAAAACTCGGAAAGCGCCTTGGCCGAAGTGCCTCCGATGTCCATGCGCAGCCGCGACTGCAGGTGCATAAGGATGTCGAGGGTACGCTTGATGGCTACCCGGCGCTCGTGGATGTCGTTGGCTTCAATGGCCTGGATGGCGCGATATAAAAAGCGCACCATTCCGTCGTAAAGGGCAACGATCAGCTCCACGCCGTTCATGCCCGCAAGCGCCTGCTGCTGGTAATTCATCAGAGCCTTTTATCCGTTGGGATTTTCGTCGTAGCCGGTGATCGCGCTGTAGATTTCGTTCACCTGTGCGATCGCAGTGGGAATCTGTTCAAGCGTGTAATTCGCCGCATTCAGCTCCGTGGTCAGCTGTGTCTGCTCCGCGCTGATCTGGGTATTCTCATTGGTGATATTGGTGTTGAGCGACGATTCCTCGGCGGCGTCCTGCTGCAGCGTCAAATAGATCGTCCCATCCGGAGCGTTGTTGCCGAGGTTGTTGACCACATTGCTCAGATTGCCGCCAAACGAGGTAAAGTAGGCGCTCGGCTGGAAGAAGTTCGCTACATCCTGATAATTGGTGTTCAGCAAGCTGTCCAGCGTGTCCGTGTCCAGGCTCAGCGTGCCGTCGTCGTTGGTCGAGATGCCCAACTGAGTGAAGGAAGTGACCGCGTTCGACTGCGCCGAGGTGAAGGATACTGTTGTCCCGTTGGTTGTATCCGTCAGGCCGGTGCTGTCGACGCTGATGGCTCCCGTTGACCCGGATGCCGAGTTTGCCAGGCTCAAGGTCGCCGTGCCGCCAGCTGTGGTCACGCTGGCGGTAACGCCGATGTTCGCTGCATTGATGGCCGAGGCAAGACCGGCCACCGTGGCATTCGACGGGACGGCAACGGTCTGTGCCGTGCCGCTGCCCACTTGAATCGTAAGACTCCCGGCGAGCGTATCCGATGTTCCGATTACCGAACTTGTGCCCGCCGCATTCGCAGGCTGGGGGAATGCCAGAGCGGACTGGAGATTCTCCTGGATCGTGGCGATCGCCGGATTGCCGTAAAGAGGCTCGGGGTTTCCCGAACTGTCGTTGCCCTCTTGCGTATTCAGGTCCCCGATAACAGTGTTATATGCGCTCACGAAGCTGCTCACGGCCGATTCCACATCGCTGCTGTCGTTCGTGATCTCGACCTGGACATCGGTGGACGGCGCGGCGCTCAGCAGCTGGATCGTGACCCCCTGGATCGCGTTCGTGACCGTGTTCGACGCGCTGGTAACCGACACGCCGTCCACCGTCAGTTGCGCATCCTGGCCCGCCTGGCCCTGCGTGAAGCTGATCGCGCTCGACGTCGTTTCATCGGTAAGGCTGCCGCTCACGGTAACATCCCCGTCGGCGCCGCTGGTGTTGCTCACCAGCGAAAGCAGCTGGCCGCTCGAAGTGGTAATCACATTTGCCGTAACCCCGTAATTATCGGAATTGATGGTATCGGCCAGCGAAGAGAGTGTGTCGTCCGACGAGTTCACAGTGATAGGCTGGGCTGCAGCACCACCGACCGCGAGCGTCAGAGTGCCGCTCAATGTATCGGTGGCGGAAATGGTGTTGCTGTATTGCGACGAGGTCTGAGCCAGACTGTTGACGACGATTGTATGGCTGCCGGCCACCGCATTCGACGCCGCCGAAGTCAACTCGAGAACCGACTCGTCGGAGCTCGACCCCTCCTTTTCCGACAGGACACCTTCAAAGTCGGTCAGGGACTGAAGCGCTGTCGATAAGCTGCCGAGATCGGTTCCGATTGAGGTCAGCGCCGTGTCGTCGGACTGCAACGACGTGAGCTGCGTCTTCCAGGGGGTTTCCACTGCCTGCAGATTGGCCACCAACTGGCTGACCGTGGTGCTTACGTCGAAGCCCTGACCGCTCGTCGGCGATCCGAATGCAATCCCTACCGTTCCCATAGATTCTTTATCGTCAGCCCATTGCGAGACTTCAACCAGAGCCGGTTAACGGGCACTGGCCATCGAAATGCACGCCGAGCGCCCCATATCGAACCGCTCGATAAGAGTCCTCCAATAAAAATGCGGGGAGCCAAAGCTCCGTTTATGATATAAGATATAACATTGATTAAACGATAGTTAGCTTAATTACGTACACGAATATGCGCAGGTATGCGCGGGTACTAAGCTACCAAAAGGTTCTCTTTCACGAAGTCTACGTGCTCCTGGGTGAGGCCAAGGCAGAGGACTTGCTGTTCAGGTTCTGACAGTTCCTGGCCACCTTCGACTTTGCTGGTCACGTTGAGTGCCAACGGTTGGTGCAACCCGGCTTCCTCTTTCCAGAAGCGCAGCGTGTCGCGGTTGATTTCAATTCTTTCGTGTGCTGTGGTCGTGATGCTCATGATCCCATTCTCCTCGATATAGGTTGGGGTCCACAGGAAGCGATCCCATGAACCCCCAGGCGCTGAGAGAGCGTCTTGAACAGACCATACACAGCGCAGCCACAGGCTGCACTCACACAAAATGTTTACCCTCTCTTTTTGAGACTGGTTGACGCTCTACCTCCTGTTTTCATTCAAGAACGAGTGCGCCCCTCGATCCTGTCGGATGCGTCGTGAATGTGTTCACGGATCGCTTTTTCCAGAGAGGTCATTTGGTTGGTAAATTCGTCGAAGGTATCTTGTGACAGCCTCTCGTATGCCGCGTAATCATCCCGCATCCGGTAAATCGTGTTCTCCTTTTGCGCGAGTTGCAATGTGGCCTGAGCCGAATCCGCGATGTTCTTTGGAATAAAAACCATCTCTTCGTAGAACGATTGCCGCGTGCTGGCTATTGCGCTCCGAAATTCACCTCGGCGTTCACCTGCGTATACTGACCGCTCCTTCGCGTCACGTGGCACTGTCTGGTACCCGAGATGCGCGAGACTAGCAAACGCCGACCTGAGATTGGCAAAGTTCTTCCACATCGTTGCCAACCGTTGGAATTCACCTTCGGTTCTCAGCTTGTGAACCAACCCGAGCTTATCGAGTTCGGCCTGTAAGAATTGTGAGGCGTTCCGCAGGTCAGCTTCCAACTTGGACTTCAATTGACCGTACTCGAAGCGGTCCTTCTCAAGGGCACGATCAGCCCAAAGGCGTCCAAGGTAGCCTGACAGACCGAACACGATGGCACCACCACCGCCAAGGCTAGTGACAATTGTCGCGCCCAGCGTGACTGCATCTCTCCACTCCATCGTTCATCACCTCAATGCCTGCATGCCTGCCGTGAACGTTAGCAGATCATCGGCAGGACGGCGAACCGGCTCAACCGGCTAACACAAGCCCTATTGATCTTCGCCTCTTATTCGCCTACCCTGTTTGCATGGGAGAAATGAGGCGCGCCATCGCACACGAGCAGGACGAACGCAGGACGCAGGACCGCTTCGTGTCTACGCTCGTGATCGCAGCGTCGATCATCGCTGCCGTCAGGCTCGCAAGAGATGACATCTCCGGGCC